>Ga0265295_1000370_pt1 | contig 91801 bp, 82 predicted proteins | sample Munlansysbiofilm_FD_192503 | JGI IMG/M metagenome (GOLD analysis project Ga0265295, IMG submission 192503) | Leachate microbial communities from a municipal landfill in Southern Ontario, Canada - Methane capture system biofilm | ecosystem: Engineered > Solid waste > Landfill > Unclassified ... | reverse complement strand
TGCCTGTACCGTGTAGGTACCGTCTGTCATCGTGTTCGATGTGTTGTTGTAGCTCCAATGTGTAGCATCAGTTTTGGTAGTATCCATCCAGGTATTACCGCCGTCAAGGGAGATCTGGACCTTCTCGTCGTTGCCAAGGGTTCCGTTGGTACCGCTGAATACCAGGGTGTTGTCAGCCGTGATAAAGTCACCTGCGATGCCTGTATCGTCAGCGATTGCTGTGATGGTGACAGTGGAAGTCGGCGCTACTGTATCAACGACTACACTCTGGCTGTCCGTGCTGCCCACATTGCCTGCCGCATCGATGACGCGTGCCTGTACCGTGTAGGTACCGTCTGTCATCGTGTTCGATGTGTTGTTGTAGCTCCAATGTGTAGCATCAGTTTTGGTAGTATCCATCCAGGTATTACCGCCGTCAAGGGAGATCTGGACCTTCTCGCCGTTGCCGAGTGATCCGTTGGTACCGCTGAATACCAGGGTGTTGTCATTGGTGATAAAGTCACCTGCGATGCCCGTATCCTCGGCGATTGCTGTGATGGTGACAGTGGAAGTCGGCGCTACTGTATCAACGACTACACTCTGGCTGTCCGTGCTGCCCACATTGCCTGCCGCATCGATGACGCGTGCCTGTACCGTGTAGGTACCGTCTGTCATCGTGTTCGATGTGTTGTTGTAGCTCCAATGTGTAGCATCAGTTTTGGTAGTATCCATCCAGGTATTACCGCCGTCAAGGGAGATCTGGACCTTCTCGTCGTTGCCAAGGGTTCCGTTGGTACCGCTGAATACCAGGGTGTTGTCAGCCGTGATAAAGTCACCTGCGATGCCTGTATCGTCAGCGACACCTGTGATGGCTACATCAGAGGTAGGGGCTGCTGTATCAACCACTACACTCTGGGTATCAGTACTGCCCACATTTCCTGCTGCATCAACCACGCGTGCCTCTACCTCGTAGGTACCGTCTGCCAAAGAATTGGATGTATTGTCATAACTCCATTGTGTACCATTCTGGTCTACATCCATCCAGGTATTTCCACCGTCAAGAGAGATCTGGACCTTCTCACCGTCTCCGAGTGATCCGTTCGTACCGCTGAATACCAGCGTGTTGTCACCGGTGATAAAGTCACCTGCGATGCCCGTATCGTCAGCGATACCTGTGATCGCTACAGCAGCGTCAGATGCTGATGTCTGAATCGTGAAATCGGTTGTCGCACTGTCGACACTGTTGCCGGCCGCATCCGTAGCGGTTGCAGTTACGGAGTGCGCACCTTCGCTAAGCTCCACTGTCGGCGTGAATTCATAGTTGCCGCTTGCATCCGCTGTAACCGTACCGAGTACCGTGTCACCGTCTTTGATAGTGACGGTCGCACCCGCTTCTGTAGCACCGCTAAAAGTTGGTTGGGTATCATCGGTTACACCGTTATCGTCAATAATTCCTGTGATCGGGGCAACATCATCAGTCAGGACAAGTGTTACAAAGTCCGGAGGTGTTGTATCGACCGTGAATTGAACGGATGGGCTTTCAGGACCCTCATTTACAGTATAGGTAATGCTATGTTGGCTGCCATCAGCGAAAGGCTCCTCGGGCTCAAAGCTCCAATTGCCGCTTCCATCTGATGTCGTTGTTCCCAATAATACGCCATTATCATATATATTGATCGGCAGATCAGCTCCGCTTCCGCTTCCTGAAATAGTAGGTATCGTGTCATCTGTGGTAGTGTTGTTTTCAATGTCTCCAACCACAGGAGGAACATCATCATATACCGTCGGTGCGTCCGGTACTGCTGAATTGACCTCTCCATACCCTTCATCACTCACATTGCCTGCGGCATCTGTAGCTGTAGCAACTATCTCTGTCCCATGCGTAAGTGGAGTATCCGGTGTATAGGTAAAGTTCCCATTACCATCAGCTGTAGTTGTGCCGATCGGATCACTGTTTCCGTCAGTGAGAGTCACTGTACTTCCCGCTTCAGCCGTACCGGAAATTTCACTCCCGTCAGTTTGATCGAGGACCGGGGCATCAGGTGCTACAGTATCTATCTCGAAGACCCCTGTTGAACCAGGCAGGGAGTTGCCTACAGCATTTTGTGCAACAGCCGAAACATAGTATTGGTCATCGGGAAGCGCTGTATCTGGGGTAAATTTATAATCACCATTATCATTTGCTGTAACAGTTTTGGTTAGTATATCTTGACCTGCACTGTTCTTAAATGTAATCGTTACTTCTGCCTTCGCTTCTGTATGCCCTTTGACAGTCGGTGTATTGTCATTGGTAACAGGGATACTGGTAGTGGGATTTACTGCAGCGGGATTTACTCCGGTACCGACAAGCTCAATATCGTTCGTGTCATCATTATCGTTTTTGTCATCATATACGCCTATGATCAAATCATCGGGAGCAGCACCCTCTGCCGGGGGTGGGTTGTCACTGCCGCCGCCGCTGGCAGCCGCAGCGATCGCGCCTGCACCGAGTACACCAAGGATAATAGGAAGCCAGTCGGTTTCACTCTCGGCGACAAGCGTATCTCCTCCAAGGCTGTAGTAGGATGCCGCAGGATCTGCTCCCTGTGGCATGTAGTTGTAGTACTGGCCGTTCTCCGCGACTCCGATCAGGTTGCAATCATGCTCAAAATACTCTTCGATAATGATATCCGCAGCATCATCAGCCTTGCTCTCTTTTTTGCCGATTTTGATTTTGAGGTTTTGGCCATCCCTGATGACATAGATTTCATCGGGAGCTACCCCTTTTGCAAGATTTTTCAGCTCATAGGACTGGTGTGACTTCGCTTTGATGACCAAAGGCCTGCCGCTGCCCTCAGTTACTGTGTTGCTCGAGATGACATTCTGTCCCTCTTTTACAATGACTACAATCTCTCTACCCATTTTCTCTCTCCTCCTCTATTGTTTATTGTGCATCGTTCTGAATGCCGATGATCTCTATGCTGACCCGTCTGTTGGGAGCCAGGCACTCAATCAGCTCCGGAGTCGCAGTTTCGCCTTTGCACCCCTTCTTGACCGGATACCTCTCTCCCATTCCCCTTGCTTCTATACGGACGCCCGGGTTGATTGCCTGCAGGCGGTTAGCAACGGTTCTGGCACGCGCTTCTGAAAGCCTGTCGTTGTATTCGTGTGTTCCGATACGGTCGGTATGTCCTTCGATACGGATCTTTTTGATGTTGAAATAGTCTGTTTTGATCTTCTCTGCAAGTGCATTGACCGTCTTTTCCCCTTTCGGAGACAATGTGGATTTGTTGAAAGCAAACAGGGTATCGGCATTCAGCTCGATATATTCCGATCCGCAATAGGGTTTATAGCGGTTCATCGCATTGGAGCGGCTGATGATATCTTTGTCCATTCCTTCCGTTTTCCTGATACCGAAACTTCCGTTTCTCTGCTTGAAGACTTCAAGATAGAGAATCTCGCCTTTTGGCGCAACGATAGAGTGTCTGGCAACATTTGAGCCGTTTTTGATATGGACAGTGACTCTTCTCGGACATGACCATGTCTGTGCAAACTGGTTTGGCATCAATGCCCCCACGATACGGTCTTCCACCCAAACTCTCGGAATATCAGCTTTGCTGCCTCCTTCACGGTAAAAAACAATCAAAGCCTCATTTTTCAGATCACCCGGGGCTGTAAAACCGAGGTCCTCTTTCTGGATGATCTGTTTTTGAGAAGTACATCCCGCAACACCTAATACCAACATCACCGCAAGCAGCGATCTGCCTATTAAATTTTTCATATGATTTATCCTCCTAATAAGATAAGGCTGCCTCCAAAAATATTTTTGGAGAGGCAGCCTTATCTCCCCTTCTTTTAAGAAAGTTGGCTGAAATTTTGATAGTAAAATCTCAACCAACCCGCTTTTTTATGTGACATCACGCTGAAACGAACATTTTGAAAAACACCTGTTGATAGCTATGGTACATAGATGAGACAAATCATGCCCCTCTTCCCCGCTACAGTTTTAAAATATTTCTCCAGATGAAAAAACTGTTTTTATATTCTCTACTTGAAATTTTTTATGGTAAATTATCTGCTCGTATCGTGAAATGCCCTCCTTTTAGGGGAGGGTAAAGGCCGATTATGCAATAAGACCGCTTGTAGCAGAGCTAACAAGACCGCCAGCAAGACCAAGTGTTGTATCTAGGACACCGTCAACCAATCCAAGTGTAGTACCTACAGTACCTAGCACCATATCGTTGACAGCAAAGTCAACCAAACTAACTACATTGTTCACAGCAGGTAGTACCGTACCGTTTACAAGGTGGTCAAGAATGAAAGTAGTGTTATCAACTGCAGCATCTGCAACCAATAGAACATTTACGATATCCGCTGTGATCGCTGTTGTAGCAACTGAAGTAGTCACATCCAAAATATGGTCAACAGAAAGAGCCAAATTTGCTACATCGTCAACTACGACATCAGCAACCGTAGCAACTGTATCCACAGTATGTGCAACAGTACCGACCAAATGTCCAACGCTTCCTAGCAAATCTCCCAAATGTAATGTATCGAGCAACCCGTCCATAAAAAACCTTCCTTATGTAATATGAATATAATTTTGTATACGAAAAAGCATACAGGTCATTATACAACCAAATAATTAAAAAGTCAAATGCATTATGATTTTTTAGAAAATGCTTCAATGAAATTGATCCTGTAAGCGATAGTACCGAAAGAATTGCCTCTAAGTATGAAGAGTATACACGGGGTAATATCATCACCTTTCTCTGTTCTATTTAAGCTTTACGCTTTTTGAATATGTTATAATTGAAATAAGTAGATCATGACAATATATTTTAAAATAGATAATATATTGGGCAAAAAGGGGAACGGTGAGAAATATTTGTTTGATTTTGATTGTCGGACTTAGTAGTATGGTATGCGCAAAAGACTCCTATAGTGTCAATGAGTTGGTTTCTATGGTGATCAAAAATCATCCAAATATCAAAATGCAAACGCATATGATAAGGGGTGCTGACGCTCAGATAGAGAGTGCGAAATGGAACTATTTTCCGACACTCTCTTTCAGTGCGAACCAGGGTGTCAACCAAAACAAGGCATGGGATGGGACCGCCGTTGTATCACAGCCTTTGTGGACCGGAGGAAAACTAGACGCCACGTATGATATGGCTGTTGCCAATCGATATAATTCTGAATCCGGTTTAGGTGAAAGCGGATATATGTTGGTAGATGTGTTGCTGAATGCACTGAAGAGCTATCTGAAATCACAGGGTGACCTCGAAGCATTATCGGAGGGTCAAAAGCAGCTGAATATTCTCAAGGATATGCTTGCCAGGCGTATAGAGGCGGGTGTATCTTCCAGATCGGATATGGAGCTTTTAAGGGCAAGGCTTTATCAGATGCAGACAGATATCAACTATGCAAAAGCGAGTATGCAGGCATCACTCTCCCAGATAGAGCTGTTGACCAATCATAATTTTAAAGGAAAGCTGGAGGTTAAAGGGCGGACGTCTTTTGATTTCGCTTCTCTGGACAATATGATAAAGGCAATGATAAAAACCCATCCTACCCTGAAAAAATATGATGCTTTGATAGACTATGCCGAAGCGGAAAAATCACAGGCTGAAGCGGTATTTATGCCGAATGTCTCTTTAAAAGTACAAAGAGGGGCCGGAAGCAATGACTACTATTATAACGACAGTACAAGAGAAACAAGGGTCTATGTCGCAGTTGATGCTTCATTCGGAGCCGGCCTTTCAGCAGTGTCAGGAATAGAACAGGCAGAAGCGAAAATCATGCAGCTTAGACAGGAGAAGCTTTCAACCCAGCAGGATCTTATCAACAAGATTATGTTTGCATATAATGACTATATCTCATCGTCAAGCCGGGTGAATTCGCAATCAGGCTCGATCTCCTCATCCCAAAAAGTGTTTGAGTCTTATACCAGACTGTTCCTGGCAGGGAAAAGGCAGTGGCTGGATTTGGTGAATACCTCCAGGGAATTAACGCAAAACCAAATGGCATTTGCGGAGACCAAATCGACACTTTTGGTCTCTACATACCAGCTTTTACTCTTGAGCGGCAAAAGCGATATGATGAAGATGCTGCCTGAAACAGGGACAAAAGAGCCAATAAGAACTGCATCGTCGGAAGATGCGGATAAGGTATTTATCCCATCTATGAATATACTGCCTGCCAAAGGGCATCAAAAAACGAAAGAGGATAAAGGGACAGCCGGTCCATCTGATACAGTAGCGAATAATGTAAAAGGAACAGCCAGGACGGCAGACTACCAAATGCTGAAAGCAGCGATCAGAAGTGAGGCAAAAGAGGAAGAGGCGAGAATTGCCAAAGCGAAAGCGGAAGCTATGAAACGCAGAAAGGCTGAAGAGGCAAGAATCGCCAAAGCTGAAGCTGAGAAACAAAGAAAAGCCGAAGAGGCAAGAATTGCCAAAGCCAAAGCGGAAGCTATGCAGCGCAGAAAGGCTGAAGAGGCAAGAATCGCCAAAGCGGAAGCTGAGAAACAAAGAAAAGCCGAAGAGGCAAGAATTGCCAAAGCTGAAGCAGAGAAACGCAGAAAGGCTGAAGAGGCAAGAATCGCCAAAGCTGAAGCTGAGAAACAAAGAAAAGCCGAAGAGGCAAGAATTGCCAAAGCGGAAGCGGAAGCTATGCAGCGCAGAAAGGCTGAAGAGGCAAGAATCGCCAAAGCTGAAGCTGAGAAACAAAGAAAAGCCGAAGAGGCAAGAATTGCCAAAGCCAAAGCGGAAGCTATGCAGCGCAGAAAGGCTGAAGAGGCAAGAATTGCCAAAGCGGAAGCGGAAGCTATGCAGCGCAGAAAGGCTGAAGAGGCAAGAATCGCTAAAGCTGAAGCTGAGAAACAAAGAAAAGCCGAAGAGGCAAGAATTGCCAAAGCTGAAGCAGAGAAACGCAGAAAGGCTGAGCAGGGAAGGATGGCAAAAACAGAGCAGAAAAATGCCGGCAGCACCCCTGCGCATCCAAAATATTATGTCCAGTTTGATCTGCAATTGGATGAAACGATGAAAAAGAAATTTGAAAAACAAAACCTTAAAATATCTACAACAGAAGATGGCCAGCAATTTGTTGGTTCATATGAGCGTGCAGCAGAGGCTCTTGCCGCAGCAAGAAAGATAAGAAATATCATTTATGATGAAGCATATATTGTTAGAAAATAAAAAAATGACGGGGGTTAAATGAGACTGGAAGATAATGAAGTCAAAAAGACTCAAACTGAATTTTACAAAAGTTTGGAGGCATTGAAAGAAGACAGTGCTTGGCTGACGCAAACGTGTTCACTGCCGCATTTCTCAAATTTTAAGCTTTCAAAGTATGAGTATGATGAGCTTGAAAAACAACTCTTGGCGCATAGCAGTGTAAGCAATGAGGTTGCTGTTGCCTATTATGAGAAAATCTTTGATGCATTCAACCTGATCAAGCCAAAATGGACAAAGAGTATCAATGCGGAGATGCTGCCTTCGCTTGCCTTGGTCCCGGGTGAGGGGATCTGTATCGTATTGGAACAGCTTCCAAACGGACAATATAAGTGTGACAGCAGGGAAGGGATAAGATACCATGATCTCAAAGAGACGGTACTCTACACTCCAATACGGGAAAAAAGAAAAGCTGAAGCGAGCAAAAGTGCCTATGAGATGTTCAAGAAAGTTGCTCTCAAAGAAAAACCGCGTATTGTTCACGCGGCGATTGCAACGTTCAGCATCAATTTCCTGGCTCTGGGAACTTCATTTTTCAGTATGCAGGTGTATGACAGGGTCATCCCGACCCATGGAATGTCCACATTGATATGGCTTGTTATCGGTGTATTTATCGCGATATTATTGGAAATGGTACTGAAGGTCGCCAGGTCGGTGATCCTTGATCATGCCTCAGTAAAAATAGACAAAAGCTATTCACACAATATTTTTGACCGCTTTTTGAAGATCAGGCTTGATGCCATGCCGCAAAGTATCGGTACCTTGTCTGCCCAGCTTCAAAGCTATATTGCAATCCGTTCTTTTATATCGACAGCGGCGCTCTATTTTATTATAGATCTTCCGTTTACCCTGTTTTTCCTTATGATTATTATTATGGTCGGAGGGTTTTATATGGGAATGGTTCCTCTGATATTTTTTGCTCTCTCACTGCTGACGGCTTTTTTCTTTAAAAAGAAGATAGAGTTTCTTACAATGCAGTCAGTCGCGGCGTCAAACAAAAAACTGGGACTTCTCGTAGAAGCCGTGGAGAGTGTAGAGACAGTAAAAGCATCAGGCCACGGTTATGCAGTACTGAGCAAATGGAATGCTTTAAGCGAGGATGCCATTTATGACGACATAGCCATCAGACATTATAGTGAGTTGTCAGGGTATATCGCAGCATTTTTACAACAGTTAAGCTATGTCGGGCTTATCGCATTGGGTGCGTATATCGTCAGCACGACAGATACACTTACGATGGGGGGATTGATCGCCGTATCGATACTCTCAGGCAGGGTACTTGCTCCTTTGGCGATGCTGCCAAACGTATTTATACAGTGGGGAAGGGCGAAAATAGCGGTAAAAGATATAGACAATATCTATGCGCTGCCCAATGACAACGAAGGGGTTGAAAAACCTCTTTTCCCTGAAATTCATACACCGGTCTATACTTGCAATAATGTCAAATTCAATTATGGCGAAGAGACGCCGACGGTTGCTGTTTCCAACCTCTCCATAAAGCCTGGAGAGAAGATTGCGATTCTGGGGGTCATCGGTTCGGGCAAATCAACACTGCTTAAGATGCTGGCCGGGCTGTATGCGCCGACAGAAGGGAAAATTCTGCTTGACAATATCGATGTACAGCAGATCGCAAGAGACAAGCTTAGCGAAACCATAGGGTATCTTTCCCAAAGTACACGGCTGATATCGGGAACACTCAGGGATAACCTTGTGCTTGGTCTTGTCGGTGTGGATGATGTAGAGATCATGGCAGCAGCGGAAAAAACCGGACTGAACATGCTGATCAACAGTTTGCCCAAAGGGCTTGATACGATTGTGCCTGAAGGCGGGAACAGTGTATCGGGAGGACAGAAACAACTGATTGCCATCACAAGAATGCTGCTGACAAATCCAAAAATATGGTTGCTGGATGAACCGACAGCCAATATGGATGATCTGACGGAGAAGAGAATCATTCAAATTTTGGGATCAAATGTCATAAAAGATCAGACCTTGGTTGTCGTCACGCATAAGCCTGCATTGTTGAAACTGGTGGATCGTATTATCATTATGACACCGCAGGGTATTGTAATGGATGGTGCAAGGGATGATATACTTGGCAAGTTGGCAAATGCGAAACAGCAGGCAGCAGCGCAGTCTTCTGCAAAAGCTGCTGCCGAAAATACGGCACCTGCATCAAATAATCAAGAAAAGAGTAACGCATGAGAGAACATATACCATTGATCACAAAAGTCAATCCGTTATGGATTATTTTTGGTTCACTTTTTTTATTGATCATCCCGTTTTTGATCTGGTCACAGTTTGCCACACTTGATCAGATATCACATGCCGAGGGTCAAGTAATCGCTACTGCCAAAACACAGGAGATTCAGGCTGCCTCAGATGGTGTAATAGAGCAGATATATGTCAGAGAAGGGCAGCATGTAAAAGAGGGACAGAGGCTGATTTTACTGGAACAGGATAAGGCGAAAGCCGGATATGACGAGAGCAGGTCAAAAGTAGCGGCTTTGAAGGCAACACTTATCAGACTTCAGGCTGAAGTGTTTGATAAGCCGCTGGTTTTCCCTGATGAGCTTAAGGGGTATCCGGAGTTTATATCAAACCAGACTGAACTCTTTAAAAGGCGTCAGCAGGCGATCAGAGATCAGACCACGGCGATCAATGAATCCTTGGCATTGGCAGAAGAGGAGCTTCAAAACAACCTCCCGCTTCTCAAAACCGGTGATATCGGTTCGGCGGAGATCATTAAGCTGAAACGACAGATCGCGGATCTCAAGGGAAAACTCTCAAATGTGCAAAACAAGTATTTTCAGGATTCACAAACGGATATGACCAAAGCGGAAGAAGAGCTCTCCATGAAAGAACAGGAGCTGGCAGATAAAAAAATTACTTTGGAATGGACGGATATCAGGTCTCCTATGGATGCCATAGTCAAAAATATTCTTGTGACAACAAAAGGAGCAAGGGTCAGGGCCGGTGATGTTATCATGCAACTCGTGCCATTCGGCGATAAGCTGATCATTGAAGCCAAGCTGCCGACATCAGATGTATCGTTTGTAGAGAAGGGGCAAAAAGTAGCGGTAAAACTGGATGCGTACGACTACAGCATCTACGGAATCTTCGATGGAGAAGTCGCCTATATCAGTCCGGATACATTGGTCGAGAAAACTGAAAAAGGGGAAAAATATTACTTTAAAGTGAAAGTGATATTGAATGACACGACACTGATTGCAAAAAACGGCAGAAGAATAGATGTCAGCCCGGGAATGACCACACAAATTGATATCATTACCGGAGAGAGAACCGTATGGCAATATATCACTAAACCTATCACAAAAACCATGAATGAAGCGTTCGGGGAGCGTTAATGGGAACCGTCTTTGCAAAGACGGTTATTTACTTTCAATTAATTTCGTTAAAGTATACTCGGACTATTCATATATAGCGGTAGATAGGAGAAGAATGTGAGTCAAATTGTTGCCACTATTAAATCTGAGATTTCCAAAGTCCTTGTAGGACAGGAGAAGATGGTCGAAGGTCTCTTGGCGGGCCTTATCTGCCGGGGACATATCCTTCTTGAAGGTGTTCCTGGACTTGCGAAGACGACAGCGGTAAATGCATTGGCAAAGACACTTGGACTAGAGTTCAAACGTGTGCAGTTTACACCAGATCTGCTTCCCTCAGACATTATCGGGACTGAGATCTATGACCCCTCCAGTAACACCTTCAAGATCAAAAAAGGCCCGGTATTTACCAACCTTCTGTTGGCCGATGAGATCAACCGTGCGCCAGCGAAGGTACAGTCGGCATTGCTGGAAGTGATGCAGGAGCGTCAGGTAACGATAGGCGATGACACGTTCAAGATCGATCTTCCCTTTCTGGTCATGGCCACACAAAACCCGGTAGAACAGGAGGGGGCTTATGAGCTTCCCGAGGCGCAGCTGGATCGTTTTATGATGAAAGTGGTAGTAGGCTACAACACGAAAGAAGAGGAGCTTGAGATCGCCCGCAGGGTAGCCAACAGCGGCTTTGAGGAGATCAGACAGGTAGCAAGTCTTGATGACCTGGAGACGATCCGAAAAGAGGCGCTTGAGGTGCATATGGATGAAGAGGTTGAAGCCTATATCATCGAACTTGTCCACGCGACACGTGAGCCCAAGGCGTACGGCCTTGAAGAGTTGGAAGCCTATATCGAATTCGGGGCAAGTCCAAGGGCAAGCATCGATATGTATAAAGCTGCCCGTGCGATCGCTTACCTGAAAGGCCAGGATTATGTTTCACCGATCGAGGTGGCATATATCGCCAAAGAGGTCCTTAGACACCGTATTATCCTCAGCTACGAAGCACAGGCCGAAGATATCAGACAGGATAGGATCATTGAGAAGATCCTGGCGGCAGTACCGATTCCATAATGCAGTGCATTATGGAAAGTGAGGAGATAAGAATGAAGAATGAGGAGTGTTCGTATGCATTGCTCAGCAATGCTTTTATCCTAAATAACAAAAGCTTTTCAAAGGAAAGCAGTCCGAAACTATTCACTATTCACTATTCGCCCCAAGGGCACTTGTCACTTCGTTCGGGCACACGATTCACTGAGTTATCGGAGCTGCACCGATGAATCGTACGGCAAAAAAGATCATTCTCAAAACTAGAAAACAGGTCTATGGTGATATGCTCGGAAACAATGCTTCGCTCTTCCAGGGTGAAGGATTTGAGTTTGCGGAACTTCGTGAATATGTTTACGGGGACGATGTAAGAAAGATCGACTGGAAGACCACTGCAAAACTGGGAAAACCCTATGTCAAGATCTATAAGGAGGAGCGGGAGCTCAATGTGGTGGTCGTTTCGATGCTCGGCGGGTCGATGTACTTTGGAACGGTAAAGCAGAAGAGTGATATCCTGGCTGAACTGGTCGCGACGCTGGGGTTTTCAGCGGTAAAAAACAGCGATCTCTTTACCCATATCCTTTTTGCCGACAGGCTCTATGAGCGCAGCAGGCCAAGCAAAAAACACTTTTCCATCCATAAAGCGGTAGAGGATGTTACAGCGTTTGAACTGCTGGGGAAAGAGGCGGATTTTGCCAGACTCACGGAGATGCTTAACACACGTCTGAAAAAGAAGTCGCTGCTTTTTATCCTTTCGGATTTTATCGGCGAGATCGATCTGCGGATTTTGAGCGTCAAGCATGATATCGTGGCTGTGATCATAAGGGATCGGTTCGAAGAGGATCCGAGCGAACTGGGATATCTGAGGCTGATCGATATGGAGAGCAAAAGAAGTTTCGAAGGCGATATCAATACCGGGGCGCTGAATGCCTACAAGAAAGCAATCCATCAGAATGATGAGAAGCTCTACACCCAGTTTAAAAAACAGGGGATACGTTTTGTCAAAGTCTATACCCATGAAGAGCCCGCGCTGAAGCTGATGAAATCGATGAGGAGAGCATAATAATGAATAATGAAAAATTAAAAATTAAAAATTTATGTATGCTTTTTTACAAAAAGCTTAGTTTTTATAAAAGTTTTACGATGCAAGACATGCCAAAACTATTCATTATTCATTATTCATTATTCACTTTTGCGAATGCAAATGAGCAAAACCTCACCGCACAGCTGCGGGATATCAAGCCGCTTCTGGAGATACCGGACTACTCCTTTTATCTTTATTGGGGATTGATCGGTTTTTTTGCTCTGCTGGGATTCGGGATACTTTTCTTTGTGGCAAAAAAGTTCTGGGAGAACCGCAAGGTTAATCTTGCAAAAATGTATCTGGAAAGGCTCAAGCAGATAGACTGGGAGGACAGCAAGCATGCTGCCTATGAGGCCACCAAATATGCAAGGCTGCTGACAACCGATGAGAGAAGAAAAGAGCTCTTCAGCCAGCTTGAACCGATGCTTGAACAGTACAAATACAAAAAAGTGGTCAATGAAGTGGACCAGCAGACGCTCAATCAGTTCCATCTCTTTGTGAGGATCGCGGATGAGTCAATTTAGTTTCGAGTTCCCCTATCTACTGCTGTTGATCCTTCCGTTTCTGCTCTGTGCAAAGTGGTGCAAGGAGCGGAGCCGGGCGATCTTTTTCCCCCATGTAGAAAAACTGGTGGCAAACAGCGTACATCAAAGTTCGTTGCTTCTTTTCCTCAAATGGTTTGGGATCGTCTCGGCGGTTATCGCACTGGCTTCTCCCGTACTTTCTCACAGCTACACCAATACGAAAAAAGAGGGGCGCGATATCGCACTGATCACAGATGCGAGCGAGTCGATGCTGCAGCAGGGGTTTGATCTCCAGAACCCTATGAAAAACAAGTTTGAAGTGGTCAAAGAGGTGGTAGAGGATTTTATCGGAAAACGTGAAAATGACCGTATCGGGCTGGTAAGCTTCGGGGCGATCTCCTTTGTTGCCTCTCCGCTGACGTTTGAAAAGGAGTTTTTACAGAAGATCATCTCGATGCAGTATATCGGCATGATCAACGGCAAACGTACCGCCATTCAGGATGCGCTGGTGCAGAGTTACAATATGATGAGCAAATCCAAAGCCAAATCCAGGATCGCCATCCTGCTGACCGACGGTATCGACAACGGCAGCAGGATAGCGCTGGAGGATGTCGTAGAGATGATCAAATCACAGGATATCAAACTCTATGTGATCGGGATCGGATATCCAAACAGGGACTACGATGCAGCCTATCTCAAAGTTTTGGCAGATGCAGGCGGGACAGAGGCTTACGGGGCCAGAGATGCCAGTGAATTGAGCCGTATCTACGAGGAGATCGACAGACTTGAAGTCACCAAGATCGACGATAAGCGGGTGGTACAGCATACCTACCTCTATATCTATCCTTTGTTGTTTGCGATACTGAGCCTGCTTTTCTATATCTATTTCAGAAACAGCAGGGGGATATAAAGAATGAGGAGTGAGGAGTTAGGAGTGAGGAATATTGGAGCAGTAGTGGTTGGAGTGAAGCGAAGCCACGAAGGCTATCAGCCAAGGAGCCAAAAATGACCTTTGTCTACCCTTATCTTTTTTGGATGAGAGGCGTCAGCAAACGACAACAGTTTGTCGTTTGTAGCTTCGGAACCGGAAGCGATGTGCACGTGTGCACCGCTGAAGGCCATCGGTTAAGGAGCCAAAAATGACCTTTGTCTACCCTTATCTTTTTTGGATACTCATTGTCCCTTTCATCCTCTTTGCCATTCTGATCTCTACCAACAAGGAGAAGCTCTCGCGCGTCTTTGACGAACGTGTACTGAAGCGTCTCAGTGCCAGTGACGAGGCGATCCCCCTGGTGATGCGTAATATCACGATATTTGCGGCGATCTTTTTGATGATCGTGGCATTGGCGCGTCCGGTGATAGAGAAGGGGGAGAAGGTTGTGGATGTGAAAGGGCTGAATCTGGTGGTCGGGCTTGATATCTCCGGTTCGATGCGCAGTACCGACCTCTACCCCAACCGCCTGGAGTTTGCAAAAAAGAAAATCTTCGAGTTCTTTGAGGCAATGCCCAGCGATGAGATCAGTGTACTTGCCTTTGCGCATTCCTCCTTTATCCTTGCCCCGTTTTCGGCAGATAAGCAGACACTTCAGATGATGGTGGAAGGGGTGGATGACAGCTACATGAGTATGGGATCAACCGATTTTTCCGAACTGGGTATGCTGGCAAGTGAAGTGCTGGAGAAAAAAGAGCCTAAGATCGTCGTGCTTTTTACCGATGGAGGGGATGAAGCAGCAATCGCAGGATTTGCAGATATTCTGGAAGAACACCATATAGATCTCTATGTTGTGCTTGTCGGAACAACGAAGGGGTCGCCGGTACTGACTCAAGAGGGGAAACCCTATATGCTTGAAGACGGGACGATCGCGATTACGCAGAGAAATGATGCCCTGCTTTCACTTGCACGAAAGAGCGGCGGCGACGGGATCGTTGCCGGTCACGGGACGGAGGATATCAGGGAACTTGCTGCACGGATCAAAAACAGGTATCAGGAGAAACAGCAGGGTGAAGTGAGGATCAAAGAGAGAGTAGAGCTCTTTTACTATCCTCTCGGTGCCGGGCTTCTTCTGTTGTTGATCGCATTGAGTTCGATACCGAGAAGAAGCGTTCAGAGGGAGAAGTAGAAATGAAAAATGAAAAATTAAAAATGAAAAATTTTGGTCACTGTTTTTTCAAAATGCCTTTGATAAAAAAAAGCTTTTCATTGAAAAGTATACTGACACTCTTCACGCTTCACGCTTCACACTTCACGCTTGCAAACGCAGGAGTGACGGATTTTAAAACGATTGAAGAAGCGACGCGTGCGTATGAAGCAAAAGAGTATACCAAAAGTGAAGCGTTATTCGACTCACTTGATAAGCATCTGCCTCAAACCCAGTATGATATCGGTAATGCGCAATACAAGTCAAAAAACTACGATGCGGCGATCAGGTCCTATGAGAATGCCGAAGGCATCGATGAAGCACTAAGGCAACACAATATCGGCAACAGCTATTTCCAGAAAAAAGCATGGGAGAAAGCCATTGATGCCTATGAAAAAGCGCTGAAGGTAAGAGAGGATGAGGATACACGTTTCAATCTTGATCTTGCAAAACAGATGAAGCAACAGGAAGAAGAGAAAAAGCAGCAGAATCAAAATCAAAACCAGCAAAAAGACGAACAGAATAAAGCGCAGCAGAACCAGGATCAAAACAAGCAAGATCAGGAAAATAAAGAGGATCGGCAAGAGCAGAACCGGCAGGATCAGCAGAACAAGCCGGACCAGACGGATAACAAAGACCAAAGAAAAAACGAGGGAAAAGATCAAAAAGAAGAGGCTGAAAAAGAGCAAAAAGCCAAAGATCAGCAGGAAGAAAAAGAACAGAATGCCAAAGATAAAAGGCAAGAGGAGCAGAAGCCGCAAGAGCAGAGTGCTTCAGCCGCACAAGCAGAGATGAGCGAAGCAGAGAAAGAGAAGGCCAAAGAGATGAAACGGCTGATGAATAAGTTACCCGAGAAGATGCCTACGATGATGTATCAGATGGGTCGGGAAAAAGAGGAGGAGAAGAGCCATGCAAACCCTTGGTAAATTGAGCGTTGAGTGTTTAGTGCAGCGCATTGAGAGGAGCATCTTATGAAAAAATTAATTATCCTGACTATTCTTGGCTATCTGTTGTCTGGGTGGCTTTATGCGGCATCGGTTGAGGCGAAAGTCTCTGCTTCTGAAGTAATAGAGGGGAACATTGCAGAGCTGCAGATCCGTGCGGAAGGGGATGAAGTAGAGTTTCCCGAGATCGCTGAGATAGAGGGGGCGAAAGTGGTGGGAACGTCGATGCAGAGCAGTCGTAATATGACCTATCTCAACGGAGAGGTGAAAAGCGAGAAGACCACCACGAAGGTCATCGGATTTGTTCCGCAAAAAGATCTGACGATTCCCTCCTATACGGTGAAGATCGACGGCAAAACCTATCAGACCGAACCGATCAATGTCAAGGTGGTTGCTTCCAAGGCACCGCAGCTTAAAGCAGATGTACTCTACTCTTTTGAACTCAGAAGCGAAAAAAAAGAAGTACTGGAAGGAGAGAGTTTTATTCTCAGCCTCTATGTCTCTATCTCAGACCGTATACAGGGTGCGAAGCTCTCTGATTTTGCTGATCCCGAGATGAAGGACTTTTACAGCAAGCCGCTGGGTGAGCCAAAACAGTACCGCCAGAACGGAAATATCGTAGTAGAAAAACAGTATCTCCTCACAGCAAAACGTGAAGGAAACTTCACGATCGGTGCGGCGACAGCAAAACTTGGAAAGGCAGATCTCAGCCGTCGTGACTTTTTTGGGCGTTATGCCACACGGTGGCATGATATCTCCTCCAATGATCTGATGATCAAGGTAAAACCACAGCCCCAGAAGAGTGATCTCATTGGTGAGTTTACACTGGATGCAAAAATAGATACCGCCGAGACAGAGGTCAACAAACCCGTGAACCTTACGATCAGGATAGAGGGGAAAGGGAACCTTGAAGATTTTGAGTTTCCCCCTTATGAGATCGAGGGTGTGACGATCTTCTCTGATGATGCCAGGGCGGAGAGCCGGGTAGAGAATGGTGAGCTTTATAGCAGCTACACAAAAAACTTTGCGCTGATCTCGGACAGGAATTTTACTGTTCCGGCACGAAGTTTTACTGTATATAACCCCAAAACCTCACGTCTGGAGACGCTTGAGGTCGCATCGTATACTATCAGGGTAAAGGGGGACAGCAGTGCGCTGGTTGCCACGGTACCCAAAGGCACTTCTCCTTCAAAAGTTGAATCTAACGACGATAAAACTACTCCTTCAGCACAGACTGAAAAGGCGCAGGAGACACACCCTGTCACATGGTGGATGCTGGCACTAGCGTTTGCCGCGGGAATGGCGGTGATGTACCTTCTGCTCAAGTGGTCGGCACGCAGGGGGGATAAACAAAAAATCTATGGCAACGATGAGGCCCTCGGGCTGCTCTATCCGCATATCAATGAAGGCCCGGAGATAGAAGAGATGGTACGTAAACTCTATGCGATAAAAAATGGTGACAAAAGTATCACTATCGACAAAAAAGTGCTGAAGAGATTGATGGAAAAGGTACGAGATACGCAACAGTAAAAAAGGAGAGACATTTTCCTGCAGCGAAGTGCAGGTATCCCCTAGAGGATATCATGCAGCCTGTTGGCTTCCCCCATCCACTTGTTGAGTGCTTCCCACTCGCCATTTTCAACCATATGACGGCATTTTTTAAGCTCCACTTCAAAGCTTTCTATCGCTTCGATGAGGTTGGTTCGGTTCTGCCTGAAGATATCCTCCCACATCTGAGGAGAGGATTTGGCAATACGGCTCATATCCCTGAACCCGCCGCCAGCCAGCGCTACAATGCTGCTCGCATCCTCCTGTTTCATCACTGAGTTCGCCAGGGAATAACTGAGGGCATGGGGCATATGCGAGATAAAGGCTGCATGTCTGTCATGCTCTTCAGCATCCATATAGACAAGTTTCATCCCTATCTGGCTAAAGAGCTTTTTGGCAACCTCCTGTTGGTGGGGGCCGCTTTTTTCCATGTCGCATAAAACGACGATCTTGTTCTCATAGAGTTTCGGGATTGCCGCTTTGGGGCCGAATTTTTCCGTGCCGGTCATCGGGTGTGCCGTGACAAAATTCCTGCGGACGGATGCCGGGATGGAGGCTGAGATTTTTGCCTTGGTGCTTCCGAGGTCTATTACGGTGCACTTCTCATCGAGGTTTTTCAGCTCCCGGGAGACAGCAATGATCCCGTCCACCGGGATCGTCAGGATGATAATATCACACCTGCTGATCTCATCAAGCGAATGGACGATTTTATCCACAAGCCCGAGTTCAAGCGCCTCTTGTTGATGGGTTTCATTGTGGTCCATCCCGATAAAATAGTAGCTCTCCGATCGTTCCTGAAGTGCAATACTCAAGGAACCTCCCATAAGCCCAAGACCGATAATTCCGACGTTTGTCATAGCTATTCACCTCTCCTTGGAAAGGGGAGATTATAGCATGATTTTGTGAATTTTTTCCATGAAACGGCTCTGCTTCCCTGGAGTTTTATTGCCTGAGGATTAAGGTGTCAGATAGATAGAAAAAGATACACTATTAACAAAATTATTTGCAGGACAAGGTTAAAAGGAATGAAGAAAATAGCGCTTACTTTAGTACTCGCGGGGGCATTGCTCATGGCAGAGAAAATCAGTCAGATCGAGTATGTCGGCCTGGCACATCTTTCTCCGAGTGTCGCTACCGAAATATCGGGGATCCATGTCGGTGATGAGATGGATCTTGCCAAAATCAATCAGTCGGTCAAGAACTTTTATGCACAGGGGTACTTTGAGGATGTATGGGTAGAAAGCAAAGGGAGTATGCTGATCTACCACTTCAAAGAGAAAGTAGCGATCGCCAATCTTGAGATCAAAGGGTTTGGTACGGGGGATGAGGGGAAAAAACTGCTTGAGAGCACAGGACTGAAAAAGGGTGACCTGTATGATCAGAGACGTGTAAAACAGGCGCAAAAGGCACTGATCACTAATCTTGAGAGCCAGGGATACTATGATACGGTGGTAGAGGTAACAACGACGAAGGTGAACCAGAGCAGCATATCGCTTGTATTTGATGTCAACAAAGGCGAGAAGATCAGGATTCAAAAGACGAATGTTGTAGGGGCAAAAGAGGTAGAGAAAGGGGAGCTGGAAGCTGACCTGGTAAATAAAGAGGCTGATTTCTGGGGCTGGATACCGTTTTTGAACGACGGTGTAGCCAAGGTGGACCAGCTCGAATATGACTCCTACAGGATGAAAGAGAAATATATGGAGAAGGGTTACCTTGATGCCAATGTCAGCAAGCCGCTGATGAAAGTAGATTTTGGTTCCTACCGGGCAGATGTAGACTATCAGGTGGAAGAGGGGATCCAGTACCGTATCGGAAAGATCAACATCACCCAAAATCTCAAAGGGTTGGAGAGCAAAACACTGATCGATGGGCTGACACTGAAATCGGGAAAAGTCTTTAACATCAAACGTATGCGTACGGATATGGAGACCCTCAAAGAGAAGATCGGAAACCGCGGGTATGCCTACGTGGATATACTTCCTCAGATGCACAAGGACCCCAAAACGCAAACGATCGATCTGAACTATGTGATCAGAGAAGGGGTTCCTGTAACCGTGAATGATGTACTGATCTCCGGGAACAGTGTGACAAAAGACCGGGTGATCCGCCGCTATATCTATCTTGCACCGGGGGATAAGTACAATGCCACAGACCTGAAAGATTCAAAAAATGCACTGGGAAGGACCGGATTTTTTGAAAAAGTGGACATCGAGACACAAAGGGTAAGTGAAGACAAGATCAATCTTCTGGTTAAAGTGAAAGAGGCTCCCACAGGGACGATCTCAGCGGGAGGTGGTTACGGTTCTTATGAGGGGCTGATGGTCAATGCATCGATCTCTGACAAGAACCTTTTTGGTTCAGGGATCAGCAGTACCCTGGGATTTGAACTTTCCAAAATCTCTACAAACTATAATCTCTCATTCACGAACCCGAGAGTATGGGACAGTCTCTACAGTCTGGGATTTAGTGTCTATAAACGTGATTATGAATATATCGATTTTACGCAGGATCAGCTGGGTGCCAATCTCTCTTTGGGCCGTCAGTTTTATAGACATATTTATGCTTCTGTAGGTGTAGGGTATGTGGATAATAAGTCTGAAATAAATTCTGATTCCAATACAACCTACTGGCAGGATATTTTCTATAATGATAAGTATCAAAAGCTCTCGGGGTTTGGGAGTTTGAAGTTTGACAATACAGATGACTATTATCAACCCAGAGAAGGATTTATCGCATCTGCAACGCTAGAGCTTTCCAGCCTTGATGGGGAACTTGATCAGGGGACTTTGGAAGATGGCTACACGGAGTTTGCAAATTTTACGAAGTTTTCCGGTAAATTCGGTGCCTATTACGGGATGGAAGATCTGATCGATTACGACTTGATCTTACGCGCAAAAGCCAGAACTACAGTACTCTTCGCAGAAAATAATGCATATATCCCGATCGCTGAAAGACTCTTTATGGGAGGTATCGGATCGATTAGAGGATATGAGCCTTACTCTCTTTCCCCGCAAATCATTGAAGATGGTGGTATAAAACGTATCGCTGAAGAAGGTGAAGTGGGAAAACGTATCGGTGGTACAAAGAGTGCCTCTGTAAGTCTGGAAGCAAGTATTCCTCTCTCTGAAGCTGCAAAGATGCGGTTGGCCTTCTTTGTGGATTACGGGATGATCGGAACCGATCCTATTTTGACAAAAGATGGTGATCTTGATTTTGATGATATTACGCGTTCCTCTGCGGGTGCCGTGCTGGAGTGGCAGTCAGGGTTCGGCCCGATCAACCTGGTTTTTGCCAAAGCGATCGATCCCAAAGACGGTGACAGAACTTCAGTCTTTGAGTTCTCTATGGGGACGAAGTTCTGATAAAGTAGTAAGAAGCAGGGAGTAGGTAGTAGATAAGGTGGGGCAAAGCCCAACCATGAAATACTTACTATTGTATTCCAAGATTTTTGTTTTTCGGAATTTCATTTCTATCTGCGATGATGATCGCAAAAGGGGTAGGCTTCTTCAGTGTTCTGATATTCTCTTTTGCCAGATAGAGTGATTTGTCTGAGTAGATCACCAGCACCTGGTTCTCATAGCTAAATTCTATTTTGGCGCTATTGGATGCTTCTTGAAGTAGTATCGTAAGTTTATAGAAAAAACTGAGCCAGACAAGAGTGTCTTTTGGGGGGAGTAAGGGTTTGTACTCCTTGACAAGTACTTTCGGTACGGTACCGTCACTTTCCGTACGCAAAAGCAGGGCGATCAGTGCCATCTGCTCATGTGTAAAGCCGTAGTTTAGTTCCTGAAGCGCGATATAGAAAGCATGTTTATGCGATCTGTAGATAGTCAGGGTTTTCCCTATACTGGAGAGTTTTAGCGCATGCAGGAGTTCGTCCAGATAGGATTGGTCCATGTTGCTCTTTTGCAAAAAAGTATGATACAAAGCAAGAGCGATCTGAAGTTTCGCCTTTTTGTTTTTTTCCACATTGACCATAGGCTTAAATCTGCTGAGGATCGATTCGATACTGGGGTTCTTCCCTTCCGGGAATGTATGGGTACGTTTGTTGAGAGAACTACTTAAAAATATCCCCTCACGTACGCCGACACTGCTTGTCACCACCTCCTCGACGCCCATATGCTTCAACAGTTCATCGAATATAAGGGTCCCTTCCCTGACGGTATCATAGCGGCTCCGCTTGAGTAGAAATCGTTTCAGCCCTTTTGCCGAGGAGCGGTAGATCTCTTCAAAATAGGCATGTTGCGGAGCTACAGCATAGCGATAGGCATGCAGCTTATCCAGAGGGTATCCGGTGGATTTCATGATCGATTTTGAAAGTGTTCTTGCTGTACCCCCTATCCCAATAGCCCTATGGTGCCTAAAGTGTCCGGGAAGTGCTTCCAAAGCGCTATGGATATATGCAATCGCCTCCTCAATCGGTTTACCTTGATCAAAAAAAAGCTCTTTGAGCCTGACTGTACCGAGATTCAGGGAGAAGGTATCTACGATTTTACCCTTTTTGATCAGTGCAAGATCTGCCGACCCCCCTCCGATATCGATCGTTATCCCTTCATTGACCGGCGCGAGGTTTTTGACGGCGATCGCTCCGTACTTTGCCTCTTTTTTGCCGTCAATAATCTCGATCTCAAGTTGAAGCTCTTTTTTGATCCAGGAGACAAACAATTTACCGTTGGGTGCATCCCTGAGCGCGGATGTTGCTACGCAGAGAGTCTTGGATGTTTTGTATTTCTGGATGGTTTCCTGGAAAGATTGCAGGGCAAGAAATGCACGTTTGATACCGTTTGGCTGAAGGTAGCCCCCTCTTTGGTAAGCCCCTTCGCCGATACGGACTTTGGTTTTTTGTTCGCAGATGAGATGAAATCCGTAACGGCTTGTCTTTTCATAGATAACAAGCCTGGCCGAATTAGAACCGATATCAATGATGGCGGTTCTGGGATTCATCTCTTAGTTATACTCTTCCTGAAGTTTTTCAAACTTGAACATTAGCTCTTCGACGTTCTCCACATTATCCGGATCCGGGATGATACAGTCAACCGGACAGACCGAAATGCACTGAGGCTCGTCAAAGTGACCGACGCACTCTGTACATCTGTCCGGATCGATCAGATAGATCGGATCATTCTCTTCAATCGCTTCATTCGGACACTCTTCTCTACATGCATCGCATGCGATGCACTCATCAGTAATCATTAATGCCATGGTTTCCTCAACTTTTATTTATTTTGTTATTTTTATGATTTATAACCGAAGAAACCTTATGCTTTATTTAAAATAAAACATTTATAAAATTTATTTATTTTTTTATCAAGAAAAGAGCGAAAGTGTAGAGAAAAGAACTAAGCCCAATTAGGACTTAGTTTATCTTTTTTGGAAAGCAAAATCTATAGCCTCTTCTTCTTACTGTTTCGATGGTTGAGATATCAAGCGGCTTGTCCATTTTCTGGCGTATCTGGTTGATGGCTACCTCGATGACATTGGGGGTGACCAGCTCAGGCTCTTCCCAGATCGCATCAAGAAGCTGCTCCTTGGAGACGATCTGGTCTTTGTGCATTGCCAAGTGTGTCAATACCTCAAAAGGTTTTCCTTTCAGTTCGATCTCTTCGCCCTCGTAGATGATCTTTTCCTCTTCGGGATTGATGATCAGTTCGTCGATCTCAATAATGTTGGAGGCACCAAAACGGAGTTTTGCTTCTACCCGTACCAGCAGAATGTCAAAATCCAAAGGCTTACGGATAAAATCATCTGCCCCGCCGCGCAGTGCTTCGATCTCGCTCTCTTTGCCCACTCTATCCGAGAGAACGATCACAGATGTTTTGTGTGCATCTTTTTTTATCTCGGCAACGATCTCGATTCCTGTCTTGTCGGACTTGTTCCAGCTGAAAAGCACAAGATCGTAGTTTCTGATATCAAGCATATATCTTGCATCGTTGATATTTTCAGCGATATCACACTGATAATTTTGTGAAGTCAGTACATCATTCAAAGATTTACTTAGTTCCTCATCTTTCTCTATGATCAATATTCTCATAGTGAAGCTCCTTCTTTCATACTTCAGTAAACTGTATATGCCATACCAAGGCTCATCTGCTCTCTTCGTCTTACGATATCGACACAATACCAAAAGTTAAACTTTGCTTAATTATAGCATAATATAGAGTATATTTGAAAGTTTTTTTAAGAATTAAATTTCCAGGCGTGGCTGAGTCCCACAGAACACTCGGAAATGATATCCGGTTTGGTGATTTTCAGTTTCAATGCCGTGATTTGTGGATAGTTTTGAAGCAGTTCTTTTTTGATACCAAGAAGTGCATCTTCAAGGAGTTCGTAACGTCTACTCTTGATATGCGTCATGATCTCTTCTACGATCCGGGCATAGTCAAGAAAGGTATTTTCTTCGTAGGGATAGGTAGCTTCAAGGTCCACTATGATTTTTTGAGGCTTTTCACGTTCAAAATCCAACAGCCCGATGATCGCTTCAAAGGTCAACGCTTCAATATGGATCGTCATCAGACTCTTCCCTCTTCTTTTTTGAAAAGCCGGACGATATTGGGTATATGCTTATAGAAGATCACGATCGCGATGATCCAGATGGGTGCATGTGAAGTGATTACGGGAACTTCCGGGTAGATCAGGTATGAGGCAATAATAAAGGCGACCAAACCGATCAAAGAGGAGATCGAAGAGATCTTGAGCCCTTTGGCTGCAATTAACCAGACTGAGATCGCGATCAAAGCCGGGACCGGCATCATCACCAGAAGTACCCCAAAACCGGTAGCGACACCTTTGCCTCCCTCGAATGCCAAAAAGACCGAGAAACAGTGCCCCAGGACTGCCAGTACGGCAATGGTCCAGAGTACACCCTCGGGGGCACCCAGAAATTTTGCGATGAGGATGACGACAACACCCTTGATCGCGTCTAGAAAGAGGGTGATCGCACCCAGTTTTTTTGCCAGCTTCGGATCTTGCTCTTTGACGACCCTGAGTACATTGGTTGCCCCGATATTGCCGCTTCCTGCCTGTTTGATATCCACGCCTGCAAACTGTTTTGCCAGAAGGTAGCCGAAGGGGATACCTGCAAGGAGATAGGCTGCAAGATAGAGGAGTATATTTTGGTTACTTAATAGATCCATATGTGCTTTCCATTTTCATAAGATAGTGCAATTTTATCCGAATTTAGATAAAATCATACTATTCTGGGGTTTGATGAAGAGCCACTTTAGTGATAGTGAAGGATAGCGATGAGTATAGATTATAGAGCTGAGATAAACAGACTCAAGGAAGAACTGGATGTCACAGTAGTGGCACACTACTATCAGCGTGATGAAGTATTTGAGATGGCAGATATCACGGGTGACTCACTGGAGCTCGCACGAAGATGCAAAGCCGACAAGAACCCATGGGTGGTGTTTGCCGGTGTAGGGTTTATGGGGCAGAGTGTCAAGGTGATCGCACCTGAAAAACGCGTACTGATGCCGAAGATCGCATGTTGTGCCATGGCAAGGATGATCGACGGAAGCTACTTTGATGAGAGCGTAGCGTATATGGTAAAACACGGGATCGCAAAAGAGAATATCCTGCCGATCACCTATATCAACTCCGATGCCTCTGTCAAGGCGAAAGTCGGGGAGATGGGAGGAATGGTATGTACCTCTTCCAATGCCTACAAGATCATCGAAAAAGGGCTTGAAAGCGGCAAAAAGATCCTCTTCGTGCCGGACCGCTGCCTGGGACAGAACTTTGCCAACAGCATGGGGCTAAAGTCCTGCGTGATCGGGGTGGGGGAGTGTGACCCCAACGAAGCCGATGTGATCTGCTTCAACGGTTTTTGTTCGGTGCATCAGCTCTTTACGGTCGAGGATGTAGCCTTCTACCGCAACAAATATCCGGGTATCAAGATCGCCGTACACCCTGAGTGTGACACCTCGGTCGTCAAAATAGCGGACTTTGTGGGATCCACTTCACAGCTGATCAAGTATGTCAACGATCTTGATCCCGAACAGAAGGTAGCGGTCGGCACAGAGTATAACCTGGTTCACCGTATGAGAGAGAAAAATACCTATGTCCTCTCCTCCACCAAGCCGGAGTGTCCGACGATGAACGAGACGACACTCGAGGACCTCTATCTGACACTCAAGTCGATCGAGGATGGGAACCCGATCAATGAAATCGTTGTAGACCCGCATACGGTCAAGTATGCCAACCTGGCGCTAGAGCGAATGTTGGCGATAAAGTAGCATGATGTTTAAAAGGGCATTTATCGAAGCGATGGTAGCGGAAGATGTGGGAAGGGGGGACCTCTTTGCGCGTATCAGCGATTCCAAAGCGATCAGGGCCTATATCCTTGCAAAAAGTGACGGGGTATTTGGAGGACGCGAGTATCTTGAGGCCTTTGAGAGGATGTATAACCTGCATATCGAGTGGGCGATCGATGACGGAGAGGCCTTTTGCAAGGGTGACAGACTGATGGATATCTATGGTCCGTCAAAGACCATTCTTTCCCTTGAACGTTCGCTGCTGGATGTGGCGCTGCATGCAAGTTCTATCGCTACACTGACAAACCGGTATGTCAAGGCGATCGAAGGGACCGGAGTCAAACTGCTGGATACGCGCAAGACAAGGCCTTTGCTGCGAGAGTTTGAGAAGTATGCAGTACGCTGCGGCGGCGGCTTGAACCACCGGATGGGCCTGGATGACTGCCTGATGCTGAAAGATACACACCTTAAAACGATCGATGATCTGGAGAGCTTTATGGAAGAGGTGCGCCAGAAAATACCCTTTACATCCAAAGTGGAGATCGAGTGTGAGACCCTGGAGATGGTAAAAAGTGCGATGAAGGCCGGGGCGGATATCGTCATGTGCGATAATATGAGCCTGGAGGAGACCCGTGAAGTGGTAGCCTTCAGAGATGAAAACTATCCGCACATCCTGCTTGAGGCGAGCGGAAATGTCACACTTGAGACGGTACGCGAGATTGCCGATACAGGTGTGGATGCGATCAGTTCGGGAAGCATTATCCATCAGGCCAGCTGGATCGATCTCTCCATGAAGGTAGAATAGTTTGGCAACTAAAACAGCATTGTCTCTGCCCTACGATAAAGTACAGAAAAAGATCGAGGAGGCGGAGAGTGTCACAATACTCTCCCATATCAATCCCGATGCAGATGCCCTCGGTACGGCACTGGGTATCTATCACCTCCTTTCTGCAAACCACAAGGGCAAAAAGATCGAAGTGGTGAATGCTTCAAAAGTACTGCCCCGGTACCTGGACTTTTTGCCGCATTTCAAAAAGATCAAACATAAGATGGATTATAAAGAGGGATTGGTGATCACCTGTGACAGCGGGAGTCTGGATCGGCTGGGATTTGATGTGAGCGGTAGAGAGCTTATCAATATCGATCATCATCAAAGCAACACGCACTACGGCACGATCAATGTCGTGCTGCCCAAAATGGCCTCAAGTTCGCAGGTAGCCTATCTGCTTTTTAGGGAGCTCTATCGCATTGATCAGCCTGCAGCTACCTGTTTTTATACGGCGCTGCTTTCAGATACCCGATATTTTACCACTTCAAGTGTTAGCGCGGAAGTCCTGGATGTTGCCAGAGTATTTGTAGAGGCCGGGGCAGATCCGGCTTTTATCGCACAGAATTTTACTCAGAGAAAACCTTTGAGTGCCTTTCGTATCCTGGAAAGGGCGCTGGCATCTTTGAGTCTGCACCATGAGGCGAGAGTCGCATCACTTTATGTGACCAAAGAAGATATCATCGCCACAGGTGCCACTGTACCGGATATGGATGGTATCGTAGAGTATGCCAAGTCCTTGGCGACAGTCGAGGTCGCCTGTTTTGTAATGGAGCTGGAGGAGGGACTGCGCATCTCTCTGAGAAGCAAAGGTGCCGATGTCTCAGCTGTGGCAAAAGCTTTTGGCGGAGGCGGACACAAGGTTGCAGCAGGGTTTATGGCCCCTTATACCAAAGGCATGACGATCGGGCAGATGATCGGGAATATTCTGGAGAAGATCGAAAAGAGTGGATTGGTCGGGCAAAACAAAGCGTATAAGCCTAGATAAAACAACTATCGATACAATTTTAAAAAACTTGCAGACAGGATAAGAGATGAGTCGTATACATAAAAAAAAGCGCAGCGGTAAATGGATCACTATCATTATTTTGCTGGGGGGTATTCTGGGCGGGGGGTACCTTTATACCTCACCGGAGTTTGAAAGAGTAGCTCCTCAGATCACGAGCCAGAACAACTTCTACTGGAATAAAAAAACACCGCTCCAGATCACGTTGAGCGATAATATAGGGCTCAAATCCTTCGAACTGGTCTTAAGCGATGGGAAAAACAGTGTCATTATAGGGCAGGGGGAGTTTGAGAAGGGAGTGACAGAGCGTCTTCTCAGTGTAAAATACCCGAAAAGCAAGCTGCTTGACCCCAAAGCCAAACACCTGAAGCTGAAGATCACTGCGGTTGATCAGAGTCTCTGGAATAATTTGCAAGGCAACCGGAGCGAGAAGGTCATCGATATCAAGGTAGATACGAAAAGACCTACAGTGAGTATCCTTGCCAACTCATACAGCATTACACAGGGAGGGGCTGCTCTGGTGGTTTTCTTTGCCGAGGATGAAAACATGGATAATCTCTACGTAGAGGCCGCGGGCAATCATTTCCAGGTGCAGCCGTATAGAGAGAAGGGGTATTATGCGACATTGGTGGCATGGCCTTTCAACCAGCATGAGTTTGAAGCCAATATCATCGCTGTTGATGAGGCAGGGAACCAAAAAACCACGAAGGTACCTTTTTATCTCAAGCCCCATGACTATAAAGTCTCATGGATCGAGGCAAAAGACAGCTTTATCGAGGGAAAAATCACCGATCTTGCCTCTGTCGACCCGGAGTATGAAGAGATCGATGACAAAGTGGAAAAATTCAGAGCCGTCAATGAAGAGATGCGCTTGAAAAATGAAAAGAAGATCTATACATTGAGCAAAGTGGTCTCCGACGAGGTGCTTACACAATGGAAAGTAGAGAGGTTCTATCCGCTTCATAACAGTGCGAAAGTTGCAAGTTACGGAGATGAAAGACACTACTACTATAAAGATAGAGGCAATGAAATTTCCCGTTCCAATCATGTAGGGATCGATCTGGCGAGTACCAAGATGGCAGTGATCAGAAGTTCAAATCCGGGCAAAGTGGTCTATGCCGGGTTTAACGGTATCTATGGGAATATGCCGATGATCGATCACGGGTTTGGGCTCTATACACTCTATGGGCACTGCTCACAGGTTTTGGTAGAGGAGGACGAATCGGTGAAAAAGAATCAGGCGATTGCAAAGACCGGTGTATCGGGATTAGCTTTGGGGGATCACCTCCATTTCGGTATATTGGTACAGGGGATTGAAGTCAGACCGGTTGAGTGGCTGGATGCAAGCTGGATCAAAAAAAATATTGACAATATCTTTGCAGAGGCGGATAAGATCATCAACAAAAAGTGATCTTAGCAGATGCTGGAGGCAGGCGGAGAAGAGGGGCCGTTTTGCAAAAGAGGTAAATTTTGGTATAATTTTCCAAATTTGTGAAAGGAGAGCACAGGATGCAACAACGTACGATAGGCAAGCCGGTTGAAGTTTTGGGAATCGGCCTGCATAAAGGTGAACCCATCAAGCTGCGATTGGAACCATTGGATGTAGATGCGGGTATCGTATTCTACCGCGAAGATATCGCACTGAGCATTCCTCTCTCTCCTGCGGCTGTAATTGATACCAGGATGGCCACAGTGATCGGTTCTGAAAAGGGGTTCATCTCCACGATCGAACACTTTCTCTCCGCGGTATATGCCTACGGGATCGATAATCTTAGAGTTGTAGTGGATGAAAATGAGATGCCGGCAATGGACGGATCGGCAATCTCCTTCTGTCTTTTGCTTGAAGAAGCGGGTATTGTGGAACAAAATGCTCCCAAAAAAGTAATCCGCGTCAAAAAGCCTGTTGAGGTACGGGAGGGAGAAAAATTTGTCAGGCTCAGCCCGTATCACAGCGCAGTATTTGACTTCCGTGTCAAGTTCGATCATCCTGTGATCGGAGAGCAGAGCCACTCTTTTCTCTTCTCTACGGAGAGTTTTGTCAATGAGATCGCACGTGCGAGAACCTTCGGGTTTGCAAAAGATATCCAGTATCTGCAGAGTCAGAATCTTGCGTTGGGAGCCTCTTTGCAAAATGCAATTGGATTGGATGACCATAAAGTGCTCAATCCAGAAGGCTTGCGTTTTGAAAACGAGTTTGCACGGCATAAGATCCTTGATGCGATGGGCGATATGATGGTTTCAGGGCATAACATTCTTGGAAAATACGACTCATTTGCGGGAAGCCACCATCTGAACTATCAGCTGACATCTAAATTATTGGCCGATACCGCAAGCTATGAGTTTGTTACTGTCAATGAATTACAAAGTAGAGAATTTGCCAAATCATTTGCCTAAATATGAGCTGCTAGTCATCTCTATCTCTGCACCGTTCCTGATAGGGGTATATAGGGATAAAACACTAATAGAGAGTGTTTCGAGCGAGAAAAAGACCTCTGAGATCCTTTTGCCGCTGCTGCATACCTATATGGAACGCTATGATCTTTCAAGTATCATCTATACGCGAGGTCCGGGCTCCTATATGGCGATCAAACTTACCTATATTATGCTGAAGACGATCGAGATCACACGCGGAATACGGTGTTTGGGATGCAGCGCTTTTGCGCTAAATAACGGCGCTCCGATCAAAGCGATGGGAAATCTCTATTTTACCAAGGAAAAAGAGACTATAATAACGAAAAAAATTGAGCAGCCGGTCGATACAACGTTTACATTGCCTCAAAGTATTCATGATCTACCGTTAGATGAAGAATCAACACCTGAGTATGTAATACCGGCTGTTTAGGAATAGAGAATAGACCATGTTTATAAGCGTACCAGCCACTTCGGCAAATCTGGGACCGGGATTTGATACCCTGGGCCTGGCAGTTGATCTGAGAAATGAAATCATCATTAAACCATCAAAATTTTTATCGATCTCTACCCATGGGGAGGGGGCAGATAATCCCAAGATCAAAAAAAATTCCCTTTTTTTAAATATTTTTAATGAAAATTATCAGAGATTGACCAAAAAGAGTGACAACTTCCGTTTCGAGTTCCATAACCGGATCCCTATTTCCAGGGGGTTGGGAAGTTCTTCTGCAGTGATCGTGGCCGCTCTCAGTGCAGCTTATACAGCAGCAGGTGCCAAATATACAAAAAGGGAGATACTCAACCAGGCACTGCGTTATGAAAGCCACCCGGACAATATCACGCCGGCAGTGATGGGTGGTTTTAACGTCGCCTGCGTGGAAAACGGGCGTGTCTATAGCAAAAAAAGACGGCTTCCTGACTATCTGAAAGCGGTCGTGGTGGTGCCAAACCGTACGATCTCTACAGCAAAATCCAGAACAGTCCTGCCAAAAATGTATAAAAAAGAGGAAGCGGTCTATTCGCTTTCAAGGGCATCCTACATGACGGCACTTTTTATGTCTGAATCCTGGGATCTCCTGCGTATTGCAGCCAAAGACAAACTACATCAGTCCAGACGTATGAAGATGATGCCGGAACTCTTTGATGTACAAAAACTGGCGCTCAAACACGGTGCACTGATGAGTACGCTTTCGGGTTCAGGTTCGACCTTCTTTTCTTTGGCTTATGAAAAGGATGCACCGAAAATCGCACAGTCCTTGCGTTCCCGTTTCCCACAATACAGAGTTTTGATCCTGGATCTTGACAATTACGGTGTAATCGCAAAAGATTAGAACGGCTTAATTCTAATTGGGTATAATACGCGAATGAATAAATCACAGCCCATACGTATGTGTATCAGTTGTCGGGAGAGACAGCCTCAGGGAAGTATGCTGAGACTGAAGATGGCAGATAATGAGATCATAGCATACGATGGCAGTGGGCGCAGCTTTTATCTTTGTGATGTATGCAGTAAAAATCAAAAAAAAATCAAAGGCTTGATCAAGCGTTTTAAACAAGATGAGGAACGGTTTTTAAAGCTTTTAGAGGAGTTAATCAAGAATGGATAAAGTTAGAATCCAAGAGATAGCATTAGAAGCAGGACTATCCAACAATGAACTGCTGGAAAAAGCAAAAGAGTTGGGGTTTGAAGTAAAAGCGGCCAACAGTGCAATCAGCATGGATGAAGCGGGGATACTTGTAGACTATGCTATCAGCGGTACACTGCCAAAAGGGTTTAAAAAACCGGGAGAGAAGAAGCCGAAAATAAAAGTGGTCAAGAAAGAAGAATCCGAAATTATCGAACCTTCGGAAGAGAAGAGCACAGAGGCTCCTCTGGTAGAAGAAGTAGAGAGTGAGCAGCCTGTTCTTCAAGAAAAGGCTGAAGCTGAAGAAATTGAAGAAGAGAAACCTGCTCCTAAAAAAACGGTGAAAAAGCGCAAAGGGATCTCTGTGATCACTCCGGAAGAGGAACCGACTGCACAGATCAGAAAAGCCTCAGATGAGGAGACTCCTAAACGGAAATCTCTCTCCAGAGGCGGAATCAAAATCGTACGAAAAGCGAAACCGGAACCTGTCAAGGTAGCGAGAAAGATTTCACTTGAGCAGGCGAGTACAGAAGCTGTTGTTTCAAAGAAAAAAACCAAAAAAGTTGCTGAAGCAAGAGAGACCGGCGAGAAACTGGATATCTTCAGCGGCGATATCAGTTCGGACATCAGTTCAGGGTTCGGCGAGGAAGAGGTAGTACTGCTGGACTTCTCTGACAAGAATATCTATGAAGAGATGCAGAGACAGGAGCAAAAACGTAGAGAAGAAGCTAAAAAGCGTGAGAGTGCCGGTGTAATGGGCGGTAAGACCAAGCAGGCATTCCGTCCTCAACAGCAACGTTCTCTCAAGCGTGGTGGCAAACGCAAGAAGTATATCAAAGAGGCAAGTACGGAAGTTGTTACCTCTGTGGAAATCCCTGAAAATGTCAGGGTATACGAGTTTGCGGAAAAAGTGAACAAATCTGTAGGAGATGTTGTCAAGGTGCTCTTTGCATTGGGAATGATGGTAACGAAAAACGATTTCCTTTCCAAAGATGAGATCGAGATCCTGGCGGAAGAGTTCGGAGTAGAAGTGCATACAATGAACCCGCTTGATGAGCTTGATTATGTAGCAGCGTACGATGCACAGGGGGATGAGAACCTGGAAGAGAGACCGCCGGTCATTACGATTATGGGACACGTTGACCATGGTAAAACTTCACTCCTTGACAAGATCCGTTCGGCAAAAGTCGCAGATAAAGAAGCAGGCGGCATTACGCAACACGTGGGTGCCTACCAGGTAGAAAAAGGCGGCAAGAAGATCACCTTTGTGGATACACCGGGCCACGAAGCCTTTACAGAGATGCGTTCACGCGGTGCACAGGCGACGGATATTGTTATTATTGTAGTCGCAGCGGATGACGGGGTGATGCCACAGACAAAAGAGGCGATTTCGCATACGAAAGCTGCGGATGTGCCAATGATCATTGCAGTAAACAAGATGGATAAAGAGACAGCAAACCCTGACAATGTCAAAGCGCAGCTTGCTGAAATGGGAATCACACCTGTCGATTGGGGCGGAGAGTATGAATTTGTTCCTGTGTCGGCGCATACAGGTATGGGGATTGATGATCTGCTTGAGACGATCCTGCTCCAGGCTGAAGTGATGGAACTGGAAGCCGATCCAACACGCAATGCAAAAGCGGTTGTGGTAGAGAGTTCATTGGAAAAAGGGTTCGGACCGGTTGCGAATGTGATCATCAAAAACGGTACACTGAGAGTAGGCGACAATGCGATTGTAGGGAAAACATACGGACGTATCAAAGCGATCAAGCTTGATGATGGAACCAGTGTGAAAGAGATCGGGCCGAGTACGCCTGCTGCGATCGTAGGTCTGAATGAAGTACCGGGTGCGGGTGAAACATTGATCGTGATGGAGAGCGAAAAAGAGACTAGAGAGCTGGCAGAGAAGAGAGCAGAATACGTAAGAGAGAAACAACTCTCCAAGAGTACGAAAGCCTCCCTTGACGATCTTTCCGAACTGATTGCGGAAGGGAAACTAAAATCGCTGCCGGTTGTGATCAAAGCGGACGTACAAGGTTCGCTTGAAGCGATCAAAGGAAGTCTTGACAAGCTCAAAAACGAAGAGGTTAAAGTCAATATCATCCATGAAGGTGTCGGTGGAGTTACGGAGAGTGATGTGACACTTGCAGATGCGTCGGAGCATTCAGTTATCCTTGGATTCAACGTACGTCCTACAGGTGCAGTGAAGAAAAAAGCAAAAGAGCTTGGTGTAGAGATCAAGTCATACTCTATCATCTATAACCTGATCGATGATGTGAAAGCATTGCTTGGCGGTATGATGAGCCCTGTGATCTCCGAAGAGGTGACAGGACAGGCTGAAGTACGTGAAACATTTGTGGTCGGTAAAGTCGGTACGATCGCCGGATGTAAGGTAAGTGACGGAGTGATCACGAGAGGAAGCAAAGCAAGGCTTATCCGTGACGGTGTCGTCGTCTATGAAAGCAAGATTGCTTCACTCAAACGTTTCAGTGAAGATGCAAGAGAGGTCAAAAACGGATACGAGTGTGGTATCATGCTTGAAAACTACAATGACCTTAAAGAGGGTGATGTCATCGAGACCTACAAAGATGTTGAGGAACAGGCAGTACTGTAATGACACAAGAAGAGATCAAACGCCACCGAGTCGAGTCAGTGCTGAAAGAGGTGATTCCCGAGGCATTGGCTACACTGGATGATGAACGTATCAACTCGCTGCTGGTGACCGAAGTGGTTTGTTCTAAGGGACGCAGCGATGCGAAAGTCTATCTGGATAAATCATTTTTGACAGAAAAAGAACAAAGTGAAGCATTGCGACAGCTGCGCAGTGTAGCCGGTTATATACAGAATCATTGTAAACAGAGTGAAGGGTGGTTTAAAGCCCCCCGCCTCACCTTTGAGTTTGATGAACAGCTGGAGAAACAACAGCGCATGGAAGAGCTATTCGAACAGATCAGCAAGAAGAAAGGTGAGAGTGATGAGTAAAAGTGAAGATCAGATTGCAAAGATCGTAGAGGCCAATGGTGCTTCACTCTACGGGATAGAGACAGTTACCGAATTTGATGAGACGATCTACCGTGTACTTATTACCAAGGCAGGCGGAGTGACACTGGATCAGTGTGCAGATATCTCCAACGAGCTCTCTCCTTTTTTGGATGTACATCCGCCTGTAAGCGGCAAATACCGTTTGGAAGTAAGTTCTCCGGGTATTGAACGCAAACTGACTAAACCAAGCCATTTTGAAAATGCAATCGGCGAGAAAGTGAAGATCAAGATATTGGGCGGGGAGAAGCTCAAAGGAGAGCTTAAAAGTGTAGATGATGAAGGGATCACCGTAACAACAAAGCACGGTGATGAGTCGTATACCTATGACCAACTAGGAACCGTAAAAACCTACTTTGAATGGTGAGAACCGTTAAGCAAACGACACCTGCGTGTCGTTTGTAGGTTCGAAACCAGAGCGGTGGAGCAAAGCGATCCGCGGAGGCAACCCGTTAAGCAAACGACACCTGCGTGTCGTTTGTAGGTTCGAAACCAGAGCGGTGGAGCAAAGCGATCCGCGGAGGCAAAGGGTTAAGTTTACAAGATAGTGTAAATGGAGGGTAAAATGTCTGATAGCTTCTATATGCAGCTTGCGATTGATGAAGCGTGGAGATACCAGGGACTTACCTATCCCAATCCAGCCGTAGGTGCTGTGATCGTTGAAGAGGGAAAGCTTCTCAGCATAGCTGCCCATCAAAAGGCAGGTACCTCGCATGCGGAAGTGTTAGCGCTTATCGCTGCCTATGAGGCAAAAAGCGGGCAAAAGGTCGGATTTGATCCGAAAGATGCTCAATTGTCACATGATTTTCTGCTGAAACTTCCTCCAAACTTCTTTGCACACTGTACCATCTATGTAACCCTGGAACCATGTTCACATCAGGGAAAAACACCTTCTTGTGCTTCCCTTATTTCGAAATTGCAGCTACAAAAAACTGTGATCGCCACACGTGATCCTATCAAAGGACACGACGGAGGGATAGAACTGCTTGAGAATGTCACATTCGGTGTTCTGCATGAAAAAGCTGAGATGCTACTTGAGCCTTTTAAAATCTGGCAGAAGAGGGCATTTGTACTCTATAAGCTCGCTCAGACATCCAATGGCCGTATTGGCGGAGGCTACCTGAGTTCCAAAGCCTCTTTACGCCATGTGCATCAGCTCCGGGAAGTGTGTGATACTCTTCTGATAGGAGGTAATACGGTAAGAGAGGACAGGCCGACACTTGATTGCCGTTTTTCAGGGGGCAGAGCACCGGATGTGCGGATCTATTCTCATAAAAAGGAATTTGACAGGGAGATCCCTCTTTTCAAAGTAGAAGGGAGAGGAGTGGAGATCACGGATGACCTCTCTTTTCTGGAACGGCCTTCATTTGTGATGGTAGAGGGAGGCGAAGGGATGCTTAGGGCACTGAAAAAACAGATTGACTGGTTATTGATTTATCAGACGCCTAAGCTCTCTACAAACGCTTTATCCTATAATATCGAGATGAATTTAGATTTTTTGCATACCGGAAGCGCGGATGTGGATATGATGATATGGAGTAGAGAAATTGGGTATTGAAAAACTGACCGACAAAGAGGAAAAACAGAAAAAGATCGTCAGTATGTTTGATGATATCGCATCAACATACGATTTGGCAAACAGGGTACTGAGTTTCGGTATTGATATTCAGTGGAGAAAAAAAGGGTGTAACAAAGCCTACGATATACTTGGCAAGGAGAGATTGACACAGATCACAGATGTTGCTACGGGTACGGGTGACCTGCTGCTCTTCTGGAGAGATATTGCAAAGCAGCGGGGGATTGCTATAGAGAATTTTGTGGGGGTTGATCCATCCGTCGGTATGCTGAGTGTCGCCAAAGAAAAGGTCAATTTTGCAACATTTATCGAAGGAAAAGCCCAGGAACTTCCTATCGAAGATGAGAGTACAGAGATTATCTCCATCTCCTATGGTATACGCAATGTTGTAGACAGGGTCGAAGCACTGCAGGAGTTTTACCGCGCACTCAAACCGGGGGGAATGGTAGTGATCCTGGAGTTCACCAAGCAGGATAGAAGCGGTATTGTCAATAAGTTTGTTGATTTTGGGATGAAGAAAGTACTGCCGCGGGTAGGCGGAATGATCTCCAAAAATTACGAAGCTTACAAGTACCTTCCCGACTCTATCGAGGAGTTTCTGACAACCGAGATGCTTGAAAAAGAGCTGAAAGAGGCCGGTTTTGAGATGAAATATGTGAAGTCTTTCTCTATGGGGATCTCAACGCTTCTTGTTGCCCAGAAAGTATGATACGATAAAGGAGACCCTATGTCACAGCCTATGATGAGCGTCTCCTCACTCAATACCAAGATCAAATCTCTCCTTGAAGCGACCTTTATGCACATCCTCGTAGAGGGGGAAGTAGCTTCTGTAACCTATCATACCTCCGGCCATCTCTATTTTTCGATCAAAGACAGTGAGTCCTCAATCAAGTGTGTCATGTGGCGCTCTAGTGCAGCCAGGATGAAGTTTCGTCTGGAGCAGGGGATGCATATTGTGATAGAGGGCTCTGTCGGTGTCTATACCCCTCGCGGGGAGTATCAGTTTTATGCCGTGAAGATAGAACCGTACGGAAAGGGTGCTTTGGCATTGGCATATGAACAACTCAAAGAGAAGCTCAAGGCAAAAGGGTACTTTGATCCTGCAGGCAAAAAAACGATCCCTAAAATCATTCAAAAGCTGGTTTTGGTTACTGCCAAAGAGTCAGCGGCACTGCATGATATGCTCAAGATCATTCAGAAACGCTGGCCGTTGCTTGAAGTCGTGATCGTAGATACTCTGGTGCAGGGGGAAAATGCCGCGCCGCAGATAGCCAGAGCGCTTGCCTATGCAGACAGTCTGGATGCAGATGTAGTCGTTGTAGGACGTGGAGGCGGAAGTACGGAAGATCTCTGGGCATTTAATGAAGAGAGTGTTGCCGATGCGATCTATATGATGCAAACGCCTGTAGTCAGCGCTGTCGGACATGAAGTGGATGTGATGATCTCGGATTTCGTCGCTGATCTGCGTGCGCCGACACCCAGCGCCGCGATGGAGATGATACTTCCGGATGTACAGGAGGTGATGTATGCGCTGAGTGAACTACAGGAACGTTTCAGATATATGTGGCAGGAAAAAATCAGGCAAAAAGAGAAAGCTTTGGCGCATCACAATGAGCTGATTCTGCGCTCATCCCCGCTGAGAAAACTGGAGGAGATCAACAGGCGATATGAAGAGTTGAAAAGCGAATTTTCAAGAGCAGTCAATCGCAAAATGGATAAAGAACGCTCAACCCTCCCTGAGATAGAAAAAAACTTTTCCCGACAGATGGGATTTGTTCTGCAGCACAAAATGGAACTTCTGGGATATCTGACAAAAAGATTTGAAATGACCGATCCCAAAAAACAGTATAAACAAGGATGGGCACAGGTCTCCTGCAATGGTAGAACGATCTCGCTGAAGAGATTAAAAAAAGATCAAACGTTTATCCTTGAAGATCAAACTAGCAGAGTTGAGGCACGCTGTTTGGAAATAACGGAACTGGAAAACAGATGATTCTTATTCACATAAAATTTAAGTAGAAAGCTGATAGTATCTAATCCCAGAATGTTAAAGAATAGACTTTTCTGATAAAAATAGATCAATGATATCTGAAGAAGATATCGATCCAAAAAGGTTAAACCGTTGAATCCGGAAGCGCTGAAAAAGAATATCGCAGAAATGTTAACGAATCCGGATATTCTGTCGGTCGCAGGGATCTTTATTGTGCTTCTGGTGCTGCTCTATATTGCACTAAAGCGTTTGCAGGTAAAACTGTCTGCTCCGGCAGATGCGTCAAGGGAGCTGTTGGAAAAAGTGCTTGAGAGTTCAGAGGAATCTGTTCTGGTTCTCTCCTCTTCCTGCCAGGTGGTCTATCTCAATACCCTGATGAGCAAGTTATTGGGATTAAAGTCCAACGATCCCTCTCAACAGATCTGCCAGTCGATTAAAATAAAATTAAAAAAAAGATGGTTGGGGCTGGATGAACTGATCGAAAGCGAGATGGTAAGATCCGGCATGAAACGATATGATTTGCAACGTACACAACTAAGCATCGATGAAAAAAGTATACTGCCTGTGACGATGCATATCATCCATAACAGCCAGATGGATGATGAATGGAGGTATATTGTCATACTAAAGGACCTGAGTTATGAAGAGGAGTTCAGAGTCTTGGCGCATCGTCACAATGTGACCAAGCTCCCCAATCAAAATCAGGCACTCGAAGATCTTAATCTTCTCTTCGCAAAAACGCATTTGATCAATGGGAAGATCGTACTCATAGCAGTGGAGATTGACAACTTCCTGAAACTTAGATCACTATTCGGGTATAAACAATCCACAAAGATCATTATTAAGCTTGCAAACTATCTTGTTTCAAGGTCGGAACAATATACTTTTAGTGTCTACCATATGTATTCCAATGATTTCCTGCTTGTGATGACGGATGTGGCAGATCCGCAGACAGCATTTGACTTTGTAGAAGAGCTGCAGGCTGAGTTGAAAAAGTTTTATAAAATGCAGGATGTCAGGATGTATTTGACCGCATCGGTAGGTCTCAGTATCTACCCTGACAGCGGGAATACACGAAACCTACTTGATAATGCCTACAAAGCATTGAGCGAAGCAAAGTCCCAGGGGCATGGTCAGGTGCATCTCTTTATGCCTGAAGAGGCGAGATTTGTTTTTGATGAGTTGACGCTCTATAACGAGATGCACCTGGCACTGGAGAATAACGAGTTTGAGCTTTATTATCAGCCGCTTGTAGATGCGAAGAGCCGTGAGGTTATTTCTGCAGAAGCACTGATCAGATGGATACACCCTGTGCATGGGATGATACCGCCCGATGCATTTATTCCGATTATGGAAAAAACAGGTTTTATTATCGAAGTGGGAAACTATATCCTCAACGAGGTGCTGAAGCAACAAAAACGCTGGGAGCTTTTTAAATTCAAACAGATTCCTGTATCGATCAATGTTTCGATGATAGAGATAGAGTGCGGAAACTTTTTGGATCAGGTCGAGAAGAAGTTGCAGGAGAGCCGGGTGGATCCCGATTTGATCATCTTTGAAGTCACGGAAAGCAAAGCGATGGAGAGAGAGAAGGGAACACTAAAGGTCTTTCATGAACTTCATAAGCTGGGTGTACGTATCGCTTTGGATGATTTCGGTACGGGGTATACCTCTTTTTCCTATATCAAAAAGTTCCCCGCAGATATTCTGAAGATCGACAGATCGTTTATCGAACATATCCTTTTCAAGCCGGAGGATCAGAGAATCGTACTGGGGATGATCGAACTTGCCCATAATCTGGAGATGCAGGTAACCGTAGAAGGGGTTGAAAATCAACAGGTTGCAGATCTTATGGCCTCCTATGGCTGTGATTATCTTCAAGGGTACCACTTTTCAAAACCTCTTCCTTCATTCGAGTTTCAAAAGCTTTTACGATAGATTCGACAAAGCGGGTCTTTACCGTTATTACGGAGTTGATCCTGAATCTTATTGGGGTGGCAGTATGATTTGAACGGGTACCATACTTTTCTGAAATTTTTTGATTGTAGTAGGATGAATAGTTTATCAGTTTCGCTGCTTTGACAGGGAAGTGCTCGTTAGGGAAATTAAAATGTCTGTGGGGATAACAAGGGGCCGTACCCCGCTGGGTACGGAAGCAGTGTAAATCAAAAAATGATTACATCATGCCAGGCATTCCCGGCATTTGCGGCATATCAGGCGTTGGAGTCGGATCCTCTTTTTTATCCGAGATCGTTGCTTCAGTGGTAAGGAGCAGGCTTGCTACTGAAGTAGCGTTTTGAAGTGCCACGCGCTCTACCTTCAGAGGATCGATGATCCCTGCATCAAGCATATCTACATATTCGCCAGTTGCAGCATTGAATCCTAAAGTAGCATCTTCAGTATTGGCGATTTTGTCGGCAACCACTCCGGCATCAAAGCCTGCATTGCTTGCGATCTGTTTGAGCGGAGCGTATACTGCTCTGAGGATGATCTGTGCACCGACCTCTTCATCACCGCAGAGATCAAGCTTCACTGCTTTGGCTGCTTTGATCAGGGCAGCACCGCCGCCGATGACGATACCCTCATCTACAGCCGCTTTTGTTGCAGAAAGCGCATCATCCACTCTGTCTTTTTTCTCTTTCATTTCGGTTTCGGTCGCAGCACCTACTTTGATCACGGCTACCCCGCCTGAGAGTTTTGCAAGTCTCTCCTGAAGCTTTTCTTTGTCATATTCGCTTGTGGTATTGCCGATCTGTATTTTGATCTCACCCACTCTTGCTTCCACAGCGGCTTTGTCGCCTTTGCCATCCACGATGACAGTGTTGTCCTTGTCGATTACGATTCTTCCTGCCTGTCCGAGTTCAGCCAGTGTTGCCTTGTCGAGGCTGAGCCCAAGCTCTTCGGTGATCACTGTACCGCCTGTCAGGATAGCGATATCTTTAAGCATCTCTTTCTTTCTGTCTCCGAATCCTGGTGCTTTGACTGCAGCGATATTGAGTACACCTTTGAGACGGTTGAGTACCAATGTCGCAAGCGCTTCACCCTCCACATCGTCCGCGATGATAAGAAGCGGTTTGCCTGTTTGCTGTACCTGCTCAAGAACTGGGATGAGATCTTTCAGTGATGTTACTTTCGAATCGGTGATAAGAATCAGCGGATTTTCAAGTTCGCATGTCATCTTCTCTGAGTTTGTGACGAAGTACGGAGAGAGATAGCCTCTGTCAAACTGCATACCCTCTACGACTTCCAGTTCATCTTCGATCCCTTTGGCTTCTTCCACGGTAATGACACCGTCTTTCCCTACTCTGTCCATTGCTTCAGCGATCAGATCACCGATACTTCTGTCAGAGTTAGCAGAGATCGTTGCTACCTGAGCGATTTCTTTTTTATCTTTCACCTCTTTTGAGATCTTTTTCAGCTCTTCGATGATCGCCGCACTTGCCTTGTCCATCCCTCTTTTGACTTCGATCGGGTTGGCACCGGCCGTGATGTTGCGTAGTCCTTCTTTGAAGATAGAGTGCGCCAGTACCGTAGCCGTAGTGGTACCGTCACCTGCTTCATCCGCTGTATTGCTTGCTACCTCTTTGACCAGTTGTGCACCCATGTTTTGAAGCGTGTCGCTCAGTTCAATCTCTCTGGCAACGGAGACACCGTCTTTTGTAATATGCGGTGCTCCATAACTCTTTTGGATCAATACATTACGACCTCTCGGCCCCATGGTTACTTTTACTGCATCCGCAAGTTTGCTTACGCCTTCATAAAGTCCATTTCTTGCTTTATCTGAAAAAAATATCTCTTTAGCCATTGTTTTATCCTTTATATGTAAGAAATTTTATTGTGTGGATCGAGCCAGAATTATGACAATATACCCAATGCGTCCGATTGTTCCATGATCAGATATACAGTGTTGTCAATCGTGATCTCGCTGCCGGCATATTTACCAAATACAATCGTATCTCCTACTTTTACCTCTTCTACTTCGCTGCCTACAGCGATCACTTTACCTTGAGAGGGTTTGTCTTTGGCATTGTCAGGAATAATGATCCCTGATGATGTCGTAGATGCCTCTTCAATGCGCTCTACAAGCAGTCTGTCACCAAGTGGTTTAAAATTCATTATGACTCCTTAGATAGTAATTTCGAAGTGATTTTACAAAAAAAATCTATGATTGTCAATAGAGTTTAGTCAATATGACTAAAATTTATTGATAGGGTTATATTAGTTTAAGCTTTCAATTGTTATATTGATAGAAAAAATAAGGAGAATAGATGCAGCCAAAGCAAAAAAAAGTAATACTCTTCACCACTCCGACCTGCAGATGGTGCACCACGGCAAAAAAACATTTGAGAGACAATGGAATCAAGTTTAAAACCATTGACATCACCAAAGATCAAAAAGCAGCCAGAGATTGCCAGAAACAAGGGTGTCGTGGCGTACCGGTCTATTTGATAGGCTCACAATGGGTTTGCGGATTTGACTATGAAAAAGTTGAAAAACTCTTAAATCTTTAATTTTTTTAAAGTTTTCTTAAGTAAACCATCGCTATAATTTCGACCTCCAACAAAGATGTCAAGGTAGCTCAGCTGGTTAGAGCGCTGGTCTCATAAGCCGGAGGTCGAGGGTTCAAGTCCCTCTCTTGACACCATCTTTATCGCAATCCTATCAACTTCCCTTATCTACGACATTTCAAGATTATGACATTATAGCAAAAATCATTTTGGTAACCTATTGGCAACCAAACCTAATTCTTGTCCGCCCATTCAAATCATAAGTGCAATTACACCTCAAATCAAGCAGCTGTTTCTTTTAAAAAATCGTTGAAAAAACTTTTGAACATTTTTTTCATCTTTTTGAAGAGCTTTGGTGTATTCGTGAAGTAGATAGTTTCTAAACTTTTGATAACCAACTTCATTGATGAACTCTAATCTGCGATAGGTAAATCTTGTGTAGAAACCCCTTTCTTTTTGTGCAACTTTTGCTTCTTTCCATGCTTCTAAATTTTTTTCAAATAATATTTGGAGATAAAATTCTGAAGTTGTCAGTATCATCTATCTTTAAGCTTTTACTTGCGATATCTTTTGACTCATAGAAATATGTAGAATTGTAATTTGGTAGATCAAATAATAATCTGCTAATAGTTTGTGCAACATACTTGTATTCAGTATTAAGTATTTGGCAATAATATTTAACAAGAAATTTTGTTGTCCTTTTACTAAAATCATCATAATTATTTTGCATATAATTATCATCAATGACCATTTTATTGATATATTCATCAGGGATGCAAACGATTAGTTTAGTTAGCTCCTTAGATTCGTAGTTCTCATTAGAGTGTGGTTCATGATGTGCCTCGTCAGTTTTTATTCTTTCTTCTTCTCTTGCTCTTTGGTTATGAAACAGTTCATTGTTTACAGCAAATTTCGTAAGCAGAGAAAATCGTATTACTAAGAAGTCATACAAAAATGGGTAGATATATTTATCATCATGCTTTAAGATATAGTTCATCTTAGATTTTTGCATAATTTCAAGTAGTTTTGTTCTTTTACTCGAATTATAAATTTTTGATTCAAAATTTGAAGATATAACTTTGTATTCGTTATGAATATATGCACACATTGAGTTTTTTTTGTGAGTATAAAACATATATACTTTTTCAATTGCCTCTTCTATTGCGTGTAAAGTTTCCGATAGTGCAGAAATAATGGCTTGATCTTGATGAAAGGTTTCATCAGTTTTTTTGTTGATATATGAAGTTAAAAATTCATTTATTATTCTTTTTGCATTGGAATTGAATTCTTTCTCAAGACGATATTTATAATTTGAATAATCCTGATTGTCTTTAGTTAGTAATCTCCTACACATATCTTGATCATTAGTATCAGATTCATAGCACAAAGTAAGTAAGATAGAATTATTGATAATCTGATCATAGTTGTCTAAAACGTATTCTTCAAATTCATTTTTAGTTGATTCATCGATGTGGTTATTGAAAATAAATTTTAGGGTAAATATTAGAGATTTATAAAATAACTCATACCTTGCTAAGTGGGTCTTATCAATTATAAAAACTTTTCTATTATCTAATGATTTATTTCTATCGATATAGGTATTAATATATGTGATTAATTCACATCTATAGTTGTCCTCAATACTATAAAGAGGTAAATTATGAAGATTAACTGCTGTTAAATAATTACTAATATTTTGTATCTGAAATTTTTCATATAGATATGCAATTGTTAAAGCAATTGAGTGGTCTATTATCATATCTTTTAGGGGAGTGTCAATATTGTAAAGTTCCATGTACTTTGATACTTGATCTAATGAAATGTCAATAGTCATAAGGATGTCATTATGATTTTTTCTGCATATAGATATATCTAAATTCTCTTTCATACTTTTTATAACCTTCATTATTTTGTGTCAATAAATTATACAAAAATTTAGTGACACAACAACGCCTTGGCTAGTTTATACTTGCATAACATAATTGATAAAAGGACAGTGCGATGCGAGAAAATTCAAACACATACGAAGAGATATATGATTATCTAAAACAAAAGTATAAGAGAGTGACAATTGGCAAAAAAGAGTTAGCTCATGAGATGGGAATAGCCCTCTCGACATTAGACCTCTATATATCTAAAGGCGTTGGATTGCCACCATATAAAAAAGTTGGCTCAAGATCAAAAAATGCGAAGGTCATATTTGATATTAGTAGTGTTGCTCGCTTCTTGTCAGAAAATCAAGTTCAAACAATATAGATATAGGGGAAAGCACGCCCTCTGCGTAAGAGCCAGCCGACCCGAAGTATATACCCAAAGGGTACATACTTCGGCGACTGGTAAGGGTGGACCCCCCTTAACCCCCTCAAGGAGCACGCACATGAAGAAGTTATTAACGGTGAAAATCGACCCCAAAGATAAGGCGAGGTGGCAAGAGTTGGCGGCGGCGCATGGCGTGAGTTTGTCTGAACTCATTCGCGTGCGCCTTGACGGAACGCCCCCATCAAGGCGCAGATCAGCAGACCCGCGCTTACTGCGCCAGTTGGCGGGAATCGGCAACAACCTGAATCGGATCGCGCGACGATTGAACAGCGGCGAGCGGCTTGATGTTATGAGTGAGATCATGGACGCGCGGCGTGCGCTTGAGGAGTTGGCAGATGCACATAAAATTTATTAACAGAGGAACAGGTAGCGCGAAAAGTGCCGAGGCGTACCTTCTGAAAGAGCGTGACCATCGCGGCGAGGTGAGAGAGAGCGTGGAGGTAGTGCGCGGCGACCCTGCACAGGTCACCGCCGTGGCGGATAGCCTTGACTTCAAGCATCGCTACCGATCTGCGGTGATCGCATGGCATAAAGACGATGAGCCGACCTATGAGCAGATTGAAGAGGTGTTGAGTGAGTTCGAGCGTGTGGCGTTTGCAGGATTAGAGGGAGACCAGTACGCCTACTATGCCGTGAAGCACGGCGAGAGCAACGGTGCATGCCACATTCATATTATCGTGCCGCGCGTTGAGTTGCAAACGGGCAAGTCGATGAACATCGCGCCGCCCGGTTGGCAGAAGACCTACGACCTCATAAGGGACAAGTTTAACGCCAAGTACAACTGGGCGCGTCCGGAGGACCCTGTGCGTCTCAGGGTGGTCAACAACTCTTTGAACATCCATGCCGACATCCCGCATACCAAAGCCAAGGTAGAGATCAACAACCATATCCACGGTTTAGTATCGGATGGAGTCATTAAAGACGAAAATGACGTGCTGGAGGCGTTAGGGCAGGTAGGTACGGCAACGAGGAGAGGAAAGGCAATCAGCCTTACCGTGGAGGGATTTAAAAAGCCTTTTAGATTCGGAGAAAAAGAAGGAGCAGTCTATGAGCGAGGATTTAAGCTTGAGCGCGTTGTCGCGGAAGTTGAAAGAGAGCAAGACGCGGGAGCTAGAGCAGATCAGGCATATCGAGGAAGAGAGGTTGCGCGACTTGACGAACTCATTGAGAGAGTCGTACAGAAGAGCGCAGACTACAATCGTAGCCGATATGACCGAGACAAGACGCAGGCTAATCGAAGAGAACGCGAGCATGATCAAGGAGATGAGAAAGAGCAGAGCCGAGATCACAGCGCAGATCGAGCAGATGAGCAAGGATACCGCGAAGAGCGACTGGAAGGCGTGGGCGGTGATCGCCGCAATAGTCCTAACAGCGATTGGCAGCGGTTTGTGGACTTTGCATTTGACGCAGAAGCCCATCTTGGTGAAGAAGCCGACACCCGAGCAGATTGTGCAGATATCGAGCGAGTACCTGTACGGGAAGTTCGACATAGAGAGGACAGATACAGGCTACATATTGACGAGGAAGATCAAGGAGGAATAGACGATGACAGAGTTAGAGAGACTATTGAAGAAGGCTGTAAACGAGCAACGAGCGACATTCAAGGAGGAATTACATCGCGTCACGCGGAGTTACGAGAGGAATTTGAACGATGTTATTCTGAAATTTCAGAATATCGTATCAGCGCAGAAGAGCACTATAGACGAGCAGGGCCAAACACTCAACAGATACGACAAGCTGTCAACAAATTTGCAGATCAGTATAGACGATCAACAGGTTCAGAGCTTGAAGCAAACGCATCAGATATTGCTCAAAAAGTTGACACTTTTGGAAGAATCATTCAAAAGCTTAGAGGATGGATTGAAAGAGTTGACCAATCAATACAAGGAGTTGCAAATGAGATAAAAAAGATCAAACTATTCAAGAAAGCAAGTGAAGAAGCAGTGTCTCAGAGTAGACCTACGATAAGTATAACACCATGGAGGTAAACATGGAAAAGTGTGTAGTATGTGCAGATCATGCACAAGAAAGAAAATATTTTTTGAAGGGTAAACCATTATGTTGGATGCATTATGCAGAATACATGGAAGTATTATATGAGGAGAAAGACTATGATCCTTCAGTAGAGGACATGTCCAGCGCATTTAACCAATATTTGTTGACTCTTGAGCCCGCCCCTCTTACCGCAGAAGAAAGAGCAGAAAAGGAAAAAAGAGAACAAGTGTGGGAAGAAGAAAATTCATACGAACCTGATTATTCACCAAGCCCATATGGTATGGGTATGTAGGCCATAGCACTATTATGATCAATTATCAATCCTCTAATCCGTCTAAGAATTTCCTTATGATAGATAAGGGGATTGATGATGAGCTCTCTCCGGATGCATATTTTCTACTAGTCAAACTTATGAAACTCGCACCCAAAGAAAATAACAGTAATGCATATCTAAAGAAAAAAACAGGTTTCGGAAAAACACGTTTCGATAAAGCTAAAGCTGAACTTGTAGAAAAAGGCTATTTGGATACCAAGCAACTCTATGCAAATAAATACGCAATGTATATTGGGAAAGAATCCGTTAGAAAATATAAAGCATTATATAAAACATCTGAAAACAGACATGCACAAAATGAGATCAGAAAAATTAAACAAAATTTAGAGAGTCATAAAAACGAACCGTCCAAATTATAGAGGGTTACGAAATCGAACTATCCATAATTTAGATGTCATTGTTTTCAAACCATCCAAAATGTCAAGAAAGAATATTTGCTCAAGGCTGAAGGTATGTCTTTCGAAATAAGCCTCTCAATACTTTATCCAAACCGCTTACGCTGTCATGAAGCAAGCTTCAGGACATCCCAAGCTTGACTTTGGATGCGCATTGAGGAGAGCTTCTTTCTCCATCTACATCTGATGTTACCTCAGGGCTTTGCCCCGAACCCCACGCTTCGCCATCGAGGCAGAGAAAGAGAGTTTGCTGAGATAGGTAACTTTAGGTTTGTTTAAGTAAAATATATAAATTAATTAAACAGACCGGGGAATCATGGCAAAAGCAAAAAAACAGGAAGAATCATTAGAAGTTGCGCTCTGGAAGGCAGCGGATAAACTGCGTAAGAACATCGATGCGGCGGAGTATAAGCACGTGGTGCTTGGGCTTGTGTTTTTGAAGTATATTTCTGATAGTTTCGAGGAGATGTATGCGAAGCTTGAAGCTGGTGAGGGTGAGTATGTCGGGGCTGATCCTGAGGATAAGGATGAGTACAAGGCAGAGAATATCTTCTTTGTGCCGCCGTCTGCCAGATGGAGTTTTCTTCGGTCCCATGCCAAACAGCCGACCATCGGGAAGACGGTGGATGAGGCGATGGATGCGATCGAGAGGGAGAACAGTTCGCTCAAAGGGGTGTTGCCGAAGGTCTATGCGAGAGACAATCTCGATGCGAAAGCGCTAGGCGGGCTCATCGACCTTATCGGAAACATAGCGCTGGGCGATGCCAAAGCCAGAAGCGCGGATGTGCTTGGGCATGTATTTGAGTATTTCCTCGGTGAGTTTGCTTTGGCCGAGGGGAAGCAGGGCGGGCAGTTCTATACGCCAAAGAGTGTTGTGGAGCTGCTGGTCAAGATGCTGGAGCCGTACAAGGGCAGGGTATTTGACCCATGCTGCGGAAGCGGCGGTATGTTTGTACAGTCTGAGAAATTCGTGCTGGAGCATCAAGGACGTATCAACGATATCTCCATCTATGGACAGGAGTCTAACCAGACGACATGGCGACTGGCGAAGATGAACCTCGCTATCCGTGGGATAGACAGTTCTCAGGTGAAGTGGAACAATGAAGGCTCATTCCTCAACGATGCTCACAAAGATTTAAAAGCAGATTTTATCATTGCAAACCCACCTTTCAATGTTTCAGACTGGAGTGGTGATCTACTGCGAAACGATGGCAGATGGAAATACGGAACCCCACCAGAAGGGAATGCAAACTATGCCTGGATACAACACTTTCTTTACCACTTGGCACCGACAGGAACGGCAGGTTTTGTACTGGCAAAAGGAAGCCTCACTTCCAACACTTCAAATGAGGGAGAGATACGAAAAGCGCTCATCGAAGCCAACCTGGTGGACTGCATCGTAAACCTACCCGCAAAACTCTTTTTAAATACCCAGATCCCCGCTTCGATCTGGTTCATGAAACGAGGAAGAACCACGAAAGACATCCTGTTCATAGACTCACGAAACATGGGTGCACTGATCAACAGACGAACCAAAGAGTTCAGCCATGAGGATACCGAAGAGATCGCACAGACCTACCACAACTGGAAACTCTCCCGTCATTCTGAACTTGATTCAGAATCTCTCTACGAAGACATCAAAGGCTTCTGCAAATCCGCCTCTCTCGACGAAGTACGTGAGCTGAACTACGTCCTCACTCCGGGACGATATGTCGGGCTGGAAGAAGTGGATGATGCGTTTGACTTCAAGGAGAGGTTTGCAACTCTACAGCAAGAGTTAAAAGAGCAGATGGAAGAGGAAGCACAACTTAATCAGAGAATCAATGATAACTTGGCGAAGGTCGTTGTTGATGGGTGAGTGGAGAAAATGTAAGTTGGGGGATGTTGCAAAATTTTCTTATGGGACAATGCCTAAAAAAGATAAACTAGATACGGGAATATATCCAACATTTTCAGGTTATAAATATCAATATCTTTACCCAGAAATAAATTGCAAAAAAGGTGATGTAATTGTTGTTGCAAGGGGAGTTGGTGGAACGGGTGATGTAAAAATTGTTCGTGAAGATTGCTATTTAACAAATTTATCAATAAAAATTGATTTTGATAATTCAATTGTAGATAACAAGTTTTTTTACTATAACTATTTTTTGGAAACCTTACGATATTTAGACAGTGGCTCTGCTCAATCACAAATAACAATTGCAGATTTAAGCAATGAATATTTTTCACTTCCATCCCTTGAAGAACAAAAAGCAATAGCAGAAGTTCTAAGCTCCTTTGATGATAAAATAGACCTCCTGCACCGCCAAAATAATACCCTTGAAGAGTTAGCACAGACGCTTTTTAGACAGTGGTTTGTTGAAGAGGCTGGGGAGGGGTGGGAAGTTGGAAAATTACCAGATGAATTTGATTTTACGATGGGTTTATCTCCAAAAGGTGAAACATTTAATGAAGAAAAAATTGGAATTCCAATGTATCAAGGAAATGCAGACTTTGAGTTTAGATTTCCTAAAAATAGAGTCTACACAACAGACCCAAAACGATATGCTGAAAAATTCGATACATTAGTAAGTGTTCGTGCTCCAGTAGGTGCACAAAATATGGCAAAAGAAAAATGTTGTATCGGTCGTGGTGTTGCTTCATTTAGATATAAAAAAGATAGTTCATTTTACACATACACATACTTTAAAATGAAATCTTTAATGGATGAAATTAAACAATTTAACGATTCAGGAACTGTTTTTGGATCTATTAATAAAACAGACTTTCAAGAGATGGAAATAAGTATTCCACCAAAGGACTTAGTAAATAAGTATCAAAATGAGGTAAAGCCTTTGGATGATAAGGTAATTCAAAATACCTTCCAAATAAAAACTCTTGAAAATATGAGAGATACATTACTGCCTAAGCTTATGGGTGGGGAAGTGAGGGTGAAATTATGAAGTCATTATTTCAAGAAATCGAAGATCTAAATAGTTGGGATTATTATGATAGAGATGAAAAATGTGAAATACCTTACTGGAATGATAATTCTAAGCATCAAGAGTTTATTAAGAATTTTCTAAAAATTAGTAGAAAAGAGTTAGTAGAAAGTCATTTCTTTACTAATGAACTTAGAGATGCTGGAATTTCTTTTAATAACTTTGAAAGAGCTACTCATACAAATAGTGTATTTTTCATTGGAAGTTTACTGTATGAAAAGCTTTTACTTAAAGATAAAATAAACTTTGTACGTGAGGATGGAAAAGATGATGAGTTTCATTTTATTTGGTTTTTGACAAGTTTGGTTCATGACTTTGGCTATTTTGCCGAAAAATATAAATCTAAATTTTCTTATGTAACTGAAGATATTGCTAGTTTAAACCTCACTCATAATTTATTGGACTTTGATACAGGTTCCAGATATCTGAATGAAGCATATGATGAATATAAAAGCTCTACAAAGTTAATCATTAATGAAATACCAAACTATTTTAAAGAAGCCTTTAATGGAAAGAGAAGCTCCCGTGGAGAATCCAAAATAGAACATGGAATCTATGCAGGATTGCTTTTGTATGATGGTCTGGTAAAAAATAGGATAGAAAGAAAAGAACAACAAAAGAATGGTGTAGAAGAAGGTTTGTACTGGAAAGATGATTTGGATAAATTTTATGCCATAGCTTCATTTGCTATCGCCATACACAATATGAGACGAGATGGTATAGTTGAAAATCCTGAAGATTTGAAGTTTTCTATTGAGGATGAACCATTTCTATTTTTGTTTGCTCTTGCAGATACGATAGAGCCTATAAAAACATATGGCAATGAAAATCCAGAAGATGTTTTGAAAAATATATTGATTGATGTTCAAGAGGATAAAATAATACTCCAAAATGCTTCTGACTCAAAACTTGATTTTTCAGAGCAGGCTAAAAAAGTATGTAACTTGGCAAGTTGGATGGATGTGAAAGTCTGTAATGAAGGCAATACACTAACGATAAAAATAAATAACAAATTTAAAGACTCGAAAAAATGATAAATACTCTTTTGCCAAAGCTTATGAGTCGGGAAATTAGGGTGGAGATATGAGTAATATAATTAAAGCATCTGTTTTTGACATAGAGATTTCTAATAAAAGTCTTTTTTTAGCAAGCAAAACACTAGAAGATATTTTAAAAGAATTAGCTACAAAACTTGATGATAGCAGTAATTCAAGCAATACTAGAGTGCTTGATATAAATAGTAATGATAAAGAAACTTCAATATGGTTTGATTCTTTTGATGATATAACAAATTTCTCAAAAGAAAATATTTTTGATAATGCAGTTTGTTTTTTACTAGCTAAGGATATGAATTATCAGTTTGTTGAAAATAAAGAAAAAAAACAAATAGAAAACTCTTCTCATAACGAAAAAATAAAACCTAAAATTCCAGCTCATTGCGTATTTATAAAAAGTGAAAATATTTTGTTAATGGAAGAAACAACTGATACTCCAACTGCTTCAACATTCAAAAGAGGTATAGTTAATAATCTTAAACTTACCAACAATGATTTATCTTTTAAGGCTAAATATAGAGACAATATTATCGAAAGGCTACAATCTTTTGTAGAAAATATAAAATCTATTGAAATGATCGATTTAAATATAGAAAAGTATTTAAAAGAAACAGAAGATACAGATGGATATTTACAGAATTTCTTACACAATCCAAATACAAGAATCACTGCAAAATTGCAAGTTGAGTCGGATGATTGGAGAACAAAAGTTGTTAACTTTTTTGCAGATACATTCAATAATAGATCATCAAAAGAAGTACACAATATTAAAGTTACTTTTAAGAATGAAAAACAAAAAGATGATATTGTTTCTCTCTATGAAAATCTAGTTTATTTAAAAATAGAAAAAGATTTATATATAGAAGACATTTCATCTTTACAAGAAACCGATAGATTAAAATATTCTAAAGAAATTTATAAAACTATGATTGAGGCGTATAATGAAAGCATACAATAAATACATCATATTATTTTTTATTGTGTTTATAGGGTTGTTTTTTGAACAAATAATCAGTCTATATAAAAGTATAGTTTTGAATGTAAACATTGTAATCTTATTGGTGACTTTGATTGCTGGATTATTTGGTTTTATAGTTGCAGTTATACCTTTTGCTATTCAATTATTCAATCAAGATAACACAAATCACAAAAATGACTTTTTAAATAAGCTTATGAAAAAAGACAAGTTTAATTTTTTTGTAAAACCAATGTTCAATAGATTTATAAAAATGCTTTATATAATGCTTTTTCTTTTCATTTACGCTTTTTTTTTAAATGTTTTGCAAACGGTCAATTTAAAAAACTTTACTTTTATGTACGTAGAGATTTTCACAATACCAATATATAAGTTTGGAATTGTCTTTTTGTTTTATGGATACATTGTGTTAATTGCTGAGTTTTTTATTATGTTAAGAAATATAATAAGAGATTTACAAACATTAGTTTTTAATTTTTTTAAATCAAAAGAAAAAGAAAATGACATTAATGAAGAAGTAAGAAAATGACAACCGAAAAAAACAATCAAATCATCATTCCTCGTTCCCAATGTCCTCGTTGGGAATGCATACAGCAACACAAACAACAAATACAACTATGTATTCCCAAGTGGGAACTTATTGTTGCAACAAATGCAACAGTTCAAAAAGGCAAAATATAATGGCAAAAATAACCGTACTAAGCAGTAAAATTACGACACTCAAAATCCAAGAAGAAGATTATATCTGCATAACCGACATAGCCAAATACAAAGACGATGCACTAGCAAACGACATTATCAAAAATTGGCTTCGCAATCGTAATACCATAGAATTTTTGGGTATTTGGGAACAGCTGAACAATCCTGATTTTAAACCCGTCGAATTCGACGGGTTTAAAAAAGAAGCAGGGCTTAACAGCTTTACGATGAGTCCTACAAAGTGGATAAACGGTACAAATGCCATAGGATTAGTGGCAAAATCTGGACGATACGGTGGGACTTATGCCCATAAAGATATAGCTTTTGAGTTTGCTTCCTGGGTGTCTGTAGAGTTTAAACTTTATCTTATCAAAGAGTTTCAAAGACTTAAAGAAGAAGAACTAAAACAGCTTGGCTGGGACATAAGACGAAACCTTACGAAACTAAACTACAAAATCCACACCGATGCCATCAAAGAAAATCTCATCCCAAAAGAGCTTAGCCCTGCTCAGATAAACTTTGTCTATGCGAGTGAAGCGGACATCTTAAATGTGGCGCTATTTGGTATGACAGCCAAGGAGTGGAGAGATAAAAATAGCGATAAAAAAGGCAATATCAGAGACGAAGCCGATGTAAATCAGCTTGTTTGTTTGGCAAATATGGAATCGCTTAATGCTCATTTTATCAATGAGGGTTTATCACAAAAAGAGAGAGTTCAAAAGCTCAATAAAATAGCTATTGAGCAGATGAAGATATTAAGTCGTGAAGATGTAAAGAAGATCGGGAAATAAAATAGGAACAAGAGGAGCTTCAGGATATGAGAGAAACAAGCTTTTTGTATTTCATAAATACTTGGATATCTATAGTAAAAGTTAGAGCTCTAAATTTAACTAAGAAAACTCATAGTCAAAGTTAAGGCTTTAAACTTGACTAAGATCTTTTATAGTAAAAGTTGAGAGTGATCTTTAATGATGAGAATTGAATAAAATAGAAAAAAGAATATAAAATGGCAGGGGAGTAGGATATGGAAAAGATCACCGAAAATGAGATAGAACGCTTTGCGATAGAGCTGCTGGAAACGCTGGGGTATCGTTACATCTATGCACCGGAGATAGCGCCTGACAGTGAATCTCCGATGCGTACATCTTTTGAAGAGGTGATCCTCCGGGAAAAGCTTCTCTCTTCGCTTACCGCTATCAATCCCACACTGGACTATCTGCTCATCGAAGATGCCCTCAGGCAGATAGAGCGCATCCACTCCACCGAACTGCTGACCAACAACGAGAGCTTCCACAAACTCCTCACCGAAGGGCTGAAAGTAGAGCGCACGGAAGAGGGCGTGGCACGCGGTGAGATCGTCAGGCTGATCGACTTCGAGCATATCGAAAATAACGACTTTACGGTGATGAACCAGTTTACGATCATCGAAAACGGGGTCAACAAACGCCCCGACCTGATCCTCTTCGTCAACGGGCTTCCGCTGGTCGTCATGGAGCTGAAAAATGCTGTAGATGAGAATGCTACAGTCAAGTCAGCCTATAAACAGATACAGACCTACAAAGAGACGATCCCCTCACTCTTCACTTACAATGCCTTCTGTGTCATCAGCGACGGCATCGAAGCCAAAGCCGGGACGATATCGGCAGGGTTAAGTCGGTTTATGGCGTGGAAGAGCAGTGATGGTAAAGAAGAGGCATCAAAACTTACCCCTCAGATGGAGACACTGATAGAAGGAATGCTGAAGCCGGATGCACTGCTTGACCTGGTGCGAAGCTTCATCGTCTTTGAGAAAGATAAAAGAGAAGACGGCAAGACGGGTATCACGACGATAGAGACGGTCAAAAAGCTTGCAGCCTACCATCAGTACTATGCGGTCAACAAAGCCATCGAGTCCACGCTCAGGGCAGTGGGTGAAGGCTATGCCGAGAGTGTGATGGAGAGTCCGACATCCTATGGGCTGCCTGACGTGAAAACACAGCCAAAAGGTGACGGAAAAGCCGGGGTGGTCTGGCATACGCAGGGGAGCGGCAAGTCACTCTCCATGGTCTTCTATACCGGCAAGATCGTACTGGCACTGGATAATCCGACTGTACTGGTGATCACCGACCGGAACGATCTGGACGATCAGCTCTTTGATACCTTTGCAGCGTCGCAGAGTCTCCTCAGACAGGAACCTGTACAGGCGGAGAACAGGGATCATCTCAAGGAGCTCCTGAAAGTGGCTTCGGGCGGTGTGGTCTTTACTACCATACAGAAGTTCCAGCCGCAAGAGGGCAATGTGTACGATGAGCTCTCCAGCCGTAGAAACATCATCGTGATCGCTGATGAAGCACACAGGACACAGTACGGGTTCAAAGCAAAAACCGTGGATGACAAAGACGAGGAGGGCAATGTAGTCGGGAAGAAGATCGTCTATGGGTTTGCCAAGTACCTCAGGGATGCACTGCCGAATGCGACCTATCTTGGATTTACCGGTACGCCGATAGAGAGTACCGATGTCAATACCCCGGCGGTGTTCGGAAACTATGTCGATATCTATGATATCGCCCAGGCGGTAGAAGACGGTGCCACGGTCAGGATCTTCTATGAGAGCAGACTGGCGAAGATCACGCTGAGCGATGAAGGCAAAGCGCTGGTCAAAGAGCTGGACGAGGAACTCAGCGGCGAAAATCTCGATGATAGTCAAAAAGCCAAAGCCAAATGGACACAGCTTGAGGCCTTGATCGGCAGCAAAAACCGTATCAAAGAGGTAGCCAATGATATCGTGACGCACTTTGAAACCCGTCAGGAAGTCTTTGACGGTAAGGGGATGATCGTAGCGATGAGCCGAAGGATCGCCGCTGAGCTTTATGCTGAGATCATCAAACTCCGCCCGGAGTGGCACAGTGATGATCTGGACAAAGGGGTGATCAAGGTCGTGATGACTGCAAGCAGTGCAGACGGCCCGGAGCTTGCCAAACACCATACAAGCAAGCAGCAGAGACGAGATCTTGCCAATCGAATGAAAGATGTCGATGATGAACTGAAGCTGGTGATCGTACGTGATATGTGGCTGACGGGATTTGATGCTCCCGCGATGCATACGCTCTATATCGACAAACCGATGAAAGGGCATAACCTGATGCAGGCGATCGCACGGGTCAACAGGGTCTATAAAGACAAGCCGGGCGGACTGGTGGTAGACTATCTGGGGATCGCAAGCGATCTGAAAAAAGCGCTTTCCTTTTACAGCGACAGTGGAGGGAAGGGTGATCCTGCACTGGCACAGGAGCAGGCTGTAGCGCTGATGCTGGAGAAGCTTGAAGTGGTGTCACAGATGTATCATGGATTTGCCTATGAGGAGTACTTCTCAGCAGACACGAGAGGAAAGCTTGCGCTGATACTTGCAGCCGAAGAGCATATCCTGGGGCTGGAAGATGGGAAGAAACGCTATATCAATGAAGTCACGGCACTCTCCCAGGCATTTGCCATAGCCGTACCGCATGAACAGGCCATGGATGTCAAGGATGAAGTGTCGTTCTTCCAGGCAGTCAAAGCAAGACTGGTGAAATTTGACAGCAGGGGTAACGGCAGAAGCGATGAGGAGATGGAAACGACGATCCGGCAGGTGATCGACAAAGCACTGGTTTCTGAACAGGTGATCGACATCTTCGATGCATCTGGCATCAAGAAACCGGATATCTCTGTACTCTCTGAAGAGTTCCTGATGGAAGTGCAGGGGATGAAGCATAAGAACATCGCCCTTGAAGTACTCAAAAAGCTGCTCAATGATGAGATCAAAACCCGAACAAAGACCAATCTGGTACAGAGCAAATCGCTTATGGAGATGCTGGAGAACTCGATCAAGAAGTATCACAATAAGATCATTACTGCAGCTGAAGTGATCGAAGAGTTGATCAGTCTCAGTAAAGATATAAATGAGATGGACAGTGAAGCCTCCAAAATGGGACTGAGTGATTTTGAGTATGCGTTCTATACTGCCGTTGCGAATAATGAGAGTGCCAAAGAGTTGATGAGCAAAGATGTTTTAAGAGAACTTGCCGTGGTTCTTACGGAAAAAGTAAGAGAAAATGCATCGATCGACTGGACGATCAAAGAGAGTGTAAGAGCTAAACTCAAGGTGATGGTGAAGCGCACCCTCAGACAGTTCGGATATCCGCCCGATATGCAGCTACTGGCTACAGAGACGGTGCTGAAGCAGGCTGAGATGATCGCGGAGGAGCTGGTGGGGTAGCTCCTGTTAGCTTCACTTCATCTAGTTGTACAAGTTTTCTATAAATTCTTTGCCACTATCTGGTGAGAGTTTTGCATAGCGTTGAGTCATCTTGATATCTTTATGGTTCATCAGTTTTTGCACTGTATAGATCGGTGTACCGTTGGTAGCTAAATGACTGGCAAATGTATGCCTAAGTGTATGGATTACGACTCTATTCTTATTGTCTTGTGCCTCCAAGCCTTGATTAAAAAGTTCATCAAGTATAGGTTTTAGTCTACATTGTATCTGTCTGGCAGTGGTTTTTGTTCCATCAAGACTTACTACGTAATCATTTGGATAAATGTTTTGTATCTTTTTTGAAAGTAGCAGATAAAGCTCTTTTGTGATAAATGCTTTATATCCAGTGTTTGACTTAAAATCATTGATGTGTATAAACTCTGAGGCTAAGTCAATATCTTTTTTTTGAATAGCAAGGATGCTTTGTATCCTTGCACCAGTAGTGAGTGCTAGTTTTGTAAATAGGTAGATAAGTTCATTATCTTTGATACGCTCAAAAAGCAGATCAATCTCTTCATTATTTAAAAAGCGTTCTCTAGTGTTATTGACACTTAGATGAGTGACTCTCATAGTTGGGTTGGGATTGGAGTATAGCTCTTCTTTAAATCCATAGTTAAATATTGTGCCAAAGAGCTCTACAACTTGATTGATAGTTTTGGGTGCATACTTTCGCTTTAGCATACTTTGTTGGATTTGGATCAGTTGTTCTTTGGTGATGCTGCAGATGCCTTGGTTTTTTAGATGACTTAGATGATTGGTGTATTTACTCTTTATCTCTTTGTAGCTACTATGACTCTTGGTAGTTTGCAAATAGTTCAAGTATTTATTTGCAACTTCGTCAAGTGTAATAGAGCTTTTTTTAGATCTCTTCTGAATGGATGTTGGTTGTTCACCTAAAAGTACTTTATTGAGTGTTTCTATACGTTTTTGGTTACAGTATTGCTCAGTGATACCTTGAGACTTTTTACCAACAGTAATTCTTTGCGTTTTGTTATTGATATCCTTATAGAGGACGGAGTAACTAATGTCACCATTTTTTAGGTGATTTAAGTAAACTCCATCGTATTTTTTACTTTTGACTCTTGCCATAATTTTTCCTTTTTTGGTAACCTATTGGCAACCATTTTTTATAAAACCTTGAAAAATTATAGATAACTTTGTATTTGAAAAAATATAGAAAAGTACGGTGTACTGGGAAGTATATAGAATTATAGATAACTATGGTGAACTATGTAAAAAGGGATTAAAAAAATCCCTCTCTTGACACCATCCTATCAATATATTCCAAAATCCATCAGTAAAATTCATCCTTACAATTTTTATAAAATCTCATCTACTATTCTGCCACCGGTATTTTCCCAGGTCTATGATTTGATTTCTCTTGTATCGTTATGATTTCCTCCTTAGAAATTTGAGTAAAGTCTGTATTCTTGATACCAGTTAATCTTAAAAAATATAAAAATATGCTATTCTTGTAGGCAGAGTCATTGCATCAGCAATGCGCATTCACATTATAGAAGGAGTTAATGATGGTTAAAAAGGTAGCAGTTGCTTTATCATGTTTGGTATTGGGTGGTACGTTGCATGCAGCAGATCTCTCCGAAGTAAAAAAATTTATAGGTATTGAAGTCGGAGCGGCGAAGATCCAGGCAGATACATGGCTGGTCGATGATCATGAGGGGGACGATGTGGAGCTTGGGTTGCGTCTGGGTGCCCAAAATGATCAATGGAGAACGATGTTGGTGTTTGACTATTTTGACAGCTCGGATGATGACCAGAACTATGAAAAAGGGCTTGTGCAGTTCGATTACTACCTTTTTAACAATGAATCGGAGACATTCTCTTTCCGTCCGTTTATCGGGATCAATGCGGGATATATGAATTATGAGTCTACCAATATCGATGAGAGTGGATTCCTATATGGCGGGCAGGCCGGATTTATCTTCGGGGTGACAGAGCATTTCGATATCGATGTCATGTATCGGTACTCTCTTACAGATGCTGCTCATACAGACCATGTAGAAAGTGTTGTTTTGGGGCTTAACTACCTTTATTAACAGAAAGAAGGATTGATCATGATGAAAAATATTTTAGTCATAGTGACTTTTCTGCTTTCTGTTGTATTGACGGGATGTGGAAGCAACAGCAAACCCGACGGCGGCCCAAACCCTGCACTCGATGAGGTGCTGGAGCTGCAAGCTCAGGAGATCCTGCTTGCGCCGAACGGTACCGACTTCTCTTTGACGATGCCTTTAAGAAAGTTGATCGACGAAACCTATCATGTAGAGTTGAGCGGATATACCCTGGAGGTTGACGGTGGGTGTATGGTCAGTAGTAGTTTTGATTATGATCCGTCCACTAAACTGGAGTTTGACGGAGTGAAAAATTCGCAGGAGATGCTTTATATTTCAGGTGCTTTTGATGCGAACTGTACGCCGACCGGCTACACGCTGAGAGCCACACAGAAGGTCACCAGCGGAAACCTGGGTGATACACGTCAGGTATCTTTTTCTTACGAGTATGGTAGTGGATCTGTAAAAGAAGGATATAGCTTTTATAATGCAACCACCCCTTTGACGATCAGTGAAACAAGTACTCCCTATCAGATCAAAGTGCAGTTGTTAAAAGATGGACGTATTGCGGAAGGCGAAACGATAGAACTGGCTCCAATTGGCGGCAATAATAATGGAGTATATGGTGAAGTTGCAGACTATTCAGTCGTTACCGGAGCGGATGGGTATGGGACATTTGCCTATACCTCGCCTGAGACCCTTCCTCCCTCCGGTAGCAGTAAAACCCTGCAGGTCAATTACTATGTTGATGGCAACATAAGTAAAGCGATCCCTTCCAAAGAGATTGTTCTGAACTTTATAGCAGCATCTGAACCGGAAGTAAATACAACGGATATGCAGCTATGGGTAGTGCCTGGTGAGTTCAATATTACAGAAGGCAGCCAAACCCGTGCGATTGACCTATATCTTGGAGAAATTAGTACAGATTCCCCACTAGAGGAAATAGCAATAAAAGCTGAATTATTTGATCCGAATTACGGTGTCCTGAATAGCTATAACGGAATTACAGACGTCAATGGACATGTGACATTGGATTATACCGCACCAGAGAAACTACCAAATAGTCCGCTTAATATCACTTTTAAGGTTCTTCAGGGGCAACCTGACCTTAGTGTGAGTACACATGTGAACTTTATCGGTGGACAGACAATAGACACTACCAATATGGATCTTCATGTTACACTAGATACTATAGATGCCAATTCTTTAGTACCGGAATTAACAGAAGATATTGATATTTGGCTTTCAGATGATTCTAATAATACAATTGAAGGGGTTGAAGTAAGAGCGCTTTTCTTTGATCCTGATTATGGACATCTGGACAAATACACCGGTGAAACAGATGAAACTGGACACATCGTCTTTACATATACAGGTCCGGAAGCCAATCCCGGAAATGATATCAATATCATTTTTGAGATCGTAAACGGAAGTCCAACGAAAACGGTTGATGTGCTCTTGGATTTCTAGGCAAAGGGTGAGTCGGTTCGGGCTCACTCTATTTATTACCATGTAACTCTCTTTAATCTTTTTTTCTTTATATTTACCCTATAATACGCTACAAAACTTACAGACCAGGTGTAATCATGATCGATCTTAAATATCTCCAAAACAACTTCGAAGAAGCAAGTGCAAGACTTCAGAAAAAAGGTGTAGAGGGTGAAACGCTTGAAAACCTCCAGTCTCTTTTTATCCGGCTGAAAGAGGCGAATGCTGCTTTTGAGAATGCCAGGGCGGAGCAGAACAGTATGTCCAAGCTCTTTGGGCAGTATAAGCAGGAGGGGAAAGACATCGCCGAATTGAAAGCAAAAGTGGATGCGAACAAAGAGGTGATGACGGAACTTCAGGAAAAGGCAAGAGAGGCGGAAGAGGCGCTCTATACGGTGGCATTGGCGATCCCCAACTTTCCTGACGAGAGTGTACCTGAAGGGAAAGATGAAGAGGAGAATGTCGAGCTTCGCAAAGTGCTGGAGCCCAGAATTTTTGACTTTGAACCCAAAGAACACTGGGAACTGGGGGAGAAGAACGGATGGATCGACTTTGAGCGCGGGGTAAAGCTTGCAAAAAGCCGTTTCTCTGTCCTTCGCGGTGAAGCTGCAAGGCTGGAAAGAGCGCTGATCAACTTCTTCCTGGATACGAATAGAGCAAAGGGTTTTGAAGAGCTCTGCGTGCCGTTTCTGAACAATGCAGCGATGCTGCAGGGAACAGGCCAACTGCCAAAGTTTGAAGATGACCTCTTCAAGATAGAAGATGAAGCGCTCTACCTTATCCCGACCGCAGAGGTACCTTTGACCAACATGTACCATGGTGAGATCCTTCCTGAGAAGGAGCTGCCGGTACTGATGACCGGATATACACCTTGTTTCAGAAAAGAGGCGGGGAGTGCAGGACGTGACACACGCGGGATGATCCGTCAGCACCAGTTTGACAAAGTGGAGATGGTAGCGATCGCGCATCCGGACAAAAGTGATGAGGTCTTTGAGATGATGGTACAGAATGCTTCGGATATGCTTACAGCACTCGGCTTGCCTCACAGGGTCGTAGAGCTTTGCGGCGGCGACCTTGGGTTCAGTGCAGCCAAAACAATAGACCTTGAAGTTTGGCTCCCGGGACAAAACAAGTACCGTGAGATCTCTTCTATCTCCAACACAAGAGATTTCCAGGCAAGACGTGCGAAGATCCGTTTCAAAGATGGGAAGAAAAACAGATTTGTCCATACACTAAATGGCTCTGCACTTGCGGTAGGACGTACACTGATCGCGATCATGGAAAATTATCAGAATGAAGATGGAACTGTTACGATACCAGCTGCACTGCAGAGGTATATGTAACTTTTTAGGGAGTAGATAGCAGGGAGCATGGAGTAGGTATGGAAGCATTTTAAAATGCTTTTGTTTTGAAAAGTGCGTCATTCTGAACTGGTTTCAGAATCTCCATGTGGTTAATTTGTCGGATAGGTCAGAGATTCCGGATCGTGGTCCGGAATGACGTAAGATGGGCTAGAACAATCTACTTAGCGGAATTCCAACTTCCTTTATAGACTCAAATAGCTGTTTTTTTAAGAGACAGTATGGCTAACTTGGAAATGCTTTTGTTTTGAAAAGTGCGTCATTCTGAACTGGTTTCAGAATCTCCATGTGGTTAATTTGTCGGCTAGGTCAGAGATTCCGGATCGTGGTCCGGAATGACGTGTTAGATCGTCTCAGTGCTGTCGGTATGGCGTAGTTTCAACTTCCCTTCCATACTCAAATAGCTGTTCAATGCACCGATATAAGCTCTGGCACTTGCAAGCATGGTATCCAAGCTCAAACCATGTCCGATGATCGCCGGTTCATTTGCATTGAAGGTGACTTTTACCGTGACATTGGCCAATGCATCTTTCCCTTCCGAAACAGATTTTACTTTATAGTCGATCAGTTGCCCCTGGTAGCCGGTGATGCGGTCAATCGTTTTAAATACCGCATCGATGGTGCCGTCGCCGATCCCTGCATCGGTGGTATCTACACCGTTGTGTCTGATCGTCACTGCTGCACTCGGCACACCGCCCGTAGAGTCCATAAGCTGCATCGCAACCAACTCGTAGGCCTTTTCGATCGTCGTCATCTCCGAAGTGACCAAAGCGCGGATATCGTCATCATAGATATCTTTCTTTTTATCCGCCAACTCTTTGAAACCCTCAAAGGCACTGTTAAGCTCTTCGTCGTTCAAGGTAAAGCCAAGTTTTGCCAACTTGTCCTTGAAGGCCGCACGGCCTGAGTGTTTCCCCAATACCAAGGTATCCTCCGTATCCAAACCGATATCTTCGGGACGGATGATCTCATAGGTCTCTTTGTGTTTCAACACACCGTCCTGGTGGATGCCGCTCTCGTGCGCAAAGGCATTTTTACCGACGATCGCCTTGTTGGGCTGCGGTTCGATACCGGTGATATTGGCGATCAATCGGCTGGTAGGATAGATCTCTTTGGTATTGATGTTGGTATCAAAGCCCTGGAAAATGTCCTGGCGTGTTTTGATCGCCATGACGATCTCTTCAAGCGCAGCATTTCCTGCTCTCTCACCCAAACCATTGATGGTACACTCTACCTGTCTTGCCCCGTTCATCACCGCTTCAAGCGAGTTAGCGACTGCCAGACCCAAGTCATTGTGGTTGTGTACGGAGATGATCGCACGACCTTTGGTGTATTCGCTCATCTCTCTGACCATGGCACCGATCTCGCTAGGAAGCCTGAAGCCTACGGTGTCGGGCAAGTTGATCGTGCTTGCTCCGGCTTCTATCACTGCATCGGTGATCTCTTTCATAAATCCGATATCAGAACGTCCCGCATCCTCACAGCTGAACTCTACATCCTCTACGAACTCTCTGGCATACTCCACCGCTCTGACGGCACGCCTGATCACTTCATCAGGTTTCATCTTAAGCTTGTACTCCATATGGATCGGGCTGGTTGCGATAAAGGTATGGATACGTTTCATCTTCGCCGCGGCTACTGCTTCACCGGCCGCTTTGATGTCGGCATCAATGGCACGCGCCAACGAACAGATCGTGGAGTTCTGTACACGCTGTGCGATCTTGCTGACAGCATCGAAGTCTCCCGGGCTTGCCGCTGCAAACCCCGCTTCTATGATATCTACCCCCAAACGCTCCAACTGTGCAGCAATCTGGATCTTCTCTTCAGTGTTCATCGATGCACCGGGACTCTGTTCACCGTCTCTTAAGGTGGTGTCAAATATTTTTATAATTTCTTTATTCATTTTTATTACCTTGGGATACTTAAGCACTTTCATCTTTGTCATTCCGGACCTGATCCGGAATCTCTTTGGATGACCAATCAATGAGACTCTAAAATTAAGCTCAGGATGACTGAAAGTAAAACTGTCTAATTCTACCGAATTAACGGTTAATTAGAAACGCAAAATTGTAATGTGTTTATGGAAAATATTAGAGTGAGAGCAGCAGGAGAGTACTATCATGTTTGATAATTTTGTTTTGATTGATGATCGTTTTCATCATACTCTCCTTTAATTTTTAAAAATTATAATGATTTTGAAGCGAAAAGTCAAGGATATTTTTTATCCTTGCTTTTCCGTACCTTCGTTACTTTGCTCTGATGCACTCTTTTGGGGTTCTTCTTCGCTTTTTGGTTTATGCGCAAGACGGCTTGGCAGATTGTGCTCTTTCTCATACTCATCAATGATCTTCTGGACAGTCGTTCCTTCGATCACCTCCACGTCCAGCAGTTCGGCAGTCATTTTCTCTATCGCACCCTTGTAGTCACGAAGGGTCTGTTTGACATACTGGTAATGCTCGTCAAGCGTGGCTTTGATATGTGTATCGATCGCCTCGGACATCTTCTCGCTGTACTCGCTGACCGCACCCGCTCCGCCGAGAAAACTGTGTTGGCTTCTCTTGAGTACCATAAGCCCCGCAACATCACTCATACCATACACCGTGATCATATCTTTGATGATCGCTGTTGCACGGTCAAGGTCATTGCCCGCACCTGTACTGATCTCTCCGATGAATACCTCCTCGGCCGCACGACCGCCCAGGAGCACATCGATCTCGGCAAGCAGTTCATGCTTTTGCTTGAGGAACCTGTCCTCTTCGCTTGGAAGATGAAGCGTATATCCGAGCGCACCAAGTCCTCTCGGAATGATCGATACCTTGGTGACACGTGTCGCACCTTTTGTGAGTTCTGCCATAAGGGCATGGCCGCTCTCGTGGTAGGCAACGATCCTCTTCTCCATGTCCGAAACTTTACGGTTTTTCTTCTCCAGTCCGACGAAGCTTCTCTCGATCGCTTCAAGCAGGTCAGATTGGTCGATCTGCTTTTTATTGTTACGTCCTGCAAGGAGGGCTGCTTCATTGATGATATTGGCAAGGTCTGCACCGGCGAGACCCGCTGTCTGCTTGGCGATCACTTCCATATCGACTTTGCTGGAGAGTTTTACATCTTTTGAATGCACTTTCAGGATCGCCAGACGCCCCTCATAATCCGGTTTGTCTACCAGTACCTGTCTGTCAAAACGTCCTGCACGCAGCAGCGCCGCATCGAGTGTCTCGGGCCTGTTGGTGGCAGCCAGTACAATGACCGGAGTATCCGTACCGAATCCGTCCATCTCTGCAAGCAGCTGGTTGAGGGTCTGTTCCCGTTCATCATTTCCGCCCATCTGTCCGCCGCTTGCACGGGATTTACCGATCGCATCGATCTCATCGATGAAGATAATGGACGGCGCTTCCTTTTTTGCCTGTGCGAAGAGGTCGCGTACACGGCTTGCCCCCACACCTACGAACATTTCGATAAATGCCGATCCGCTGACAGAGAAGAACGGTACTTCTGCTTCACCCGCAACCGCTTTTGCCAGAAGCGTTTTACCTGTACCCGGAGGTCCCACCAGAAGCACCCCTTTGGGGATCTTCGCTCCCAGTTCCATATAGCGTTCAGGGTACTTAAGAAAGTCAACGATCTCTTTGACTTCATCTTTTGCCTCTTCAACCCCCTGAACATCGTCAAATTTGGTATTTGGCTTTTCAGAGTTGATCAGCTTGTCCGCTTTGCCGGCACCCAGGATGCCTCCGCCCATCCCTTTGGACATTCTTCTCGCCAGGAATATCCAGATGGCAAAGAAGATGATGATCGGCAGCAGCATGCTGAACATCTCGGCAAAGAAACCGTTCCCGATGACACCTTCATATCTGATCCCTTTCTCTTCAAGCAGCGGGATCAGTTCCCTGTCCAGTGCGGGTACATTGCTCGCACTGTAGCGTGTTTTTGCACCGTTTGGGTTTGTGACGATCGCTTCGATCGTACTTGAGGCGATCTTGACACTCTCCACATTGCCTTCTTTGATCTGCTTTTTGATCTCGGAGTAGGTGACGCGCTTGTTCTGTGTGACTTGTTGATCTCCAAGAACATTCCCCAGCCCTTCGCCTCCGCCGTCGCCTACCATGACCTTGAAGATCATGATCACCACGATGGAGAAGATCGCAAATGCCAGAAGGGGGTTGTTGTTAAAAAAATTGTTGTTCTTGTTGTTGTTATCGTTATTTTGATTTGGATTAGCCATTCGTTTCCTTCTTATAGACTAGGGTTACCCACTCATCTTTTTCTATTCGTTCGATTAATGTAAGTTCCTGGAATGCACCAAGAAGATTTTTCTCTTTTTTGTCCAAAATACCTGACAGTATCAGATATCCGTTCTCTTTGGTCGCTTTTTTGAGGTCTCTGGCGATAAACTTGAGGACATCTGCAATGATATTTGCAATGACCACATCATAGCTGCCCTCAGCTTGGTTGACAGAACCTTCCCAGAGTTTATCATATCTCTCATTATTTAAGGCAAAGTTCTCCTGGGTACTTTTGACAGAGATCGGGTCGGTATCACACAGCGCTACCGTTGCGCCGAGTTTTTTTGCCGCAAGGCCCAATATCCCTGACCCGCACCCCACATCGATGACGCTGTCTCCGGCTTTGACGTATCCAGAGATCGCCTGAAGGCAGGAGAATGTCGTCGCATGGTGCCCCGAACCGAAAGCCAGGGCCGGATCGATCTTGATATTGATCAGCCCCTCTTTGGGTTCATACCAGCTCGGAAAGATATAGAACTTCCCGGCCTCGATCGGCTCTATCGAATCCTGGTAGGCTTTGATCCAGTCCTTGTTCTCTTTCTCTTCCAGCGTAAAGGTCATCTCAATGCCTTCGAATGCTGCCAAAGCATCTTTAACCGAAGTTAAATCATTCTCGGAACGTACGATGATCGTTCCCGTTCCCAGTTCTACTGCGTCATCGATCAGGTTGGCGATCACATCCGCGATCAGTTCTACATAATCATCCTCGAGCGTGATCGTCAGCTCATGATAGGTTTTTTTCAATTTGCGTCCTTTACTGCTTTAAATGCCTCTTCCAGGTCAAGCGTGCCTTCATAGAACGCTTTTCCTACGATGGTGCCGTCGATCCCTGCTTCGATAAGCGCTTTGATGTCATCCATATCTTTCAGCCCGCCGCTTGCGATGGTTTCTACGCCTGAAGCCTCTTTGATCGCCAGCGTGAAATCGATATTGACCCCTGTCATCATCCCGTCGCGCCCGACATCGGTACAGATGATCGCCTCGACACCCGCATCAGCAAATTCGCGTGCAAGATCCGTTGCTTTCATATCGCTGACCTCTCCCCATCCTTCGACAGCCACCATGCCGTCGATCGCGTCGATACCCACGACGATAGGATATTTTGCCGCCATCTCCTTGACAAACGCCGGATCCTTCACTGCTATTGATCCGAGGATCAGCCTGTCGATCCCGAGATCCAGATACATTTTGATCGTCTCTTCGTCACGGATACCGCCGCCAAGCTCGAGCTTGAGATTGCAGTGCTCACGGATCTTTTTGATCTGTTCGAGGTTCTCCGGTTTTCCCGCAAAGGCACCGTTGAGGTCCACAAGATGGACCCACTCGCTGCCCAGCTCTTCAAAGCGTTTTGCAACCTGCCATGGCTCATCGGAGTAGATCTTTGCCGAATCCATCAGCCCTTTGCTGAGTCTTACGGCCTTGCCGTCTTTGAGGTCGATCGCCGGGAGTATGGTCATTTTTGCTCCTTATGAGTAAAAATGAGTGAATAGTGAATAGTGAATAGTGAATAGTTCATGGTATTTCCTTATAGCTTGACGAAGTTTTCTATGATCTTGAGGCCGTTTTCATGGCTCTTTTCTGGGTGGGGCTGGATGCCGAAGATATTGCCGTTCTGTACTGCTGAGACGAACGGATATCCGTAGTGCGTCTTTCCGATCGCATACGCGTCATCGCAGACTGCATGGTAGGAGTGCACGAAGTAGAGGTAGAACTCTTTTGGAAGCCCTGCAAATATCGGTGTCTCTTTTTGTACGAAGAGCTCATTCCAGCCCATGTGCGGTACCTTGTGCGGGTGGTCAAAGGCTGATTCATCAAACGCCACGACCTTGCCCGGGATCAGTCCGAGCCCTTCATTGGGACCGAACTCTTCAGAGCTTTCAAAAAGCAGCTGCATCCCCAGGCAGATACCCATCAACGGTTTGCCTGAAGCTGCAAACGCCTTGACCGCTTCATCCATACCATTGCGACTGAGGTGCTCCATCGCATCACCGAATGCACCGACACCCGGAAGGATAAGCTTCTCATACTGATCCAGTTTTGAGGGATCACTCTGCACTTCGATCTCGGCACCCACACTTTTAAACGCATTGATGACCGAGGCGAGGTTGCCCATATTGTAATCGACGATTCCTATCACGATTGTATCCTTAAGAATAGTTAGAGGAGTTAATATATCGTGATTATAGCAAATTTTATTGAAAGCTTTAAAATTAACTATAAACTATGTTAAATATAAAGTTGTAAACTGATTTAATGCATTTTTGAGTGATTCGGTATTTTTTTTGTATTGTAAGTTTTGGATAAGCTTATACCTTTTTCTAGGTCAAGTACATGTTCGACTTCATAACAGACTATGTCCTTTTCGCCAACTGATGCATAGTAATCTCTAAATTTAAAACCTTCCCCTTTAACATTTTCCGAAAGCTTGATCCATGTGGCAGGGATATTATAAGCATGTGCAATGATAATACCATGTAGCGAACTTGAAAAAATGGTTTTACATTGTGTAAGTTCGTCGACAAATTTAAAAGGGTTATCTTCAATATTCAATATTTTTATTTTATATTTACCTTCTATTTTTATATCATTCAAGACTTTTTTATCTATATAGTGGGCAATTATACCCACATCATAGACCTTAATATCTTGTTTATTAGGGATGAACTCGGGCAGTAGTAAAGCGGGGTCACAGTAAACTTCCGGACACTCTATCCCATAATCAATAAATATTTTTCTTGTTAAGGGACCCCTGACAGCAAAAACTTTTTTTGGCTTGATTAAAACTTTTGATTTTTCTTTTTTAAAACCAGAACCCATAACGACTGCATTGAATGTACATAGATTATCTAGAATTGAACCAATAAAATAGAGTTGAGGTTTAAAAAGGAGATTTAAAACAGTAGATGAGTGAACAGGTTCTTTATGGATAAGTTTTTGGAGTAAAAAAGGATTGATGGCATCTCCAAAGTTATTTGTTGTTTCATTTTCATGCGACCAATAAACTATGGGTTTTTTATCTAATAGTACATCTATTGTTGAAGAGATATTTATCTTTTTCTTCCATAATGATTTAGGTATTTTTGTCATAATCTTCAAACTTGAACTTATTTTTTAATGATTGCTATGTTTTTAAATTTTTGTTGCAATAAAAAATCCTAAATTTTGTATTGGTTGAAATATTACTAGAGTTTATGAGCAAATTATAACATCAAATCTAATATAATATATAAGTATAACAAAATACCAATTAATGCTTCAGTGGACTTAAAATGAAAGATATAAAAGTATATATAGGTACACTCTATGTGGGTGAGAATGAAATAGAAGAGTGCAAAAAGAGTATAAAAGCCCAAACATTTAAGAATATTACTCATGAAATATTTAGTTTTTTACCAAACAAAGAGGCGCATGATACGCTTTATAGCAGATTTATGGAGCTTCAAAACGATTATGATTACTTTATAAAACTTGATGCCGATATGGTACTGATAAGAGATACGATTGTTGATGAACTGGTTGAAATATTTCAAGAAGATAAAGATTTGGATCATGCTGTTTTTTCTGTACATGATTGGTACTCCGATAGCAATATCATGGGTATGCATATGTTTAGCAATAGAGTAAAGTGGATTATTTCTCCTAAAGAAACATTATTTGTTGATAGATCGCCAAAAAGAAATGGTAAAAGAGTGACGTATTCAAATTCTCCTGCACCTGTAGCATACCATAGCCCCAATCCATCACTCGAAGAAGCATTTATGTTTGGTTATCATAGAGCTTTAAAAGTCGTTCAAAGAGACAGACTTTTAAAAAAAACCTCAGGTGCAAAGTTTCAACTGGAACTTTTACAAAAAGCCTGGAATTGTTTGCTCAAGGAGAGAAATCAAAGAAGGTTAGCCGTGATTGTTGGGGCTGAATATGTTTTTCAAAACCAAGATAGTAAAACATTGGTCCATAAAGGTAACAATGAAACTTTAAAACATCTTATCGATACGATAAACGATATTGAGATAGAGAGTTTTATTTTAAGTCATACGAAAGATTGGAAAAGATATAACTTAAGGTATATTAAATATGTGTTGTTACCTAAGATATATAGAATTTTTTTGGTAGGGTTTAAAAAATTTAGACAATCCTAAAACTACTACATAGATGAGCGTTGTTTTTGATATACAAACAAACGTATTCAAGAAAAATACAAAAAAAATTTTGAGTTCTTTGGTTACGATACAGCATTTGAGCAATAATTTTTAAAGAGAAATCCCCTCAAGTAGTTTGGTCAATTTCTCTTTTTGATCATGATGATAGGTAGAAAAATTACTCCCTAGTAAATAGTCGTAATATAGGTATTTTAAAAAATTTTCTATCAGGCATGGATCTGGTTTCCAACCATTTAAATCTCTCAAAATTTCAGAAAGCTCATTAGAACTTTTAGCCCATTTTGTAATCCCATCAATAGTATAAAAAGCATTACCTAGAACAATGACCTTTTTCATAAAGAGCAAGGCTTCTATACCAACAGTGGAGTTGACGGTAATGACCGCATCACTCTTCTCAATGAGTTCTTGAGTGGTGTGACCGTTTGCAAAATAGAGTTGATCATTTTTTGATGCTCTTTGATGGAGGTCAGTATAGTTTTTGATGCTGCTGGGATGCTCTTTAAATACGAAGTTAATATCTGTGATTTTCGTAATGTTTTCAATCACATCAAAGAGCATTCTCATATCTTTGATCCATGGAGAAAACTCAAGTATTTGTGTATCATAATCTACTTGAAAAGGGATAAATATATACTTCTGCGGTAATTGGATCGCTTTGACATTTGAGAATTTTTTTGCATTTTTCGGGTTTCTGGGGATTAAGGTATCAGGTAAGGGGCGATCATTATGATAAGCTTCAAAAAAACTTTTTTCTCTTGGTACAGAGTTTAAATAGTTGACCCCATTTCTATCAAGTACGATACGATTTGGTAACAATCCTATTTCTGCAAAAATAGGTTGAATGTTATGTAATTTGGCAATTTCAAGAGCTATAGCCTGTCTAAAAAGAATTCCGTTCCAAAGTAATATTTGATCATATTCTTCAGTGATTGCATTAAAGTATCTGAAGTAATTAAAATAGGCTAAAAACGTATAGATAGCCTTAATGAAAAACTCTAAACTTTCAAATCCGAATTTCGCTTTAAAATCTTTTGTTTTTAAAGCGATAGGTTTTGAAAGATCAACCTGTTTTAGATATCGCAGTGCACTAAGTGATGGCAAAAAAAGTTTTTTGCTATAGATGATTTTACCTTCACACTGACTCTTTTTTTTTAGATTTTCAAAGAGCGTTTTTTGTTTTTTATTGACAGTAAAAAATAGTGTTTGCATTATGAGGCTACAATGATCTCTTTTAATTGCTCATTTGGTGCTACTATGTCATATTTACTCAATACATCAATATCGTTCTGAGAGAAGACAATATTGTTATTGAACTCTTCTTCAAGTGTTCCTTCATTATAAAGTCTTACCCATCGTCTGTAGTGAGGTCCCATACTTACTTTTTTGCCACTTTCCAAAAGGCGCTTACGGTTTAAAATATTTTTTTCAAACTGCGCATAGTTACGAATGGAGTAGTGAAATACTTCTATCGCTTCAAATCGTTTGATCTTGTCATAACCTGAACGGAAATAATCTCTTAGATTCCCAATGTGAAGTGCTTTGTGGTTGCCGCCTCTAAGATAAACAAGTCCATAAGGATTGACGATCGTTTTAGGACCGATTTTTCCGATAATTATCGATTGTTTTGGATTGGTCAACTCTTTAGTTTTCTTATAAAAAACCGGACTTTTTACGTAGTAGTCACTCTGAAAAAAGTTCTCTCCAGTCACTGAGTGTTCATCAGGCACCATATTATATCTCTGGACCGTCAATACACTTCCTTTAAACGCAAGATTTTCTTTAAGGTTCAGTCCATTATTTGGTATCCAGAATTCATCTGCATCATTATTGATAACCCAGTCTGCTTGAAGTTCATTCTTTGCTATATGAGCAAGTTGTCTCATCCATTTCGCTTGTTTGTAATCACCTTTTTCATCAATGATGAGTATTTCAAACTCATCTTTGAGTTTTTCTAAGATCTCTCTTGTACCATCTGTTGAATCATTGTCCATGATAGCAAATGCATCTACCCCGAGTTTTGCATGGGTTCGGATATTGGCCTCAATAATATCTGCTTCATCACGAACAAGTATCGTCATCACTAAGCGAAAGTTATTTTTATTGAAACGATGAGTAAAGTAGTTAAACATATATATGCCTTTAAAGGTGATAGTAAAGTCTGTATTATAGCTAAAACTTTATTTGGTCTATCGGTACGACTTGGATTCGGTTTTGTTCCATTATAGTTTCTATCTCATCAAGAGGACCGTTTTCAAACTTGACTGAAAACGCTTTAAGAACCGGTCTTAACCAGGCTGCCATTAAAAGGGATGTAGAAGCAAAACCAAAAATTTTTACATCTGCAGGTACCGATAAAAAGATCAATTCAGCACTCAGTTTTGGATTGATGATCTTTATTCCTATATCACTGAATTTTTTTGCATTTTCATGATCTCTTGGATGCAGTTTGACGGCTACCCTCTTTTTATGTTTCAGCAACTCCATAAGGCTGTTGAGTTTAGATGTACTTAATTCTTTCGGATGAGGTAGAAAAAGAATATTTTGTAAGGTAGATAATTCATCTTCCAGGTTGATATTTGCGCTAGCCATGATCAGGCCAACCCACTCTTTGACATCTTGTGTCTGTAGTATATTGATATCTAAAGCATGTATTTTTGTATTTTTGAGATATTGATGTCTCAGATCCGGTTTATAAAGATATGCAGCATTGATATACTGACTGGTACCGATATGTTTTGGAGTATAGATCTTTGTTCCGTATATTAAACTTTTCAGAAGATTATCAAAAATTGTGTACTTTATGAGGCTACTTTTTTCAACGATATAAGAGTGAAGACCATCATCCATATACTCAAACTCTACATCGTTTTTCATTTTTGAAATTAGTGCAGAATTTTCATTTTTCCTATCATTACCTACAATGATTCTTTGAGGATTCAATTGTAAGGACTGTTCATAAATTTGATCAATCTCATGACGTTTTGAAATGATCTTATTTAAAAGAGTAGACTTGTCTGCAGTAAAGATTTTGACAGAGGCAAAGGGGCTGTTTTGCCACTTTTTAAGTGCAAGAAAATAATCATTCATTGGAGTATTTTGATCAATATAGAAAAGATGGTAGTGAAAGTTTTTGAACTGTTTTGCTATGATGACAGCATCGAATAGATGTAATGGTGTCGAGGCTATAATGATACAGTTGTTCATGCTTACTCTTTATAGAGATCCGGATAATAGGTTTTCCAGCGCTTATGTACCCAGAACCACTCCTCGGGTTTTGCCTCGATCACTTTTTGCGTGATATCGGCCTGTGCCTGGGTCATAAGACGTATATCCTCATCCTTATCTTCTGTTTTGATGATCGGCAGCGGTTCATGGAAGGTGACAGTGTAGTTTTCATAATCATCCGTAGTGATGAACGCGGGGATAACGGTTGCATCCAATGTCCTGGAGAGAATGGAAGCAGCAGGAGAATGACCTGCAGATTTACCGAAAAATTCAACTTTGATCCCACCCTGTTTTTCTCCAAGGCTCTGGTCCAGTAATAATCCTACCGCTTTCCCATTTTTGAGTGCCTTGATCATCCCTTTCATCGCACCTTTTCTATAGAGCAATTCGACACCAAACTGTTCACGATTCTTCTTGAGGACTTGGTCCATGAGCTTTGAATCGAGTTTGCGTCCGACAGCGGCCAGAGTAATCTTGAACTTTGCAGCGATAGCCGGCGCGAGCAGTTCCCAGTTGCTGTAGTGTCCTGTCATAAAGATGATCTTTTGGTTGGTATCGATGGCATGCTGTACAAACTGTTCATTTTTAAAGGAAACGTTCTCAAGCAGTTCTTGTTGCGTTTTACCGTAACGCTTCATAAAGCCGATAATGGTTTGCAGCATATTGTAGAAGGTACGCATGCCGATCTTATCCAATTGAGCTTTTGTCAGAGTATGCCCGAAGGCAAGTTCAAGATTGGTATGGATGATCTGTCGATGTTTGTTATCCAGGCGGTATACGATTTTGCTTAAGCCCAGCAAAAGAAGGTCCATCACCTTCTTGGGTAGCAGTTTGGATAACAGTGTAAAAAACTTATAGATAAAGAGGTAAAGATAATCGATCATCCAAAAAATTTACTCCATATTCTTATAGAAGTAGTTCGTAGCCTCAACAAACCCATCCACGGAACCGCAGTCAAAACGTCTGCCCCTGAACTTGTATGCAATAACTTTTCCCTTTTTCGCCTGCTCAAGAAGTGCATCGGTGATCTGTATCTCTCCGCCTTTGCCGGGTTTGGTCTCTCTGAGGATATCAAAGATGTCCGGAGAGAGGATATATCTTCCGATGATCGCCATGTTGGTCGGTGCATCCTTGGGATCAGGTTTTTCGACCATATCGGTGACTCGGTAGGTATCATCGGTCCCGTCTACAAGATGTCCTGCGATGACGCCGTATCTGTCGGTCTGGTCCATCGGTACCTCTTCGATCGCTACGATGGAGCATTGGTACTTCTCATAGACCTCGATCATCTGGCTGAGTACCCCTTTTTCTTTGTTGGTGCAAAGGTCATCGGCGAGTACCACGGCAAAAGGCTCATTGCCTATCAGTGTCTCTCCGGTGAGGATCGCATGCCCCAACCCTTTCATCTCGACCTGTCGTGTATAAGAGAAAGTGCATTGTTCGATCAGCACACGGATATCATCCAGCAGATGCTCTTTTGAGCCTCCCTTGATCTGGTGTTCGAGTTCATAGGAGATATCAAAATGGTCCTCTATCGCGCGTTTGCCTCTCCCCGTAACGATCGCCATCGTATGGATACCTGCTTCCACTGCCTCTTCGACACCGTACTGTATCAGCGGTTTGGTAAGGACGGGAAGCATCTCTTTTGGGGTAGCTTTCGTCGCAGGCAGGAAACGCGTCCCGTAGCCTGCCGCGGGAAATAGACATTTTTTGATCATCGTTGGCTTTTCCTTTGTAAATAATGGTTAAGATTATAGCCCAAGCATTATTAGCGCTTGGTTTTTTCCAGTTTCTTTTTGAGGATGATCTTCCCGTTCTCTACGCCGGGCTGGTCATAGGCGTTGACATCCATCAGTTCTGCGACCAGCGAGGTGAGGAGCTCATAGTAGTAGATCAGAGAACCGATCGTATAGGCATCCACCCTGGGAAGGGTAATACTGTCAATCGGAATATCCCCCTCCTGTTCCAAAGACTCAATGACAGAATCGCACTGCATATTGATCAGCCTGTCAAAAGAGATCGAATTGAGGATATCCAGAGACTCCAGATGCGGCAGGGAAATGTCCGGTATCGTCATTCTCTCTTCAAAATTTTCAATCTTGATAAAGGTGATGGATTTGTCACGGGTTCCGTCTGTCAAAAGCTGCAAAAAGGAGTGCTGGTCTTTGGGGCCTATCAAGCCGATAGGCGTAAGCCCCACGTGAAAGGCGGAGTGTCTCTGGTGTTTTCCCAGACTCTCCCCCCACAGCTGTACATACCATTCGCAAAAATATTTGAGGAGTTCGGAGTAGGCGAAGATACAGTTGATGTTGTAGCGCGCATGGTTTTTGGCATAGAAGACTGCTTTTTTGAGCAGCGGCTCCTGCATATACCCCTGTTCAAAAAAGCTCTCCTTGACCCTTCTGGCGCCTGAAAGCAGAGAGGCGACATCGACACCGCACAGGACCAGAGGAAGCAGGCCCACAGGGGAGAGGACCGAAAAACGTCCGCCTACGTTCCGGGGAACATAGAGCACATCTGCATGAACCTCCTGCGCATATCTGTCCAGCGGTGAACCCGGATCAGTAATGAAGGTATAGGATGAGGTATCGGGGTGCAGCGAGTAGACATATTTGTAGATCGCAAAGGTCTCTACGGTGGTGCCGGATTTGGAGATCACGATGAAGTGGGTCTTCGCCAGGTCGATCTGTTTGAGGGTAGAGTTGATGTCGATAGGATCGGTACTTTCAAAAAGGTAGAGGGTGCGCTTGAGATTGTTGACCGGTTTGACAAATTCGTAGATCGCCTTGGCCCCGAGCGAACTGCCTCCGATACCGATGATGACGATACTCTCAATATGCTCCGGGATCTTTTCGGCATACTCCAGAATTGGAGTGATATCCTGATCGGGCAGGGAGTAATATCCTATCGTCCCCTGTTCTTTTTGGATCGCCTGGAGGGCATGGGCCTGTGCTTTCGGATGGTTGGATACGAAGTAGAGTCTGTTTTTCATAATGAATCTTTTGCCTTTTGGATCAGTGCGTTCACTTTGGTCTCATAGGTTTTTGCCATGGCTTCATCTGTGGACTCAAACCGTGTGACCAGTACCGGGGTCGTGTTGCTGGCCCTCACCAACCCCCATCCATGTTCAAAATTGATCCGTACACCGTCAACATCGATGACATTGAGAATGACGGGGAAGTCAGCAGGAGGATTAATCAGAAGCTCTTTTACCTTGTCGATGATCAGGAATTTCTCTTCCTCGCTGGTCTCTACTTTGATCTCCTCGGTGGAAAAGACCGTGGGCAGCGCATCGATCTCTTTGTCCAGGTCAATCCCATCAGCGATCAGCTCTAGCATTCTCAGTGTCGCATAGATGGCATCATCATATCCGAAGTAACGGTGCTTGAAGAAGATGTGCCCGCTCACCTCGCAGGCCAGATCGGCACCTGTCTCTTTCATCTTTACCTTGAGGTTCGAATGGCCGGTCTTGTACATGATCGCTTTGGCGCCGCGCCGTTCGAGCTCGTCATACATTACCTGGGAGCATTTGACCTCCCCGATGACCGTCGGGTTTTCCATCTGCATGGCAAAGAGCAGTGCCATCTGGTCTCCCTTGATATTGTGCTTGTGTGTCAGCACGGCGATACGGTCGGCATCGCCGTCATAGGCAAAGGCGATATCCCCTTCTTCCTCCAGCGCCTTTTTGACGTCACTGAGGTTTTTCTCTACCGAAGGGTCCGGGTGGTGGTTGGGGAAACTGCCGTCAGGGTCACAGTACAAGCCGGTATAGTCGAGTTCAAGTGCATCGAAAATATCGGTGATCACCGTATCCGCAACACCGTTTCCGCAATCGATCACGATCTTTTTATCCAGCCCTTTGAGGCGGGAAAACTCCTTGACCATATAGTCGATATAGGGAGTTTTCGCATCGATCTCAACACGTGCGGTATTCTCTTCGATCTTCTGATCCTGGTGCCCGATAATCTCCTCTCCCAGGGCATAGATATCCTCTCCGAAGAAGGGTGCCTGGCCGATCGTGATCTTAAATCCGTTGTACTCACTCGGATTGTGTGAACCTGTGATCATCACGGAAGCATTCGTAGTAAAACCATCGATTGTTTGATAGTTACTGAAGTAGTTGACAGGAGTAGCGACCATCCCCATATCCAGGACTTTGCATCCTGCCGCATTGAGCCCTGAAGCAAGATAGTCTCTGAGAAGAGGGGAGTGTGAACGCGCATCATACCCGATTGCCACCACTTTATCTCCAGTAATCCGTTGTCCAAGATAGTAACCTATCAGTTTCACGCTCTGCTCGTTGAGCTCCTCTTCGAAGATACCTCTGATATCATACTCTCTAAAGATCGATTTTCTGATCATTTGTTTCCTTCATATCCATTGGGGTTTTGCGATTGCCACCGCCAGGTATCCTGACACATCGCTTTTATATCTCTGGTTGCCTCCCAGTCTAATATCTCTTTGGCATAACTCGGGTCGGCAAAGCATTTGGCGATATCGCCGCTCCTTCTCGGTGCGATACGGTAGGGTACTTTTTTACCGGATGCCTTCTCAAAGGCTTTGACCATATCAAGCACCGAGTATCCCTGTCCTGTCCCCAGGTTCACAGCCAGCACTTCGTCGATCGTGTCGATCTTTTCGAGGGCCTTGAGGTGCCCCTTTGCCAGGTCGACCACATGGATATAGTCCCTTACCCCCGTACCGTCATGGGTATCGTAATCATCCCCGAATACGGAGAGGTGCTCTCTTTTTCCTACGGCTACCTGGGAGATAAAAGGCATCAGGTTGTTGGGGATGCCGTTGGGATCCTCACCGATCAGTCCGGATTCGTGCGCACCGACCGGATTGAAATACCTGAGCAGCACCACTTTCCATTGGTTGTCGGAGATGTGGAGATCACGCAAGATCTCTTCGATAAAGAGTTTGCTCCTGCCGTAAGGGTTGGTCGCCTGAAGCGGGAAATTTTCTCTGATCGGGGTGGCATGGGGATCACCATAGACGGTGGCAGAAGAACTGAAGACGATCGATCTGCATCCGTATGATGCCATCACTTCGCACAGAACAGTCGTCCCATGTACGTTGTTGTCGTAGTACTTCAGCGGATGTGCCACAGACTCTCCGACCGCCTTCAGACCGGCAAAATGGATCACCGCATCAATCGGATAAGCTCTGAATGCAGCGTGGAGGTCCTCTCTGTTACGTATGTCACCCCGGATAAAAGGGACCTCTTTGCCTGTGATCTTCTCTACACGTGCGATGCTCTCTCGTGAGGCATTGGAGAGGTTGTCGAAAACAACGATCTCATATCCTTTCTCCAAGAGCTCCACGCAGGTATGCGACCCGATATATCCTGCACCGCCGGTGACTAAAATCGCCATAAAATTCTTCCCCTTTTTAACCGTAATTTTTTCTAAAAACTGAGTTTCATTCCGAGATAGAAGCTCTCATTGAATGTATAGTCAGCTGCCTTGTAGTCTGTATCGATATTTCTGTATCCTGTAAAGAGATGGATATTGGGGACGACTTCCATGCCCAGTTGGGTGCGGAATTCGGTGTAGTTCTCTGCTTCATTGAAGCTTAGTACTTCCGGCGCATAGGCAAAACTCATCTCCAGCGTCGTCGTTGGTATTGCATCTGTCAGCGGTAAGGTATAGGCGGCTTTTGCCAGAAACGGAACTGCGGCAAACTCATCTGCAAAAACAGCTTTGATCCCGAGGCCGACTCGCAATCCGTAGATGCCTTGAAGCTGGTTTTCTCCCGAGAGACCGATACCAAAAAGGTTGTCACCGTCACTATGCAGATAATTTGCATCAAGGGTATAGCTTGTACCGTCCGCATATCCAATGATATCGTTGAAATTCAGGGAAGTTTGAAGCTCTACATCTTCATCGTTGATATTCAGTGAGACAGCATTTTGCGCACTCAGCATACCGCTTAGAAGAAAACTGCCTAGTAGAATTTTTTTGAAATACATAAAGACTCCTTTAAAAATGATTGAGATTTTAACATAGCCCGGGTTAGTCCTTCCTATCAATCAGGCGGTCCATAGGCTTTTTCGTCTTTTTTTTTCTTCTTCTCATCACGCTTCTTTTTTTTCTCTTCCATCATCACCGCATCCCTGAGTGCATCTTCGCCGTCAAAGCGTGCACTGTCAATAAACTTGGAGTGGTCGTCAAACTGTCCGGTTTTGATCCCCCACAGCAGAGCGATAAGCCCCAGTGCCCCAAGCAGCGTAGAGACACCGATCATCAATATCACAATACCTTCTGACACTTACTTCTCCTTTTTGAATTTTAATGTTTTGATACGCATTGAGTTGCCTACGACGACCAGTGAGCTTAAACTCATTGAGAGTGCGGCAACAAGAGGATTGACAAAGCCTGCGACTGCAAGCGGTACGGCGACCACATTGTAGAGCAGTGAGAACCCGAGGTTCTCTTTGACAGCCCGGAAGGTACGTCTGGAGAGCCTGTAGGATTCATAGAGGCTCATCGGGCTTTCATCAAGCAGGACCACATCACTCACCGAGATGGCCACATCCGCTCCGTTCCCCATCGCTATGGCGATATCAGACGAGGCGAGTGCGATCGTATCATTGATCCCATCCCCCGCCATGACGACAATCTCGCCTTCTTCATGGAACTGGTCGATCTTTTTGGCTTTTTCATCAGGCAGCAACCTGGCATAGAATTCGCTGATCCCTACAGCATCTGCCACCCTTTTGGCGCTCTGTTCATTGTCTCCCGTGAGCATGACGACCCTGATACCCATCTCCCGGATCATTTGAATCGCCTCTGCCGCACCATCTCTGATGGTATCGCTGAGTTCATAGCGGGCTACCAGTTTGTCGCCGATCGCAAAATAGAAGAGGGTATACTCACTCTGCTCATCTACGCTAATGCCGGAAGCCTGCATGAATGAGGCATTTCCCCCGGTCAGTTTTTCCCCCTGATAGGATGCCTCAATCCCCTTTGCCTGGATGGTTTTGATATCCTGTAGCTGATAACTTTCCAGCTTCTCATACTGTGATTCCAGGTGTGCGAGAATCCCCTTGGAAACCGGGTGGCTTGAAGTGCTGACAAGCGCATAGAGGAGGTTGACGTCGAATGCTTCGAGTACCCTCTCTGTCTGTACCGAGGGTTTCCCCTCTGTGATGGTCCCGGTCTTGTCAAGTGCAAGCAGTCTGCTTTTGGCCATTGTCTCAAGAAAGGTTGCCTCTTTGAAAAGGATATTTCTTTTGGCCGACATGGAGATACCCACAAGCGATGCCATAGGAGTGGCAAGCCCCAGCGCGCAGGGGCAGGCGATGACAATGACCGAGATACCGATGATCAGTGCTTGTTCAAAGCTTCCCGTAGCGTAGAGCCATCCTGCAAAAGTAAGCAGGGCGATGAGAAGTATCACGGTGGAGAAGTATCCTGAGATAGTATTGGCAAGCTGTTCGATACGCGGTTTTTTGGTGATGGACTCCTCCAGAAGATTCACGATGGAGGTGAGGAGGGAGCCGGATGCATCCTTTGCGGCCTCATAGCGGAGTGTAGAGTCAAGGCAGATAGAGCCGCTTAGGATCTCGTCCCCCTCTTCTTTGTAAACCGGTTCGCTTTCCCCGGTGAGCGAACTCTCATCAAAAGAGGCAGCCCCCTGTGTAAGGATACCGTCGATGACTACTTTCTCTCCGGGTTTGAGCTCTATGATATCTCCTATGATGACATTGTCAACACCGACGAGTGATTTGACGCCCTCCTTGACCGTAGTGACCTCGGTAGGGGTGCTTCCGATGATGTGGTCGAGTGTATCGACAGCATGTTTTTTGCTGAGCACCTCCAGATATTTCCCCACCAGTACAAAGGTAATGATCATCGCAACCGAGTCAAAGTAGACTTCGCCGCGCTGCGTGACCATCGCATAGATGGAGTAGATATAGGCAGAGAGTGCCCCGGAGGCAACCAGTGTATCCATATTGACGGTTTTGTTTTTGTAGCCGTAGTAGGCCCCCCGGAAAAATATCCACCCGGAGTAGAAGAGTACCGGTGTGGCGAGGATGAACTCGGCGACATTGAGAATATCTTTAAAGGACTGTTCTATCCCCCCGAAATACCCTGCATAGTGTGCGACGGCCAGCCACATGATGTTCATCGAACCGAATACGGCTACAAGGATACGCATATAGTAGCTCTTGCGTGTTTTGACCGCACGCTCTTCCTGGAGTTTCGGGTCATAAGGATAGGCATTGTATCCGATGGAGCGGATCGTTTCGATGATCTTGGAGAGCTTCACCTCTTCGGGGTCCCAGATGACCTTGGCTTTGTTGTTGGTATAGTTGATGGTGGCTTCCATCACTCCTTCAAGTTTGTGCAGTACTTTTTCGTTGAGCCAGACACAGGCAGAACAGTGTATCCCCTCGATGACCAGGTTGATCTCATGCAGCCCGTCATCATGCACAGTGACATAACGTTTTTCAAAGCCTTCAAGATCGAACTTCTCCAGGTCTCCTTCCAGAGCTGAAGGGGGCTGGAGTGTTGTATCCCCAAGTTTTTCATAGAAATTGCCAAGGCCTTCATCTTCAAGCAGGTGGTAGACTCCCTGGCACCCTTTGCAGCAAAAATAGAGCGTCTGTCCGTTATGCTCCTCTTTGATCATTACACTCTCATCAAAGACAAGATTACAGTGGGTACAGGTACAGTCCGCCAAATCAAGCTCCTCCATTGAATTTACATGAATTTTATCCAAATAAGAGTAAAATCCCACATGGAAACAGCACTTTTACTTACTTTTATGCTTTTTGTGGCAGAACTTCTTGAAGCATATATCCAAAGGGCACCTACGCTCCTTGGCATTCTGGAGCGGCTCAATCTCTACGCGCAAAAGTCGATTTTTCTTCTCTTCGCGGTACATCCGGGATTTTATTTTGTGCTCTTTGTCGTCATGGTAACAGGTATACTCAATTTCAGCATGATATTTCTGGTAGCGATGAAGGTCTTTGATATTTTTTATAAACTGGAGCTGCTCAAAAAAGTTTTTAAAGAGCGTATGGTTTCCGAAGCGTTTGCGCAGATGCTGATGTGGCGTATCCCCTCATGGTATTTTTTACTCGGGCCGGTACTCTACCCCTCCTTGCTGCTTTATGCCTTAACTTAAATTTTAGTTTAAAAGGTTTATAATACGTTTACTACTTAGTTTTAGATAACTATAACATACATATAATCTTCTAAGAATAATTTCCAAAACACTCAAGAGGACACATGAGCGACAATCAAAAATCTTCAGCTACGGTCAATGCCAAGGCACCCAAAAGCAAAAAAAGTACCAACAGGACCCATGTACCCGTCAAAGGGCACAAAGTGGAGGATCTTCAGAAGCTGCCTTTATCGGAGCTTGTAGAGATTGCCAAAGAGGTACAGGTTGAAAATCCGAACGAATTTCAGAGAAAAGACCTGATCTTCGAGATCCTGAAGTCACAGGTAAGCCAGGGAGGATTTATCCTCTTTACAGGGATCCTTGAAATCCTGCCTGACGGTTACGGTTTCCTGCGTTCCGAAGACGGCAACTTTGCCAACTCCAGTAACGATACCTATGTCAGCAGTACGCAGATCAAGCGTTTTGCACTGAGAAACGGAGATGTCGTGACAGGACAGGTACGTGCTCCCAAAGAGCAGGAAAAGTATAACGCACTGCTCAAGATCGAGGCGATCAACTACCTTGCCCCGGAGCAGTCGAAACAGAGACCGCTTTTTGACAACCTTACGCCGCTTTATGCTGCTGAACAGCTGAAACTTGAGTACAACCCGATGAAGATGACCGGCAGGGTACTTGATCTCTTTACGCCTATCGGAAAAGGGCAGAGAGCGTTGATCGTCGCTCCTCCGCGTACGGGTAAAACAGAACTTCTCAAAGAGCTTGCGCACGGTATTACCTATAACAGTCCGGATGCGACACTGATGGTGCTCCTGGTCGACGAGAGGCCCGAAGAGGTAACCGATATGCAGCGTTCGGTAAAAGGGGAAGTCTACAGTTCGACCTTTGACCTGCCTGCACAAAACCATGTAAGAACAGCCGAGATGGTGATCGAAAAAGCCAAAAGACGTGTGGAGATGGGTAAAGATGTGATCATCCTGCTGGACTCCATCACCAGACTTGCGCGTGCCTACAACACCGTTACCCCAAGCTCCGGAAAAGTACTCTCCGGTGGGGTAGATGCGAATGCACTGCATAAACCAAAGCGCTTCTTCGGTGCGGCAAGAAATATCGAAGAGGGTGGTTCACTGACGATCATCGCTACGGCACTTATCGAGACGGGAAGCCGTATGGATGAGGTGATCTTTGAAGAGTTCAAAGGTACGGGTAACTCCGAAGTGGTACTCAGCCGTCATGTCTCTGAACGCCGTATCTACCCGGCGATCGATGTGACGAAGTCCGGAACACGTAAAGAAGAGCTTCTTGTAACTCCGGAGACCCTACAGAAAGTCTGGGCGCTCAGAACTGCGATGCAGAACATGGAAGAGGTGGAGGGGCTGAAATTCCTCTTCTCTAAAATGCTCAAGACTAAGTCCAATGAAGAGTTCCTTTCTCTGATGAATGAGGGCGCATAATTGTATGAGCTTGGGCTCATACAAAGTGAGGAGTGAAGAGTGAAGAGTGCTGGTATGCTTTTCTTGCGAAAAGCTTTGATTGAAAAGATTGCAATAGAAGTTTTACAGTGTAAAGCATACTTGAACTCCCCACTCCTTACCCCAAGGGCACTTGTCACTTCGTTCGGGCGCACTCCTCGTTTTTCATTATTTAAAAAGGATACCTTTTGAAAGTAGGAGTATTTGACTCTGGAGCCGGCGGATTGAGCGTCGTGAAATCCCTGCTGGACCATAAACTCTTCGAAGAGATCATCTACTACGGTGACACGGCGCGCGTTCCCTACGGCCCGAAAGATGCCAATACGGTGATCCGATATGCGCTCGAAGCACTCGAGTTTTTCAATAATTTTAATATCGATCTTCTCATTACGGCATGCAACACCGTCAGTGCCTATGCCATCACTGAAATGCAGGGGAAAGCCTCCTATCCGGTGGTAGGGGTGATTGAACCTGGTATCAAGGCATTGGAAAACAGCCTCACGGACAAAGATGCTCAGATACTGATCATCGGGACCCGTGCGACGATCGCATCAAAACGCTATCAGGATGCACTTAAACTTCTTGGCTACCAAAACCTTACGGCAAGACAGACAGGGCTTTTTGTCTCCATGGTGGAAGAGGGGATCTTTGAGGGGCCCTTGCTCTATGAAACGATGGAGCACTACTTCAAGGAGATAGAGGCACCCCAGGCGATCATTCTAGGATGTACACATTTTCCTTTGATCTCAGATGCGATCAGGGCCTACTTTGATGATAAACCGACTTTGATCCATTCGGGCGAAGCGATTGTCGAGTACCTTGAAGAGACGCACGGGATCAGAGAAAAGGCCGATGAGACCAAACTCAGTATCTATGCTTCAGACAACGTAGAAGGACTGCGTGCGATAGCCAAGCATTGGCTGAAAGGCTGATCTCTCCTCCTGTTGAGGAGCCCTGTTGGATTGTTGCTGTAGACGGGTATCAGTAAAACTCTAGAGATGCAATTGTCAAGGCTTCAGCGTAGCAGAAGGGCTTAGAGCCCTATCGCTGCTTTGACTTTTTCCATTTTGGCAGAAGCAATGGCAGAAGCTTTCTTGGCTCCCTGGGCGAGAATATCGTGTACTTCATCGATATGACTGAGATAGTATTCTCTCTTCTCTCTTGCTTCTCCAAGTTCTTCCCAGATCAGCTCTTTGAGATATTTTTTGAAGTGTCCGTACCCCTCTTTACCGCTTGTGTAACGTGTTTGAAGTTCAAGTTTCTCCTCGTTATTCAGAAAGAGCGAAGCCAATGCATAGATATTGTCTCCTTCATACTCCAACGGTTCGCCTAGAGGTGTAGAGGATGAGACGATTTTATTGCATCGTTTCTGAAGGGATTTCTCATCCATAAAGAGATCGATCGCATTGTTGTAACTCTTGCTCATCTTCTGGCCGTCAATGCCGGGGATGGTGGCTACCTCTTCCTGTACCAGATGATCAGGCAGTGTAAAGAGCTCGCCATACTCGTTATTGAACTTGATCGCGATATCACGTGTCATCTCTACATGCTGGATCTGGTCTTTTCCTACAGGTACCTGTTGGGTATCAAGGAGCAGAATATCTGCTGCCATCAGTACGGGATAGCTAAAGAGTGCATGGCTGGCCGGTATCCCTTTGGCTACCTTGTCTTTGTAGGAGTGTGCCCTTTCAAGCAGTCCCATCGGCGTGAATTTGGAGAGTATCCAGTAGAGTTCGAGGACCTCGGGTACATGGCTTTGTATCCAGAAAGTGGTTTTCTCCGGATCGATACCGACAGAGAGGTAGTCGACTGCAGCATCAATTGTATATTGTCTGAGTGTATCGGCATCCTTGGAAGTGGTCAAAGAGTGGTAGTTGGCGATAAAGGTAAAGAGCTCATGGTTCTCCTGAAGCTCTACCATCGGTTTCATTGCCCCAAAGTAGTTTCCCAGGTGAAGTTTTCCTGAAGCCTGGATTCCTGTAAGTACACGCATTGCGATATCCTAAAATTTTTTTTGAGATTATAGCAGGTGAGCGCTTTAGGCTTTTACCCGCAGCGGGTATTACTCGTCAATCTTTCGCTCGCCGCGTTTACGTGTCTCCAGATCGAGAGGGACCCCTTCGAAGTCAAACTTGCTTCGGATAAAGTTTGCCAGATAGCGTTTGTAGCTGAAATGCAGGAAATTCGGGTGATTGACAATCAGCGCGATCTTTGGCGGCTTGGTCTCGTACTGGGTTGCAAACTTGATCTTCACTACTGCGCCGTGATGCGAAGGGATATGGTGACGGCTGATCGCTTCACGCAGTACATCATTGAGCTTGGAGGTAGGGATACGCTGTTTGTAGCGCTCATAGATCGCCACAATCTGCTCAAGTATCTTATGTACCCGCTGCCCTGTTTTTGCTGAGACGGTAATGATCGGCGCATAATGGAGGAATTTGAGTTCATCCCGGATATCGTCGATCGCCTCTTCATAACTCTTCTCTTCGCGTACATCCCATTTGTTGATGACGATCAGCGAGCCCAGTTTAAACTTTTCGATCAGGCCGGCAATTCTCTCATCCAGCTCGGTTACTCCCGCAGTCGCATCGATCAAAAGCAGTGCGATATCCGCTTGTTTCAGCATCTCTTCGGTACGGTCAAGCGCATATTTCTCTATACCCAGGATCTTCCCGCGTCTTCTGATCCCCGCGGTATCGACAAAGGTGATTTTATGCTCATTGTATTCGATAGACTCATCGACCGGATCGATCGTCGTACCGGCCACATCAGAAACGATCGTGCGCTCTTCGCCCACCAGCGCATTGAGCAGGGAGCTTTTCCCCGTATTGACACGTCCGATAAGCGCGACCCTGATCTCTCTGTCCTCTTCCTCCTCCTCTGCAGAGTCAAAATGGATCTCTTCGAGCATCTCAGCAAACGGATCAAGCTCTTCTTCCAGATCCAGTGCGCTTTCCTCTTCTTCACGCGGAGGGATATATGCTTCTAGCCAAGTGTAGAAGTCATTGAAGTAACGGTTGTGGCTGACTGAGAGCGGAAAGGTACGTTCCGCACCGAACTCCAGGAATTCCCAGTAGCGCTCCTCTTCTTTTTCATTGTCGATCTTGTTGACGACGAGTGCAAGCGGTTTGTTCAGCGCCTGAAGCTTGTAGAAGAGCTCTCTGTCTTCCTCTTCCGGAAGCATTTTGCCGTTTACCATATAGATGATGATATCTGCTTCTTTGGCGGCTCTGAGCGCATGCTCTGCCACTTTACTGAAGAGTTCCGAAGAGTAGTCTATCCCCCCGGTATCAAGGATCTCAAAGTCACGGTTCCCGGAGATCGTGACGACACGTTTTTTCACATCCCGTGTCGTTCCGGACATATCCGAGGTGATCGCATCGCGCTGTCTGGCGAGACGGTTAAAGAGTGAGCTTTTGCCCACATTGGGGCGTCCGATAATGGCTACTTTTTTAAGATCTGACATAAATATTCTTTCTTTTTGCAAATTCCCGTTCCGACCCGGTAGAGGCAGAATGCATCTATACTATTGGAGAGCATGATTCTGCTTTCAGATTTAGAGTCAACTATGCATTCCCAGCGAGGACGTTGGGAACGGGAGGTATTGGGATTTTATTTTTGTGATTATACCATATTATTGGTTTGGGCAAATCATGTTTGGGGCATGCTCTCTATATAGAGGGAATGTGAAGGGAAGGCAAAGCCCGCGCCGTGTTTTGCAACGATCTTCATGATTTTGAGGTTGATGTTCTCTCTGATCTGCAGATGCTTTTCCCAATTTGCGGTATTGGTAAAGGTATAGATAAAAATATTGAGTGATGAGTCCCCGAATGATTCGAAATTGACAAGCAGCGTATCCTCGCGGGAGATGCCTTCATGGGTCTGCAGCATCGTTTTGATCTCATCGACGATAGCGGTGATCTGTTCGGTGGTCGTAGCATAGGTCAGTCTGATATGCATCCTGATGCGACGGACACCGCGCCGTGAAAAGTTCTCTATCGGGCTGTTGGCGATCACATGGTTGGGTACGGTAATGACCGATTTGTCAAAGGAGCGTATCTTGGTCGTACGCATGCCGATATCCTCGACCACACCTTCCACATTGTTGACGACGATCCACTCTCCTATCCGGATCGTACGGTCGGCCAGGAGCGAGAAGGAGCCAAAAAGGTTGGCAACGGTGTCTTTTGCCGCGAGCGCAAAGGCAAGGCCCCCGATCCCCAGTGATGCGATCAGAGCGGTGACATTGATCCCCCATACCTGAAGCATCGCCCCCAGGCCTATTCCTGCGACCAGGATTTTGATCAGTGCCAGGATAAAATTCCCCACCTCTTTGGAGAGATCTCTGTTGAATTTCCCCGTAATATTGTAAATGAGCTCCCTCATCGCCTCGATGATTGAGAGTATCGTCCAGAATACGGTATAGACCACCAGGGTTTCCAGGATCTTCTTGATCACATCCGTCTCTTTGAAAATGAGTACGAAAAAGAGGTGGATACCGATAAGGATAAATATGAAAGCAAGAGGACCTTTGAGCGCGGAGATGATCCTCTCGTCGTAATGGGTTGAGGTTCTTTGGGCAAATTTTTGCATGGTTGCGACGATCACCAATGTAAAAAATCTTCGCAAAAGAAGAAAGAAGAGAAAGACCAGGGTTGCCGCGATCAGATTGGCATAGGGGATACCCCAGATGGTGTTGGATAAAGCGGGGAATGCTTCATAAACCGGTGCAAGCAGCTTCTGTACCTCGGTGGGAAGCCCCATGTCCAACCCGTCTATTACGTTCAGTGCGATGGTAGTATTGTTTTCTGTAGTCTCTCCGGCAGACATTCATGCTCCTTTCTTGGTTGGTTTACGTTATTATAGTAAAATTCGTACTAAAGTACAGCAAAGGGGGAGTCTTGTGGTGAAAAAATATCTGTTGGTCGGTTTGTTCCTGTCTATCTCATGGCTTGATGCCCGGGTTCTGGATGTGAAGTATAAGGTGAAGTTCGGGATTCTGGGAGAGTTGGGGGTTTCACAAGCGCATTTGGAGACAAATGGGAACCGTTATAAGATCTCTATCGATGCCAAAGCAACGGGGATTGCCAAAACACTCAGCAAAAATAGGAAGGAGACGCATCTCTCCGAGGGATTCATCCGAAACGGGAGATACTATACGCAGCGCTACACTGTTCAGGTAGAGTATGGGGAGAAAAAAAGAGAAAAGGTCTATACAGTAGATTATCAAAAAAAGACCGTCTCAAAAATCAGCAAAAAGTATAGAAAAGGTAAGCTGATTTCCCATACAGAGAGCACGCTGGATTTTTTCGGTACGGATGATCTCCTGACGCTCTATTTCAATCTGCCGAAGCTGCTCGATGAAAAGAGCAAACCGGGGCTCTATGCATTCCGTGCGATAGGTGCGGAGCAGCAGGACGGAAAGGTGGAGATACGCCTGCCCAAACCGGAGCAGGTCAAAAAGTACACTGACACTCTGGGGAAGGGTGCATACCGCTATCTTACAGCGATCATCTATCAGAAGATCTTCTCCAGCAACAAAGGCGAACTGATGATCGCCATCGGCAAAGACGGCATTACGCAAAAGGCGGTATTGAAAGACCTAGTGCTGTTCGGTGATCTTACGGCTGAGCGTATAAAATAAAGTCAATCACTTTTTCATCAGATATCTCGCAGGGCTTTAGCATTCCACCTTTCATCGTAGGATAGTAGTTCCCGCTGACGATGTCATTGCCTCCGAGTTCCTCGGCATAGATCTTGATGATTTTTCCTTCGAGCAGAGTCTCTTTGCGTAGCAGGTAGCGCCTGTGCCTGTAGAAGAGATCAGTGGCGCCATCGGGGAGCGCTAAAAGCCTGGTGTAAAATTCTGTTTCATTCATAGGTGTTATTATGCAAAAAGTAGTTGAAAGGTAGCAGGTAAAGCGCTAAAAAAATTAGCGCTTTGAAGTAAACATGATCAATCTACCCACTGAGGTTTGTGATGGTTTCTTTCACTGTAGGAAAATGAATCGTCATACTCATCATCTTCCTCATCCAGCCAACCGAATATATCATCAGTAAAGATCCTTGCATATCCCATATCTTCAAGCATCTCGTCGAGCTGAGAGAGACTTGCATGTGTCTTTTTGTAGTGCGATATAAGCGTCTCGATATCTTCTGTCTCAACGCCGTGTGTCTTTAGGGTAAATTCCATATCTTTTATAGTCATCGTATCGTCCTCTTACAGCTTCATTCCCATAGAAGTTGTTTGAGAGCGTACGGTGAACGAGTGGATCGTTTTCACTTGGGTGATGCCTCCAACATCAACATCTAAATTGTATAGATATCCACTGATATCCTCATGTTCCGGGTACGTATCGAAATGACCGACCAACATAAACCATAACCGATAAAAAATTATACTCTGAAAATCGGATTTTATAGCTAAAAAAGAGATAAAATTTTTCAGGCTCGATATTAAGGAGATTTAAACTAAGATTTCAGAAATTCAGGAGCTCCGGTATCAGGGGTTGAATCAATGTTATAATGTGG
>Ga0265295_1000369_pt1 | contig 91808 bp, 85 predicted proteins | sample Munlansysbiofilm_FD_192503 | JGI IMG/M metagenome (GOLD analysis project Ga0265295, IMG submission 192503) | Leachate microbial communities from a municipal landfill in Southern Ontario, Canada - Methane capture system biofilm | ecosystem: Engineered > Solid waste > Landfill > Unclassified ... | reverse complement strand
TAGTTATGTTAGCACTCTCTTGTGCATTAAGTGAGCTCACGTTTGTATTAATTCTCATCCTCAATCCTTTGTATTGATTTATTTAACTATGAGAATTATGACACAACATTTCTTAATATTAGCTTAATATAGCATAAAATTAAAAAATATTTTTAACATAAATAAAAAAGCCCAAACCATAAGGCTTGGGCTGTAAAAAATGATGAGTAATTATCTACTATTGTAGCAATCTCAATATATTCTGTTGAACTTGGTTCGCTTGACTCATAGCAAAAGTTCCAGCTTGAGAAATGATATTCTGTTTATTGAAGTTCGCACTCTCTGCTGCGTAATCAACATCTCTTATCACAGACTCAGCTGCTTTAATATTTGTTTGTTGTGTTGCAAGGTTTCTGATAGCTGATTCTAATTGATTTTGAGTAGAACCGAAATCAGATCTCCATCCGTTCAGCTGATTTATAGCATTATCAATAGCCGCTAAGTAACTTCTCGCAGTAGATGCACCGTTTGCACCGCTGATTAAGTTCGTTCCACTTCCATCAACTGAAGCTTTTAAATTAGATAGTGAAAGTCCGCTTATATTAGCTTGAACACCCGAGCTAGATGTAATAGTATTTGCACTTGTTTCACCCATTTGGAAAGTAAGCTGCACAGAACCGCTTGAATTTACGGTAGTGTCTCTTTGTAAAAGTTGTATTCCGTTGTAATTCGTTTGTACGGCAATACTATTTAATTGTTCAAGAAGTTTGTTAATATCTTTAGAAATAGCCTCTCTACCTGCACTACTTGTAGTAGCAGTTGAAGCTTGGATAAGTTTTTGTTTTACTATATCTAAGATGTTTGATTGCTCAGCCATAGCTTTGTCTGCAATTTGTAGCAATGCTACCGCCGAATTACCGTTTGATATAGCTTGACCGATTGAACTAGCTTGTGTTCTAAGCTTGTCTGCAATAGCAAGACCTGAAGCATCATCAGATGCTTTGTTTATTCTAAGACCTGAACTAAGTTTCTCTAAAGAGTTTCTTAGATTTGTGTTGATTTGAGTGTTGCTTTCTTGAGCTGTAAGTGCACTAACGTTTGTGTTGATTCTCATTTGGTTACCTTCAATTTTTAGTCATTGTAAAATTATAATAAAAGGGTAACTAAATATATCTTAATAATAGCTTAATTTAATAGGCAAAATTAACCAATAATTTCGGAATAATAACATTACATTTCTTAGAGTTAGCTTAAAGATATACAATTCTTAAGTAAAGTTTATAAAAATATCTATTTTCTTATTAAAATAGCACCGCTTTCTATATGTTCACTCCATACAAACTGGTCAAAAAAGGCAAATTTGACTATTTTATGTGTTTTTGATAAACTTTGTAAATCTCTATAAAGTGTTTGGGGATTACACGAAATATATGCTATCGTATCAAAATTTCTCACTAGCTCCGTAGTACCAACATCTAGTCCTGCCCTTGGGGGATCGACAAAAATAGTTGATAGTTGATGGTTGATAGTTGATGGAGTGTAGAAATTTGAGAAAGAGTATTTTGACAAATCAACATCTTTTAGTCTGTTGAATTCTCTCTCTCCTTTGAGTGCAGAGGTAAACTCTTCACTACTCATTCTAATAAACTCTATATTATTAATATTATTTAGTTCACAACTCTCTTTTGCACTTGCTATTGATGCTTTTGAAATTTCAGTTGCCAAAACTTGTTCAAACTTCGTACTAAGTGGTAGGGTGAAGTTGCCGCCACCGCAATATAGTTCACATAAATCACCTTTAGATTCGACATTATTTAGTACCCAAGATACCATTTTCGTATTCATATATCTATTCGGTTGTGAAAATGCAGCCTCTTTTTGGATAATTTTGAAATTAGTGTCGTTGATTGTAAATTTGTGGGTAATAAAATCTTCACTTAATACTATCTTTTGACCTCTACTTCTACCTATTAGTTTGATATTGAGTTCATTTTCTATGGTTTTGGCTTTTGCTATCCACTCTGCATCAAGCTTTTTGTGGTATGCAAGAGTTACCAATATCTCATCTTCGCTTGTGATAAACTCAGCCATAAAAACTTTACGTTTTAGTATCTCATCGCTATTTAGTTTTTCTAGGAGCTTTGGCATAATAGTTTGGATTTGCTCATTTACTATCTCGCACGTATCTATTTGAAGGTAATTTTTATTTATATCTACCATCGCATAAGACAATCCACCGTCATGATGATATAGCTTAAATTCGGCACGTGACCTAAAACTAAGAGCCGGTGAACTAAAAAACTCAAACTCACCTCTATAAAGATGTGAGAAATTTTCTATGTGTTGTTTCGTCTTGAGGCGTAATTGCTCTTCGTAAGTCATATTGCCAAGCTGACAGCTTCCGCATATTCCTATATATTTGCATGGGTTTGTCTGAGAGAGTGAGTTGTTTTGATGCATTTTACCTATTACCTTTTACCTATTTTGTGTTATTATATCATATGATTAATAAATGGCAAGAAGAACTAAAAAAACTATTAAACTGTGATTTAGCACAGATGTATCCCGTAGCTAGGAAGCTAAATAGAAAATTGCATTTTTTTGTAGGACCTACAAATAGCGGTAAAACTTATGAAGCGATGACTCACCTAAAAAAAGCCGATTGCGGTACTTATCTAGCACCGCTTAGACTATTAGCGTTAGAAGGCTATGAGGATTTAAAAAAGTCAGGCGTTAGAGCTTCCCTTATTACAGGTGAAGAGGAGCTTTTTGACGAGGATGGGACACATATTAGCTCAACTATCGAGATGATTAGCTACGAGCTTGTGGTAGATGTGTGTGTAATAGATGAAGTTCAGATGCTTGAAGATGAGGATAGGGGATGGGCATGGGTAAATGCAATCCTTGGAGCACCTGCATATAATGTATATATGACGGGGAGCGTTAATGCCCTTGAAGCGGTCAAAAAAATAGCTTCATATTTGGGTGAAGAGCTGATAGTAAAGAAATTTACTAGAAAAAACGAACTGATAATGCATAGTACGGCGACTCCTCTTAAAAAGTTGGAGCCTCAAACGGCACTTATAGCATTTAGTAGGAATGACGTACTCTCTTTGAAAAATCATTTATCAAAAAAATATTCGGTGTCGGTTATATACGGTAATCTAAGCCCTGAAGTACGAAGAGAAGAGGCTAGGAAGTTTAGAGAAAGTGAAACTCAGATTTTGATAGCAACCGATGCTATAGCTATGGGGTTAAATCTCCCCATCAAAACTATCCTTTTTACAACTGCACAAAAATTTGACGGTAAAGAGAGAAGAGGGATAACTACAAACGAGATAGTCCAAATCGCAGGACGTGCAGGGAGATATGGTCATCATGAATACGGTTTTATAGGTGCTACCGACAAAAAAACATTGGAGCATATAACTCATATGATGAATGAGCCTATCAAAACAATAAAACCTCCGTTTCGCGTTAAGGCTACAACTTCTCAAATCGAGTCGCTTTCAGCTCATATAAAAACCAAAAATTTATTTGAGATAACCAATTTTTATGCAAAACATATGAAATTCTCGGGTCCGTTTGTGGCTACCAATATATCCTCAATGCTTGATAATACAAAGATTATAGAGAGTGTGGCATCTAATTTACCTTTAGAGACGAAATATATCCTTGCTCAAGCACCTATGTCTTCCAAATCGCCTTTGGTGAAAAGTGCTTATATGCTTTTTATAGACTCCATAAAAAAACAAAAATCTATAGAGTACAAATCTACCATTACCCTATCAAAAAGTGCAAAGGATGAAGATGAGCTTTTGAGGGCTGAAGATGAGATAAGAAAGATTAGCCTGTATTTGTGGCTTAGTTATAAGTTCCCTAATATTTTTACAGATACGCAAAAAGCGACAAATTATAGAATACTTATCAATAAATTTATAGAAAATTCTTTGTCTTTGGGCATCAAAAGAAAAAAAGAGTTCAAAGAACAAAAGCATTTTCCTAAAGAATCACCAAAAAAAAGAACACCTCCTAAAAGAAGTCCTAAAAGAGCTAAAAGAACATTTTAATTTATCATTAGATATAATAAGGGTTATTTAATCATCCAAAGAAGGTATAAATGTTAAGTTTTTTGAAAGTGGATAAAGATGAGGCTCTAAGGAAAGAACTTTTAAAAGATATTATAGATGAAAGCAAAATACAAAAACTTATAAAAAGCGGTGCCGATATAAATCAAACCGACCATAACGGTAGGACATTGCTTTTTGAACTTGCTAGAAAAAAAAGACTTGAATCAATTAAAATCCTTCTACAAAACGGTGCAGACCTTAACAAAGAAGACAAATACGGTAAAACGGTACTAAATGAAGCTATAAATAAAGAAGATAGCTTGATGGTTAGGTTTTTATTATCTAACGGTGCATGTGTAAATAGAATTAATGAATCAGGGAGAACTTTGTTGCAAGATGTTGCAATAGAGGGGAACCATAGGATATTTAAAATTCTTCTTGCTTTTGATCCTGATTTAAGTATAGTTGACAAATACGGGAGAACCGTTTTATTTGATGCCGTAATGGGTGGAAGTTTGGATTTGGTGAAAGATGCACTTGATAGAACACCAAATGCCAATGCAATTAACAACAACGGACAAAGCGTTATCTTTGAAGCTGTTTTGAGTGAAAATACGGAAATACCGAAGTATATGATAAATCAAGGTTTGGACGTAACGATAAGCGATAACAATAGACAAAATCCACTTTTCAACGCCGTAGTTTTGGGTGCAAAGAATATAGAGGTTATAGAGTTGTTAATCCAAAACGGTGCAAGACTTAACCAAAAAGATAAAGATGATAGAACATTGCTTGATGAGATTTTATATATCGTATCCTTGACTAGTGATGTGTTCGCTAAGGTTGAAGGCAAATATAAACTAGCTAGAAAAGATAGGGACTATTTAGCTTTGACGGCAAGACTTATTGAGCTTGGATTAGCGGTAGATAGAACCGACAAAGACGGTAAAACGGTTTTATTTAAAGAAGTGATGCGTCACAACTATGAGACATTGGAGTTTTTACTCGGTGCCGGCGTAGATATAAACGCCGTAGATAAAAGCGGTAAAACCGTACTTTTTTATGCTATGTTGGAGGGATATGAAAATATATCTATGATAGATTTTCTTATCAAAAACGGAGCGGATATCAATAAACTCGATAGTGAAGAAAATAGCATCATAGATGATTTGATAGAAATTATACTTGTTCAAAGACAAGATAAAAAGCCTGAAAATAAACTCTTTTTGAGAATTGATGAGAGTAAAGATTTTATCTCGTTGTTAAAGCGACTTTTGCTTTTAAACCCTAAAATAAATAGACAAAAACAAAACGGTCAAACAGCACTTTTTAAGGCTATATTATTTGATGATTTAGAGCTTATCGAGGTACTTTTAAATAACGGTGCCGATGCAAACTTAAAAGATTCGGAAGGGAATACTCCTTTATCTTTACTAGTTGACCATGGTTTAAGAATCAAAAAGATTTCATTAAAAGAGGTGTTTATCAGGAAGTTGCAATTTCTTATCAAATATAGAGTTGATGTTAATGCAAAAGATAAAGAGGGCAGAACCGTACTTCACAAAGCCGTAATAGCAGATGACATAGAAGTGGTAGAAAAACTTCTGCAAAAAAAACCGAATATGAACGAGAGAGATAAACAAGGTAGAACACCACTTCATCATACGCAGTGGAAAGGGAACTATAAAATAGCTCATTTGCTTATACGTGCCGGAGCTGATATGAATTTACCTGATGCGGCAGGTTATACGGTGCTAAATTATGCTGCAATTTTGGGTCATACTAAGCTTGTGATAATCCTTGTAAAGTCGGGTTGTTTGATGTACAATAAAAACAAAAAAAGCAAAACGGTCACAAAGTTTTTTCTAGAAAAAGAGCATCAACTTGAAAAGCTACTTGAAGAGCCTATAACAGATGCAAAAATAAGAGCTGCGATAGAACAAACCATAGAGATATTAAAAAAAGAAATTCACGAAGTAGAGATGTAAAATGGATAAATTATCAATCATTATATTAGCAGCAGGTGCAGGTACTAGAATGAAATCTAGCTTACCGAAAGTTTTGCATAAAATATCAGGTCGAGAGATGCTGTACTATAGTATTAAAGAATCAAAAAAACTTAGCGATGATATTCACGTAGTTTTGTATAATCAGGCAGATTTAGTTCAAAAAAGTATGGAGAAATATTTTGATAATATCAATTTCCATATACAAGACTTTGTAAATCTCCCAGGTACGGGAGGAGCGGTAATGGGGATAACTCCAAAATACGATAAGGTTTTGGTACTTAACGGCGATATGCCTTTGGTTGAATCAACTGAACTAGAAAAGCTAAGTGTCTCTTCAAAAAATATCCCCATAGTTATGACCGTATTAGAGTTGCTGAGTGCGAACGGTTATGGGAGAGTTATTGTACAAAACGGTAATGTGAAGAAAATAGTAGAACAAAAAGATTGTAATGCAGATGAACTAAAAGTAAATACGGCAAATGCCGGTATTTATTGTTTTGATAAGGAGTTTTTACTCTCCCATCTTCCAAAACTATCAAACAATAATGCCCAAAAAGAGTACTATATAACCGACCTTGTGGAAATGGCAATAAATCAAGGCTTAACTGTCGTACCTGTTGCGGTAAACGAGGAGAATTTTAAAGGGGTAAACTCCAAATACGATTTATCCCAAGCTGAAATCATACATCAAAATAGAATCAAAAAAGCTTTTATGGATAACGGTGTTTTGATGAGGTTACCGGATACCGTATATATAGAAGAGGGTGTAGTAATAGAGGGTGAGTCAATTATAGAAAACGGAGTTTCTCTTATTGGGAATACTCATATTATATCTTCGCATATCAAAACAAACTCCGTAGTTGAAAGCTCCGTGGTTAAAAACAGCGATATAGGTCCAATGGCTAGAATAAGACCTGAGAGTGTAGTAGAAAACTCACATATAGGTAACTTTGTAGAGGTCAAAAAATCAAAACTTTTTGATGTAAAAGCAGGGCATTTAAGTTATCTCGGCGATAGTGAAATAGATAGCGGTACAAACGTAGGTGCCGGAACTATTACGTGTAATTATGACGGTGTAAAAAAATACAAAACAAAAATAGGTAAGAATGTTTTTATAGGTAGCGATACACAGCTAGTTGCACCGCTTGAAATACCTGATAACGTCATGATAGCCGCAGGATCAACGGTAACCAAAAATCCTACAAGCGGAGATTTGGTACTAAGTAGAACTCCGCAAAAATCTCTTGCCGGATTTTTCTATAAATTTTTCGGCAAAAAAGGAAACTAAATGGCTCAGTCTCTTCTTAAAAACAAAAATATCCTTATCGGAGTAACAGCAAGTATTGCCATATACAAAACTTGTGAGCTTGTAAGGCTTTTTGTAAAAGCAGGGGCAACCGTGAGAGTCGTGATGAGTGAAGATGCAAAGAAATTTATAGCACCTCTTACCTTTGAAGCACTTACAAGTCAAAAAGTGCTAGATAGCGGTAGTGAGGATTGGAGTAGTGATTATAACCATATAGCAATAGGCAAATGGGCAGATTTATTTATAATAGCTCCGGCAACTGCAAATACTATAAACAAACTAAGCAACGGCATAGCAGATAATTTGATTACCCAAATAGCTCTTGCATATCCAAGAATAAAGCTTCTAGCCCCAAGTGCAAATACGAATATGATGGCAAATCCTATGACTCAAGCAAGTCTAAAAATGCTAAAACTTTGTAATTATGAAGTGGTAAAAACACAAACAAAAGAATTAGCTTGTAAAGATGTGGGCGATGGAGCAATGGCGGAGCCTCAAAGTATTTTTGATGTTGCCGTATCTAAAATATTAGAAAATGAATACTGGAAAAATAGAAAAGTAGTAGTTAGTTGCGGTGGAACTATAGAAAAAATAGATGACGTAAGATATATATCGAATTTTTCTAGCGGTAAAATGGGGGTAGCTCTAGCAATTGCTTTGTATTATAGAGGTGCTGATGTTTGTGTCATCAAAACAGCAGGGGTTAAAGAGATTATACCTGAAGGGATACACGTTATCGAGGTGAGCGATACAAAAGAGATGTTGGAATTTGTAAAAGAGTCTATCCATGTAGCCAAAAAAGGGGTATTGACAAAAAATACCATTATGGACTCATCAAAACAAGAGTTAGTGCAAAAAAAACCTTATTTCTTTAGTGCTGCTGCGATAAGTGATTTCGTACCTTCATATCCGCAACACGGCAAAGTAAAAAAAGACGATGTTGGTGATATTTGGAATTTGCAACTTGCTAAAAATATAGATATTTTATCTACTATAGATAAAAACGGTATTTATGCTATAGGTTTTAAAGCAGAAATGGACATAACCAATGCTAAGAATAATGCCGAGAATATGTTAAAAAATAAAAACCTTGACGGAGTTTGTTTGAATATTTTACAAGATAGTAATAGTTTCGGGACTCAAACAAATACGATAGAGATGATACTTAAAAACAACGAGTTTTTCTTTGACGGCGACAAGCTTGATATATCCTTTGAGATAGTAGATACTTTGGCAAAAGAGTTTCATGATTAATCAACAATTGCTATCAACTACCGACTATCAACTACCGGCTCATATTGCTATTATAATGGACGGTAACGGTAGATGGGCAAAGGATAGAGGGCTAAACAGAACTGCCGGTCACGAAGAGGGTGCTAAGGTAGTACGAAAGATTACGAGTTATTGTGCCAAAATAGGGATAAAATATCTTACAATGTATGCTTTTAGTACGGAAAACTGGAATAGACCGAAATTAGAAGTGGAATTTTTGATGAGGTTGCTTGAAAAGTATTTAAAAAGTGAACTTAAAACATATCTTGACAATAATATAAGATTTCGAGCTATCGGTGATTTGGAAAAGTTTAGTAAGAATTTACGACAAGCTATAGGTGAGGTAGAAGAAAAAACATCACATTGTACGGGTCTTACACAAATTTTAGCACTCAATTACGGCTCAAGGGACGAGATAACAAGGGCGGTAAATAAAGCATTGAACGATGATAAAGAGATAACGATAGATACGATAAATAGTTATCTAGATACCTCATTTGCACCGGGTGTGGATTTGGTGATAAGAACGAGCGGGGAGGTGCGAGTGTCTAATTTCTTGCTATGGCAAAGTGCTTATGCCGAATATTTTTTTACAAAAACACTTTGGCCGGATTTCACTGAATATGAGTTGGAAGATATAATAAGTGATTTTTCCAAAAGGGAGAGAAGATTTGGAGGGGTTTAGTATCAAGTCGTTTATCTTTGATAAAAAAGTAATATTTGCACAGGCATTACTGATTTTATCTGCTATGACGCTATTTGATTACGGTATTAGATTACTCTTTATTGCACTTTTGATATATATACTTGTATTATTGAGTTTTATTGATTATAAGTATAAGGCGGTTCCCGATTATCTTCTTTTGAGTGTGATTTTTGTTGCCCCTTTCGTAAGTGAGAATATGCTCCATTTTTTCCAAAACGGTTTTATGTTTGCAGGCGGATTTGTGATTTTGAATTTTATAGTAACGTTTTATATTCAAAATATCAAATCAAGGATGATGAAAAACGAATCTTTAAAAAATCAAATTGCGTTAGGTGAGGGTGATATACCTATTATAACTATGATAGGCGGTATTTTAGGCATTAAATACGCTCTTTTGGCCATTATTATAGCAAGTTGTATAGCTTTGGTGCATAGTGTTTACAATAAAATAAAAAAAGAGGAAGAAACACCTTTTATTCCTTATCTTGTAATAGGATTTTTAGTTGTGTTTTTTATGTTGGATTATATTAAATTAGAATGGATATTAGAGTAATGAGTAAATTAAAAAACTATTTATATTTTCAGCTGTCATCTAGCTTTTTTCAAATATTTTTCGTATTGTTTGCTATTACTTCTATTATCTATCTTGTACGGATAGCCTCTTTGACCTCTATTATACAAATGACGGGGGTGGAGTTGTTTATGCTCTATTTATATGCCACACCTAATATTATATTTTATACTTTGCCTATAGTGTTTTTTGTATCTTTAGCCATTACTATTAGTAGGTTATCAAGTGAATATGAAACCATCGTAATCACAAGTTTTGGTTTAAATCCATATAGGATAATTAAGATATTTTTCCCGATAACATTAATTGTTTCAATAACTCTTCTTATCATATCCCTCGGACTTGTCCCTAAAGCAAAAGATTTATCAAGAGTTTTTATAGAAAAAAAGAAGAATGAGGCAAAGTTAAATATTCAAGCATCGCAAAACGGGCAAAAGTTCGGTAATTGGCTTGTGTATATACAAGGTGAGAAAGACGAAGTGTTTTATGACGTTACTATGTTTAAAAAAGACCAAAACTCAAAGGAATTTATCACATCCGATAAAGCCGATAGTATATCAGATAACAGCGAGTTTTTATTTACTCTGTATAACGGTAAAGCATTTATAATAAAAGATGCCATTGATCAGATTAACTTTGAAAAGTTAACATTATTAAACTCAAATAGTCAAAAGGCTATTCAAGATACATTCACAAATCCTATAGATTATTGGTCAAATATGAAGGAAAGTGAGAAATTAAAGAAAGATTTTGCATTGTCCGCATTAATTTCTATATTCCCTATTATTTCTATGTTTTTGGTAATTTATATAGGATATTTTAATCCAAGATATGAAAAAAACAATGCAAGTTTATTCTCTGCCGTATCAATAACTATATTTATAGTAAGTATCGTATTACTTAATAAATACATACCTATTGCATCAATTATTATAATACCTTTGGTGTGGATTATCGTCAGTTATGTATTACTCAGAAAATATGTTTTAGGTAGGTATTAGTGAAATTAAAAGCTGTTATTTCGTATCATGGCGGGAAATTTCACGGTTCTCAAGTACAAAATGACAAAGATACCGTCGCTAATGCAATACTAAAGGCTTTAGAAAAATTTAATATAGATACGCAAATTGATTTTAGCGGACGAACCGATAGAGGAGTACATGCTACATATCAAGTTATAAGTTTTGACGTTGAAGCAGATATTTGGTCACATAAGATAGATGTTTTGAGAAATATTCTAAATAAAGCTTTGGCAAAAAGCGTATATATTAAATCTATGGCTATAGTCGATGATACTTTTCACGCACGATACAGTGCCAAAAAAAGAGTTTATAGGTATTTGATTACAGATAAACAAACAACACCTTTTAACGATGATTTGATTATCCATGTGGATAGTATAGATTATGACTTATTACAAGAGGCTACCAAAAAGTTCATAGGAGTTTATGACTTTGAGTATTTTTCCAAATTAAATCCACAAATTAAAAGTACTGTTAGAACAATGTATGATGCAAGGTTTTATAAGTATAAAGATATTTATGTATTTAAGTTTGAAGCTAACGGTTTTTTACGTTCTCAAATAAGGGTTATGGTTGGATTTCTACTAGCTATTTCAAAAGGTAAATTGAGCCTAGAAGATTTGAAAAATCAACTGCAAAAAAAAGAGCAAGTCTTCAATAGACCTGCTCCTTCAAACGGACTTTACCTATCAAAGGTAAAGTATCGTTAAAACCCGCTAGTTTGAACGTAATAAGATATTATTTCAAGTAACGGATTGATAAAGAATATAGCTAATATAGTAACTAATGCAGAAACTCCGATAACTGTTTTTAACGTATTGTTTGCATTTCCTAAGAATGAAACATTGTCATTAGAAACAGGGTCTTTTAAGAACATAAATACTACAAGTTTCAAGTAGTAATACGCTGCAATAGCACTATTTATAGCCATAATCAATGCTAAGATTATATAGTCTGCATTGATAGCCGAACCTATTAGGTACATTTTACCCCAGAATAGTGAAAACGGAGGAACACCTGCAAGACTTAGCATAAATAGACCCATAATAGAAGCCGTCATAGGAGATTTTTTTACAAGTCCTGAAAACTTCTCAAAAGGGTGATCCGTCGCAAAACCTTCAAGTCTTTTTTGTCTGTGAACCCATAGCATAGCAAATGCCCCAAGGTTTGTGAACAAAAATAAAGACCAGTATAAAAATAGACCTTGTGTCGCTTGTGTAGTACCGAGTAGGATAGCTGCCATAACAAATCCGGCATGTGATATTGAACTATAAGCCAACATTCTTTTTATATCATCTTGTACAAGAGCTATCATGTTCGGTAGAGTCATTGTTACTACTACCATTGCGTATAGTATGACCTCTACCCATAAAATGCCTGCACTTACGAATATTTCAAAAAATCTTAAAGCAACTACAAATGCAGCAATTTTCGGCACGATTGACATATATCCTGCCATTGCGGAACTTGAACCTTCATAAACATCAGGTGCCCAAATATGAAACGGTACTAAAGATAGTTTGAATCCAAGTGCAACGAGCATAAATATAACACCAAGTAGAACAGGTATAAACGGCTCAAAATTGTTTTCCACTAATACTGCATTGATTTGAGAAAGCTCCATGCTTCCGGTAATTGCATAAAATATCATTACACCGAATGCAAAACAACCTGCCGCAAAAGCACCCATTGTGAAATATTTTATAGCAGCTTCAAGCGACTTGTCACGGTTATGCATAGCTATCATCGTATAAAGAGCCATAGAAGCAGTCTCTAATCCAACGAAAATCAATATTAGATTATCGCTACTTACCATAAATTGGAAACCTGCTATCATAAATAAAAACAGTGCAAAATACTCAGGATATCTATACTCATGGAATCTTTGTTGAGAAAGAGCCAAAAGTATAAATAAAGCAGAAGCAACTATAATGATTATTTGAGATAGTATAGATATACCGTCAACAAGCATCAAGTCAAAGAACCCTTTAGTAGAACCGCTATAACCTAAAACGGCACCTAAATCAACTATTAAAAACAATACAGTTAACATTACGTAAAATGATTTATGTAGATTTCTGTTTATTAAATCTATACATAATATAATCAAAGCACCTACAACTGCTACAAGCATAGGGGCTAAAGAAGTAAGATTTAGACTTACAAGGTCTATTGAGATTGGCTCTGCCATTATTGCGCCTCCCCTATTGAATTTACTCTAGCAAGTGTTTCTTTTGCCGTTGGAGTTATTGATTTTACATACATAGTTTGAACAAGTTGTTTTACGCTATTGTCAACAGGTTCTAATATAGGTTTCGGATAAACACCGAAATAAACTACCAATGCAACAAGCGGCACTAAAGCAGCTAGTTCTCTACCTTTAATATCTACAAGTTTTTTGTTTTTTTCATTTGTTAAAGGACCGAAAAATACTTTTTTGTACAGTACAAGCATATAAACTGCACCAAGGATTATCGTAAGACCCGCTAAAAGCGTAATAACAGGAGAAACTTTGAAAAATCCTAGTAAACTTAAGAACTCACCTACGAAACCTATAGTCAAAGGTAAGCCGACGCTTGCCATAAGCATAATACCGAATACCAGTGCATATTTAGGCATAATTTTTGCTATACCGCCGTATTCAGCTATCATTTTTGTATGTCTTCTATCATAAAGTACCCCAACAAGCATAAACAGAGCACCCGATACGATACCGTGGCTAATCATCAAAAATATAGAACCGCCGATACCTTCTACGTTAAGGGCAAAAGTACCTAGTATAATAACACCCATGTGAGAAACCGAGCTGTAAGCGATAACTTGTTTCATATCTTCTTGAGCATAAGCAACCATAGCCGTGTATATAATAGCAATAAGACCTAAGATAGCCATAGGTATCATCATACTAACACTTGCATCAGGGAATAACGGTAACGAAAATCTAATAAAACCGTAAGTTCCCATTTTTAGTAAAACTGCAGCAAGTATCACAGAACCTATAGTAGGTGCTTGACCGTGAGCATACGGTAACCATGTATGGAAAGGAACCATAGGAACTTTGATTGCAAAACCAGCAAAAAAAGCAATAAATAACCACATTTGCATATTGTAAGGTAATAATAACATATTCCAATCAGCAAGTGCAAAACTCCATGCTCCCGTAGTTGCATAGTAAACATAACCAAGATATAACATACCTACAAGCATTATTAAACTTCCAAGGAACGTATAAAGGAAGAACTTAACGGAAGCATAAATTCTTAAAGCTCCACCCCATGCACCGACTATATAAAGCATAGGTACAAGTGAAAGTTCCCAGAAAAGATAGAATATAATCGCATCTAAAGATACGAAAACCCCAACCATGGTCATTTCTAAAAATAGTACGGTGATTAACATATTTTTTAAATCTCTAGTTTCGGTTAATCCAACTACTGCAATCATAGTCATAAATGTTGTCATAATAACTAAAAATAAAGATATACCGTCAAGTCCTAAATTATAACTAATACCGTATTCAGGTATAATAGGGATGAATTCCATAAATTGCATCCCGCCGTTTGCGGTATCAAAGAAATACCATAAAACACAGCTTAGAACAAATTCTATAGCCGTTACAGTTATTGCGTACATTCTAATTGAGTCTCTATTTACAATAAAACCCATGATAGCAGCAACTGCTGGAAAAAATATTAATATCGATAAAATGTATTCCATCAATTACCCCTTACTTGTATGATACTAGTAGTATCGCTAAAATTATCAATAGAAGTAAACCGAATGCCATCCATCTAAGTGCAGTCGATAAATTTCTAGTTTGTATTACTCTACCTTCGCTTCCCGTGTTGTAAATTGATTTAGCAATAGCATCTACTATAGTATCTACTATTTTCAAGTCAATTTCTCTCCAGCTAAATTTTGACATAGCTAGGTATGGTTTTAATACGACTTTTTCAAAGAAGTGAGGCATATAATATTGATTTGCTAAAAGTTTATAACAAAATCTATTTTGCATAGCATTACCGAAATATGACTCATCTTTTTTGTATTTGAATACCGCAAATGCAATACCGACTAAAACTATAGCCGTAGTAACGGCTATTAGTGTCCATACGGTATCGTGAGAAACATGAACTTCAAGCGGAGGAAGTATAGACGTAACCATCTTTACAAATCCTGTTTGAGTCCATCCTGCTACAACCGAAAGGATAGCAAGCGGAGTCATCGCAGCGATAACGAAACCGTAAGTTTCATGTGGATGGTATCCTAAAGCATGATATTTTTCTTTACCGAAGAATATGTACATGATAAGTCTAAAGCTATAAAATGCAGTCATCCCGGCTGTTAACCATAATACACCCCATATAATGTATGAATGTGTTCCAAATGCAACTTCAAGAATTAAATCTTTTGAAAAGAACCCTGCAAACGGGAAAATACCGGCAAGTGCTATAGAAGCAAGTATCATAATCGTACCGGTTTTTGGCATATGCTTAAATAATCCACCCATTTTTTTGATGTTGATTTCATCATTCATAGCATGCATTACGTTACCTGCACCTAGGAATAAAACAGATTTGAAAAATGCGTGTGTAGCAAGGTGGAATAATGCAACCCAGTACGCTCCAAGTCCTGCAGCAACAAACATATATCCTAATTGTGATAGTGTTGAAAACGCGATAATTTTTTTCATATTAGTTGCAACTAGTGCTTGAGAAGCTGCAAACATTGCAACAAATGCACCAAGACCTGCTATAAAGGCACCGACTTCAGGAACTACCGTAAAAATCTCATTTGCTCTAATAACCAAATAAACACCGGCAGTAACCATTGTAGCAGCGTGAATTAAGGCCGACACAGGTGTAGGACCTTCCATTGCATTTGCAAGCCATTGATTGAACGGGAACTGAGCTGATTTACCCATAGCACCGATAAATAAGAATATCGCTATCGCCACAACGGTAGATGTATTTAAGCTACTAATATTTGCAAATACTTCATCATATTGTAAACTACCTAAATTCCAATAAATTAAGAATAAACCTACTAACATCCCAAGGTCTGCTACTCTGTTTGTAATAAACGCCTCATTCGCTGCAAATGCAGGTGATATAGACGAATGTGGAGAAAGAGTCGAAAACGGTGAATTGTGAATATCTTTAACAAGAGGTTTGTCTTCTTTGTGATACCAAAAACCGATTAGCAACCAAGAACATAGACCAACACCTTCCCATCCTATGAATAACCCTGCAAAGTTGTCACTCATAACAAGAATCATCATAGAAAACACGAAAGCAGAAAGGTAAGAGAAGAATCTATTAAAACCTTTATCGTGATCCATATAACCTATAGAGTGGATATGTACCATTGTAGAAACTACGGTAACTACAACCATCATAACGGCACTCACTTGGTCAACAACAAAACCGAAAGGTACATTCATGTTACCTATTACAATCCAATCAAGCATTCTAACGTGTACTATGTTACCGGTCATTACCCATGAAAGTAGTATCAATGATGCTATCATCGAAACACCTAGCATTGCCGATGTAAAAATACCCGTTATAAGTTTTTTAGGGCTGTGCGAATAAAGAGCCGCAAATAGTGAACCTACTAGCGGAGCAAATAATGCGATATATAACAGTTTTTCCATAAATCAGCCCCCCATGCTTTGTAAATTATCAAGGCTAAGTGAATTTTTTCTTTTGTATGTAAGGATCAATAACCCTAACCCTATAGCAACTTCACTTGCCGCAACCGCTATAATAAAAAACGCAAACATTTGCCCGCTTAAATCAGCGTGAAATTTTGATACTGCAGCTAAACCTATGTTTACGGCATTAAGCATAATCTCAGATGCAAAGAATAACATCAAAAGATTTTTTCTTCTAATTACCCCTATTAGTCCTATACAAAAAAGTATTGAACTAAGTATTAAATAATCATTTAACATCATTTTCTATCCTTTGCAATATCAGAATGAGAACTTAATTTGTCAATCTCTTCTTCCGTCATCTGAGTTATAGATACGTCCATTTTTCTACCCGCAAGTATAATACCGCCTATCATAGCAACAAGAAGCATAACGGCAGCTAGTTCAAAAGGGACAAGGTATTTCGTAAATAAAACCATACCTACATCTTTTACGTTGCTACCGTACTCCGGAGTTATCGGATGAGCTGCTATTATGTTGCCGCTTAGTATAGGTGCGGTAAAAATCATTACCACTAAAAGTGCAATACCGCCACTTAGTAAAAATACGAGCTTTGGATGTTTGATATCTTCTTTAACATCCGCAACGGTATCAAAAAACATCATACCGAAAGCATATAGAGCCATAACCGCACCGGTATAAACTACGATTTGAACAACACCTAAAAACTCTGCATCTAAAATAAAATAAAATGCCGATATAAAAATCATGCCGGCTGCCAATGAACTAAGTGCATAAAGTGCATTGTTTGTCAGCACAGTCGTTAAAAACATTGCAATAGTCAAAAAAGCAAATAAGTAAAATGCTACTATTTCCATCAATTCTCCTTAATATGCCAGTGGTGTTTTTTTGATTTTTTCATCAGCATCATCTGATGGAGCACCAAAACCAGGAAATTCTTGTTGATTTTTCAAGAAATCAAGAGGTGTTAATAAATCATCTTTTAGAACAAAGTGTGCTCTTTGTTCACTTGCATTTTCATATCTTCCACCGTGAACGATAGCAAGTTCAGGACAAACTTCCGCACAGTATCCGCAAAATATACATCTACCTAAATTAATAGTATATTCACTTACTTCTTTTCTTGAGTTTTCATCTATTCTAGTATCCATTCTTATGCAGTTTGCAATGCAAATTTTTTCGCAAAGTCCACAACCTATACATCTGTTATTTCCGCTTTCCATTAAGGCAAGTAATTTATGTACCGCTCTATATCTCGGACTAATAGGTAGTTTTTCAACAGGGTATCTAACCGTATGCATCTCATTTTTGAATAATGCATCAACCATGTTTTTAAATGTAATTTTTAGACCACCGAGTAATTCAGTTTTAAGAGTTCTACTCATTACTTGAGTAAACTCTTGCCATCTGTTATCCGGATATTTACCGTCATGAACGGTAATATAACCGTCAGATTCCACTGCGTGGTTTAAGTTTTCTTTTTCTTCTATATGTGCACCCATGACAGCTCCTATAACATTATTACTACGCCGGTAACTATTATATTAATTACGGCAATCGGCATTAATACCTTCCAACATAACCACATTAATTGGTCAGGTCTTATGTGTGGCCATGAAGCTCTTGTCCATAAGAAGAAGAATATTAAAAACATTACTTTTAGTATTATCGCAATACCGCCCGGGATAAACCATAAATCATTAAAACCACCCATAAAAACAAGGGCTGCCAAAAATGATATAGTAAAAAGGTTTGCATACTCACCGATAAAGAACATACCCCATCTCATACCTGAGTACTCTGTAGCATAACCTGCAATAACTTCGGCTTCATGTTCTAATAAGTCAAACGGCGTTCTGTTTGTTTCAGCAAAACCTGCAATCAAAAATAGTATAAACGCAACAGGTTGAGTCCATAGTAACCAGTCCGTTAATCCACCGTTTTGGTAGTTGTTAATATCTATCAAAGATAAACTTCCTACAAGCATCAAAGGTGCTAAGATAGATAAACCTGTAACTATCTCATAACTAAGTAATTGAATAGCAGTTCTAGCTCCCCCGAGTAATGCCCATTTATTACCGCTTGCCATACCTGCTAGTAACGGTCCGTAAAGTCCCGTAGCCATAACACCTAGTACAAATAATAAACCTACGTTTACATCACTAATAATAGGTGTAACGGTATGGTTACCTATGTTAAATTCAGGTAAAAAAGGGACTGCACTCATAGCTATAAAAGCAGTCGCTGCAGTAATAACCGGTGCAATCATAAAAATAGGTTTATTTGCCCCTTGCGGTACAAAATCCTCTTTTGTAAAAAGTTTAACCCCATCAGCCAAAATTTGTAGTAACCCTATAGGTCCGACATGCACGGGACCTAATCTTCTTTGCATAAATGCTAGAACTTTTCTCTCTATATAAGTAGTAAAGCCGGCTAATGCAGAAAAGACAAGTAGAACTACTAGAACTTTTATTATTGTTTCAACGAAATATATCGGATCCATTTTTCACACCTCTACTTTTTAATAACTGCTTTAGCATATCTTGAATTGCTAAAGAGTTTACAAGTTTTCATATTTTTATCAAACGTAGGAATATAACAAATATCCCCTGCAAGTTGATTGTCTATAACGACATTCAGATCAAAACTTACACCGTTTGCTTCAACTTTTACCAAATCACCTTCACTTACACCCAAATTTCCAGCTCTTGACGGGCTCATATAGCAACCCATAGTATCTTTGATTTGACGTGATTTAGCAGTGAAGTCGTTGAATTGATTGATTGGATTTGCCTTATAAATCAAATCACCATCCATGTTGTCACACTCAATTTTTTCAATTTCGTTATTATAGCTTATATCGCTATAATCAAGTACATATCCTCTATTTTCTTTGAAATCATTTGAAAAATAGTTACTTAAAGAGTCAAATTCTATTGCCTTGTACCCTTTTTGAGTCGGTAATTCAGATGTATAGTCAATTGTAAACTCTTGATATAACCCTAAAGCATTAGCAATATCGTTTAACGTATATCCACCGTAAGGCAGTGCTGCATTCGTAGGAACTACACGTTTATCAATATTTGTAAATGTACCCTCTTGTTGTAGTAAAGGAGGCATATCCAAATCACCGTCACCCAGTGCACTTAGAGTAAAGTCTCCTGATTTATTATACCCGATAACAAAACTTCCTTCATTATCATCAAGTTCACATATCAAACTAACACCTAAGGTATTTGTTTGTGTAGGTATAATAACTACTTTAAATTCCGTACATCTTTGGATTAGTCCAGCAAGTTTTGCCAAATTTTTGCTTCTTGGGTGATAAATCAAGTCTTCACCTATAATAAGCGAGAACGTATCTTTTTTATCAAGCATAGCCGATATAGTCTCAAGTAAAGACTCTTCAGCTCCTATAATATCAAGAAGTTTTGAGTATTGGTATTCAACTTCCGTTTCTACTTTTTTAGGAACTAGTTTTTCTACCTCTTTTTTCTCTCCCGTCTCTTCATCTTCAACTATTTCGATAATACTCTCTTTGATAGTTTCAACTACTTTTTTCTTTCTTATCTCTTTTTGAGATTTTAGATACTCGGTTACGGTTTCAGGTAAGTCTTTGCCGAACATATCAAGTATAAAATACAAAATAGCTTCTTCAGACATAGGGTTGTTTTTTATAACTTCTATAGTTTTACCTTTTTTACCGAAATTTTCTACGGTAGTATCTTCCATAGGGTGGAAATACAATCCGGCACCTTTGTTTACACTGATTGAGTTATTGAAAGCATATCTTATGCTAGGTGCATCTGATTTGAAGTAACTTCCTACGCTTATTACAAAGTTGCTATCGTGAATATCTTTTAGGCTTCCGTTATATAGTGAAGTACCGCTAGTTGAGCTAAATGCTTTTACGAACTCTTGGTATCTTTTTGCATCGTTATTAACAAGCTTGTATCCGAACTTCTCTTTTAGTTTTTGAAGGATTAAAGCCTCTTCATTTGTGATAAATGAGCCGAATTTGATAGTGTCGGCTTTTTTGAATGCTTCTATAGCATTTGCAAAAGATTTTTCACATTTTGATGATTCTAGTGCATATTCATATCCAAATCTTGCAGCTCCGCTTAGAGATACGTAGTGTGAATCATTTGTAACACGGTAGATTTTTTGAGATTTGTTATTTACGATACTATCGTGCTTTGTTTCATAGTACATTAAACTACAATCACTGCTGTGCGGGTTTGAAGCAGGGATTCTTGTAAGTTCCCAAGAGTTTGATTTATACTGGAAATCACTACTAACTAATGCTCCAACCGGACAAACAGAGATACACTCACCGCAGTCTATACATTTTTCTTCTTCAAAACCTATAAGTGATTTGTTAAGTTTGTTCCACATTGCATAAGCATCTTTAGGCATAGTTTCCTTGTATGACTTGTCAAGATCTTCTCCGCCTCTTTTTACTGTTCCAAGAGCATTTGAACCTATCATATCTTTACATACGGTCACACACTTTTCACATACGATACAAAGACCAGGGTCATACTTCATTACACCCCAGTTTTGAGCAGGTCTATGTATGTCTTTTATTGCATAATCTTGCTTATCTACGCCCATATAAAGAGTATAGTTTTGGAGTTCACATTCACCGCTTTGGTCACATACGCCACATTGTAAAGGGTGGTTTACGTCATAAACCTCCATTATAGATTTTCGTTCTTTTTCTATATTGTCGGTAGTTGTGACTACAGCCATACCTTCTTTAACTTTAGCATTACAAGAATAAACTTGTTTACCGTCAGCCTCAACCAAACAAAGTCTACAAGCTAGTGTAGGGGAACATCTTGTAAGGTAGCAAATAGCAGGTATAAAAATACCGTTTGCCCTTGCCACGTTTAAGATAAATTCACCCTCAGGTGCTTGTATGGTTTTGCCGTCGATTGTTAATGTTATTAAGTTACTCATTGTACATCAACCTTTTGTATTTTTACTTTTTTATATCTAAAACCTTTGAATACATCATTGCTTTTCTCTAGGTCATAGACACTTAACAAAGCTATAGTACCTTTTAGACTACTATCAAGCTTAAAAATTTTTCTTATTGTACTATTATTAATATTAATAATAATTTCATTGCCGTCGTTAATCTTTGCGGATTTTGCAAAAGATTCACTACCTCTTAGATAAATATCTTGAGCCGTATGCTTCGTTTTTGCGGTAAACTCATTGAATTGTTGCAATGGATTGCAATTGTAAATGATACTTCCGTCAAAGCTTTCAATAGAATCAATTTCTTCTATATCAAAACTTGTTGCTATATCGCAAACTTCAAGTTTATATCCTCTGTGTGATTTACCAGTATTATCATAGTAATCTTCGATAGAATCGAATTTAACGGCTTTAAAGCCACCTGATATAGGTAATTTAGAAGTATAATCTATAGTGTATTTGACACTGTTATCCAAAATAGCATTTGCCAAATCATTTAGACAATACCCTTGATAATTAACTGCAACATTTGTAGGAACTACACATTTATCAATGTTTGTAAAAGTCCCTTCTTGTTGATTTAGTGCAGGCGTATTAAAATCACCGTTACCTAGGGCACTTATCGTATAATCACCGTAAGAGTTATATCCCACTACAAAATCTCCACCGTTATCAATATCAAGGTCGCATATCAAACTAACACCCAGAGTATTTGTTTGTGAAGGGGATATTAAAACTTTAAATTTCGTAAATGAGTCAAACAAACCGGTCAATTTTGCTATATTTGCCGAATTTGGATGCGAAAACAGATCCTCACCTAGTATAATAATCGGTGACTTCTTTCTTCTTAGTCTCCCGGCAATATCCGCTATTTCCTCTTCACCTACGTTTGATTCTGCACTTATATATCCAATATCTAAGTCACTTAGATATGCACTTACGGTACCGTTAGACTCTTTGACAAATTCATTTGCAAGAAGAGCTAAAACACCGTCTTCGCTACCGGCTTCGTATTTCACGTATTTAGTATAAATAGATTTTAAAGACTCATCGGCAATCGGGTGCATATAAATCACTTCGGCTCTATTTTTTTTGTTTGCTTGGTTTATAGCAAATTTAATCATTGGGTTGTCGTTATTTACTCTACTGCCTAGAACTATTACAAAATCACTTGCTTTTACATCTTCTAAAGTAGCACTATATAGAGACTTACCGGAAGTTTGTGAGAAGTTTTTCATAAATTTACCGAAATTTCTTGCATCTTCGTTATATAGTTTGATACCGAGTTTGTTTTTTAGATTTTGAAGTATCAAAGCCTCTTCATTTGTGATATATGAATCAAATCTTATAGCGTCACATTTTTTTAGTGCTTCTACGGTTACGTCAAAATCCTCTTTTGAAGATACGGTTTTGTTCTCAAAATCGTATCCAAATCTTCCTGCTCCGCAAAGTGATGCGAACTCGAAATCATTTTTTACCCTTACGATTTTTTGTTCGTCCATTTTGAGCGTACCGTTATGTTTAACTTCGTATGTTAAATTACAAGCACTACTACAATGGGCACAACTTGAAGGAACTTTTTTTGACTCCCATGCGTTTGAAGTATATTTGTACGCGTTTGATACCAATGCACCTACTGGACAAACAGAGATACACTCACCGCATTGTTGACATTTAGAAAACTTGATGTCTATTTCTGATTTATAACCGCCCGGTTTTATGTAAAGTGCGTTTGAACCTACAACTTCATTACAAGTTCTTACACATTTTTCACATAAAATACAAAGGTAAGGGTCATAACCTAAAATACCCCATTTTTTACTTCTTCTTTTTTGCTCAACTGCACCGAACTCTTGAGAAGATACTTTTAGTTCTAAAGTTTTGTTTTGTAGGTCACACTCTCCGCTTTTGTCACACACACCGCACTGTAGAGGGTGGTTTACGTCATAAAGCTTCATAATATTTTGTCTATGTTTGAAAAGTTCAGGCGAGTTTGTAGTTATATTAGCACCGTCAACCGCTTTTGCTTGACAGCTTAATACAAATCCGTTATTTCCCTCAACTTCAACAACGCACATCCTACAACTTCCGATAGGTGAAACTTTTGATAAATAACACATGGTAGGGATATAGATTCCGTTACGTCTTGCTACTTGTAAAATAGTCTCCCCGAAAGTTCCTTTGCACGATTTACCATCTATTGTGATGGTCAGTTCTTTTCCAAAATGTATTATTCTTTCACTCATACTGCCACCATCCCGATGTAATAACATCTCATACATCTCTCAGCTTCCATTTGTGCTTCTTCAGCCGTTAGACCTAAATTAACCTCAAGGTTGTTGTATTTTCTCTCGTCAACACCTAGTTTTTCACTATCGGCTCTTGGAATACCTTTCATCCAACCTTTGATTTGCTCTTTTTTGTTGTATGCACCTAGTTTTCTAGTGTGGTCTTCCATAATCTCTGCATCCGTTAACGTTACTTTGCCGTCATAAATATATCTACTTATTACGCTAGCTGCTCTTTTTGCTTGACCTACGGCATTTACTATAGTCATAGGACCGTATTCACAATCTCCAGCCGCAAAAAGCCCAGGACGGCTAGTCATAAAATCTTTACCGTTTGTAAGCAATGTACTCCAAGACGTCATTTTCAATTCCCACTCTTTTGGCAATATCTGTAAATCTGCACTTTGAGATACCGCAGGAACTACAAAATCACAATCAAGCTCAAACTCACCACCCTCTATTTTTTCTAGTACGGGTCTTCCACCGTTTGGATCCGGTTTTAGTTCATATCTATCAATTACAAGTTTTACTATTTTCTCACCGTCATCGATAATTCTGTTGATTGCAGAGTGGAATATAAACTCTACCCCTTCTTCTACCGCTTCGGTATATTCTTCTAGCGTAGTGTTATTGATGATAGTTTTTTCATCCCTTCTATAAAGCATAACAACTTTTTTCGCATTTGCTCTAATAGAACATCTAACAACGTCCATCGATGTAAATCCACCGCCTACGCAAACTACGGTTTTACCTGTAAGGTCGGTAGGTTTTCCTATGCGATACTTTTCCCAAAGGTTGATTTGGTCAAGCATATCTATAGCTCCCCAATAACCCGGCATTTTTGGATTTTCGTTTTCACAACCTATTTTTTTAGATAGTCTTGTTCCAAAAGCAAGTAGCGTAGCATCATACTCTTCATCTATCTCTTTTAATCTATCGGCAGTTACTCTATGGTTTGTAATAACATCAACCGTAGGCATAGACGTAACAAGTTCGATATCTTTGTTGTACTTTTCTATAGGCATACGATATTGTGGAACACCCACTGCAACTTCACCGCCAAGAACAGGTAATTCCTCAAAAATATCTACTTTGATACCTTCTAGTGCAAGATAATATGCAGCAGTCAAACCTGCCGGTCCAGCACCTATAACGGCTACTTTTTTCCCGTCATCTTTCGGTTTCTTAGGTTTCGTAGGGTGGAACCACTCTAAAGCGTGGTCTGTTTCAAAATCGGCACCTATTCTTTTTAGTTCCATAATAGCAACAGCACCGTCAAGATTTGTTCTACGACAAGCTTTTTCACACGGATGAGGGCAAACCCTTCCACATGTGTGAGCTAAAGGCATAGTCTTTCTTGTAGCACTTAATGCATTATCGTATAAACCGTCTCTTACTCCTTCTATGTAAGCAGGAATATCGACGTGTGCAGGACACATATCCATACACGGAGCAGTTATATTTGCTATGTATTTGTCGTTATCACTATCATACCAAGGTGATTTTTGTTTGTTGTTTATACAATTTAAAAAGTCTTCTTCAAAATATTTCAACATCCCGAGTAAAGGTGTAGGTACGGTTTTACCTATTTCACATTTACTTGTTTGTTGCATTGTGGAAGAAATCTCTTTTAGGTGCTCTATGTCGCTTAGATTCCCCTCGCCACGACCTATTTTGTCAAAAATATCATAGAGTATTCTTCCACCCCAACGTCCAGGTGCACATCTTCCACACGCTTCAGAATATTCTTGGTATTGCTTTGCATAGTTGATAGCAAGTTTTACCACGTCAACTTTTTCATCAAATATAGCAAAACCGTCCCAACCGACATAAGCTTTTGAAGCTGTAGAGTCATCATAAGCAAAAGGGAATTTAAATGACGTCGTAGCCAAATCATCGCCTGATTTGCCACGATTATCTATTACTTCTCCTTGCCAGTATGAAAAATATAAGTTACTCATAGCTTACTCTTCAACACTTTCTTCTTGTACAGATTCTTCTATCGCCGGAGCAGATTTTTTGATAACTACCGTCCAGTCAACTTCATTGAATTTTAAAGAGTTCATTAATGTATAGTTGTTCTCTTTCACCATATCGGCAACTTTTTGGATAGGTGAGAAATCACCTATTTCAAATAAAAATATTGCATTTTCACCTTCACATATATCGTTTTTGATAAGTTCAAACATTCTGTCGTAGAAGTTATCTTTTAACGGTCTTAAATCGTATCTTTTCATCTTCCACTCCCCTTATCTATCTATTTCACCAAAAACAATATTTAAACTTCCGATAATCGTAACAACGTCGGCTAATTGGTGACCTGGAAGTAAATCTTGTAATATACCGGTATGCCAGAAACTCGGCGCTCTTAGCTTAATTCTATACGGATACGGACTTCCGTCACTACAGATGTAGTATCCAAGTTCACCTTTAGGTGATTCGGTAGCCACATAAACTTCACCCACAGGCGGTCTCATACCTTGAGTTACAAGTACGAAATGTTGCATTAAAGAGTAGTTTTGAGTCATCAATTGCTCTTTTGGTGCAGAGATATATTCAGGTGCATGAGCCATAAGCTGAGTATCTGTATCTTTATACATCTCTATAAGTTGTCTTAAGATTTTTGCTGATTGTCTTATCTCTTCCATATAACATAGGTATCTTCCGTAGCTATCACACGCATAAGATACGGGAACATCAAAATCAAGCTCAGGATAAAGACCGTAAGGCATCTCTTTTCTTAAATCCCATTTTATTCCGCTACCTCTTAGGGTAATTCCAGAACATCCCCAACTTTTTGCCATATCCGCCGGTATAACACCTACGTTTTCAAGTCTCATTTTCCAGATTCTATTTTCCGTTAAAAGGCCTTCATACATAGCAACTTGAGGTACTAAAATATCAAGATATTTAGCCAAATCTTCAAGCCAACCTTTTGGAAGATCAAGTGGAACACCGCCTATTCTAACAGCTGAGTGCGTAAGTCTAGCACCGCAATAGTCTTCCATTAAGTCCATCGCAAATTCTCTTTCTCTAAAGCAGTATAAGAATACCGACATAGCTCCAACGTCAAGTGCATGAGTTGCAAGCCAAAAAAGGTGAGAAATGATTCTGTTTAATTCTAGTAGCATTGTTCTTATAACTTCTGCACGTCTAGGTGCTTCAATACCTAGTAATTGCTCAACCGCAAGTGCAAAACCGTAGTTATTTGAAGTAGCTGCGATATAATCCATCCTATCCGTTGTAGGCAAGAATTCATTATAAATCATATTTTCAGCCATTTTTTCCATACCACGGTGTAGGTATCCGATATCAGGAACTGCTTTTTTTACCTCTTCACCCTGAAGCTCTAGTATAAGTCTTAACTGACCGTGAGCCGATGGGTGTTGCGGACCAAAGTTTACGATCATCGTATTGTCATCTCTCTCAAAAGAGATATTTTCAAAGAATGGTCTTAGTTTATTTACGTGTTGCATCTAATGGTCCTTACTTTCTTTTATCAAGCACTTTGCTTTCATTCTCATCAAACTTAGTAACCAGTCTTGCACCGAATAGTCTTACGCCGTTTTCTTCTTGATATGCAAGAGGAGTGTGTTCAGGCTCACCGTTTGTAACTATATCCGTACCGAACGGAACTTCATGTCCAAGTCTAGCAAATCTAGTAGTGTCATATCTGTCAATTGCTGCAGCGTCTCTTATCTCAGGTCCTATAACCGAACGTGCATCTTTACCGAAGATTTTATCGACTTCATACCATTGAGCAGCTTCATCACCTTGTAATGGATACGTTTTTCTAAGTGGATAATCGTACCAGTCGTCAGGCATAAGAATTCTTTTTGGATAAGGGTGGTTGTTTAGTTTGATACCGAACATATCAAACATCTCCCTTTCGCTCCAATCTGCCGCTCTAAAGATAGATTCTACGGATTCTATAGCATCACCCTCTTTGATAAAACATTTAATTCTCATTCTTTTGTGTTTTGATGTTGAAAGCATTTCGTAAAACACTTCAAAACCACCGCATGTAGCCAGATAATCTAAAGCACTTAGCTCCATCAAGAAATCGTAATCTAAAGTCTCTTTAACAAATTTAATAACGCTTTTATTGTCTTTTACATTGATAACAACTACTAAATGACCTTTTTGGATATAAGCATCTTTAACTTCAAAATTAGCTTTTAAATGCTCTAAATCTTTGCTAAATACTTCATCCGTATCAACGTCAATTTTTGGAATATGTGGAGTAACATAAAATCTATCATTGTAGTAAGATTTTTTTTGTACATCGTTTTTAGGAGTATATGCTCTCATTATACCAACCTTTTTGGCTTTTGTGATTTGAAAATCGTGCCACGTCTAATCTTTTTTTGTAATAGCATTACGGCGTATTGTAACGTTTCAGGTCTAGGTGCACACCCCGGAAGATAAATATCAACAGGTATTACCCTATCCGCACCTTGAACTGTTGCGTAAGTATTGAACATACCACCGGTATTTGCACAGCTTCCCATACTTATAACCCATTTCGGTTCAGGCATTTGATCATATAGCCTTCTTAAAAACTCTGCGTGTTTTTTTGTCAATGTTCCGGCAATAACTAATACGTCTGCTTGTCTAGGAGATGCTCTAAAGATTGTACCGAATCTATCAAAGTCATATCTACTAGCACCGCTTGCCATCATTTCGATAGCACAACATGCCAAACCGTAAGTAAGCGGCCAAAGAGAGTTACTTCTACCGAAGTTTACCAGTTTATCAACCGTAGTAAGAGCTATAGGTGCTCCACCGTTTGATAAATAATTTACCTTATGCTGTGCCATTCTAATGCTCCTTTTCTCCACTCATAAATAAATCCTATTGTTAGCAACAAGAGGAAGAAAATCATAGCAACAAACCCAAACCATCCTAAGACTTTGAAGTTTATAGCCCATGGAAACATAAATATGATTTCCACATCAAATAAAATAAATAACAACGCCAACATGTAAAACTGCGTTGAAATTTTGTTTGGTTGTTTTGTAACCTCAGGTCCACACTCATAAATTGCGCATTTTAGCTTCTCTTCGCTAAGACTTGATAGCTTTCTACTTACAAATCTAGCAAGCATAGTCGTGGCAATAAAAGCACCAAATGTGAGCAAAAACATCACAAAAGCCCCAAAATACGGGTGTGCAAAATCCATATGACTCATCTAATCCCCTTTAAAGATTTTTTATTTTGATCAAAATTTAGTTTTGAGCTGACAAAACTTTGCTAAATCATAACAGAAATTAATTAAAGTAAAACTTAGATGATTTAACAAATATACGATATATGCTTGGTTGATACTAAATGAAACAAGAATTTTTATTAAGTGCTAAAAAAAGGAACATATATAAGTATCGGTCAATACTTATATATGAGGTATTAATTCGTCCATCATAGTTTGTGCAGTTGCTTCCGTTTCAACTATAACGGTGGATAAGTTTAGATCTTTTAACATCTCTTTTTCTTCGAAGGTATTCACTTTCACTATGGTTTTTGCCGTAGAGCTAAGTGAGCTTACTGCTTCACAAATTAAAAATAATTTTTGTGAATTTCCTACGGAAATAAACACTGAACCCGCATTTTTGATATTTACAGATTCTAAGATATTTTTTTGCGTGGCATTACCGAATACTATAGGCTCACCCTCTTTTTTTGCTTTTTTTACGTTGTGATTATCACCTTCTACGATGATATAAGGCATATCGTTTTGTTTGAGAAGTCTTACTATATTTTTACCTAGTCTTCCGTATCCTATGACGATAGTATGACCTTCAAGTTTTTCAATATTTTCTTGAGATAATGCCGTGTCATTGTCTTGATTTGCTAATTTGTCAAAGATAAAATCGGAAATATTATCAAGATTTTTGACGATAAAGGGGGTAACTATCATTGATATTACTATAGTTATGATAAGAATTTGAGAAATCGTAGGGTCTATTAGATTGTTCGCACGAGCTAACTCAAATATAACCAGAGCAAATTCACCTAGCCCAAACAAAGAAAATGCTGTTTTTACGACTACTCTAGGCTTGTAGACAAATGTAAATATAAGGTACAGCATAACGACTTTTACAATCATGATTCCTATTAACAGTGCTATGATAGTACCGATATATTCGAATATAACACCGAATTGTAATTGCATACCTACCGTTATAAAAAATACACCCAATAGTAAATCTCTAAAAGGGATAAGATCGGCTTCAACTTGATGTTTGTAGTGGGTTTCAGCTATCATCATACCAGCCATAAAAGCTCCAAGTGAATATGAAAACCCAAGAGCATGGGCAGCGTAAGAGGCACCCATTACCATAAGTAGCACTGAACCTATAAAAATTTCATTGGATTTTGTATTGGTTACCCATTCAAAGAAAGGCTCTAAAAGTTTTTGACCTATAACCCATATACTAGCCATTAATACGGCAGCACTCACTAACGTACCACCGAGAAGTTGAGCTATGTTGTCACTATCAAGGGAAAAAATAGTAATCATCAATAAAATAGGAATTACGGCAATATCTTGAAATAATAACACTCCAAACACGTTTCTACCGTGTGTTCTTGTTATTTCGCCTGTTTCGTTGAATAGTTTTAAAACAATTGCCGTTGAAGATAGTGCCAACGCAAGACCTATGATGATAGAACCTTTTGAGTCTAAATCAAAAAGATACATACCTATAATAGCAAATACGTTTGCGGTTAGAACAACCTGTAAAAGACCGTAAAAGAACACCTCTTTTTTCATTTGTTTTAGGTGGTTTATAGAAAATTCCAAACCTATGGTAAACATCAAAAACACTATACCAAACTCTGCTATCTCTTTTAGTTCATGGTTGTTTAGAGCATCATGAAGCCCAAAACCGTAGGCGATAGTAGTACCTGTTACTATATACCCTATAATAGTAGGAATCCCAAGCTTTTTAAAAATTATATTTAAAAAGGTAGCTAAAAAAAGCGTTACAACGATAATCTCTAACATACTATCCCTTCTATGATAAAAACCCTACTGATTTTTCACTGTCAAAAGTCCCTTTTTGCTCTTTTTTAATCTCTTCAACCACAAGTTCATTGGAAAAAATAGGGTTATCAAGTGGAGCTATTTTATAAGCTGCATTTTTGATAATAATCTCTATTTGTCCACCGGTTAAAGGGTATTTTGCAAGTGGTTTCATATCAAAATCTTTACTATAAGGCAATCCTTTCGGTAACAACATATCCCAAAGTTTTAGTCTTTCTTCTTCGTTTGGTTTTAGAAACTCTATTTTATAGTTGAATCTTCTACTAAATGCCTTGTCTATCGATTCGAGCAAGTTTGTAGTAGCTATCAAAATACCGTCAAATCTCTCTATTTGTTCTAAAAAGATATTTTGCATCTGGTTGTGCATTTTTTCACTTCCGCTTTTTGCATCTTCCGTTCTTGTACTCAAAAACTGGTCTGCTTCGTTTAGAAGTAAAATAGGTTCCGATTTGGATTTTTGGACTATTGATTTGTAAGTGTCAAAAATATTTCTTACGTTTTTTTCGCTTTCACCCACATACATAGATAAAATCTTGCTACAATCAAAGCTTAATACCTTTTTCTTTAGAGATTTTGCAAGGGCTAAAGAGGTAAGGGTTTTTCCAGTTCCTGCAGCACCGTAAAATATGATTTTTGCATCTATCCCTTTTTTCTTATCTTTTATACCCCATTCTATAAGTCTGTTTGATACGTTTTTATCCACTTGTTTTAAAAGTGCTTCCAAAACTTCTTTTGTTTTTTTATTTAGAATTACCTCTTCAAGCCCTTTTTTAGGCTCTAAAAGTTCAAAAATATTTTGCTCCTTGATAAGAGTATCTATTTTGACTTTTTGTGTTCTACCTTTCTTTTTATTTGGATGTGAGATTTTGTAAAGTATCTCATCCGGGATATAAAAGTTTCTATTTATCCCGCCAAAAGGGGTAAGCATCTCATCATAATCAACTAAAGAGTTTGAGATAAGCTTACCGCTTTCTTCAAGAAGTGAACGATATTTTATCTTCTCATAGTCATCGGCACTTACCAAATCTATCAAAGAGTTCATATCTCTTATAGACTCGTCGTTTCCTGCATACTCCTCTTTTAAAAGTGCTAGAAATATCATCTGCTCTTTTTCATCAAGTCCGTATTCTTTGAAAAACTCTTCAAGCATTATGGAGCTGTTTGTGACTTTTACTCTCTCTTTGATTCTGTTTTCAAGGAGGGCTAGTTTTGACTTGAGTCTGTTAATATTCGGTGAACTTTCACCGAAATTGTGTTTTACTATATTTAGTTTTTGGGCAAGGTCTATTTTGAAAAACTGGTCTTGCAGATACTCAAGATGGTCACTATATGGGCTAACTTCAGGTAAAACAAACTCTAAACTACCGTCTTCTAGGAGTTTTAGAAATGCAGCCGATAGCGATACGGAGCTATTTAGAAGCTCTAATTTAGTAATCTCGCTTATTTTGATATGGTTGAATCCGCTTTGTACCATCCAGCCGAGTTCAAGTAGATTTTTTATGTGATTGATTTGTTCTAGGTGTTCAAACTTTTTAATATCGTAAAATTCGCCTAATATATCGACAACCATTATATTATCGACACCTTGAATATATTGTTTTAACAAATATTGTAATATTTTTGCCTCTTGCGTCGAACATTTAAGTTGTGCAAAGATATCCAGTTTTTCAGGGTGTTCAGTTTTTAAAAATTTTATTACTTCCGTCATCATTTACCTTCTAAAGAGTATAATAGTTCTATTTCTTGCTTCCAAATATCCGGGTCTATGGTTTCCAAAATAAGTGGAATATCATCCATTCTAGGGTCATTCATAAGAAGTCTAAAAGACTCTAGCCCTATTTGACCTTTTCCTATACTATCATGTCTATCAACTTTACTTCCAAGGGCAGGTTTAGCGTCGTTGATATGCATTCCCATAAGATATTTAAACCCTACTATTTCATCAAATTCCGCCCAAGTTTTCTCATAAGCATCTTTTGACCTTATATCATATCCTGCACTAAACATATGACAAGTATCTATACAAACTCCTATACGGTTTTTGTCTTCTACTTTGTCGATAAGATATGCTAGATGTTCAAATTTATATCCGAGATTGCTCCCTTGACCGGCCGTATTTTCTATAACTGCTTTTACGTTTTTTGTGCTATCTAAAGCTTTATTGATAGAGTCTGCTATCAAATCCAAACATTCGGTTTCACTTATTTTTCTTAGGTGGCTACCTGGGTGAAAGTTGAGTCTATCAAGTCCTAAGATGTCACAACGCTCCATTTCGTCTATAAAGGCGTTTAGGGACTTTTCCCTTGAGTCACTTTCCGGACTTCCTAGATTTATCAGATAACTATCGTGCGGTAGTATGTGTTTTGGAAGAATCTTTGATTTTTCAAGATTCAAAAACCACAAATCAATAGTATCTTTATCGAGAGGTTTTGCAACCCATTGTTTTTGGTTTTTGGTAAAAAGTGCAAATGCCTTTGCCCCTATAGCCATAGCGTTTAACGGTGCATTATAAACCCCACCGCTACTGCTTACGTGAGCCCCTAAAAATTTCATAATTGTTCCTTTATTTTAATCAAAATATTGTTTTTGCTATCTTTGAAATATATGCCGTTATCGGTGGTATACGTATATTCTATACCGTTCATATTTGATAGCTCTTTACCTTGTAGGACTTCATAAAAAAAGCTTGACGGATAAGCCTTTGAAAAATGTTCATTATTAAACGACTGTGCACTTGTACAAGCCAAATCAGACGTGCATATTTTGTTTTCGTAAACTTTTAAAAATAAAATCGCTTGACCGAAATTGTAAATCTCAAGTTCGCATCGGTCTTTAAAAGTTTTTATAAACCCCATATCGGAGTATTTCATATCCGGAGTTTTTAAAACCACTAAAACGCTTTGTGTTTTTAGGGGTTGTTTGGTGTAACAACCGCTAAAAATAAGTATACTAAAAACGATACTAAAAAAATATTTCATTAGTTTAGTGATGTTGTTTGGTGAAGTTTCATCAAACTTACATAAAAATTCGTTGTTTCAAAATCATCCAATAGACCGCTTGACGGAGATAGATTTTGGTGTATTCTTTTTAGTTTTTCGGTTCTATTCGGGAATAGAGCACTTAAAATAATAGATGAAATTTCTTTTCTCATAAATATAGCCGGAGGTATCATCCCAAGCTCAAATAACTCTAACAACGACGGTGAGTGGTATTTGATATGGTGGTGGCTACCGTGTGGGCATGAGCTGGTACTTACCAAAGTTTTACACTGGTCGCAATATACAAACTCGCTCATTACCTCTATATCTATGTCAACACCGCTTAGTGTATCTATGATAGACGACAACCCGTCACGGTCGAAAAATGCACCAAGACCTGCGTGGTTTTGCCCTATGATGATTTTGTCGGCACCGTAGTTTTTTGCAACTATGGCATTTAAAAGCATTTCATTAAAACCACCGAAAATATAAGTGTTTTCAAGAGGTATTAGTAATACTCTGCTTTTTGGGAGATAATGTTCTATAAAATATTCCAAACATTTATATCTTGTCTCAAAAGAGATAAAATCATCGGTGTACGGTTTTAGGATAAAAAGCACCATCAAATCACATTTTACTAGACCAGAACGGATAATTCTTTCGTGAACCCTATGGAAAGGTTTACCGGAAAGCATCATACAAGATACTTTTTTTGCTCCTGTTTTTTCTATGGCTTCTTTGATTTGTGCTTTGTGTTCTTTTATATCTTCAAATTTAAGATTAAAATCACCGCATATTGCGTAGTTTCCTAAACGTCTATAAGTATCTTTTACCCCTTGGTGTTCAGGATTGTTGGTACCGTAGATGTTTTTTATCCTTTGGTCTTTGCATATTTTAAAGACTTCGTTTACGGTTATATCACCGATTACCTCTTTGTCACACACTAGTTTTATATTTTCACCGTGTTTTGCGTGTTTTAATACTTCTTCATTTTTTTTACCGCTTGGGGCTAATACAAATGAAAACGGAAAACTTTTACCGCCGTAAACTTTCGTTTTGTCAACTTCTCTTGCTGTTTTTTCGTCCATCAAAGACATAACAGGCGCGAAAAGCCCCTCTTTTAGCATACCTAATGTAGCAACGGCTTCTTTATCTATGTAGAGATATTTTTCTTTCATTATAAAACCTCTTTTGTTTTTATATGCAGTTTGTATTATGATAACAAAAATAAGCTAAAAAATAAGAAGAGTTCGGTATTCGTTTATGTAATATAACCAAACTTTAAATCAACCTTAGATAAAATCTAAACATAATTGATAAAATATAGGAATAGTTTTGAGTAAAATAGTAGTTCAGATTTGTTGTAGCGTAGATAGCCACTATTTTTTGGAGTGTTTAAAGCAAGATTTTCCAAACGATGAGATAATAGGCTTTTTTTACAACCCGAATATTCACCCATATACTGAATATATGCTACGCCTTAAAGATGTTGAGTTTAGCTGCAAGAAGCTCGGCATCACGCTTATTGACGGACTTTATGATATAAATAAATGGTATGAGATAACAAAAGGGTATGAAAACGAGCCTGAAAAAGGGGATCGTTGTACTATTTGTTTTGATGATAGGCTTGATATTACGGTACTAAAAGCAAAAGAGCTAAATGCTGATAAATTTACTACGACTCTACTTATGAGTCCTCTTAAATCCCAAGAAAAGCTTAAAATAATAGGTGATAATCTTGCAACCAAAAACGCTTTGGAGTTTATTTATAAAGATTATAGAAGCGGTAGCGGTGGTGTAAATCAATCTTTGGCAGTCAAAAACAATAGGCTTTATAGACAAAATTATTGCGGATGTATGTATGCCCTAAATGCCCAAAGGGAGGCACAAAACAGACTTTGCGATGAACTAATAACCCCTATATCACAGCAGGTATTGCCAAACTCTATAGAGTATAGACTTGCTTTGTTTGAACAAAGGGATAAGTTGGCAGATGAGGGCAAAGAGTTTTTTATAAAAAAGGTTGATTTTATAAATTATAGGCTTTTAAACGGGCTTCTTAAAATCAATAAAAACATAGTCCCGTCTTACATAGTGGCATACTCTTACCTAAAATCACAAAAAACAAATGCAAAGGTAGAATTTATCAAAGAGGGGATGGCATATTTGAGTAAAAACGGTATAATTTTACTCGACATAAATCGTTTTAACGATTTGACAAACAGCTCATACAAAAGTGTCAAAGAGCTTTTAAATACTCCTTTGAGTTTTGATGATGAGGTAAACTTGAGAAAGTCTATATTAAAAGATTTTTCACTATCTCCAATATTGGTGGTGGATAGTATAAAACAAGACGATTTTGTAGAATTGGTATTGAATTCAACATATTTTTCAGATACAAAGGAAGAAATTGAAATTATTAGTTAGTGCTTTGGAACCGTCGGCAAATATCCATTTAAGTGAGCTGAAAAAACATCTTAGTTCGGATGTTGAGTTTGTAGGGATATACGACAAAAATCTAGGTAATCCAATATATGATGTTTCAAGCGTCGCCGTTATGGGGTTTGTGGATGCTATAAAAAAAATAAACTTCTTTTTGGATTTGAAAAAGCAAATGGTAGCTTTGGCAAAGGGGTGCGATAAGGTGTTGCTTATGGATTCATCCGGGTTTAACCTCCCTTTGGCAAAAGAGCTAAAAAAAACATATCCTAATTTGGAGATAAACTACTATATACTTCCTCAAGCTTGGGCATGGAGAAAAGGGCGTATTAAGGTGATAGAGAGTGTTTGCGATAAACTTTTTTCTATACTCCCTTTTGAAAAAGATTTTTATACAAAAAAAGAGAAGATAGAGTATGTGGGACATCCACTCCTTGATGAGATAAAAGAGTACAAAGATGAGGTTGTAAATAGCGGTAAAATAGCCTATATGCCTGGGAGTAGAATAGGGGAGATAAAAAAACTTATCCCTACATTTAAAAGTGTTGCCAAAGAAATAGGGAAAGAGAAAAAGCATATTTTGATAGTACCTCAAAACTTTAAATCGAGGGATTTATTTGAAATTTACGGTGAGATAGATGATTTTGAGATAAGTTTTGAAGCACATAAAACCCTTTATGAAAGTGAGTTTGCATTTATTTGTAGCGGTACTGCTACTTTGGAAGCGGCTATTATCGGTACACCGTTTGTATTGGCATATAAAGCAAAAAAAACGGATTTTTTTATAGGGACGAAGATATTTAATATCACAACCATAGGTCTTGCAAATATCTTTTTTGAAAAGATGAACAAACCTCACTTGCATAAAGAGCTTTTGCAAGAAGATGTAAACGTCCAAAGTCTTATCCACGAATATAAAAGTATAAATAAAGAGATTTTTGTACAAAGAACTATAGAGCTTAGAGAGTATCTTCAAAAAGGTAGTAGCCAAACGGTAGCTCGTCTAATCGAAAATAAATAAAGATTTTGATATTATAGTAGAAAATTAATTTTATGTTAGGAATTAGTATGTTAGATATTATGGAAATACAAGAGATTTTACCTCATAGATACCCATTTTTACTTGTCGATAGAATTACTGATATGGTAGAAAAAGAGACTATAGTAGGGTATAAAAATATCTCTATTAGCGAACCTGCGTTTATGGGGCATTTCCCGGGACATCCTATATATCCGGGTGTTTTGATATTAGAGGGTATGGCACAAGCAGGTGGAATACTAGCCCTTAAAAGTAACGGTCTTACAAATGAACAATTAAAAACAAAAGTAATATACTTTATGAGCATAGATAATGCAAAGTTTAGATCACCCGTAAAACCGGGCGATAAGCTTGAATATAGGGTAAAAGTAGTTAAATTAAGAGGTACTTTGATAGTTCTTCAAGGGGAAGCTTACGTAGATGATAAGCTTGTGGCAGAAGCAGAACTAAAAGCAATGATTGTTGATAAGTAGGAATAAATGTCGCAAATTCATAAAACTGCCATCATAGAAGATGGTGCAATAATAGGTCAAAACGTAACTATAGGTGCATACACGATAATAGGTAAAGATGTTCGTATCGGTGACGGTACTACCATAGGTAGCCATACGCTTATAGAAGGTAAAACGACTATCGGTAAAAATAATCAGATTTTTTCTCATGCGGCACTTGGTTCAATCCCTCAAGATTTGAAATTCAAAGGTGAAGATGTAGAACTTATTATCGGTGATAACAATAAAATAAGAGAATTTACGCTGTTTAATCCGGGAACCGAAGGCGGCGGCGGCAAAACTATCATAGGTAACAATAACCTTTTTATGGGATATGTTCACGTTGCTCATGATTGTATTATAGGTAATAACTGTATATTTGCAAACGTGGCTACTTTAGCAGGGCATGTCGAGTGTGACGATTATGTAGTGGTAGGCGGACTTACCCCTGTTCATCAGTTTTGTAAGCTTGGAACATCTGTCATGGTAGGCGGCGGTAGCGTGGTTACCCAAGATATTCCTCCGTTTTGTTTAGCTGAAGGTAACCGTGCAGTGTTAAGAGGTCTTAATCTAACGGGACTACGAAGAAGATTTGATGATAGAACTACAATAGACGAAATAAAAAGAGCGTATAAAAAGCTTTTTGCTTCAAATGCACCTTTGATGGATAGTGCAAAAGAGATTTTGGATAGTACGGACAACGAATACGTAAGGAAGATGGCTGAGTTTGTATTGAATACAAAAAGAGGGATACCTTTTGAAAGAAGGAAAGAAATTGAGTAAGAAAATAATATGTGATTTCTGCGGAGCGGTAGATAGTGAACAAAATCCGATAGTTTCGGGCGACCATGCTAATATTTGTAAAGCTTGTATAACGGCGGCTTACGACATAGTAAATGCAGATGACAGTAGTTATGTGGAGTCTACGGAGTCGGCTACTACAAAACATAAAGATGTTGATATACCTACACCTGCAAAACTAAAAGATATTTTAGACCAGTATGTCGTGGGTCAACATAGAGCAAAAAAAGTTTTGGCCGTGGCTGTTTATAACCATTATAAAAGAATATTTAAAAAACTTCCCGATACAAACGACGATACGGAGATAAATAAGTCTAATATCCTTTTGATAGGACCTACGGGAAGCGGAAAAACTCTAATGGCTCAAACTATAGCAAAATATCTTGATGTTCCTTTGGCTATCGCGGATGCTACAAGCTTGACCGAAGCCGGTTATGTGGGCGATGATGTAGAAAACGTAATCACTAGATTACTTCAAGCAGCAAACGGTGACGTAAAAAGAGCAGAACAAGGGATAATCTTCATAGATGAGATAGACAAAATTGCTAGAATGAGTGAAAATAGAAGTATCACGAGAGATGTGAGCGGTGAGGGTGTTCAACAAGCTATGCTTAAAATTATAGAAGGGAGCGTAGTAAATGTTCCTCCAAAAGGTGGAAGAAAACACCCTGGTCAAGATGCTATACAAGTGGATACTACTAATATTTTGTTTATTTGCGGCGGGGCTTTTGACGGTCTTGAAGATATTATCAAAAAAAGACAAAGCGGAAACGTTCTTGGCTTTAATCAAAGCAAAAAAACAAAAAAAGAGATGGAAAATGTTATAAATTCAGTTGAGTCAGACGACTTGGTGAAATACGGTATTATACCTGAACTTTTGGGTCGTTTGCATATGATTACTACATTGAACGAGATAACAAAAGATGATATGGTACATATTTTAAGTGAGCCTAAAAATGCACTTACGAAACAATATATGAAACTATTTAAACTTGATAACGTGGAGTTAGAGTTTGAAAAAGATGCACTTGAACTAATAGCTCAAAAGGCGATAGAGAGAAAAACGGGTGCAAGAGGGTTAAGGTCTATTATGGAAGATATTATGCTTGATATTATGTTTGATTTACCGAATCTAAATAATAAGAAAGTTATAATCACGAAAGATGTAGTAAATAAAACTAGTGAACCTAAAGTTGCTTAATATAAGGATTGAAGATGTTTTTTGATAAATTGGTAGGTATGTTTTCAAATGATATGGCTATGGACTTGGGTACTGCAAATACTCTAGTTTCCGTAAGAGGTAAGGGGATTATTATCAATGAACCTTCGGTTGTTGCCGTTCAAAATGATAGATTCGGAAGAGATAGAATCTTGGCCGTCGGTATAGAAGCAAAACAGATGATAGGTAAAACACCTCTTAATATACAAGCAGTACGTCCTATGAAAGACGGTGTTATAGCGGATTTCGAGATGACGGAGAGAATGATTAGATATTTTATAGAAAAGGCTCATAAAAGAAAAGCTTTTTTAAGACCTAGAATAATCATAGCTATCCCTCACGGTATCACTCAAGTCGAGAAAAAAGCGGTAAAAGAGTCCGCAATAAGTGCAGGGGCTAGAGAAGTTTTCCTAGTAGAAGAGCCAATGGCTGCTGCAATAGGTGCAGGTATTCCCGTAAGTGAGCCTGATGGTCATATCGTTGTTGATATAGGTGGCGGTACTACGGAAATAGGTGTTACTTCTCTTGGTGGTCTTGTACTTTGCAAATCTATAAAAGTTGCCGGAGATAAGTTTGATAGGTCTATCATGGAATATGTAAGACAAAACTATAACTTATATATCGGTGAACGCACTGCAGAGACTATCAAAATAGAGATAGGTACGGCTATAAAACTTGATACTGAGCTTAAAATAAAAGTAAAAGGTAGAGACAACTCAGGTCTGCTTTCTACTATCGAACTTGGAAGCGAAGGTGTAAGAGCAGCTCTTAGAGAACCTCTGAAAGAGGTGGCTACCGCCGTAAGAAACGTACTAGAGGAGATGCCGCCTGATCTTGCTAGCGATATAGTAGATAACGGTATTGTTCTTGCCGGTGGAGGTGCTTTGATAAGAGGAATAGATAAATATCTAGCCGATATCGTAAAACTTCCGGTTAGGGTAGCGGAAGATCCTTTACTTGCCGTAGCAAACGGTACAAGCAAGGTATTGGATGAAGAGGATTTGCTTAGATTAATATCAAATGAGTAAGAACTTTTTTATAGCTATCTTTTTAAGCATAGCACTGTTATATATCTTCAATATAAACACATATGTATCTAATGTATTTAGTTCCGTGACTAACGGTATAAAAACTAAATACTTAGATGTATTCATACAAAGTGGAAATTTCATAAGCAAATATTTTAATCAAGCAAGTACTATAGAGGCTCTTAGACTTGAAAATCAAGAGTTAAAAGAGTATAGGCTTCTATACGAAGATTTACACAGCGAATCAAAACATATATATGAAGTTCTTGGATGGCAAAAGTTTGTATATCCCGAACTTGCCCTTACGAGGGTAGTATCATATAAAAGTCCAAATGATTTAAGTCAAGTTTTGATTGATTATCCTTTGGAAGAGGGTAAAATAGTAGGGCTTATTTTCGATAATTATGCTGCAGGTATCGCAATGTCCGTTGAGGGCAAGACTCTAGCACTACTGAACAATAATACAAAAGCAAATTACGGTGTGATGATAGGTGAAGAAAAAGCTACCGGTATTACGCACGGTGCGGACAATATGGGTAATATATTGATAAAATACATTCCTCTTTGGCAAAATTTCAAAGTAGGTGATATAGTGTATACGAGCGGTATGGACGGTATTTTTTATGAAGGTCTTAAAGTAGGTGAAATAATAGGTATCAAAGAGGGTGTTAATACCTACGAAGCATATATGAAACCGTATGTAGCGTCATCGAAAAAAAGGTTTTTTTATATTTGTAATTTAAAAAGTTCACAAAAAGAATAAAATTGAGTTTTGTATAAAGTTTATTTAAGAAAACTTATCTTAAGATTCGCTAAGTTATAATTTTGAATATAAACTTGATTGGAGTGATACAGATGGGTAGTGCTAAATCAAAAATCAATATTTTATTGATTGATAATAACGATGAAGCTTTGGCGGTTTTTAACGAGAACTTTGCAAAGCAGGGTATAGAAGTAACAAATTTCAGAAACTATGAAACTGCTCTTAGAAAGATTGATTTAAAAAAACATTTTGATATAATAGTTGCAAATACTATAGATTCGTCTACGGCTTGGATAAACTTTATAAAGTTAGTAAAAGCTTATTCCAACAAAGATTCACGCGCTATTCTTATAGGTAACGGGGATATACAAGATTTGTTATATGCAACGGAAATAGAAGCACAAAAATATTTTACCGTTCCTTGTGATTATGAAAAAGTTGCAAGTTATACAAAAACCGTGATAGACACTTTGGCTACTTTTATAGCTAGTAACGACAGTGTTTCTTTACAAGAGGGTTGGATTTATTCTTTCAATAAAAAAACTCTATCAAAAGGTGACGTGACGATAAAACTTACTAAAAATGAAGTTGCATTTTTGGAAGCACTTATAAAAAACAACAATAAAATCGTTACTTACGAGCAGTTGAAGCTTTATATCTACAAAACCAAAAATCTAAAAAGCGATAAATTACACGCTATAAGAACATTGGCAAGAAATATAAGAGCCAAAACAAAATCAAAAGAGCTTATAGGCACTCTAAATAGAATAGGGTATAAGCTCAAAATAAAAGATTAGTTGTTTATATACCTATTTCTTTGCGGGGTTTTTATTGTATTGACGTCAACTAATATAAATCCGTCGATACAGTTCCCGAATTTCTCATCGGTATTAAATCCCAAAAACTGCACACCGCCGTCTTCACATAATTCACTGTATTGTTTGTATAACGTAGGTACTACGAAACCCACATCGTTTAATGCTGATTTTAGGATTTTGAAATCGTTTTTCTTATCGGTGTAGCTAAAAATAGTGTTTATTTCGTCTATATTATTTGAGTATTTATATGGATTTGTAGGATTGACTAGATTGTTTTCACACCCGTAGTAATAACTGTAATAGTTGATGATTAAATCTTTTGCGATAGGCGGGAAGTTGCTACTTAGGCTTACTGCTCCGAACATATATCTTATATTGCGATTGTTTTTGAGGTATGCACCTATTCCGTACCAGAGATAATCCAAAGCTCTTGTTCCCCAGTATTTAGGCTGAACGAAACTTCTACCAAGCTCGATGGAGTCTTTGAGATACGGTATAAAATCAGGGGTGTATTCAAAGAGCGTAGCCGTATAAAACCCTTCTTGTCCATGTTTTAACATGATATTATTGCTATTGCCTATACGGTATGAACCGACTATTTCAAGCTCTTTTTCATCCCATAGTATAATATGGTCGTAGTATTTATCGTATTTGTCGGTATCACGTTTTTTATTTACCCCTTCGCCTACTTTTCTAAAGGATAGTTCTCTTAGTCTTCCTATCTCTTTAAGTATTGTTGAATCATCGCTATAGGAGTATAAATATATCTTTTTGCCGTCGTTTGTAGCTCCTAACGTAATTGCACTTTTTAGCTCTTCTAGGATAGCTTGACGACTTTCAGGATGAGCTATGGCTTTTTGGGTAGAGAGGATGGATTTGGATTTGGAGATGGCATATAGGTGTTTTTTGAATATATTAACAAGCTCTTTTTTCTTGATATTTTGCGGAATACTTTCGTAAGGTACAAGCTCACCTATGGTAATAATAGCTTTTTTGTTTTGTTTGTTAAACATCTCGTTTGATAAAAGAAGTGTTGAGATTTTTTTGTTGATAGCCGATACGGTGTAAAATAGCCATGAGTTTTTTGCTTTGATATGAATAGGTAAAATCGGTGATTTGGAGTTGAGTGCAAAGGTCAAAAATCCTTTGTACCATTTTGTATCTTCTATCCCCTTAAGCCCTGCACGGCTTACCTCTCCACACGGAAATATGATAACTGCATGACCTGATTTTAGCTCATCGTGGATTGCTTTTATATCCTCTTTTGTTTGGGTCGAGTTGAAATTATTTACTTTGAGAAGTAAGCTATCTAGCTGTTTAAACTGACTCAAAAAGTCGTTTGCTACTATTTTGACGTCTTTTCTTATGTTGCCTATGGTTTTTAGAAGCATAAGACCGTCTAAAGCCCCTAACGGATGGTTTGCTATGATGACTACACTACCTGACGTGGGTATGTTTTGGATTTGATTTTGCGATATTACCACATCGAAATTGAAGTGTTCTAAAATAGCATCGACAAACTCAAAACCTGTAAGATGTGAGTTTTCTTCCAAAAAAGCATTTATCTTGTCTTCGTGGATAACCTTTTTTAGAAAATCTATAAACGCCTTTTTGTCCAGTGTAGGGTATTTTGCTTGTATCTCTCTTTGAATACTTATCATTTGATAGCCTTGAACTTTTTTCAAATCATAATATGAGATAGTTACAAGAGGATTACTTTGGCATTTAAGTATTATTTTAGCGTTAGGGTATTATAGTATTATTTATATCTTAAAGGGGTTTGGAATGTTTGAAACTATCAGAGGTGTTGATTTGTTTTTTTTGAAATTTTTTCATACCGTAAAGACAAAGTACAATGATAAGTTTTTTGCCTATATTACTTGGCTTGGTTCGCTTTGGGTTTTAATCCCTTTGTGGGGTGTTTTGACCGTAGTTTTGGCAAATATGAATCTACAACATTTGATTTTTCCCTTTTATGTGGGATTTGTGGGTGCTATAGCTACTACTTATGCCTTAAAATATACATTTGATAGACAAAGACCGCACAAATACAAAGCGATAGGGGAGATACCTTTTGACCCGTCATTTCCTAGTGCCCATACGACTCAAATATTTATAGTTACTTTTTTAATAGTTATATTGTTTTTTAATGTAGATTTTGAGATGAAATACGTGTTATCAGGTATATCTTTTATGGTAGCGGTTATTGTAGCTATGTCAAGAATGTATCTTCAAGTACATTACTTTTCGGATGTAATAGTTGGGTTTGCGGTGGCTACCGTATGGGCATATATCGGCTATAGTTTAGTATCTCGATAAAAAGGGGCGGAAAATGGAAAATAAATTTTTGGGTACCGGTGAAGAGGGGTATCATCCCGTTAGAAAAATAAAAGTGGTATTTAACGGTCTTCGTTTTGCACTTTTGCATGATTTTAGCGTATTGTATAAACTGATATTATCTTTGATGATAGTTATACCGTCATTTTTCTTAAGTTCTTTGATGGATGTAACCATAATCATACTGGCTACAGGGGTTATGCTTGCTGCTGAAATATTTAATACGGCAATAGAGGCGATATGTGATTTTATGATTACCGACTATAACGAAAAAATAGGGATTATCAAAGATATTGCTGCAGCTGCTACGGGGATCACTATTTTTGTGTGGGTGGTAATAATGGCTATAGAGTTGCATAAGCTTTTGAAAGCTGTTGCTTTGATTTGAGATATGATTTTTCATAGAGAGTAGAGCTTGAAACATTTAAAGTGACGGATAAGTACAAACTTTCAAAAAGTGATGAAAAGAAGATACTCTCCATAATAAAAGAACATCAACAAAAACTAATAGGAGCTTGGGATGAATACTTCAATTACAAGGGTTGATTTTGGTGATAAGATTTATATTTATCTAAAAAGCAGTGATATTTTGACTATACCGTATAACTATACAAAAAAAATCCAAAATGCAAAAAAAGAACAACTAACTAATTACAGAATTATAGGTGATGGTATAGGAGTTCATTTTGAAGATATAGATGAGGATATTTCCCTAAACGGTATTATCTCTTATAAAATGAGTCACGAACTAAAAGCATCTTGAATCTATCATCCTAATTTTATTGATTGTTGATATATGTTAACTAGTATGTAAAATCAGCATTTCACTTTACAATTTATGAAGGATAATGTACCGTATAATATAGATAGAAAAGTATATAAGTGATTTGATTTTAAAAAGATAGTAGAATTGGTTTATTTTGCATTAAATTTTATAGTTTTGTATTTTATATGTTTTGAGGATAGATTCCTAGAAAGTTTTTATATACTTAGATATGTCTTTTTTGAGGTATATTGTTAGCATAAAGTGAAGTTTCTTTATGGATTTATTACATATGAAAGAAAATGATAGTTTTTAATAAATAGTTGCTACATTTTAGTGGTGAATTGGTAGTTGATGGAAGAAAAAAGTACTTTTCAAGAGAATTTCCGCTAGAATATGATTTAGTAAAAAATGATGTAAGGATATAAAGTTGCAAATAACTAAAATTAAAATAGATAACTTTAAATCAATTCAAAAACAATCAATTAAATTGTTGCCTAATATTAATGTTTTTGTTGGAGTTAATGGTTCTGGTAAATCAACAATTTTAGATTCTGTTGTAATTTCTTTATCATGGCTTATAAATAGAATTCAAAGAGAAAATTCACAAGGTAAACCAATTGATGAATTTGATATTAAGAATGATACTAATAGTGCAAAAATAGAACTTGAACTTGAAAATGACAAAAATTCATTTACCTGGTCTATAGCAAAGACACTTCGAGGATATCCAGTGAAAGAAACTTCTAATTTATTGGAAGTTAGTGAATTGGCTTCAATTTTTCAAATACAATATCAAAAAAACAATCAACTACCTATGATAGTGTATTATCCAGTCAATAGAGTAGCTGATGGAATACGACCCAATTTAAGAATGAGAGACAGTATTTCCGACTTGGATGTATATGATAATGCGTTAGGTGGTAGAGCAAATTTTCAATCATTTTTTGAATGGTTTAGACTGCAAGATGATATTGTCAATGAACAAGCACAATCAAGAACCAAATGGATGCAAAGTCATAGACCTTGGATACAAAGAAAAATAACTGATATTTTTCGTATTTTTTCATTAAATGAGCAAAATGATGGTTTTAATCATTTTAAAGAAAAATTAAAATTTGATGAATTTATATTAGAAGAACCTAAGTATTTATTTCATGAATTAATACATGCTATAGAACATCTTGATTTTGAAGATGCTGATGCAATGAAAGTGCCACATATTTTGCACGATATTGAATATCTCCTTTATCAAATGGGGAAATTATCTGACATGAATAGAGATAATGTCATAGGTTTTGAAGAGTTTCCATTTCATCATTTGGAAAGAGTAATTTCGCAAATTTTGGATTTAGTTGAAGAAAAGTATCGACACCGTTCGGTTATGCATGAGAAGACAATTCAATTTATATGGGAAATGTTTTTATTTTCAGTTTTACTTGGATTTTGGTGGACGAGCAATGATGCCAAAAGAGAAATTGAACAATTACTTAGAATATTTAATCCATTAAAAAATCTACCTAATAATTTTTCAAAAAAATATATGTATGAATTTGTGGAAAAATTAAAAAATATTCTTGAGAAAGATACACAAAGAATAAAGCATGCAACTATCAACGAAGGTCGTGAATTGCACTTTGTAACGAAAGCCATCGAGAGTTTTATCCCCGAGTATTCTAATTTTAGAGTAAAACGAATTCCTAGTCCACATATGCTTGTAGATAAAAATGGAAAGACTATTAGATTGGATAGATTGTCTGATGGTGAAAAAAATATGATAGCTATGATAGGTGATATAGCACGAAGACTATCGATTTCTAATCCAAGAATGAAAAATCCATTAGAAGGTGATGGAATAGTTTTAATAGATGAAATTGACTTACATCTACATCCAGCATGGCAAAGAGTGATTATTTCAAAACTTACAGAAGTTTTTCCAAATTGTCAATTCCTTGTAACTACACACTCTCCTCAAATCTTAAGTCATGTGAAAGCAGAACATGTTTTTTTATTAGTACAAAAAAATGATAATATGGATGTGATAAAACCCACAGAATCTTATGGAAAAAGTAGTGATAGACTTTTAGAAGATATTTTAGGTGTTGAATCAAGACCACTACCTATAAAAAATGAACTTCATCAATTATTTAAACTTATTCAGGATAAAGATTTAGAAAAAGCAAGAAAAATAATGCAAAAACTTGAAAGTGAAATTGAAGGGAGGGAGCCTGAATTAGTTAAAGCTAATGTGCTTATTCAAAGAAAAGAGATTTTGGGCAAGTAAATGAAATATATCCAAAAAGCATGTGCAGAACCAACAAGCCTGAGTGATTGGAAAGCACAAGATAAAATGTATCAACGTGGAAATGCGACATGGAAACGCTTACGTACTGTTAACGGAAGAGAATATAAAAAAGAGTTTACACAAGCTTTAATAGTTGAGCAGGGATATATTTGTTGTTATTGTGAGCAAAAACTTGATATAAGTGATTCTCATTTAGAACATTTTATTCCTCAAAACTTGGATGAATTCTCTGAATATTTATTCGACTATAATAATATATTATGTTCGTGTCAACTGGAATTAGAATCAGGAGCACCTCGTCATTGTGGAAATAGCAAAGGTAGCTGGTACGATAAGGATTTATTGGTTTCTCCACTTGATCCAATGTGTGAAACTAAATTTACTTATACATTGGATGGACAAATTTCTCATACTGATGAAGCTTCAAAACTAACAATAAAACATTTACAACTTGACATAGATAAGTTGAATAAACTTAGAGAAAGTGCTATTGATTCAATACTGTATCTAGACCCTGTTGCAAAAGATGTATTACTTACTGAAGATGAATCGAAAGAATTTGCACAAAAATATTTACAGAAAAACAATGGTAGATTTAATGAATTTTATACAACTATTGAATATTTATTTGCATAAAGTAATAGACTGAATACAAAGATGATGACACTTTTTTATTCAGTTAACATATTATGGTAAGTTATATTGTTGCTAGATTATCCTAAGTAAGTTTGACAACTTTTTGCTAACTTGATATAATTCGGCAAAAAATATGAAAAACATAATACTAACTACACTCAACGCTAGATATTCCCATACCTCTTTGGCTCTTAGGTATTTGTATGCCAATTTACATGAGCTGCAACAAAGTTCGCAAATCCTAGAATTTGTCATCAACTCATCACCCCAAACCATAGCAGAAGAGATACTAAGTCATAGTCCAAAAATAGTGGGTATCGGGGTTTATATTTGGAATGCTTACGACGTGGGTGAGATAGTAAAAGTCATCAAAAAAGTATCACCTCAAACTATAGTCATACTCGGTGGTCCAGAGGTGAGTTATACCCCTTTTAGGGTCAATTTTGATATGGCTGATTATATAATATCGGGTGAGGGGGAGGAGAGTTTTTATACCCTTTGCAAGGAGATATTAGAAGGTAATCAACCAAAAGAGAGAACAATCAAATCAAAAGGGGTTGATTTTACCGCTATAAAATTGCCTTATGATTATTACACCGATTTTGATATACAAAACAGACATATTTATGTGGAGAGTTCACGTGGTTGTCCGTTTGAGTGTGAGTTTTGTTTATCTTCTATCGATTTGAAAATGAGGTATTTACCGCTTGAAGTTATCTTGAGTGAGCTTGAAAAACTATGGGTTAGGGGTGCTAGGAATTTCAAGTTTATAGATAGGACTTTCAATGTCAAAATAAGCTATGCCAAGGCTATTTTGGAATACTTTTTATCAAAAAACGAAGAGTATTTTATCCACTTTGAGGTGATTCCCGATAACTTCCCCGATGAGCTAAAAGAGATGTTAAAGCTTTTCCCGCCACACTGTTTACAGCTTGAAGTGGGTATCCAGACGTTAAATTTGGGAATCGCGAAAAATATCAAAAGAAACTTAAAGCTAGAAAAAATCAAAGAAAATCTTAGATTCCTAGAAAATGAGACAAAGGCTCATTTGCACGTGGATTTGATAATAGGGCTTCCAGGGGAGAGTATAGAGAGTTTTGCAACAAACCTTGATGAACTTTATGCCCTTACAAAGTGTGAGATACAGTTAGGAATACTCAAAAAACTCTCAGGTACGACGATAAATAGGCACGATATGGAATACGGGATGGTTTATAGCGATACACCGCCTTATGATATACTAAAAAACGATTTGATTGATTTTGCTTTGATGCAGGATATGAAAAGATTTGCGAGGTTTTGGGATATAGTCTATAATAGCGGTAATTTCCAAAAAACTACCAAGCTACTTTTCAAAGAGGGTAAGGTATTTGATAATTTTTATGCTTTTAGTAAATGGATTTATGGAAGAAGCGAGTCCACATATAAAATATCTCTTGATAGGATAGCGGAGTATTTGTATGAGTATTTATCTCAAAGCTATGATGCAAATACGGTAGCTACGACTATCTTAGAAGACGTGATGGGTGTAGGCGGAAGAAAGATACCGCCGTTTTTAAAGTCTTTGATACCCCATGGTTATGACGTGTCGCAAAAAGAGGTTTCAAAAGCAAATAAAAGGCAACAATTAAGAGAATAATATGAGAAAGTTAAAGTTTATTGTTTTAATAGTATTAGTGATTTTTGCGGTGGATATAGGTAGATATTTTGTTTATCCCGACATCGGAGAGTTGAAAAAAACAAATCCTATGCCGTCAGCTTTTATGGAACTCAAAATGAAGCAGTGGGAAGAAGAGGGCAAAAAGAAAAAGATAGTCCAAAAATGGGTAAATATCAAGCAAATATCACCCTATCTTATAAAAGCGGTTTTGATAAGTGAAGATGATAAGTTTTATGCCCATGAGGGGTTTGATATGGAAGCAATAGAGAGTGCCATAGAAAAAAATATCAAAAGCGGTAAGTTTAGTTTCGGCGGAAGTACCATATCACAACAACTATCAAAAAACCTATATCTAACCCCTAGTAAAAACCCTATCCGTAAAGTCAAAGAGGCTATTATCACATGGAGGATAGAAAAAGAGCTATCAAAAACTAGAATTTTGGAGATTTATCTAAATATTGCCCAGTGGGGAGATAATATTTTCGGGATAGAGGCTGCTTCTAGGCACTATTTCGGTAAGAGTGCTAGTAGTTTGAGTGCTATGGAGGCTTCTCGTTTGGCTGCGGTGTTGCCAAATCCCGTACTTTATAACCCTACAAGCGATAAGAAATTTGTAGTAAATAAATCAAATCGTATTTATAAAATCATGCAAAGAAGAGGGATAGTAGAGCCTGAATTTAAAGAGGTGGTAACCGATAGAATAAGTGATGACAGCAAACTAGAGGTGATAGAAAACCAAGCTGTGGATAAAATAGAGGATTTTGCTACTCCCGTAATAATAGGGGAGTAGTCTGGACTCCGAATCAAGTTCGGAGTGACAAGAACAAGTCCTGAGTGACTAAGTTAAGTTCAAGGTGGCTAGTTTTTAATTGTTTTTTATGATTTTGTTTGTGATTTGTTTGTAATAGTTTCTTATGGTTTCGTCTTTTAAAACAACAGGTGGTTTACCGCTATCGCAATTTTGTCTTATATCCATAGATAGCGGTATCTCGCCTAGGAAATTTATACCGTAATCAACGCTAAGTTTAGCTCCCGTGCCGCTTCCGAAAATATCATATCTTTGTTTTGTATCAGGAGTGATAAAATAGCTCATATTTTCTACAAGACCGCATATAGGTACTCCTACGTCTTTGAACATCATAATAGCACGGCTTACGTCATCTATGGATGCCATTTGCGGTGTGGTTACCAAAATAGCACAGGTAAGGCGTAGTTCTTGAGCCATAGTAAGCTGAACATCACCGGTTCCAGGAGGCATATCAATAACAAGATAATCCAAGCTTCCCCAGTCAACATCTTCCAAAAACTGGATAAGTGCAGACACGGCAACGGAACTTCTCCAAACAAGAGGCGTATCGCTTCTTGGGGTTGTAAGTCCTACGCTCATTATTTTGACGCCGAAATTTATACTAGGTATTATTTTGTCGTTTTCACTCCATTTGAGGCTTTCTCCGTCAACTCCCAACATTCTAGGGATATTCGGTCCATAAACGTCTGCATCAAGAATACCTACTTTGAATCCGTCTTGAGCCAAAGATACGGCGATATTTGCCGCAACCGTAGATTTACCTACCCCACCTTTTCCGCTACTTACGGCAATAATGTTTTTTGCATAAGGGGCGCGGTTGTTCGGGTTTTGGGTTGAGCCGTAGTTGAGAGATTTTTTTGGCGGTTGGACTTTGTTTGTTACGTTTATATTTGAAAAGATCTCTTTAAGTTTTGTATTGTTTTTTATTGTATCACATAGTGTTTCAAAAGCTTCCGTATTGACTATTTTTAAAGAGATATTTAAATAATTTTCGTGTGAAACTATCTCCTCAACTAAAGATAAATCTACAATGCTTTTTTCTAAATTTGGATATTTGATATGTTTTAGTACTTCTATTACTTGGTTTTCACTCATAAATGCTACCTCTTTTTTGTTGTTGAATCAATCTTATCATCGTATTTGCTTTATTTATCCAGTTTGTTGAAACGTTTTGTATATGCGGATAAAGGGCTGTAAGTTTTTTGTATTCTCTTACCCTTGCTTGTAACAGTGCTATAAGCATATCGTAAGTTTCGTAAAGCTTGTTTTGGTTTTGAGCTTCGGCAAACAAATTTTTTAAGAGTAACTCTCTACTTTTTGCCGGAAAGTCAAGTTCAAGTTTGTGAGCAATATCCAGCAAATCTTTTGTGGATAAGTACACTCCGCTAAAAAAAAGCGTTAGGAGTTGAGTTATCAGGTGTTGTTGACTCATGCGGATGCCTTTTCTAGTCTTTTAGATGCTGCTATGCTTACATCTTTTTGAGAATCACGTGAAAGTTTTTCTAGTATAGCTTTTGATGTAGCAGGATTTTCTGCAACTCTAAGTCTAACCATTTTATCGCTATCATCAGCTAAAAGGTTAAGATATTTTTCGGGAGTATTAGGGTTTCCGCTTAGACCGTCTCGCACTATTTTTTCATCACTAAAGAATTTCGGTAGTATATCTTTTGGCGTATTTGGATTTGTAGCAACCAAAGCTCTTACTAAATTGATTTTATCGTTTGCTAAATTAGTAAGAATCTCAACAGGTGTGTGAGGGTTTTTTGCTACTGCCCATCTTGCCTCCATAGACTCTGAAGTGCTAAGTTTTTCTAGTAATGAAATCATAGTTTCACTTTTACCTAGTTCTTTATCATACACCGATGTTTTCATACTTAAATTCATAGCAATTTTCGATTCTACGACTTTGTCACCTATGAATGAATTATAAATTTCTTCGACTCTTTTTATATCTAATGCTTTATCGGATAGTTCATCCAACGCTATATCCATTTCCATAAACAACCTCACTTTTTCAATGTAAGAATAGTATCAAAAAAATATTAAAAACAGATTAAAAATATGATAATTTGGACTTATAATAATGATAATTCATAAAATGGAATATTAGTTTTTATTATAACAAAGATAAATAAAAAAACTCTGAATTTTATTAGAATTTTAGTATTTTGGGCATATAATGGACACGATTTCTTTTCTATATACAAGGAAGAGTAAAATTTCAAAGGAGGTCGTTATGGGTAAACTGTTTAAAATTGCAGTTGCTTTAGTGTTGAGTGTTTCAACTATTACGTTTGCTAATGATACTTACAGTTCGAAAGGCTATACGGATAGGATGAAAGAATATCTAATCAGCGCCGAAGAAGCTATTAAGCTTGTAGGTAAGAAAAATGTAGTATTTGTGAGTGGTGATAGCCATGAAACATACGAAATAGTAGGGCATATAAAAGATAGTGCCGAAATGTATGCACACCATTTACATCATTCGGAGTTAACCGGGCATATGAAGTGTTCGCCGTTGTTGATGTGTATTGATGAAGCGGAAGCTTTAATAAGTAGTAAAGGGATTTCCAACGATACCATGGTAATTGCGTATGATGACTTTAAAGGTCCGAATGCAACGGGTGTATGGTTGTTTTTCAAACATTTAGGTCATGATAACGTAAAAATACTAAACGGTGGTATGGCTGCGATGATGGCTCTTGATAAAAATCAAAATCAATATGATAAATACAAAGATGAAGTAAGAAACTTCTCTAAATCTATAAAAGAGGCACAAAAAGTAGGAGATACTAAAAAAGCCGAAGCTTTAGAGAGAAAAGTTGAAGAACTTACTAAGCTTATGAAAGATTTAGAACCGAAACTTATCGTACAAAAAGGTAAAGAAGTTCATAAAGAACTACACGGTAACTACAAAATTGACGAGTCTAAAATAAGATTGGATTTAGTAGCTTCAAAAGAAGAAGTTTTAAAAGCTGTTGAAGATATAAAACAAAACGGTAAAAATTCAAAATATGCTATTATAGATTCAAGAAGAATGGGTGAGGTTATGGGTGAAGTAAAACTTGATAACGTTGCACGTGGAGGACATATCCCAGGGGCTACGATAGTAGAGTGGACTAATATATCGGATGCACAAAATAAATTATCATTTAAAAAACTTGAAGAGATGCAAAAAGTTTTTGATAAATACGGTATTACAAAAGACAAAACTATTTATCCATACTGTCACGTAGGTGCGGGTAGAAGTACGGAGTTTCAGGTTGCACTTAAATTGCTTGGATATGAAAACGTAAAAACATATACGGGTAGTTGGGATGAGTGGGGCAATGACCAAAACTTACCGATTAGTAGATAAAAGCAGGAGTATTAAATGACAAAACCAATAAATAGTAAGCTTTTAGAAAATCAAGAAGCATGTGAAAATACTAATATTCAAAGTGAGCAAAGAAGAAACTTCCTAAAAGTTTCAGGTGCAACTGCCGCAATGCTTGCAGGTAGCAGTAACCTTTTTGCAAAAACAGAGGTTATGGATATAGTAAACGGTAAAGAAAATTACCCAAATACTACATATACTGAGCAAATGTATAGAAACGAGTTTGGATTTACTTACGGTAAAAAAGAAGAACACGGATTTGCTTACCACTGTGTAAACTGTCAAGGTAACTGTGCATGGGAAGTGTGGTCGCATAACGGTGTGGTTACTAGAGAAAACCAAAGTGCAAGATATCCGAGAATCAATGCAAAAATACCTGATTTTAACCCAAGAGGTTGTAATAAAGGTGTTCAACACTCTCAAATTATGTATGAAAAAGATAGAATTCTTTATCCAATGGAGAGAGTTGGCAAAAGAGGTGAAGGTAAGTGGAAAAGACTTAGCTGGGATGAGGCTGCTACAAAAGTTGCAACACAAATTTGGAACGTAATGACTGACCCTGAAAAAGGTCCTTCAAAACTTCTTATTCAAGCAGGAACAGGACTTTTAACGGAAGGTAGAAGAGGAGCTCCGCTTAGATTCGGTACACAGCTTGGAGCTACTAGAATTTACCCTGCTTCATATCTAGGGGATATGTTTAGCGGTGCTGCTATCGCGTTTGGTGAAGGTAACGTGGGCTGTACGTATGACTTCTTATATAATGTTGATGTTGCGGTTTTCTGGGGTGCTAACCCGTCTGTTTCAAGAATACCTGATGCTCACTTCGTATGGGAAGGGAAATACAACGGTGCAAAAGTAATCGTTATTACTCCTGAGTTTAACGCTAGTGCAAAAAGTGCCGATTTATGGTTACCTATCAAAGCAGGAACGGATAATATCCTTGCTATGGCAGTAATCAACGAAATATTGAAAAACAAATATTACAAACCTGAATTTATCAAAACTTATACCGACCTTCCTTTCTTGGTAAAAGTAGCTGATAAAAAACTTCTTCGTGCAAGTGATTTTGCTACGCATGATGCTTCTAGCTATTCTGCTTCTCATACGGCTGACCACAGTGCTGAAGAGAGATTTTATTGTTGGAATGCAACTACGAATGCGATAGCTGAAATGCCTGGAAGTCATGGAAGCAAAGAACAAACGTTAAAAATCAAAGATTTCAACATCGACCCTGTTTTAGAGGGTGAGTGGGAAATAACCGTACACGGTAAAAAAGTAAGAGTTACGACCGTATTTGAAATGTTAAAGAAAAATGCAGAGCCTTTTACGGCTGAATACGCTGCAAAAGAGTGTTTTACAAATATAGCTCCGTCTGTTATCAAACAACTTGCTTATGATATGTCTGTGCCTAAAGTTGTTGAAACTACTACCGGATTTAGTTTGAACAAATACTTCAACGGTGTTTTAACTATCTGGAATATCTGTTCAATTGCAGGTCTTGCAGGTAAAATGGGACCATACGGCGGTATCAATACCGAAGGTGAGTGGACGTTGAACGGTCTTGGCGGATTAAGTGGATTTGGCGGTAAATATAACCCGAGATTCGGTTCAGGATTCGTGGGTGAGTTTGTTATGGGTGACGGACTAGCAACGGTTGAAGAGTATTTTACAAACGATGATATAGTAAGAGCTCACCAAAGTAACGGAAATAAATCCGGAATTGACAAAGCTGAATATATTAAAATAGTTAAAGCTATGCTTGAAAAAGGCAATATGGCTGATGACGAAAAAGGTACCGGGCATAAATACTGGGATCCTGAAGTGGCCGTACTTATCGCTGATAGTAGATTTAGAAGAAATAAAGGTAGCAAATATCGTGAAGCATTCCTCAAAAAAATGAAACATTTAACTATAGTTGATTTCAAAATGAGTGAAGCGGCTGTTTATGCGGATATTTTACTTCCTGCAAAATCACACTATGAGGTATGGGATATAAGAACATCTCCAGGATACCATAGATTTACAAATCTTGCTCAACCTGTGGCAAATATAAAACCTGTAGGTGAAGCTATGGATGAGTGGGCTATGTTTAGTTTAATAGCAAAAAAACTTGAAGAAATCGCAAATCTTCCTGAAAATAAAGCTAAAGCAAAAGTGGCTGATGATAAGAGATATGCTAGAGATGGATTCCATGAACTTGATATATTCCACAAAGAGTTTACAAATACCGACTCTGAGTCGGAATCGGCAATGGAACCGTATCTTGGAACAGATAAGCAAGCTGTTGAAGCGGCACTTAGCGTATGTGAACAATATGAACCTCATACATTAGAGAAAATGTATAAACAAGGCGGTTTCTTGGTAATCAATGAAAAAGGTGCAACATCTTCACCTCTTTATACCGATAAGCCGTATAATACTATGGAAAACCATATATTTAAGTTTGTACCTTTCCATACATCAAGCGGAAGACAAACGTTTTATGTTGACCATGAGATGTTTTTAAGATTGGGTGCTCAAACAAATACCGGTATGAAAGGTATTAGACCTGAGACTAACTCTTATCCTTTCGGTTTCTTAACACCTCATGCTAGATGGTCTATTCACAGTAACTACAAAACAAGTAGAACACTGCAAAGATTACAAAGAGGTAAACCTTATGTGGCAATAAATAGAAAAGTTGCTGAAATAAAAGGTATCAAAGACGGTGATGAAATAAGAATTTACAACCAACTAGGCGAATTTTATGCTATGGCAAAAGTTAGTTCTTCTGCACCTATGGATTCACTTGTTATGGAACACGGATGGGAACCGTATCAATACAGAAATCTAAGAGGACACAATGAAGTTGTACCTACTGCTCTAAATCTTCTTGAGATGAGTGACGGTTGGGGACATCTAAAAAGCGGTGCATTGTGGGACGGTAACCAATATGCGTACGACGGTGCCGTAAACTTTGAAAAAGCAAGAAAGTAAGGGGAGGAATAGTTTATGTCAAAAAGACAATTAGCGATGGTAATGGACCTAAATAAATGTATCGGCTGTCAAACCTGTACCGTTGCTTGTAAAACACAATGGACAAACAGAAACGGCCGTGAATATATGTATTGGAATAACGTTGAAACATACCCAGGAACCGGTTATCCAAAAAATTGGATGGAACTAGGCGGTGGTTTTGATGCTGCAGGAGATTTACAAGACGGTATTATTCCAAATATAGAAGCAGATTACGGTGTGCCTTGGGATTATAACTTTGATGCACTAGCTGACGGAAAACAACTTACTCCGAACGTTGAGCCTACATGGGGACCAAACTGGGATGAAGACGAAGGTGCAGGAAACTTTCCAAACGACAACTATTTCTTCTATATTCCAAGAATTTGTAACCACTGTACAAACCCAGGGTGTTTGAGTTCTTGTCCAAGAGATGCTATTTTCAAAAGAGATTTAGACGGTGTAGTACTTGTTGACCTTGATAGATGTCAAGGATATAGATATTGTATCGCAGGATGTCCTTACAAAAAAGTATATTTTAACCCGAAACTTTCTAAAACGGAAAAATGTATATTCTGTTTCCCAAGAATTGAACAAGGTTTACCGCCTGCATGTGCTCAACAATGTGTCGGAAGAATTAGATTTGTAGGTTTCTTAGACGATGTAAATTCACAAGTTCATCAACTTGTACATAAATACAAAGTTGCATTGCCTCTAAGAGCAGACCGTGGAACAAGTCCAAACGTATATTATATACCGCCTACCGAAGCGCCGCCTAAGTTTGATGCTGAAGGTAACGTAATAGAAGGAAGCAATAGAATTCCGGTAGAAGAACTTGAAAAACTTTTCGGTACGGAAGTAAACGGAGCTATCAAAACTCTAAAAGCCGAGATGGCAAAAAGAAAAGAAACAGGCAAAAGTGAATTGTTAGATTTATTGATTGCTTATTCTCATTCGGATATGTTCAGACTTGATAATAACTATTACAAAAAAGAGGGTTCAAATAAACTTGCACCTGTTGACAATAGATATTTAAGCGGTAAACATACTCAAAAAATTACTAGATTTTTAAGGAGTAAATAATGATAGCAATTAGTAATAAATCTATCAAAAAACTTATCGGTAGCTCATTGGCGGCTACTGCACTTTGTGCAAGCGGTGCGTTTGCTTCTCCTGTAATTACGGCTTATAAAGTAGATGCGGACATTAAACATATCGGTGTTGAGTCAAGTCACTGGAGAAAAGCTAAAGAAACGGAAATATTAGCTTATCCTCAAACAACGATTCATTTGAACGATAAAAAAGCAAATGGATTGAATGACGGTAATAAAGCTAAGAAAATCAAAGTAAAAGCTTTGACTGACGGGCAAAATATAGCTTTCAAAGTAGAGTGGGCTGATAAAACACAATCAATCCAATCAGGAAATGCTATAAAAAATACTGAATTCCCTGACGGTTTTGCCGTACAATTTGCGGCTAAATACGATGATCCTTTGAAATTACCTTATATCGGTATGGGAAGTGTTGATAGACCTGTAATGGTTTATTTACAAAAAGCGGTAGCTAAACTTTTTGAGCCAAACGGAAACGGTGAGATAGACAAGCAAGTAAATCGTGCAAATTCTCCATATTTTCAAAAAGATTTAGAGAAATTTGATATAGATGTGGCTCATCTTGCAAGAAGAAGCTATCAAAAGGCGTTTGTTGCCGAAGGTTTTGGTTCTATGACTGAAATAAAAGATAAAAGTAGCGACTTTTTGATGGATATGAAATACAAAAAATCTGTTTTTGGTACAAGCGGTTGGGAGGGAAGTGTTGTAAGACCTCTTAATGATGAGTACGTAAAAATTTATAATGATCCGATTCCGGTAGCTTTTGCGGTTTGGGACGGTGATAAAATGAATAGAGACGGTTTAAAACACCTTTCTACTTGGATTATAGTGGAATTTGACGGTGTCGCAAGTAATGATAAACTAAAAAAAGAGTTTGATAAACCTCTTAATAACGCAAATGTAAAAAGCGGTGAAGAGTTGATGAAAACTCATTGTGCAAGCTGTCATAACTACGGCAAAGTGCATGAAGCAGCATCTGCTTATATGGCTCCTAATCTATCTAACATCGGTGGATATTCAACTACTCCGTATTTGATTGAGTCTATAAGAGAGCCTAATAATGCAATAGTTCCGGGATATAATCCAAATGCTCACTCAAATTTTGCTTGGCATTACGGTGACAGAGCTAGCGGTATGACTTCAGCTATGCCTGCATTTGATTATTTAACTGAACAAGAGGTATTGGATATCGTAGGGTACCTTAAAACTCTAAAAGCGGAGGTAGAATAATGAAAACGCTTAAAGTTTTATTAGCAGGGCTTAGTGCCCTTGCTTTTGCTTCAACCGTTTCTTTAGCTGAAGAGGTTGAAAAAGAGGGATTTTTAACGACTAAATGGTGCGCACAAAACGGTATGTTTACAAACTGTAGACTTGAAACCGTATTTTGCGGATATGAGGGTTGTTTGAAAGAGATGAAAGAGTTTAAAACTGATATTAACGGGGAATTGGTACTTTATGTACACAGTGAAGGTAAATCTTATGATTTGAAATTCCCTCCTACAATCAAGATGTATCAAGTTTTAAAAGAGGCTTTAAATAAAAATGAAGTTACTCTAACAGGTCAACTAGATACTAAGGGTGTCTTAATGGTTGAGGAGTATGAAGCTCCGCCACCGCCTAAAAAAGAGTTCTTCAAAGGTTGTTTATAATATAATCCGACTTCGGTCGGGTTATAATTAAGTGCTAGATAGGTTGATTATGGATAATAAAAATAGAATTTATATATATGCTTTTTTGTCGAAGATTTTTAACGACGTATTGGATATAGAATATATACAAGAGTTAAAATCAAATCATGATTTATTGGAACTTATAGGTGAAAGCACCAAAAATTGGTTTTTGCAAAACGATATAGAATCTATTTGCAAAGATGCAAACGTGGATTATACTACTATATTTTTGATGAATGCAAAACCTATAGAGACCTCTATTATAGATGCTAAAGATGAGATATTGGTAGGTCTTTCAAATCCTGTTATGCAGTTTTATTTTACTCATGGGTATGAGCTAAATTTGAGTGCTTCAAACCTTCAAACACCTGATCATATCGCTTTGGAATTTGCATTTATGCAAAATCTTGTAAGTAGAAACGAGCTAAAAGCTCAAAAAGAGTTTTTGCAAACTCACTTGTTAAATTGGGCGGTGCCTTACTTTTTGGCGGTCAAAGAGATGGCTGTAACACCTCTGTATAGAGATTTATCGGATTTTGTAATAGAATTTTTGGCTAGTGATTATGATGAGGTATCTACAATACTTCAATAAATAATACTTTTTTGTAACATTTCACAAAAATATTATCTTAAAGATTATAAGTTAAATACTTTATGTACTTTTTTTCTATATAATTCGTTCTAAAATTATAAGAAGGAATTATTTGAAACAGTTATTTTTGTTATTGTGTAGTATTTTTGTATTGTATGCACAAGACGTTGACTTTATATATCATGGTGACATGTCTTTCTTTAATGCAAGTTTTGCTAAAGATTATAATACGCTAGGTAAGATTGTAAAACAAACTGATAAAGTTAAATACTACGATAGTGCATTCGGCGGTGACATAGGGGTATCGGGTAGTTATATTGATACTAGTTTATATGTCGGAGTTTATTTTTCTCAAAGACTTAAAAGAAGAAATAGCAATATTTTAAAAAACGAAGCAACACTTTATGATGAAGATTTGAATAATTTACATTATATCGGTGAGGCATACATTCAACAAAAATACAATAACCATATATTCTCCATAGGAAGACAAACAAAAAACTCACAGCTTTTGGATGGAAACCACAGAATTACTAAAAATAGTTTTGAAGGGTTACGCTATAGGTATCAAGAAGATAAATTAGATGTTGATATTTTTTATTTTGATAAGGTAGCATCTTCCACGATAGCAAACTCGGTACCTTTTAATCATAAATATGGATTTCTTGGGTATGGTATGGGATATAACGTGGGTAATTTTACCGATATATCAAAACATATTTTAAATGAAGATTTGTCAACAAACGGTGCGATACACGCAGATATAAAGTATAAAGAGGATTATTACGATATTGAACTTGAAAATCTTTATGTGGATAATTTTTTTAATACGACAAGTCTAAATGCTACTTTGAAAACACAAAACGTATTTTTGAAACTGGGTACTATTTATCAAACTTCGGTAGGTAAAGATTATGTTGAGAGGAAGTTTTCAAAAGAGTTAAAATCAAATCTCTATCAAGGGGAGCTGAAATATCAAAAAAATGATTTCGTAGCACTTTATAGAGCCTCCGTAACACCTGCAAATACTGATGCAATTTATAACGGGACGTTGTTTTCTCCATTTTCCAACAAAGCCGCTTGGATAAAAGGTTTTAATACTTCTCATGCTTTTATAGCAGATACTACGTCACAACAAGTATTGGTTTATAATACCTTTAGACCTAATGCTTTTCCTCCCACAACGGTTGCATTATCGTATATTAGGTATGATATAGGTGATAAAAACGGTGATATGAACTACCCTCTTGATACTAGAGAAAAGTTTATACAGATAAAAAGCTATTTTAGTAAAAGTTTGTCGGCTAAACTTATTTATTCGGTTATCGATAATGTTGATTTTATTACATCAAAAACTAAAAATACAAGATTTATTTGTGAGTATGTTTTCTAAATATTTTTCTGTGTAAAAGTTATTTCAAAGATAGCCCCTTCTTTTTGATTGTGGGCTTTTATAGTACCGTGGAATTTTTGTTCCACAATAGTTTTTGCTATAAATAGTCCTATGCCGGTACCGTTTTGTTTTGTCGTTATGTAGCTATCAAAGATAGAATCGATAGGTTTTATATCTATCCCTCCTCCGTTATCTTGTATTTCTATTTTGAAACCATCGAGATATTTTTTTAGTGCGATATGTATATGTCCGTTTTTAATTTCTCTTTCTATGAGGACATCCTTAGCATTTAGCACTATGTTCATAATTATTTGAGAAAATTCATTTGAATTGCCGTTTAGATAAGCATCGGTATTTGATGAGTATTTTAATTGGATGTCATTATGTGATAAGGAATCTTTTATAAAGTCGATACATCTTTGTATTTCATAGCCGACATTAAATTTTTCATCTGTTTTTTTGTTTTGGAAAAAGCTTTGAAAAGTATCAACGGTTGAAGAGAGATGTTGAATAATATTGGAAGAGAGTTTTATTTGAGCTATTAGCTCGTCTTTGGATATTTTGGCAAATTCTAGTTTAACGTGCATATTCATCAAAATAGCACTAAGTTCAGCAAGAGGATGTCTCCATTGATGAGCTATATTTCCACTTAGTTCACCGATACTTGTTTGTTTGGATTTGATTAGGGCTAGTCGTTGATTTTTAATATTTTCTTCTTGAAGTAACTTAATTCTGTAAGACAAAGCGAGAGACAAGGTAACCATATCCCAAACCAATGCGATATTTAATAGATTTAATCCAAATAAATTCAAAGGCATAACTTGTAACGGCATTAAAAAGAAAAGATTGATAAAAATAAGCCCTCCTATCGTGGAAATGAGATAAAATAGTGCAATCTTATTACCTGATTTGTATGATGTGTAACCTATATAAATTAAAAGATATGAGAACAGATAGATAGTACTTAAAATAATAGATTTGGCAATGTCTAGCATAAATAAAACCATCATAATAAAAATCAATCCGATTACAATATTTAAAACTGTGTACATTTTATAATTGTTTTGTTTCAGTCTCAAGAAAGCAACGGTAAACAGGATGAGACTACCTATTTCAAGAAATTTTATAAATGCCAATGTGTTGTGTAAAGTATTGGAAATAAAAAAAGAGACTATACCTGAATCAAGTAATATATAGGACATTAGACTTGATGTGTACATTATATAAAAAAGATAAGTTTTATCTTTTAGTGTTATCATCAAAAATAGATTGTAAAGTAACAATCCCAAGAATACTCCGAAAGTGACAAAAATAATACCGTATAAAATATACCAGTGAGTATTCAACTCAGATTCATCGCCGAATGCAAAAGCCACGTATTGAGTGTTTTTTGATTGTATTTTGAGTAAGTATATTGATTTTGTATCGCTGTTTGTTAGCTCAAACCGTACGGGAAGTGTTTGTAAACTTCTTTTTTCACTAGAGAGTGCATAACCGCTTTTTTGGTTTTTGACCATAGTGCCGTTAATGTCGAAAGTATAAAGCCAAGCATACTCGGTAACCGTATGTTTCAAATCTAAATAGTGGGTGTTTTGAGTGTTGTTTGTATCTATTTCAAAGAAATACCAATACGTATTCGAATCATAACCAAGACTTCTTGCCGTGGGAGGTAATTTTGTAAGTTCATTTGTGAGTGCATAGTTATATGCCTCTTGAGGCGTCAAATCTTTGTCTGTTTTAAAGTATCCGCTTTTATGTACGGTAATATTTGGATTTAAAACCTCAATACTATCAAATCCAAAAGTAGCACTTATTATGCAAAATATAGATATTAAGGATTTTATCATCTAGTCGTATTTAGCCTCCATCCGTTACCTTTTACAGATAGTATAATATCAAATCCAATCTTTGATCTTAGGCGATTTAGTAGGTTTTTCAAAGCAGATTCCGTAACTTCGTCAAGTTCCCAAATATAAGATACGATTTCATCTTTTGTTAGAGTTTTTTCATGATTATCAATAAAAAGCTTGAGTAACATTCTCTCTTTTTTCCCTAAGTCTATCAATTCTCCGTTTTTGTATAGTTCGTCCGTGAGCATATTGTAAATAAGACCGTCCGTAAAAGTAAAAGTTCTTCTAATAGGTATCTTTCGTTTCAAAACATTTTCAAAGGTATTCAATAAATCATCAAGCTGAACAGGTTTGAGTACATAGCCGTCTATGCCTGAGTTGACTGCTTTGATAAGTGTCTCTTGGTCTGAGTATGACGACAATAAAATAATGGGAATAGAGTTATGAGATAATCTAATTCTAGTTGCCAAATCAAGACCGGTTATCATAGGCATTTTGATATCTGAAAGTATTATATCTATATTGTTTTGTGATAATAATTGTAATGCTTCATGACCGTTGTTCGCTATGATGACTTCATTAAAAAAGACTTTCAAGGTATCAGCTAGCTGAGCCCTTATGATAGCTTCATCTTCTACGAATAGTATGGTTAGTTTCTTTAAAAGTTGTAAATTATATTTCATAAAATAGATTATATCAAATATAAGTCCTGTTTTAGTCCCATAATATTAATTAATACGGGACTGATACGAAACCTATTCACTGTTATAATAATAAATAATTATAAAAAAGTGTGGAAATAATAAAATGAAAAAATTTAATCGTGACTTTAGTTCAAGATTTAGAATCCTAAAAGGCGGGAAGATATCCCTAGTAGTATCTGCACTACTCGGTAGCGTATCATTATCATTTGCCGCTCCAAGCGGTGGAGTAGTTACAAGCGGTAGTGCTACAATATCTCAAAGCGGTAATACTACAAATATAACTCAAAGCACGGCTAAAGCTACAATTAACTGGAATAGTTTTTCTATAGCCTCAAATGAAACGGTAAACTTCAATCAACCTAGTAAGAACGCTATAACTTTAAATAGAGTAATAGGAAATGAAAGAAGTATTATAGACGGTGCATTAAATGCAAACGGTCAAGTTTGGATACTTAACTCAAACGGTATTTTATTTAACTCTAATGCAAAGATAAATACGGCAGGTATAATAGCTACTACCAAAAATATTAGTGATGCGGACTTTAATGCAAGTAAGTATAAATTTAGCGGAGGAAGTAGTGCCTCTGTTATCAATATGGGTGAGATAACTGCTAACGATAGCGGATATGTGGCAATGTTGGCTAATACCGTACAAAATAACGGGACAATAAAAGCTTATAAAGGTACCGTTCATCTAACGGGTGCTAGTGAAGCTACAATAAATCTAAACGGTAATTCAATAGTAAGCTTAACGGTCAATAAAGGTGTCTTGGATGCTCTAGTAGAAAATAAAAATATCATCCAAGCCGATGGCGGTAAAATCTACCTTACTACAAATGCCGTAGATGAACTTCTTCGTGGTGTAGTAAATAATACAGGTGTTATCGAAGCTAAAAGTATAGATGATATGTTTAGTGAAGTAGTGCTTTTTGCTCACGGCGGAACGACGAATATTTCAGGAAGTATTATTGCTAATGGCGGGTTTGTGGAGACGTCTGGGAAAACACTTAACATTGCAGACGGTACAAAAATAAAAGCAAAAACTTGGTTAATAGATCCTACGGATATCACCGTAGAATCAACGGGTTCAACGACTGATTTAACGTCTTCAAGCATCAAAGCATCATTTATTGAGAGTGTTTTAAATAGCGGTACCGGAGTTATACTTCAAGCCGATAACGATATCACAATCAATGAATCTATTAGCTGGAATCAAAGCCTTTTTACGCTGAGGGCAGGAAATGATATTAATATTTTTGCCACATTGACACCTACCGGAACTTCAACTTTGGATATCGGTTATGGGTATAACGGTAGTACATACGGTAACGGAACATCAGCCGTAAGATATGGACTTTACACCGATACTGCTTTTAGAGGTAGAGTTGATTTTGGAAGTAGAACTGGTAATGGAATTTTGTCTATAAACGGGAATGATTATTGGATAGTTAATACAATAGGTGACTATTGGACTGATGGTCTTTCAAAGTATACCAATACAAATATTGCGGGATATGCAAAAGATTATGTAGCTCTAGGTAGTGATTTGGACGCTAGTGCTTGGGCAAATAATTATTCTTTGGCTTATTCTATAGCAAGCGGTAGAATTGTTGATGGACTTGGACATACAATTAGCAATTTTAGTTTGACAAATCCATCTCAATATACGGGTGTTTTTGGAAGTGTTGCCGGAACATTAAAAAATATAGGTTTTAGTAATATAAATATTAATGCAACCATAGCAGGATATGGAGCCATTGGAGCTATATATCCCGGAGGAACGGTAATGGGCGTCAAACTATCTGGTATTAACTCATTTGGTGGACAAAATATGTTAGGTGGTATTGCAGGATATACAAGCGGAGTTTTGAAAGAATTTAGTATGACTGGAGTGATAACTTTAAATCCTACGGGCACTACTAGTGGAACGGCAGGTGGAGCTGTAGGGCAAGTAGAAAATACTGGTATCGTAACGCAAGGTTATAGTGATGCTACAGTTCAGACAACTCAAACATCAACTAAAAGGTATATCGGGGGTTTTATCGGTAGAAATAGAGGAGTTGCTTCATATTTAACAAATGAAGGAGCGATGAACCTTCCAGTTGACGGATTAGGAGACGTGATACCTTTCTCTGACACGGTAGGAACTAACTACAGTGGTTTTGGTGGGATTATAGGTGAAAACGGCAATCATGGTTCTGCTAGTACGGCTGTTTTGAGGAATTCAACTTTTAGTGGAACAATAACGGCAGGTAATCAAGCAGGTTTCGTAGGAGGGCTTGTAGGATATAATCACGCTACTATTGAAAGCAGTACAAACTCAGGTGATATAATAGTTGGTAATAATGCACAATACATAGGCGGTATAGCAGGTGCTAACTATGACCAATGGAGTGCTAATACTCCTACGATTCAAGATAATAATTCATTCACGGGAACGATTACGGCAGGTACAAATAGTACAAAAATAGGTGGTATCAGCGGATACAACTCATCAAACGGAGTGATAACCGCTTTTGATAGTTCCGGTACATTGACGGTAGGGAGCGGTTCTACTTATGTCGGAGGTATTGTAGGGCAAGATGCGAATAATGCAAACGGTATTTCAGATGGATTTAGTACTACATCCGTAAGTGTAGGGGGTGTTTCGGCGACCGTTGATAAGGGTGTAACTTCTCCATATATCGGTAGATTAGTCGGAAACGGCGGTACGCAAGACGGAACAATTTCATACAAGACGCTTCTTACCTTTACACTTTCAGACATAATAAGCGGATATATTTATAACGGTCAATCCCAGTTACCGACAGAATGGACTGCTTCATCGATTTTTGGAAGTTCTTATGCTTCTTGGGATTTAGGAACCGACTATAAACTCACATATAATAATACGGATACTACAGGTTTTACGAATGCAGGGACATATAGCGGGATAAGCGTAGAAGTCCTTAATACAGGTTTTGTGAAGTCTAGTATAGGTAACACTACGGGAAGTTTTACGATAGATAAAGCTCCTTTGAGTGTTACTGCTTTGGATGATACAAAGACGTATGACGGAGTAGCTTATAGCGGTGGGAACGGAGTATCTTATAATGGATTTGTAAACGGTGAAGGGGTTAGTGAACTAGGCGGTACGTTAGCATACGGCGGTACTTCTCAAGGTGCCGTAAATAGTGGAGATTATACTATTGTTCCAAGTGGTTTGACGGCTTCTAATTATGAGTTGAGCTATATTGGCGGGGCGCTTAGTATTGTTGCTCCTACGCCTACCCCTACGCCGACACCTACACCGACACCTGACGCTACTTTGCCATCAGAATCATCAATTGATACTGATGCAACAATAATATCGACACCGGATATAGAATCAAATACCCAAGACCCGACACCTGATATTCCGGTATCTGATGAAGCTTTAGAAGTAGTTGAAATTAAAAAAATAGAACAAGTAATAGCATCTATCGTAAATATTCAACAAATTAAAGTTGAAGTACCGAAAATACATATACCAAAAGTTGAAGCACCGAAACAAAATATTAAGTTACCTACTAATTTAGCGGTTAAAGTTGGAGTCAATGACGGTGAAAAAGTATCAGTGGTATCTTCTCCTTTGCAAAGTCAACAAATACAAAAAGTTACTATGAGTGAATTAGTTGATACAAATCAAGAGGAAAGTTCAGACAATAAAACCGATGCTCCTATTATCAAAGATATAAAAGTAGCCATAGGTGAGAATTCTATGGTTCAACTAATCAACGGCGGAGTAAGCTTGCCGCAAGGGCTTGAACAAGAGTTTTATATAGTAAAAAGTAACCAAAGAGGAACAAACTAATGAAAAAGCTAATAACACTATCACTTATAACGACTAGTAGCTTACTAGCACAACCTACTATTACCGATGTAGAAAAATCTATATCTCTTCCAAAAGAGGTAGAAACCAAAGCTCCGTCTTTAGTCGAAATAGGCGGTAAAGATAAATATGCTCCCGTAATGGCTGATGATAAAAGCGAAAAAACTATAGAAGTAAAAGATTTTTCTATAGAGGGTAATACTAAACTAAGTGATGATGAGCTAAAAAAGAGTGTGAGTGAATATGTAGGAAAATCTCTTACGTTTTCACAACTTCAAGAAGCTACTTCTCTTATCACAAAATACTATAGAGAAAAGGGGTACTTTGTTGCAAGGGCTTATATACCGGTGCAAGATTTAAGAATCAGTGAAGGTGTAGTTAAAATAGCTATTATTGAGGGTAACTACGGAGAGTTTAGACTTACTAATAACTCTTCTGTAAAAGACTCTATAGTTCAAGCTATGTTTGATGAAGCCAAAAAAGATACCGTAATATCTACAAATACATTAGAAAGGTCAATGCTACTTATCAATGATACCCCCGGTGTAACGGTAACACAAGCAGACGTAAGACCGGGAGTTGACGTAGGTACAAGCGATTTTATAGTAGCTACGGAGTCTTCAGCACCCTATAGCGGATATGTAATAGCAGATAACTACGGAAGTAAATATACAAGTACATATAGAACTATGGCAGGGGGAAGTATCAATAACCCTTTTAAAATAGGTGATAAACTAAGTCTAAGCGGATTATACGGAACAAATAGTAATATAGATAACTATAAAGTATCATATTCATTTCCTATACTTCCAAACGGACTAAGGGGAGAAGTAGCATATTCTGATACGAATTATAAGATAGAGAATAAATATCTATCAAATCCTAACGCAAATCAATATGGAGATTCTAATACCATAGAGGCAATATTATCTTACCCTATTATAAAAACAAGAGCCCGGAGTCTTGATACAACTTTCACTTATACATCTAAGCATATGAAAGATAACGGTTTAAATGAAAACAAAAAATCGTTAGAATCATTTAACTTGGGACTAAACTATACAAAAAACTCCGTTTTAGCAAATCTTGATACTCAATATAACGCTAGTATCAACCTAATAAGCGGTAAATTAAATATCAAAGATGCCACCGCAAAAGCTCAAGATGCAACAGGAGCAAAAACAAACGGCTCATATGAAAAACTTTCTTTAACACTAGGTAATACCACTATACTAAACCCTAAAGTATCACTAGAGACATCTTTGACATACCAACAATCTTTAGGTAATAAAAACCTAGACGGTGGTGAAGATATGAGTATAGGCGGAAGTAACGGTGTAAGAGTATATCCAGATAGTGAAGAGAGTGCAGAAAACGGATATATATTTAGAGCCGAAAGCTTTTATACACTTCCATCATATCAAGGACTAGACCATAAAGTATCACTATTTGTAGATACCGCAAAAGTAAAACAAGAAAATAGTACCACAAATGAAAAAGCAAGACAATTATCCGATATTGGTATAGGGTATAATGCTTCATATCAAAACTTCTTCGCAAAAGCTCACTTAGCTACTATAATAGGCGGAGCTAAAGTAGAATCGGAAGCAAATAACAAACAATACAAAACCAAACTACTATTTCAAGCAGGGATGGTATTTTAGTTTTTATCCCTCTGCGGAAAGCTAATCTCAAAACAAGCCCCGATACCGTCGGAGTCTTCGACGTTGTACTCGTGGATTTGTCCTTGAAAATGGGTATGAATAATCTGAGTACTCATATAAAGCCCAAGCCCGGTCCCTTGTGATTGGTGCTTTGTGGTGAAATATGGGTCAAAGATTTTATCTTTTATATCATCTTTGATACCGCCGGCGTTATCTTGAATTTTTAGTATCACATTTCCATTTTCAGTTCTGAGGGTTAGTTTGACTACTTTATTTTGGATATTATTGAGTACAAGAGCATCTTTGGCATTTGCCAATATATTTAAAATGACTTGCGATAGTAGGTTATCGCTACCGTAGTGGGAAATGTCCTCTTCACAGTCTATTTTAATAGCTATAAAATTATTGTCGTATGAGGCTTTAATAATACTTACCGTATCTTTTACGGCATCACTTACAAAAAACTTTTTGTTCGGTTGGTCTTTTTTGAAGAAATTCCTAAAATTATCAATAGTATGGGATAAAAATTCTGCATTGTGAACTATTGCGTCATTTGCATTTGTTATATCATCAGGTTCAAGTATCCCAAAATCCTCTTTGAGTTTTAGACCGCTTATGGTGGTAGTTATTGCGCTGAGCGGTTGTCTCCATTGATGGGCTATATTACCCATCATCTCACCGATGGCTGCAAGTCTTGTTTGTTGTTGCAATAATATATCTTTTTGGCGATTTTTTTCTACTTCTTGGGCTATTTTAAGTTCAAGATTTTTATTTAAATCATTCAAAGCTTTTGTTTTTAGTAGAACTTCTTTTTCCAGATGGGTTTCATAATCTTTGATATATGAAATATCCCTAAATACGACTACCGCATTGCCGTCACCCGTAGGCGATATAGTCAAGCTTACCGGGAAAAACGTACCGTCTTTTCGTATAAAAGTCTCTTCGCACTCTCTTGTGATTCTATCTTGGGCTGTTTTATGAATAGGGCAGTCATTAAAATCATATTTGGTTCCATCGGGTCTATGGTGATGGAAAAGCTCATGTTGATTTTTATGCAAAATCTCTTCTTCGCTAAATTGTATCATATCTAGTGCTTTTTTGTTGATAAACATACAAGAACCTTTGGTATCGACTCCATAAACACCGTCAGCTATACTATCGAGTAAAACGGCTCTCTCTTTTATTTTTGTGTTAGTATCCATAAGATCTTTAAAAATATGTATTATATAGTTTATGTTAAAGATTATAATAATAGCAAGGAATATAGATGCTACTATAATCAAGCTATTCGTATTTTGTATAATTTTGTTTTGTCTATCTTCAAGTTCGTTTAAAATAGTTTGTAAATAAGCAGAGATACCTTCGTAATCATTTTTTACTTGTTCGAGCAATATCAATGCATCGGTATCATTTTTTTCTAAGAAGAGTGAAGAAGCTTGGACGCTAAGTTTATAAAGGTGCAAATATAAAGTATAAATCTCACCGGTATCATAACCTAATTTTGATAGTTCATCTATTGAAGCTTTAATATCCAAAGAATTTTTTGCACTTAATACAAGAAATGTCATTTGTTTTGATAAATAACTTTGATATAAATTGGTATTCATCATGGATATATCATAATCTATTTTTTGTACATATTGTTTAGTGCTTTTCATAGTTTGAGATTGATTATTTAAAAAATCATATATGGAATAAAAAACACCGAATACGAAAGACAATATAAATATATTTAATATAACTATTTTAAGTATAGGATTTTTATTCATCTAAAACTCCTATAAAATAGTTATCTTCCACGGCTTTTTGAGGAGTTTTCGATAACATCCAGTTTATAAAATGAACTGCTTGATGATTGTCTTTTGAGTATATTAGATTTAATTCTCTTGTTAGCGGGTATGTTCCGTTTTTGACATTTTCCTTACTAAATTTGTAGTTGTGTATATCTATAATTTTTATCGGCATACCGTGATTTATAGCATCAACGGCATTACCGTAAGATATAAACCCTATGGCATTTTCTAATCCACCTACCCAAACCAAGACATCGTTATTAGCTCCACCTACCCAAGCTTGGTCGGTGATATGAATCGTATGATTTATTGCTTTTGGATTTTGTAAACTATAAAGTTCTAAAAACTCTTCAAAAATTGTCAAACTTCCCCTACCGTAAGATTTGCTAGTGGCAATTATATTTTTATTTTGTCCGTTTAATTCTTGCCAATTTATAGTTTTACCTGAATAAATCTTATATAATTGTTCTTTTGTAATAGCGTTGATTGGATTTTTTGCGTTGACAATGATTACGATAACGTCATAACCTATTGTTATATAAGAATATTTTGCTTTCTCTTCCTCATTTAAAGACCTTGCAATCATACCTATATCGGTAAGTTTATTGTCAAAGTCTTTAAAAGCTACACTTGTCCCACCGCCTGAGATAGCGAGATCGACACCGGTAAAGCTTTTATACGTCCCCTGTAGGGACTCCACAATAGGTTGAACGGTGGTACCGCCTACTATTTTTAATTTATCGGCTAAGGATATATTAATACCTAAAAATAAAACTAATACTAGTCTAAATAACACAAATCCTGCTAATGTTGGTTTCTAATAGAAATACAAATATATTTTCTTATAAATATCATTTATCTATCATATTTAGTATTATGTATCAAAAAACCTTTATATTTGTTTAAAAAAAGTATAAAATATTACCGAATGGATACCGTAAAATATTATAAATATTAAGTCCTTTTTTGATAAAATCATAGCATATACTTAATTTGGAAGGAACAATAATGTCAAAAATAGTTGTACCTCTTGCAAGCGGTTTTGAAGAGATTGAGGCGGTTAGTATTATAGATGTATGTAGACGTGCAGGGATTGAAGTGAATGTTGCAGGGATTGAAACTATAGATGTTGTGGGGGCAAATCAAATAAGAATAAAATGTGATTGTTTATTTAGTGATATTAATTTTGATAATGTTGATATGATAGTTTTACCTGGAGGTTGGGGAGGTACGAACGTACTTGCTTCAAATGTTTTTGTGCAAAATAAATTAAAAGAGTTTAAAAAAGATAACAAATATATAGGAGCTATTTGTGCCGCCCCTTTTGCATTGCATAGGGCAGGTGTATTAAATGAGAATTATACTTGTTACCCAAGCGTAGAAGATCAAATAAGACAAAATGGTTATACGGATAATAAAAAAGTCGTAATAGACGGTAAAGTTCTCACTTCAAGAGGACCTGCAACCGCTATTTGTTTTAGTCTTGAGATAGTAAAGCTACTTGAGGGTAAAGAGATGTATGAAACCCTCAAAGGTGGATTACTGGCAGATTTTTGTTAAAAAGGTATTCTTTTGCCGTATTTAGTTAAATTTGCCTATTATTTACAAAATCTCAAAGGGTATAATGCCTTAAAAGATTTTTGTTATAACTTACTTGAAAATCAAAGTTTTAAATATAGAAAATTAGTTGATTACACTATGATTTTCTTTATTTTAAGTAGTGTTGCTATTATTATTTATGATACAAAAAATGACGTTCCCCCTTTATTTATACTTTATGATGATATCGTTCTCGGTATTTTCGTGTTGGAGTATATTATAAGACTTTGGATTTGTAGCGATTCAAAAGGTATTATTATACGAGACTACAACAAATCTGAGTTTTTAGGCAAGCAGTATAGTTCATTTTCATCTGTAAAATCGGTCTTGAAAGATAAAATTTTATATGCTATTACCCCTTTGGCGATTATAGATTTATTATCTATCTTGCCTGGATATAGGTTTTTGAAAGTATTTAGAATTTTTAGGATTTTTAAGATTTTAAGATACACAAAAAGTATAAATCAATTTACAAATATTCTAAAAGAGCGGAAATTTGAATTTATAATGCTTTTTAGTCTTAGTGCATTGATGGTTTTTATATCATCAAGCGTTATATACGTCGCTGAAGCTATGGATGATAGAAGTAAGGTAAATACTTTTTTTGATGCTATTTATTGGTCCGTTATCACTATTGCAACGGTAGGATACGGTGATATAGTACCGGTTACCTTTGAAGGTAAAGCAGTGGCACTTTTGCTTGTAGTGTCAAGTCTAGGAATTATTGCTTTTTCAACATCTATTTTTACTACGTCGTTCACTCAAAAAATGTTTGAATTGAAGAAAAATAGAGATTTAGGGAAAATTAAAAATCTAAAAAACTATTGTGTAATTTGCGGCTACGGTAAAATAGGGCAAATAGTAGCACAAAGACTTATTGAAAGTGGAGATAATGTAGTGGTTGTAGATAACGACCACACGAAAATAGAACTTGCAAGATTAAAAAATATTATAGCATTGCATCTTGATGCTACAAAAAGCGAAACGTTAGTTAGTATAGGCGTGGGCAGTCAGAACATTTCAAGTATTTTATGTCTGACCGATAGTGAAGCTGTGAATTTATACATATCTTTGGGTGTAAGGTATTTGAATAAAGATGTAATGGTTGTAGCAAGTATAGACAATCAACGTACCTATAAGAAATTTCTTTTAGCAGGGGTTAATCATATCATTTATCCATATGAGGCAATGGCAAAAATGGGTATTGAATATATGAATAATCCTATTGCATATGAGGCGTTATATACTACGCTTTTCGGCAAAGAAGATGCTTTCTTAGAAGAAATTTATGTCAAAAAAGGGACATTTTTAGAGGGCAAGAAAATAAGCAATATTAATTTTAAGTCTTATAAATTGATTGTGTTCGGTGTTTTGAGAAATAAAGATTTTACATTTAACCCTCCTAAAAATTTTGTTTTGGAACATGGTGATAAATTGATGCTTATCGGATACAAAGAGAGTATAGAATATTTTAATACATTGGTGAGAAGATGAAAGAAATAATAGTATTCGGTTGCGGAAAACTAGGAACCGAAATATCATTACAATTACAAAAATCGGGAAGTAATTTTGTAGTTGTAACTACGGATTCGATGGAGTTTAAGCGGGCAAAATCGCAAAACCTTAATGTAGTTTTTGAAGAATCGATAGATGATGAACTCTTGGACAAATACGGTATAGGTAGATTCGTAAAAACAATATTTTGTCTTATGGAAGATGATATTCAAAACCTTTTTATTACCATATCGGCAAGATTTTTGGATGAGAAGTTGAAAATTATATCAAAAGCCGATAGTTTGGATGATTCTCAAAGATTTATAAGTGCAGGGGCTACCAAAATATTAGATCCTTACGAATTAAGTGCAAATAAGATTTTTGACTATTTAAAAAAGCCCAATATCGTACAAACTATAGAAAATACTATTTTTTCGGATGAACCTATACAAATGGCGGAGGTTTTTATAGAAGAACATAGTCATTTCAAAGATAGATATATTAACGATATAGATTTCAAAGATGAATTTAACCTTATCTTTTTGGGGGTTAAGGAGTCAATCCACTCAAATAGTTTTATATTCTCAACTTCAGGGTTAAATCATAAATTAGCAGTAGGCAATATAGTCGTAGTAGTAGGGCACAGCCAAGATATACAAAAAATAAAAGTATAATACAAGGTTACGGTTGATTACCGTAACCTAACGATTTAGTGAGAAATTCCTAAAACTTCGTATTGAGTGTACCATACAAGTAATGATACTACATACCCTATAAGTACCGTCCAAGCATATTTCATATGACTTGAAAACGTATAAACACCCGGTAATTTACCCATTACACCGACACCCGCAGCACTTCCGAAACTTATCAAACTTCCACCGATACCCGCAGTCATTGTTACAAGCATCCATTGGTCAAGTCCCATATCAGGGTTTGCTTTAAGTACGGCAGACATTACAGGTACGTTATCTACGATAGCAGATAAGAAACCTACACCTATATTTGCCCAAGTAGGTCCAAGCATAGATGGGTCATATACCATTACCGCAAGTCCAAGCCATCCGATAAAATACAACGCTCCAACGGCAGAAAGGATACCGAAGAAAAATAGTAAGGTATTATTCTCTATTTTTGCGATAGACTCAAATATATTTAAGTGAGTATTATACTTTTTCTTAATTCTAACCGCATAAAGTTTAAGCAAAGATAAACCGAACAACATACCCCACATAGCAGGAAGATGAAACACTTGATGTGAAATAACAGCCAATGCTATCGTTAAAATACCAAGCCCTATAACAACGTTTGCACCTGCCATTAAAGGTGGTTTTGTCTCAGTACTTGCATCAAAATCAGGTTTTTCCGTAGGTACGAATTGAGCTAATAAAAACGCAGTTACAAGGTAACCTAAAAATGCTGCAGGGAATAGGAAAAAGAAGTCGGTAAATACACCTTTACCCGCAGTCCATGCCATAAGAGTAGTAATATCCCCAAAAGGTGACCATGCACCACCTGCATTTGCCGCAACAACTATGTTAATTGCACCTGGTACAAGAAATTTCTTATTGGTTTTATCTATAGTTACTAAAACAGTAGATAAAATAAGTGCAGTTGTTAGGTTATCTGCTACAGGAGATAAGAAGAAAGCGATAAATCCGGTTACCCAGTATAGTTTTCTATATGTATATCCCTTTGATACTAGATTGTATTTAAGTCTATCAAATACACCCATATGTATCAATGTCTCGATATACGTCATAGCAACAAATAAGAAGAAGAAAATTCCAGCTATTTCTAATATTAAGTGGTTAATATCGTAGTGCAGGATGTTTAAATCCAAATCATTTATTACATAATACAAACCGATTAACATAAACATAAAAGTACCTATAAATAAAGCAGGTTTTGCTTTATCAACATGGTATTTATCTTCCGTTGCTATAAAATAATACCCTATTACAAAGATTATAAGTGAAGCTATCCCCACCCATGTCATAGTAATATCAGGGAACACCGGTGCGTCACCGCCACTTGCAAATGCGCTGATGATACTAAAAAATAGTGTCAACAAGACTTTAATCATAAAAAGCTCCTTTTTTCTGCATAAATATTGCAAAAATAAATTAAACGTCTTGATTATACACTAAAAAAGCTAAATTTAATAACCTTTTGATGTAATGATTATCCCAAGCACTATAAGACTGAGTCCTATTAGTTTGTAAAGATTGAAATTTTCTCCCATAAAAAGCGTGGAAAATAAAAATACTATTACAAAAGTAAGACCCATAAAAGGGTACGCATAACTAAGCTCAAATTTGGTCATAGCAGCCATCCAAAACATAGAAGCCAAAAAGGCACTTACAAAACCGCTTAGTATAAAAGGGTCTAAAAATAGTTTTAATAAAAACACGATTTTTTCGATAGAACCATCGGGTAAATGCCCGTAGTTCGGCATTCTCCATTTGATTATGAGTTGACCGTAAACCGTAAAAAATATTGTTCCGAAAATATAAACATAGCCCATATTAACAACCGTAAAATCTATTGAGGACTTTGACTACCTCTTGTATTTGTGCCGTGGATAGTCCATAGTACATAGGCAACCTTATCAATCTCTCACTCTCTTTTGTGGTGTATATATCATCTCCTCTAAACTCACCGAATGCAATTCCGGCAGGAGATGAGTGAAGTGGTACATAATGAAACACTGCACCTATTTCCTCTTTTTTAAATTGTTCTAGGAGTTTAGTTCTAGTATCCAAATCTTTTACTTTTAGATAAAACATATGGGCATTATGAATACACTCCGTCGGAACGGTAGGGAGTTCTATTAAGCCTTTTGATGCAAGAGGAGATAAAAGCTCATAGTATTGTTTCCATGAGTTTAGTCTATTTGTATTTATTTTATCCGCCGTTTCTAGTTGAGCAAACAAAAACGAAGCACTAAAGTCATTTAGAAGATAGCTACTACCGACATCAACCCATGTGTATTTATCGGTCATACCTCTAAAAAACTGACTTCTATTTGTCCCTTTTTCACGTATTATTTCGGCTCTATGGATAAAACTTTCATCATTTATGATAAGTAGTCCACCCTCTCCACCGCTTGTATAGTTTTTGGTTTCATGGAAGCTATAAGCCCCAATATGTCCAATAGTACCTAGAGTTCTATTTTTGTATTTGCTCATCATCCCTTGAGCTGCATCTTCTATCACAAAAAGATTGTGTTTGAGTGCTATTTCCATAATAGTATCCATCTCACACCCCACACCGGCATAATGAACGGCTACTATTGCTTTTGTTTTTGGAGTGATAGCACTTTCTATTTTTGTTTCGTCTATATTCATAGTATCGGATCTAACATCCACAAACACCACTTTAGCCCCTCTCAAAACAAAAGCATTAGCGGTACTTACAAACGTAAAACTAGGCATTATGACTTCATCGCCCTCTTTTATATCTATCAAAATAGCTGCCATTTCAAGGGCATGGGTACATGATGTGGTAAGTAGTGCTTTTTTGCAAGGCAAATGCTCTTCAAACCATTGATGACATCTTTTACTAAAAGACCCATCACCCGATATTTTGGTACTTTTCATAGATTCTAGTACATACTTCTCTTCATTGCCCGTTAACGGCGGTAAATTAAAATGAATCATTGTTTTGCCTTATTTAAACTTTTCATATATTTCGGTGCTTCATCACCCACATTAAATATCAAATCCAAAATACTAACTCCGTGTTCAAAAGGTGGGTATAGTTGCTCATACTCTTGGTATCCGCCGTAGTTCATCCATTCTACTTTGATATTCTCTTTTTCAAACATCCCCTCATCAAGATAATCTTTGGCTGCAGGTCCGCTTAGGTATATATTCGCCCCGGCATCTTTGCATATTTGAAGTAGTCTGAGGGTTTGACCCTCTACTAGATTGAAATCTTCGCACTTTGAGATTTTGGTATTGATACCTAAAATTTTATTTATAGTAATTATAAATTTGTAGTTGATATTGCTTAAAAACTCTTCGGTTTCTAACTCTTTGTAAAGTTCGCTAAAAATACTCTCGTATTGTTTGAAATATTTTGCTTTTGAATAGTACTGGACCAATGTTTTATAGTGTTTGTTTGCCCATAGATGATTTGTCACTTTTGTTTCATTTATTTTTTGGCTACTTGATGAGAAAGTACAAGGTATGGTAATCCACTCCGTTCCCTTTGGGGTCTTGATTTTGTTTCTATTTCTCCAGTCGTTTTTTGTGTATTGAACGCAATCGTACAATACAAACTCATCAACGCTCCCTATAATATCAAAGTACCCTTTCCAAGGGATATAGTTGGACTGTAATATGGCAAGACTTTTCAATTTATTACCTCGTCAACAATATATAAAGGTCTATTTTTGACTTCATCGAAGATTTTTCCTATATAAATACCGATAGTCCCCAAGATACCGAAAAGTACCCCAAAAAGGAAGAAAGTAGAAACCATCAAACTCGTCCACCCCTCTACGCTAAACCCGTAGGTAAAGTGTGCGATAACCAAAGAAAAAGCAACAACCAATGATAAAAACGATATAAATAATCCTAGTTTTATTATAAGTTTTAGCGGTTTGTTTGAGTGAGCTACTATAGAGTCCGTAGCCAAATCTATCATTTTTGATAGGGTATATGAGGACTCGCCGTATTTTCTCTCAACGTGTTCGATGTCTATTTTCGTACTTTTAAAACCTACGATTTTGACCAAAAGTAAAAAATCCCTACTTCTTTCTTTTAGACTTTTTACCGCTTCTATGGTTTTTCTTGAGAAAATCCCGTAGTTTCCTATGGTATGGTCGTGTTCAAAATCGGTAAAATATTCTAAAACGCTATAAAAAAGTTTTGAAGTATATGCTTTGAAAAAGCTATCTTGCCTCTCTACACGTCTTCCGTAAACTATATCATAGCCTTCTTTGGCTTTTGCATAAAACTTTTCCAGCTCTTCCGGTTTGTCTTGCAAGTCGCAATCCATAATCACCACGTAATTACCGCTTGAATAATCAACCCCTGCGGTGATAGCATAATGCTGACCGAAGTTTCTTGATAGTTTTATAGCTTTTACGCATTTGTCGTTTTGGGCTATTTTGGCTATCTCTTCCCAAGAGTTTTGCGGACAGTTGTCGTTTATGAAAATGATTTCAAAAGAATCACATATTTTTTCCAAAGTGCTTTTTGTTCTTGCGTAAAGCTCTCTCAAACTCTCTTTACATCCATAGACCGGTGATATTACACTTATTTCCATTTATAATCCTAGTTATTTATAGGGTTTTGGTTGTATATATAAATATTATAGTTTTGTAACTCTATTTTTCTTATATAAGACGAACTTTTATTAACTTTTTCAAATCCTTCGACTTTATCTAACGGCATCAAAACAAAGGTGTTTTTATCGCTGTAAGAGTTATCATACCATGTCGTGCTAGTAAGCCAAGTACCTTTTTTGATGATATACTCGCTCTCTAGCGGTCTTACTTCCACACTATTGTCGCTCAATATCGTAAAAATATGAGAGTGCCAATAGGGTGCATAGCCTTTGCTTAGATTGTTTTCTTTCAAAGTTTGTATCACTTCCGTTCTTGAATCAATGATATTTTTACTCTTTTGAATATCCAAAGTATTAAAAATCGAAATATATGATAAAACAACTGAAAATAGCAAGATGATTTTGATATTTTTTGAAAAATATTTCCACATAATTCCGTTTGATACCGAAATGAACATAGTAAAAGGTATTACGTATCTTATATTTTCCCTTGCTGCATAAAGACCGTCTATATGCAAAGTGGTAATACAATATATACCAAAAACCACTATAAAACCCACATAACCGACACTTAGAGTATAAGACTCGCTAAAAGTCATACTTGCTTTGTTTTTTAGGGCATAATAAATAGGTGCAAAAAAAGCTACGGGATATAAAAGAAATTTCAATAGATAAGTCACACCCTCAACGGATACAAAAGGTGTTTTTTCTCCCCAGTCCGCTCCGTATAGATTGACAAGTCCTATGATAGAGTACCAAATATGTTCAGGTAATTTATCAAGAGGTATTATAAGGGTGCTGTTTACCCCTTTTTGCATTAGAATACTATCAGAGATAAAATACCGATAAACAAGCCCCAAAACTACCCCTAGGGCAAAATATATGATAATCTTTTTGTATTCAAAATTGATAGACTTATAAAAATACATCAAAGGCAAAAATAGAGGCACTATAAAATAAATACCGAATCTACTAGGGTTTTCGGCTACGAAAAATACACCGATAAGTACAATGCCGAGTTTTACTATGGTGTGTTTAGCGTGGTCTTGTTTATCAAGAAGTATAAACAAAAACAAATACCCAAGCAATGCGGTATAATACCAGATATAAGCACTCTCTCCGTACATCTCCCTTGCATACATAGGTGAATACAAAGTCGAGATTCCGACCAAAGCTATGAGTATCCCCTCTGTAGATATACCTATTTTTTTTAGAAAAACGTATGTCAAATAAAATGTGAAAAAAGCAAAAATAAGCACCGCAAACACGTGGATATAGTACCCGTGAATCCCTAAAACGGAAAAAGGTATTATAAGAGTGTGTTTAAATAGAGTCCAAATATCACCGTTTACATACCACCACGAAGTAGGGTAATATGATGAAGTGGAAGCTATCTCATCTGCTAGTATGTTTGCAATAGCTGCGTCGGAGTTGAAAAATGCCGGGTAAATATCTATTTGGTAATATGCAATCAATAAAATATTAATTACAAAAAATGATAATAAGGATACTTTGTAGTTTAACTTCATGCACTTTTCTTTTCGCCTTTTTAGGGGCTGTTTAATAATGCGAATTTTATCCTAAAAATCCTAAATTTTGATAATCAAAGGATTAAAAGCTTTTGAAGAGAGTACAACTTTGTCTCCTATTGAGAGATTTTGTATCTCATCTTGCGTTGCAACCACTTTTACAAGGTCTTGACCTATCAATATCGTGATTATATAAGTGATGTCGCTTTTGTTTATCCCTACTATCTCGCCGCTAAATTTAAACTTACCGCTTACATTGCTACCTGCAAATATTTCGTACGGTGTGCCTTGTTGTTTTATTTTGCCGTTTTCTAGTTCTATTACATTGTGGGCTAGTTTGAAAACTTCGCTTATATCGTGACTTACAAGTATCGTAGTGAGGTTGAAATATTGTTGGACTTTGAGAAGTTCATCTTGTAGCTTTGCTCGCATAGCAAAATCAAGTGCAGAAAGTGGCTCATCAAGAAGGAGGATTTTCGGCTCTCGCACTAACGCCCTAGCTAGTGCCACCCTTTGCCTTTGTCCACCCGACAATGTTTCGGGTTTGATGTTTGATAGGCTCATAAGCTCGGTAACTTCTAGTATCTCATCCACTTTTTTTAGATTTTTTTTGTCATCAAGAGCATATAATAAGTTTTCTTTTACCGTCATATTAGGAAATAGTGCATAATCTTGAAAAACAAACCCAACTTTTCTTTTTTGCGGAGGTAGATTTATTTTCTTTGATCTGTCAAACCATACTTCGTTGTTGATGATTATTTGTCCGTTTGTCGGTTCTAGCAAACCGGCAATCATTTTTAGTATCGTACTTTTACCTGCACCGCTTTTTCCAAAAAGGACCGTTAGTTTATCTGCTTCTAGCTTGTGGTTTATATCTAGGTTTATAGTACCGTCCGTACCGCGAAGCTCTTTTTGTATATTTAAGTGTGTCATTTTAGGTTCTCCAAATTTCTTATAATCTTTTAAGAATATCACTACAACGAATACCTATTTTGCTAAATGCAAAAACTTTATTACCTAAATCTTTCAAACTAGCCCCTATATGATAAACATCATTTTCATCAAGTATTATAAATCTATCATGAAAGTTTTTTGTGACTTGTACTTTAAGATTATTATATTGTTTATTATATTTATCAATATCAAGTTGTAGTTGTTTTGAGATATTGTTTGTAAAAATCTTAATTTTGATATTTGGATTTTTAGAAAAAAGCGTAAGTGTAGATTCATCGATATAATTATCTATAAGAATTATAGATTTTTTTGCACCTTTTATCAAATCAGATACAAAAATATAAGCATTAAAGATTTGACCGTTATAGAATATTCCTTGTTTTAGTTCAAGGGAGTTATGTTTAATATGAGATTTTATAGTTTCTACATCACTTTCAAGTGAAGATAGTCTTAGTTCATTTATTTTATGTTGATTTATAGCATAGCCATTTTGGATATAGTTTTTTAGTACCGATGTTGCCCATTGTCTGAATTTGGTGGCAGTAACAGAATTGACTTTATATCCGATAGAGATAATCATATCAAGATTATAGTGTTCCAAATTCCGTTCAACAACTCTGTTGCCCTCTTTTTGAACTGTCAAGAAAAACTTGACAGTTGAATCTTTAACAAGCTCATTATCTTGCAAAATACGATTGATATGTAAACTAATATTTTGTTTTGTAACCCCAAACAGCTCACCGAGTTGTTTCTGAGTTAACCAGATTGTTTCTCCATTGACTGAAACTTTTAGTTCCAACTCACCATCATTATAAACAACTATATTATCCATTTATGCCTCGCTTTGAGATAATTAATAAAGTTATTATACTAACATACCTCTTAACATCCCATAAACTCAAAACTTACTCCGTAACATCTGTTTATTTACCATATACACCACTAGCAAAATAGCAAAAGATATGATAAAAAGGGTAAGTGCATATTGGTTTGCAAGGGCATAATTAAGTGCTTCTACTTCATCATATATGGCGATACTTGCGACCCTTGTCTCTCCGGCTATATTCCCACCCATCATAAGCACAACGCCAAATTCACCCACCGTATGGGCAAAAGAGATAACCATACCCGTAAGAAGTGCAGGGCGGATGTTGGGTAACAATACTTTGAGTAGGACATTTAGTTTGCCTTTGCCTAGTGTATATGCTGCGTCAATCAAGTTTTTCGGCAATGCACTAAAACCGCTTTGAAGAGGGTGTACCATAAAAGGCAAACTAAATATAACAGATGCCACCACAAGACCCTCAAAACTAAATACAAGCCTCAAATCGAACATCTCTTCAAGCCACTTTCCAAACCCGTCTTTTGGAGAGAAAAACACAAGCATATAAAACCCAAGAACGCTAGGAGGCAACACCAAAGGCATAGATACGATAGCTTCTATGGCAGGTTTTAGTCTGTTTTTCGTATATGCTAGATAATACCCCAAAGGAACGCCGATAATAAGCAAAATCAAAGTCGTAATTCCGGCAAGTTCAAAGGTAAGTAGCATCGTACTTAAAAAGCTCTCTTCTATCATCATAGCTCCCTTAGTCTTAGTGTTACTTCATTTGCTTTTACAAACCACAAAAACTCATCACCCTTTTTTATGTTTAGTGCTTTGAGTGAACCTGTGGTTATTATTGATTTGATAATGCTTTTTTGAAAAGAAAAACTTATCTCACTTAGTATTTCACCTTGCTTTATCTCCATTACACCACCCAAAAAAGCATTTCTAGCACTCACGGATGATTGTTTGGTAGCCACCAAAACTTCCGTTTCCTTAAACAAAATATCCACATTATCGTGTATCTTTAGATTCATACTATCCGCATCAATCAAAATAGAAGAAAAAACAATCCCCCCAACATCTACGGATACCTGTGCAATTTCGTCACAAGTTTTTATATCTGATATTTTACCTTGTAGGATATTCATCTATAAAGCCTCCATTTTGACTTTTATATCGGCAGGTTTTGCGTGGTAAGGTGAAGATGTGACTATGAAATCCACTCCCGTTTTTGCATATTGTTCTATATTTTCTATATTGATACCGCCCGTTGCCGATATTTTCATATACGGGAATTTTTCTTTTAGTTTTACACACTCTCTAAGCTCATCAAAACTCATCTTTTCACATTGGAGTATATCGGCTCCAAGTGAAGCGAAAAAGTTTGCTTGAGTAAGGTCATCCACTTCTACGGCTACCCGTTTTTCGAGAAATTTATTTTTGAGTGCTTGAAATTTGGTTTCTAGTTCATTTGGATCTTTTAGAAATTCCAAGTGGTTACCAAACACCAAAATAGAGTCATAAAGTCCTAGTCTGTGTATAGTCCCTCCACCGCATACTACAGCATAGGTCATAAGCTCTTTAGTGTTTGGGAAGTTTTTTCTTGTGGTTGCTATTTCGATATGCGGATTGATATTTTTTGCTTTTGTTATAAGGGTATTTGTATAAGTGGATATTCCGCTTAGATATTCAAGTAAATTTTGCGATATTTTCCAAGCTTTATGTAGTACGTCTGCATTTGCTTTGCATTGGATTAGTAGAGTTTTTGCCTCTACTTTTTCCCCGTCTTTTACGAAAACCGAGTGTTCTATAGATAAATATTCCAAAATTTGTTTTACGTATTTTATACCGCTTATTACACATTCATCCTTTGTGCTAAAACTCATCAAACCTTGTTTTTCACCTATTTCAAGACCAATAGTAGTTAGGTCAAACAATCCAATATCTTCTTGTAGCAAATTCTTTATATCCATTTTGTACTCTTTCATATTAGGGTGCTTTAAATCCATGTTTTTCAATTATTTTTTTGCCTTTATTTGATAACACAAAAGTATAAAAATCTTTGACTAGTTTTTTATCGGTTCCATATTTTGTGACGACAAAACAGTGTTCCAATGGACTATATAAAGATTCGTTTAGTAAGACATAGCTACCTTTTGTGTTTTGGTTGTTTTTGAGCAAAGCATAAGGTATAAATCCAATCTCTGCGGCTCCTGTGTCAACAAAATGGGCAGCTTGAGCTACATTGTCACCTAGAACAAGTTTTGTTTTGATATTATCTGAGTTAGGCTGTTTTTCTATTATTTCTAAAGCAGCCAATCCATAAGGTGCTAATCTTGGATTCGCAATGGATATTTTTTTGATATTTTTATCGTTAAGGGATGATAAATCATTTTTTAATAAATTTTTATCAAAGCTATAAAGAGTTAGTTGACCGTATGCATATACTGTAATTTCACTTGAACTTTGACCGTCTTTTACGATAGCTTCCGGATATGATCTATCAGCAGAAAAGAAAATATCATAGTTCATTCCACTTTGAAATTGTGAATATGCTTTACCGGCAGCACCGATGTGTAAGTTTATCTTATCATTGGGTCTTGTTTCCAAAAAAGCCTCTTTCATCTCTTCCATAGCAAGTTTTGTAGCAGTTGCACTAAACACCTCTATAGTATCTGCTTTCATAAACAATAAAAATATGGATGAGAGGAGCAATAATTTACTAATCATATTATCCACCTATTGTTTAAAATCTGCAGGTATATCAAAACCATATTGTTTAAATATAGCTTTTGCCGTATCCGTACCTATGAAATCATAAAATTGTCTTGCCAAAACGCTATCTTTAGCATATTTTGTAATAGAATACCCCTGTAGTAGAGGTTGATGCAATTTATAATCAATCAAATAATATGCAGGATTTGTACCCTTTGATATATTTGGAGCAAGAGCCAATGATAAGGCTATGATACCCATATCCGCCGCACCGCTTTCAACAAACTGTGCAGTATGAGAAATATTCTCTCCAAGAACAAGTTGTTTTTCAACATCTTTATAAATACCCAAAGTTTCCAAAGCTTGTTTTGCTTTTTCTCCGTAAGGTGCATGTGTAGGATTTGCTATTGCAATTTTTTTGACCCAAGGCTCTTTTAGATTATCAAAACCTTTTTGAGGATTGAAGTTTTTGTTCTTTGACCACAAAACTATCCTACCGACGGCATATAATTTTGAAGGTTCTATAACATAACCCTCTTGATATAGCTTTTGTACGAACTCTTCATTCGCACTAAAATATAGATGATAAGGTGCACCGTTTTGGATTTGGTGTAAACCTTTGCCTGAACTCCCATAAATCATCTCCATTTCATGATTTGGGTTTTGTTTTAAAAATGCAGACTTCACTTCATCAAGGGCAAATCTAAGATCCGCTGCCGCAAATACCGTAACCTTTTCACCAAAAACCGAACTAATCAATAAACCTATCGTCAATATTAATCTTAACATAATTATCTCCTATGATATTTAATGAATAATTAATAACTAACAACTAATAACTGTGGTATCGCCAAAGCGATATTTATTTGTGGCAAAGCAACTCAACAATTATTAGTTATTCATTATTAGCTATTAATTTTTAAACCCCAATCATTATAGAACTTGCTTTTACTATCGCCATTACTTTATCGCCATATTTCACGTCAAGTTCTTTAAAAGACTCCAGAGTAATATTTGATACTATTCTGTCATCACCGATTGCAACAACGATTTCACTATTTACTTTACCTTCGCATAGATGTATAACTTCACCTACGAATTTATTTCTAGCACTTATTTTTAGTTCTAAATCTTTTGAGATTAAAACGGCGTTTGCTTTAAAAATAGCTATCGCTTTTGTCCCTAAATTTAGTCCCAAATTTTCTATACTATCGCTTGTAATTGTTGCCGTTATTACGTTGTTGCTTTTTGTTTTGAGATAAACTTCGCTGTTTACGGCACCTCTTTTTATCTCTATTATTTCACCGCTGATTTGATTTCTTGCACTAAGAGTCATACCTATCCTCTCTATGGTTTGTAGATTTTGGACACCGCCTTGTCCTAAAGCATCGTTTAAAGTGTCTAAAAATTGTGTATATTTGGATTGAAGTATTTTGTAAGTTTGTAGCACTTCTTTGCCGTAATCGCTCAAAGCACTCCCTCCACCGCTGTTTCCACCGGTAGATGATATTACCAAAGGTTTATCGCTTAAGTTGTTCATGGCATCTATTGCATCCCATGCCGCTTTGTAGCTGATTGGCACTTCCTTTGCCGCTTTGGACAGTGAGCCGTGAGTATCTATAAGTTCAAGTAGTTTGATTCTTTTATCTATAAGAAAAGTTTTGTCACCGCTGTTTAAACTAAAGATACTTTCAACTTTCATTATCATCTCCCAAAACATAAAACTAGTTTGGAAAATTATAGCGTTATATACCTTAAGTTTACAGCGGTCTAATTGTATATTTTTTATACAATTAGATGATTAAATTATAAGCGATAAATTTAAACCTTTATATGCCAAGGCTCGAAAAATACTCCGTCACGGTTACCTACGTCATATCTAAGTTCTACGTACCCAAGCTCCGTCATCTTCTTAAATTCTTCCGTATGGGCAAAAACTTCCGTGAAGTTTTTTAGTCCAAGACCCTTTTTACCCACGTCAAAATCCGATATGGAATGGTACGAATAAGCAGGTGGTGCTATGGTTTTTGAAGCTAAAGATATATTATAATCTACAGATTCTATTTTGTTAAGATAAAGGCTAAGTTGTTTTACTACGCTTCTTACCCCTGATGTTAAGATTACGCTATCACCTATATCTTTTATGATATTGTTATAATGGTTTAAAGATGTTCCCTTAAATATAAAATGTCCTGAATTAGGTACTTTATAAACATCGTTTTCATTTATTACATCCGTCAAGTTTGCACAAGTTTTATGCCCGTAAAAACCGTATTGTGTCGGGTCGCTATAAAAGATCTTTTCGATTAGCGCTAATTCTTCTTTTGTAAATTCACCGATATTTAGATTACGTCTTGCATAATACAACGTGTTGTCAAATGTTATTAGGTTGAAATTACCGAAACCTACCGTTTTTAGTAAATTTATAAGTTTATTTTTAACGCTTATAAAAGCCGGTAAGTCTTCTATACTTACGAACAAATCTTGAGGATTATTATCTATAGTATTTGCTAAAATATCGAGTTTTGATGATGCTAGTACCGTAGCACCTAAAGTTAATGTTTTTAAAAAATTTCTTCTTTGCATTATAATACCATTTTAATATTTTGATGAGATTTTAAAATTTGAAAAAGTTCTATTCTTTCGTCTTCATTATGAACCAATAGTTCAAGGGTAAAGCTTTCGTACTTACCTTTTGCACTTGTTTTTGAAGGTTTTAGTTTGTACTCTTTTTTTACGCACTCGTTAACCGCTACTAAAACATCACTATGTGAAAATGAGATTAGTTTATATTCCCAAAGGCAAGGGTAGTTAAGCTCTAGTTTTTTACCTTCAAGTACGTTTTTCATCTATTGAAATCTCCGCTTTTACCGCCACTTTTGTGTGTCAGTTTTATGTCACTTATTATCATACCTTTATCTATCGCTTTTGCCATATCGTATATTGTTAGAAGTCCTATGCTTACACCGGTCAAAGCTTCCATTTCCACACCTGTTTTACCGTCTAATTTTACGCTAACTTCAAGCTCAAAGCCTGGTAAATCGTCTCTTTGAGTTACATCGCAGTTTATACCGCTCAAAACCAAAGGATGGCACATAGGGATGAGGTCGCTAGTTTTTTTGACACCCATTATTGCAGCTACTACGGCCGTTTGTATAACAGGACCTTTTTTTGTAGTTTGTGATACTATAGCATCAAAGGCACCTTGACTCATCGTTATAGTTCCGTTTGCTATAGCTATTCTAGTTGTAGGTTCTTTATCGCTTACATCTACCATTTTTGGTCTATTATTTTTATCTAAATGAGTTAATTCCAAATCTATCGCCTTGAATTTTTTATAATTATATCACAAAAGTTTTGAAATTTTAGATGTTTAAACTAAGTTTTAGTATGTTTTTTGTATAATCCCGTTCAATTTATAACAAGAAAGCGGGTGATTTTATATGCCGGGTACTAGAGTTAAAGAAACAGAATCTTTTGACGAAGCGTACAGAAGGTTTAAAAAGCAATGCGATAGAAGTTTAATCGTTACGGAAACTAGAGCTAGAAGATATTTCGAGCCTATGACTGAAATCAGAAAAAAACAAAAAATCAATGCTAGAAAAAAACTTCTTAAAAAGCTTTATATGCTTAGAAGATACGAATCAAGACTGTAAGTTTTGCATATTATCATTAAAAGGGGAGGGTCGTTTGACTCTTCCCTTTTTTTATTGCCCTAAAACTGTATAGGTACATAAAAACTTAAATCAAAGGTATTATCCTCTGATAGGAAATGATTCTTCTTATATATTGTATATGCAGGTTTTGTGGTAGTTTCATAACCGCTTGACGGTAACCACTCGTTATATACCCAGTGAATAAACTTCAAAACATCTCCATATACACCTGCAATATCGAATTTAGCGTATATTCCGCCTGATATTATAAACTTTGGTAACCTGTTTTTTACAGTCAAAGGCTCATCGGTCACGATACAAGCTACATATTGACACGAATCAGGTGGAGTGATGGCAGGATTGTCATGATAAAGGGCAATTTGCTTATAGTTTTTAAATTCATTACCCATTACCCATGTAGAAATTTTTTGCCAAGTTTTTTTGATATTTTTATCATACCCTTGATTTCTTATATAATAAGCACTAAATTCAGGCATTTTTACTATGCTTGGTTCAATATTGCTAAAATCAGCTTTAGAGTCCGTAAAAATATCCGATTGTTCTAAAATACAGGTTGAATATATTTTGTATCCACCGTTTCTCCACTCTTTTGGAGTCATATTAAATCTATCTTTAAAGACCTTAATAAAAGATGTTTGGGAAGTGTAACCACACGATGCCGCAATCTCTGAAATAGTAGATAGTTTATTTGTTACTAGTAGGTGTGAAGCTTTTTGAAGTCTTATTGCCTTTATCGCTTCATAGATATTTCTATAAAAAATATCTTTAAAAATTCTGTGCATATGAAATTTGCTTATATGCAAGTCATAGCTCAACTCTTCTATATCTATATCCGTATCGATATGGGTGTAGATATAAAACATTATATCATTGGCGATTTTGGTTCTTTTATCTAACGTATCTCTTTTCATAAAAGAATTATAGCACAGATAATATATAAAATAAGCAATAATAAATAATAATTTTAGCACTAAGGAATGAGAAATTAAGAATATTTTTCTCTATAATTACAAACTGTTATAAAACTATTGGAGATTTGTCAGTGGAAGAAGTTAATTTAGTAGCTGAGGCTTTTAAATTCCTACTATTGGGTATGGGAGTAGTATTTGCATTTTTAACATTGCTAGTATTCATACTAAAAATACAAGCAAGATTAGTACAAAAGTACTTTCCGGAAAAAGAAGTTGTTGTTACGAAACAATGGCAACCGCAAGTTGTAAAGAGTAACGATAAGATTAGCAAGATTGCTGCTGTAATAGCTGCTATACAGCATCATAGAAATAAAGAGGGGTAATTACTCTACCCCTAAAATAAATAAAATTTTAGTAGTTTTATTATAAGGTCTATCAAGGCGGAAAATTGAAGCTTATCATCGATAAGCGAAATTTGACAACGCCGATAGGGCTTATAAGAGAACTAGCATTTTAATATATTAGTTCCTCGCATTGTTTACTCATTCTTTTTGCTAAAAAAATCTTTGATATACGATGTATGTCTGCATATTTTTTTAATAAAAATTTATGGCAAAAATGCGGCTAAAATTTACTTATTTTACGGGGTGGAGTAATACGTATGTCAAAAAAATATATCGATATAATGGATACGACTTTTAGAGACGGTTTCCAATCAGTATTCGGCGGAAGAGTCTTGATGAAGGATTTTTTTCCGGCTGTAGAGGCTGCAAAAGAAGCAGGACTTA
>Ga0265295_1000368_pt1 | contig 91936 bp, 85 predicted proteins | sample Munlansysbiofilm_FD_192503 | JGI IMG/M metagenome (GOLD analysis project Ga0265295, IMG submission 192503) | Leachate microbial communities from a municipal landfill in Southern Ontario, Canada - Methane capture system biofilm | ecosystem: Engineered > Solid waste > Landfill > Unclassified ... | reverse complement strand
AGTGTATTGTCCTCGGGCTTTGCCCTGCGGGATTTTTCCAGTGGGGATTTGCCTACGGCTACATCGCTAACGCTACATGGTAATTGGAGTCTTCCCGATATACTAATATACTAATATACTAATATACCAATCACACTAATAAGGTTTAGGCTTGATAGTTGTATATTTGTCCCCCACTTTTAACATTACAATATTCAACTATCAACCGTAAATCTAATAATTTTTTCAATATCGCTAAAACGTGACCGTTTAGTGACTGTTTTTTTGCTAAAATAATGTTTTAGTTTGTATAAGTACTTATTGAAAGATTTGTCTCTTATCTAAATTTAAAATGAAAAATGCTATCATTATGAAAATAAAATGATTAATTTCAAGGAAGTAAAATGTCTGCTCAAACAACAAGCGAATATATGATTTTCGAACTAGGCTCAATGCAGTATGCCATAGAGTTACCTAAAATAAGGGAGATATTAACATATCCAAATCTTATTACTACTTTACCAAATACATCTGCCTGGGTAAAAGGTCTTATCAATCTAAGAGGTGAGGTTGTACCTATCTTGGACATAAGAATCAAGTTTAGTACCGGTCCTGCCGAATATAATGAACACACGGCGGTAATAGCCGTAATCACGGACGACAAAAGAATGATAGGTATAGTAGTAGACAAAGTTGATGACGTACAAAAACTTGACTTAGAAAATCTAGCGCCGGTAAGTGATATGGGTTCTGCAATACCTTCAAAGTACTTAAAAGGGTTTATTCGTATGGAAAATAATAGAATGCTTGTTATTATGGATATAAACGCGATAGTACATAAAGATGAGATACAAAGCTAGAGTCCAAAATGTTTTTGTCAACACCGCCGGATAGAATAAAACCAAAACTTCTTAGAGATGTAAAAACGGAAGCTTTACTTGTCTTTATAAGGACTACCTTAGAACAACTGTTTATAGATATAGAAAAAGGTGTAGTTTCTATGCAAGTAGGAAGCGAAGAAGACCAAAAAATAGTTTTTGATACTTTGAGTAATCTACTTCAAGAACTAAAAAGAACTGTAATAAGTAGTCACCAACTTCGTACTATGGTAAGCTTAGCACAAACAAACAGTGCCATAATGTACCTTATTAAACAAGAAGCTCCTTTGTTGCATTATTATGACACGATAGTAAAACAAATACAAATATCACTGAAACAAGGTGAAAACTGGATTCCAGAGCAACTTTCACTAGCACTTCTTAGTGAGTGGATTTTGGAAGATAACAAATCTGTAGAGATTTTTCCTTATTTGTTAAATATCGATTATATACAACTTCTAAGTAAGTATGATACGGCAAGGTTAGAGGTCAAACAACAAGGTGACGTACATAAAGCAAACGTTATATCAAATATGTACGTTATTTCAAGTGAAATCATAGAACGTTTGAGAAAAACAAGTTACAAAGTAAACCCTACAAGGAAAAACTCAAAAAAGAAAAGATAGATTTTTATATTTCATTTTTTATTTATACAAGTTTAATATTAGTATGTTATAATTCTAGTTAAATAAATTTAGAAGGTAAATCGGAACATGAAAATTCTTGTAGCTGACGATAGTGCAACTATTCGCAAAATCTTAGTTAACGTGTTGACGGAGTTAGGTTATCCCAAGGATAGCATTTGTGAAGCATCTGACGGTGCAAAAGCTTGGAATTTATTATGCCAACATAAATACGACTTGCTTTTGACGGATTGGAATATGCCTTTGATGAGTGGGTTGGAACTTGTAAAGAAAACAAGAACCATATCAAAATCAAATAGAAACCTTCCTATAATAATGATTACGACCGAAGGTTCTAAAGATGAAGTGCTAGAAGCTCTAAAAGCCGGAGTTTCTAACTATATAGTAAAACCTTTTAATAAAGATGTATTAAAAAATAAAATTGAAGATACGATAAAAAAAGCATCATTTATGCTTTGATGCAAATGAGGAAATAAAATGAAAAACACAACAGTAACGGTTGACTTAGAAAAACTAGAAAAACTACTAAATAAAGTAGGAGATATGGTTATCACAAACTCTATGATGTCGCAATCAATAGAAAACTTACCTGCTAGCGATGAAAAAAAAGAGTTGTTAGCAAAAACTATTCTATTCCAAAGACATATAAAAGAGCTACAAGATTATGCTATGGATATAAGGATGATAAAAATCAAAACTATTTTTGATACTTATCAAAACATTATCTCGCAAGAGTGTACAAACAACGGTAAACTAGTACACTTAAACATCAAAGGCGGAGAAACTAACATAGATAAATCTATGATTGAAGCACTCAACCTACCTTTAAAAAGTATCATAACAAATTCCGTGATACACGGTATAGAGACTCCGAAAGAGAGAACGTCAAAAGGGAAAAACGAGTACGGTACAATAAACGTATCGGCAGAACAAATAAATGAACAAATCTATATTACTATACAAGATGACGGAAAGGGTGTAGATGTAGAATCATTAAATCTAGAATCACAAATCATCACGGAAGAAGATTTGGAAGGTGATGATTTGAATATAAATAAAATCAAATACATCGTCGAAAAACTAAACGGAAGGCTAGAGATATCATCCGTAAACGATGAGGGGACAAAAATTGTTATTATAATGCCTCTTACTTTATCTATCCTTGACGGTCTAAATATCAGAATAGGCGACGATATTTTTATATTACCTACAAATGCGATAATAGAATCTCTACAGCCTACAAATGATATGATAAAATTAGTAGGTGACGGTAGTTCACAGTTACTTATGCTTAGAGAAGAGTTTATCCCTATAATAAAACTATATCAACAATTAGACATTAAAGCAGAGCATACCGATTTTACAAAAGGGATATTGATAGTAGTAAAATCAAATAACCAAAAAGCGGCACTCTTTGTAGATGAATTTTTACAACAACAACAAATAGTAGTAAAGCCTATAGAAATAAACTACAAAAAAGTAGTAGGCATAAGCGGTGCAACCGTCAAAGGTAACGGAAGTATAGGGTTAATACTTGATGTAAAAAGTATTTTAGAAAAAGCGAAAATAACACCTAAATCAGTGAGATAATCATGGAACTAACATCTAATATCAAACAAGATAATACCAAACACCAACTTGCCGTGTTTTATACAGGTACAAAAAATATATATGCTATCAATATAGCAAAAATCAAAGCATTTATTATAACTGCAGATGTTTCCATAAACGACACACCTACAGATAATAAAGTAATAAGCGGTATTGCTACGATAAGAGGTGAACCTATCACACTTGTCAATCTTGATATATGGCTTGGCAACAAACCAAAACCTCTCGAAGAGTATAAGCTTATTATATATTGTGAGTTTAACAGAAGAAAAATCGGTATTTTGGTAACTCAAATGTTAGATATCGTTGAAAAATCTACAAATGAACTAAAATACTCTCAAGATGAAAATACGAAAACAAGCTTTAGTACATACGTAAAAGTAGAGAATAAAGATGAGTATTGCGTAGTATTCAATGCGGAACAACTTTTGCAAGATATTGGTTTTAGATGTGATCAAGGCGATATAGACAAATTTAGAGCGATGCCTATAAATAGCGACAAACTAATACTAGTCGCTGAAGATAGCCATATTGCAAGAGATATTTTGATTGGCTTTTTTAAAGCTATAAGAGCCAACTATGAAATTTATCAAAACGGTAAAGAACTCCTTGATAGGCTAAAAGAGGTTAATTTACACGATGTGGCATTGGTAATTACTGATTTAGAAATGCCTGTAGCTGACGGTTATGAAGTATCCAAAGCAATAAAGTCTAATCCTGTGTATGCTCATATTCCGGTTATTGTTAATTCAAGTATGGCAACAGACTCCGTAACAAAAGAACTTCAAAAGATAGGTGTTGAAAAATTTGTAGAAAAAACAGACTTGGATAATCTCTATACAAATATTACATTATTAATCTAATTTGTAATTATAAATATAAATTTTTACATATAAATTGTTTTTTAATAGTCTTTCTCAATCTAAATTTAGAGGATATATGACCTTATATCCTCTAAATTGTCACTTATAAGTTAAATTATGTATTTTTAATTCTTTTAAACTTCATTAAAGTTTCATTTTTATATAATTCGCCCCGTAGTGTTTACAACTATCTATTTAATGGCAATATAAATTCCATGTTGAAAATCAATAATAAAATACAATTCATTTAAAATTCATTATTGTATTCAAAGGAATTATTATTGCATATAAATATTTAGTTTAGAATACAAAAATTTTAAGAAAAGAGAGAGGATAAAACCAATGGAGGCATTCTTAAACAAACTAAGTGTAAAAGGTAAGATAAATATTATTACCTTTTTTGTTCTAATATCACTTGGAATATTAACAGTTGTCGTATATGATAGACTTGAAAGTCTTAAGAAGAATTATGAAGATACTAATATGATTACTAAATTATCTTCAGTTATTCTTAAAAGTAGCGAACAAGGGCTACAAGTATCAAATGCATTAAGAGGTATCATAGTTAATCCATCTGATACAAAGGCAAAAGATAATTTTATCAAAGCAGTTTCGGACTTAGACGGTTTAATAAATGAATTAAAAAATAGTTCACAAATATCTCAAGGTTATTCTAAGTTTGATATTGAAAACCTATATTCACAACAGCAAGCTATACTTAAGAGTTTAGTAACAAAAGTACAAAAAGATGAGCTTCTTACAAAAGAAGATAACTCAGCTTCTACAAGCAAATGGAGACCTCTAAAAGCAGGTTTGGGTAAATGGGAAGATGCAAACTTAAAACAAGTTGAAGAATTTAACAATCAATTTAAAGAAATAGTTGCTAGTACAATAATTTTTATTGTTTCGTTGATTGTAGCTTCTATTTTTGTAATAGTAATTATTATTCAACTTATCGGTGCAAATATATCATCTACTCTTAAAGCTTTCAAAGAGGGTCTAAACGGCTTCTTCTCATTTATTAATAGAGAAACTTCACACGCTACCCATATAGAGCTTAATAGTACGGATGAATTCGGGCAAATGGCTAATGAAATCAATAATGCAATAGATAGAACGGTAAGGGAAATAGAACAAGATAATGCATTAGTAGCCGAAATAGATGATATTATAGAAAAAGTAGATAACGGCTTTTATTTCTATACGGTCAAAGGTACATCATCAAATCCTATGACAAATAGTATCAAAGATAAAGTAAATCAACTTGTAGCAGGAACAAATCAACAGATGCAACTTATCGTAGATACTCTTGTGAGATACGGTGAAAGTGATTTCAACTACACTTACGACCCTAAAGTAAATGAAAATATGAATGGAAGCTTCGGTTCACTTGTAGCTTCTACTATGTTAATAGGTAACAACGTATCGGAACTTATAGGTATGATTTTAAATGCCGGTGAAAAACTAAATCTAGATACAAGCATACTTGAAGAAACATCAAATAATCTTGCACGTTCAAGTAACGAACAAGCCGCAAGTTTAGAAGAGACTGCAGCAGCACTAGAGCAAATAACAAGTACTATAATCAATAACAATGAAAATATAAATAAGATACTTCTTAATTCAAAAGATTTAAATAATTCAGTTGATGTAGGACAAAAACTTGCAAATGAAACTGCAACATCTATGGATGAGATAAATACTCAAGTAAATCTAATAAACGATGCTATTACCGTAATAGACCAAATAGCATTCCAAACGAATATCCTATCCCTTAATGCAGCAGTTGAAGCTGCAACTGCAGGTGAAGCAGGAAAAGGGTTTGCGGTAGTTGCACAAGAGGTAAGAAACCTTGCTTCAAGAAGTGCGGAAGCTGCAAAAGAGATAAAAGCAATAGTTGAAAATGCTACTTCTAAAGCAAACCAAGGTAAACAAATCAGCGATGAAATGATAAAAGGGTATCAAGCACTAAATACTAACATTCAAAATACGGTACATTTGATTAACGACATAGCAAATGCTTCAAAAGAGCAACAAGAAGGTCTAGAGCAAATCAATGACGCAGTAACTCAACTTGATCAAGCTACACAGCAAAATGCGGCAGAAGCGACAAGAATCAGTGACCTTGTTGCAGAGGTTTCAAAACTATCTCACGACCTTGTTACGGCTGCAAGTAGAGCTAAATTTAAACAAGAAGCAAGAAAACAAGTAAGTGATGTTGATTTGGTATTCCAAACGGCAAAACTGAAAAACGACCATATTAGATTTAAAATGACTAATTTTGCTAAACTAGACGAAAGAAAATCTGTAACGGTTACGGATCATCATAGTTGTGCACTAGGTAAATGGGTAGATGAACAAATAAGAGCAAACAAACCGTTTACAAAAACAGCTTCATGGAATGAATTTATGAACAACCACGCAGCGGTTCATCAAAAAGTAAAAGAATATATGGATAAGTCTGCTATGGGTGCAAGTAATGCAGAACTTAAAAAAATATCACAAGAGATAGAACATGCTACTATCGGTGTATTTAAAGGATTAAACCAAGTTAAAATAGATAACGGTGTGTATATGGCTGAGAATTCTAGCAATTCTGCCCATAAACAAATTGCACCTTCAAATACGGTATCACACAAGCCTCAACCGTCATTAAAAAAACCTGTAGCAAAAGCAACTACAAGTTATACTCAACATACACATAGCGGTGGATGTTGTACTCCGCCGAAAATGCAAACTATAACTCCGTCAAAATCATCAAAAGATGATGAGTGGGAAGCGTTTTAAGTAGTAACTAGTAATTGGTGTATTGGTAATTATCCTCGGGCTTTTAAAGCCCTGCGGGATTTTTCCAGTGGGGATTTGCCTACGGCTACATCGCTAACGCTACATGGTAATTGGTAATTGGAGTCTTCCCGATATACTAATATACTAGTCACCAATAACAAAAATTTAAGATTTAGATTTGATAACTCTCGTTACCCCTGTAGAGTTATCAACTGTAAATCGAGATGATAAGAGTACCCCTTTTTCCTAAATTTTAAATATGTACCAATTTTTAGACTCACTAACATTTATCATCTCTTTTTACTATTGAAACAGATTTGTAAATGAGAATGAATTTTTTATGAATCTTAAGCATTTTCAAAGCAATAGTAGAATAGAATTTTGTTATATTAATAGAGTTAAATAATTTTGGTGACCAAGATGTAACCAAAAATTGAAAGGTTTGTTGAATGTACAAATTTATAAATAGGTTGTCAACTGAAACAAAGTTTCATTTCAATCAGTTTGTTGCCCAGTTGGGGTTTATATTAATTGCCGTGGTTGGATACCAATTCCACGATAGTTTAAACACTTTGATAGTGCTAAATATAATATTTGCAATATTATTCTTTGTAATAAATCATATGTTTATTCAATCGGCGAAACAAAGAGCTGATAGGTTTAAAAAGTATTTTAACAACTTCTTAAAGTTCGTATCTTTTGAAACAAACAAATACACTCCGGCAATTATCTACGGAAAAGATGAAATAGCCGATATGCTAAAAATGCTAAATGAAACGGCTGCAAGATATGATATCAAGCTAAAAGAAGATATGAAGGTTATGGGTGAAGTAGTTCTCGTAGCAGACAAATTAGAACAAGGTATATATGGGTATACCGTAGTTGCAGATACAAACAATCCTATGATAAAAACGCTTAGAAAAACGCTAAATCATATGCTTCATATAATGGACAAAAATATCAAAGAACTAAATGAAACAGTAAATAGCTACACTAACGATGACTTTACGAAAAGAATACAAGTGCATCCTAGACTAAAAGCTCAAATGAAAGAGCTTATGGAAGGTGTAAATAAACTAGGTACGACTTTGGCTGATAATGCTAGAGAGAATCTCCACAACGGTCAAATATTAGAGACAAACTCTCAAAATATGGCACAAGCTACTCACAATCTTGCACACCGTGCAAATGAACAAGCGGCGTCATTGGAAGAAACTGCTGCAGCGGTAGAAGAAATCACTAGTATCACCAAAAACAATGCATCAAATACAAGTGCAATGGCTACTTTAGGTAATAATGTAAAAAATGCGGTTAGCAAAGGTCAATCTCTTGCTTCACAAACGGCAACTTCTATGGATGAGATTAACCAACAAGTAAATGCAATCAACGAAGCAATAGCGGTAATCGACCAAATAGCATTCCAAACAAATATCCTAAGTCTTAATGCCGCAGTAGAAGCTGCAACGGCAGGTGAAGCAGGAAAAGGATTTGCCGTAGTTGCAGGAGAAGTTAGAAACCTAGCTGCAAGAAGTGCAGAAGCAGCAAAAGAGATAAAAGATATAGTAGAACGTGCAACGTCTAAAGCAAACCAAGGAAAAGCGATAAGCCACGAGATGATTAAAGGGTATGAGGAACTAAATACTCATATAACAAAAACTATCTCTTTGATAGGTGATGTTAGTAATTCTAGTCGTGAACAAGAAACGGGAATATTACAAATCAATGATGCAGTAAATATGCTAGACCGTGTAACTCAAGAAAATGCAAGTGAAGCGGATAAAGTATCAAATATAGCAACTGAAGTCTTAGAACTGGCTCAGTCATTGTTAAAAAGTGCAAAAGCGAAGAAATTTTAGAAATTGAGAAATTGAGAAACTAAGAAACTGAGACTTTTCTTGCTTAGTCACTTAGTCTCTCAGTCACTTAGTCTCTTTCAAAAAAAGGAAAACTAAATGTCAAAAGAAATTATATTAGATGATTATGCTTTTTTGGTAAGCGAAACTGACGAAAAAGGGATTATAAATTTTGCAAACGATGATTTTTGTAAAATAGCGGGTTATGAACTTGAAGAGCTTATGAGAAAAAATCATAATATAGTAAGACACCAAGATATGCCAAAAGCAGCATTTAAAGATCTATGGGATACGGTTAAACAAGGTAAGGTTTGGGATGGCTATGTAAAAAATAAGTGTAAAAACGGTGATTATTACTGGGTTTATGCTACGGTTTTCCCTTTTAAAACATGTAACGGTTCAAACGGTTATTTAAGTTGTAGAAGAAAGGCTAGTCGTGAAGAGATAGAGGCTCATGAAAAGCTATATAAACAAATGAAACTCGAAGAAAGGTAGTAGCTTTTAGTTACTATTAAAAAATTATTTTCATAAAATACACATAAATTTAAAACAAATATAAGTTTATTTAAGTATAATTCATTAGTTTTTCATAAACTAGGGGGATTATACTTGAAATCACTACCAAAAATTAGCTATAGAGCGACTTTTGTACTATTTGTCGTTGTTTCGGCACTTATTTTCTTTGCTTCCACTATAGCTATACTTAAGTTTTTCGATAAAACTGATGTATCTCTCATATCAACGGTAAATATAGAAAAGAAATATGATGAAAAACTAAATATTCTTCAAAACTATTTTCAAACTATTGACAATTCAATCTTATTTCTAAAAACAAACGAGAATATAAAGAATTTCCAAAAAACATATACAAATCCTGAAAATATAAAACAGCTTTTGGAAACCGTAAAACATAGCATACCCGCTATAATAGATATACACTATGTAACTTACCACGGTGAATATAAAATAAGTACCGATGAATTGATGGAAAAGCAATCTCAGACTAGGAATATCTTAAAAGATTTTACGACAACAAGTTTAAGTCCAAATCTTCTTGTCCACAAAGAAAATATCCAATTACACCAAAATACTAACAAACCTTATGTACGGTTGATTACACTGTTAGATAAACAATCTATCGAAGTGGATTTTTTGGTCATAGATGTAGATTTGGAACTGTTATTTAAACAACTCCAACAATCAATGCTCTATGATTTTTATTTGATAGATGAAAAAGGGTTCTTTATATTACATTCAAACCAAGAATTGTCTTTCAAACATTTACTAAAAAACCCTTTATCTATATTTGATGAACCGAGATTAAGCGAGTATGCAAAATATATTATTTCAAAAAAACAATATTTGAATGATGCAGTTTTCTCACATGAACTCCCGAATTTCCCGTTAAAAAACCATAAAATGATTTTATTAATGAAATACAATACTCTTTCCAAAGAGAGAAAATCGGTAACGGATTTGATAATATTTGCACTTGCAATACTAACCTTGATAGTGACTCTTATTGCAGTTTATTTTGCAAGAAAACCGGATGAATTGTTGAGTGAAATAAAATATCAACTATACAATGATTTTACGACTAAACTACCTAATAAAGCACAATTAATAGAAGATTTAGAAATAAATACAAATAAAATCATTATACTCATAGATGTGGATAATTTCAAAGAAATAAACAATGTTTACGGTTATGATTTGGCAGATGAAATGTTAAAAAAATATGCCACGGTTTTAAAAAGACTTCTTTCTAATATTCCTCAAACTCCATATAAGATATACAAAATGCCTTCAAACGTTTTTGCACTTACATATACATATAACAATAACTACTCCGAGCTAAGAACTACGATAGAACACTTACATAAACAAATCGAAAAAGAGACTATAAGCTGTGGAGATAGATGTGCTATATATTTATCGGTTACCCTTGGAGTAAGTGACCCAAGACATATTCACGGTATCAAAGAAGAGCTCATTGAAGCTGAACTAGCACTTACCATGGCAAAATTCAACAATAAAAAGTATGTTATATATCACAAACATTCTACAATGCAAGAGGATTCAGAAAATGCATTATACTGGACAAAAGAGATAAAATCTGCAATCATTCAAGATAGGATTTTAACATTTTTCCAACCTATTATGAATAATAAAACAAAACAAATAGAAAAATATGAAGTACTTATGAGATTACTTAATAGCAAAGGTGAGATAATATCACCTTACCAATTTATGGATATAGCTAAAGTATCAAAACATTACATTGACTTGACAAAAGTTGTTATCCACAAAGCATTTTCATATTTCGAGAAAAGAGAAAATATAGAGTTTTCAATCAACATATCAACTTTGGATTTGTTTGAAGACGGTTTTATATCATACCTAAAAAACGAGATTAAATATTTCGGTATAGGAGATAGACTAGTAATAGAACTTATTGAATCGGAGAGTGTGAATAATTACGATGTAGTAGAAAGATTTATGAAAAGTATGAAAAAACTAGGGGTAAAAATAGCTATCGATGATTTTGGAAGCGGATATTCAAATTTTGCACATATCATAAATCTCAGCCAATATATCGATTATATCAAAATTGACGGTTCGCTTATCAAAAATATTTGCAATGACGACACCCATTCTTTGGTTATTTTACAAACTATCCAAACACTTTCAAAACAACTAGGTATCAAAACAATAGCAGAGTTTGTAGATAGTGAGCAAAAACTAAAATATGTAGATGACTTAGGTATTGATTTTGCTCAAGGCTACATAATAGGAAAGCCTATGGGACAGATGCTATAAAAATTTCTGAACTATTTTAAAACCTACTCCGGCTGCTAGGATAGTACCGAATAAGTTTATAGATATATTTACCAAAGCCATAGAAAAAGAGACGTTAAAAAGAAAAAAAGTCTCCATAGCAAACGTAGAATATGTAGTCAGCCCACCTAAAAAACCGGTTGTTAAAAACGATTTGATATGAGGGGACAAAGTATAATGGGTAAATAAAGCAAATAACACCCCTATTATAAAACTACCTAAAATATTAACTATAAAAGTCCCGTACGGTATCGTATGGGGCAAATAATGATTTGATAAAGAAGTAACATAAACTCTTGCTATTGCACCTAGAAAACCACCGCTCCCGACCGCTATAATAGTTTGCCAACTAAGACTCATTTTTCGTCCCATTGTGCCATCTCTTGTACAAAAACCTCATTCATATTTTTTTCCGCATCTTTAAACCAATCACTATCTTTAGAAGCTATTACAGGTTCTAAATATATAATTTTAACTTTTCCGCTAATTGACGTTAGATTAACGGAATCAAGTCTTTGACGACTTCCGAGGATTACAACCGGTTGTACTTTTAGACCAAACTTATTTGCTACTATTTTTGCACCTGATTTAAAAGGGAGCATTTTTGTTCCGCTACTTCTCGTACCCTCAGGGAAAATTGCAACAGGTCTACCGTCCGCCAACCTATTTTCCACATCTTTTATCAGTTTTATAAGTCCTGCTTTATCTTCCCTATTTACCGAAATCATCTTGGGAGCTTTTATAATATGTCCAAAAACAGGCAATTTTTCAATCTCAAGTTTTGCTACCCACGCAATATTTTTCGTATGTAAATATTCAAGTAAAACAATATCAAGTAAGGATTGATGATTTAATATAAAAAGTTGCGTATCTTCACATCTAACACCTGTCTCTTCTATATCTATACCTAAAATCTTAATTTGCAACCAAGCCCATTTTTGTCTTAACCAATGATTTTTATTCCTAAATAAATACATCAAAACTATCATACAAAGTACCGTAATAGCAAATTGAATAATATATAAAATACCTCTAGTTTTTGCTAATATCTTCTTCATTCACCCACCCTATTTTATCATCCGGTAATAATACTTTAATATACCCTTTTTGAGAATCTAAAACTTCAACATAAACATCGCTATCGGTTTTGAAAAATACGCTCGAACTTTTTGTAGGCAAAATAAAAACATTAGTATCTTTTTGTAATAAAAAGTTTCTATTAGGTAAATAAACATAAACCAAGTACAAAGCACATATTATCGTTACAAGCAAAGCAATTTTATCTCTTTTAAATAATAGCCATACAACACAGAAGAATAGTAGCACACCTATTCCAATCCTTTTATATAATAAAACATTACTATTATGAGGATTTAAATCGGTTTGTGTACTAACGATTTCCTCCGAATGTACGATAGGACTAGAAATAATTTCTATTTTTGAACTTTGCGTATTATAATAACTAAAAGTAAGCGTCTCCTCATGTATAGGCAATATTATAAAATAAACTAACTTCTCCCTATCAAAATCACCGTTTAGAGACTCAATACCTTGTTTTTGATAGTTCTTTAGTTTAAAATCCTTAAGATTCGACTCTATCCCTTCAAGCTCGATAATGGTTAAAACCGTATTATTATCATACTGTTTTGTGATATGACTCGTCAAAGTAAGCTCTTTTGCTATTACCGACGAGAAATGCTCTATTTGTTGCCCTACTTTTGATACTTTGATTTCAGGTTTCTCAATTTGATACTCTTCAACTATAGCCATATCCTGAACTAAAGAAACTATAATATCAGGCATTACGAAATTTTCGTTTTTTACTTTTACTATAAACTTATTTTGAAATGTTCTTTTGCTATTTAAAACCCATTTTGAATCAGGATTAATTATTTCATAACCGTTACCACCCTCAAAGGTAGTCAAAATCTCATCAAAACTATCTGTTGCTATAGTTGCATTTAAAGCTATCGTAAATTGCTGTTTGGTAAATACTTTTTTCGGGAAGTTATCATATCTAGCTATTATATTGTGGTCGCTTCTTAGATTTAACGCAAGTTTACTTCTATCCAATTTCACGCTACTTGTCTCTTCGGATTGATTTAGGTCTATGACGGATAAAGGTTCTATGTCTTGAAACACACTCTCTTCCGTTGAGACGGATTCGACTTGAGCGTAAGAAAAATTAAAAAAAAGTGTTATAAAAAGGAGGGATAAAACTACTTTGTACATAATATTAACCATCCTTTTAAAACATTTCCTAAATTTAATATTTATTTGAAAAAACCTTGAAGCATTCTAACACCGTCACTGCTTCCAAGAAGTTCTTGCATTGCACGTTCAGGGTGAGGCATAAGACCGAATACGTTTTTTTGTTTGTTACAAATACCCGCGATATGGTCAACTGCTCCGTTCATGCTTATAGGGTTGCCGTCTTTGTCACAATACTTAAGCAATACTTGCTCATTTGCGTAAAGTTCAGCCAAACCGTCTGAATCTATATAGTAGTTACCGTCATGGTGAGCAACAGGGATATTTAAAACTTCCCCTACTTTACACTCTTGTAAAAAAGTGTTGTTGTTGTTTACTACAGCTAACGTATGATGTCTTGATATAAAATGCAACGTATCGTTTCTTTTCATAGCACCCGGCAAAAGCCCTGCTTCAAGAAGAATTTGAAATCCGTTACAAATACCTAGTACTTTACCACCTTTTGCGGCATATTCACTTACGCTTTTCATAATATTTGCAAATCTAGCAATTGCACCGCTTCTTAAATAGTCACCGTATGAAAAACCGCCAGGAATTACAACCAAATCGGTTCCAACAGGGATTTGTGTATCTTGATGCCAAATAACCGTAGCTTTTGCACCTAATTGTTCAAAAGCCCATTTAGTATCATACTCACAATTCGTCCCTAAAAATTGTAAAACTGCTACATTCATAATTTAACCTACTATCTCTATATTGTAATCTTCGATAACCGTATTTGCCAATAACTCTTCACACATTTTAGTCACTTCAGCTTTTGCTGCATCTTGCGATAAGTCACCAAGTTCAATAATAATTTGTTTCCCTACTCTAACGTCTTTTACTATTTCTTTAAATCCAAGAGTTCCGAGTGCATGATTTATAGCCTTACCTTGGTCATCCAATACACCTTGTTTTAATCCGATATTTACTATAGCTTTCAATTTCTCTTCCTTATTTCAAAATTCTATTTAATACTTCTTCGTAAGCCACTTTTAGACCGCCTAAACCTTGTCTAAATCTGTCTTTATCCATTTTCTCGTTTGTGTTTACATCCCAAAATCTACAATTATCAGGGCTTATTTCATCTGCAAGTATTATATTTCCGTCTTTATCTTTACCGAACTCTAATTTAAAATCTATCAGGTTCAAACCTTTTTCAAAGAAGAAAGGCTTTAATATACTATTTACGTTTCTTGCCATTGCTCTTAAAACATCAAGTTCTTTTACGTCATCTACTAGATTTAAAATCAAACAATGCTCATCATTTAAGATAGGGTCATTTAACGCATCTTCTTTCAAATAAAACTCTACCAAAACGAAAGGTAGAACTTGCCCGTCAGGGATACCTAGTCTTTTACTCAAACTTCCCGTAGCAATGTTTCTTACGACAACTTCAATTTTGATAATATTAGCTTTTTTGTGTAGCATATGATTATCATCCAATTTCTCAACAAAGTGAGTAACCACACCTTTTGATTCCAAAAGCTTGAAAAGCTCCGTACTGATTTTGTTATTTAATGCACCTTTACCGCTTTCACTATCTTTTTTCTCACCGTTAAACGCCGTTAAATCATCTTTAAACTCTGAAATCAACAAGTTTGCATCAGATGTTGACCAAATCTTCTTAGCCTTTCCTTCATATAAAAGCTCTTGTTTTTGCATTATTTACTCCGTATTTATTTTTGAATTAAAATTATAGCTTGTAAGACATCTACAGCAGTTTTTAACTGATTGTCTTCATAAAGATCACTATTTTTTATAGTATCATCACCACCAACTTGTTTAACCTTATCTTTAGCTTGTATACCGTTTACTTTATCAAGCTCCTCCTCTAAATGCTTTTTAAGATCAGCTTCTTTTACTTTTAATTCATCATCAGATGCCATTACCGCTTTTCCGTCATGGGAAATTATATCAGGGTCAACACCTACCGCTTGGATTGATCTACCTTTCGGTAAATAGTATCTAGCAATCGTAAGCTTAATAGCTTCGGTTTCTTTCTCATCCAAAGGTAATACTACCTGTACCGAACCTTTACCGAAACTTTTTTCTCCTACAAGTACCGCACGTTTATGGTCTTGTAATGCACCGCTTACAATCTCACTTGCACTAGCACTTCCCCCGTTTATTAAAACAACCATAGGAAGTTTTGTCATAGTGGTCTCTTTTTTTGCGAAATGCTTCTCTTCATCTTGAGCATTTCTACCCCTTTGAGATACTATTACGCCGTTGTCAACAAATAAATCAACAAGCCCTATAGCCTCTTTCAAAGCTCCGCCCGGGTTATTTCTAAGGTCTAAAATAATACCTTTAGCAGATTTCAGATGTTTTGGAAGTTGTTCTTTGATACTAGCAACGACTTTTTCATCAAATGTTGAAACCCTGATGTAAACCATACCGTTTTCCATAGGTCTTACTTTGACCGATTTTAAATCTATCATTGCTCTTTCAAGGTCAAATACAAGAGGTTTAGACTCATTTTTTCTAACTACCGTGATACTAACTTTAGTTTTTGCATCACCTCTCATTAGATTTACCGCTTCGTCCAAAGTCATATTTAAAGTAGAGGTGTCATTTATCTTGATGATAATATCACTTGCTTTTACACCTGCTCTAGCGGCCGGAGTATCATCGATAGGAGATATAACCGTCAAAGCAGCATCACGCATACCAACGACTATCCCAAGACCTCCAAACTCACCTTTCATTTGGACTTGCATCTCTTTGTAAGTTTTCGTATCCATATAAGCCGAGTGTGCATCAAGCTCTTGTAAAAGCCCTTTTATCGATTTATTTACTATCTCTTGTAGCTTTACATCGTCCACATAGTATTTCTCAACCGTACCCAAAACTTTTGTAAGCTTTGATAAAGATTCCAAACGACTTTGCGTCTCTTCGTTTGTCAGAGGCTTTGTTTGCGTCTGAGCATATCCGATAACACTGAATATAAATAAAATTCCTAGCAATAATCTATAAAACATAACGTTTCCTGATTTAATATTTGTCGTAATGTTACTCAATTTTCACTTAAGAGTCGTATAAACAAATTGACATTTAAAGATTTACTTATCTAAATTTTAGTATCATATCCGAAATTATTGATTTAAGAGGATATGTATGAGTTTAAAAGAAAATATCGACTATATGAAAACAGAGCTTACGGCTCAAGAACAGTTTATAGAAAACTTCGTCAAAGCAGAAAAAGTATTTAAAAAATACAAAACACTTATTTTAGGGGCTTTTGTAGGTATTGTGATACTTATCATAGCAATGCTAGGTTACGATTATATGGAAGAACAAAACAAAATAAAAGCAAATTTAGCTTTTAACGAGTTTATAAAAGACAAAAGCAATGAACAAGCACTTCAAACTATAAAAGCAAACAATAAAAACTTGTACGAAATAGCAATGCATATAAAAGACGAAAACCATATACCAGATGTTGCCGTTTTCAAAGAAATAGCTATGTTTCAAAATGCAGTTAAATCGGGTGATACTAAGACTATAGATTCTTTACTTTCAAACAACAATTTCCTATTCAAAGACTATGCGGTGGTTATAAAAGCATTACAAGCTATCAAAGCAGATGATTTAAAATCGGCTGAACAAACCATAAAAATGCTGCCTAAAGACAGTATGTCTAGCGATTTAGCAAGTTTATTAGAACACTATATAGCTACAAAATCTAACTAAAGCGGGTAATACTATGAGAAAATTTATCAAATTCACTGCCGTTGCGACACTTATTTATTTATTAAGCGGTTGCGGTTCAAAACAATACTTTGAACCTGAAAACGTAGATGGAACCTTTGGGCAAACATTCAAGTCTTTAAATGCGGATATCGTAGATTTTAACAAATCAGGTGCCACACTCTCCGACGGTTCTTTTATTACAAATAAAGGTATCACCAAAAATCCTATCAATGCAGAGTTCTTTTTTGTTAACAAATCAGATGACAATATAATCAGTGCCGATTCAAAAGGCAATATAGCAATCAATAACCAAATAATTAAACTTGAAAATATAGTTGTAAGTGCGACGCTAAACAAAAATCTTTTGGCTGTGGTTTATTTAGATAACTCGGTAGCGGTTTATGACATTGTACAAAACAAAACTATTTTCAAAGAGTATCTTGGTGAGTCGCTTGCAAACGATACTAAAGTTACCAACCCCGTATTTATGTCTGATTTGATACTTTTCCCTTCACTAAACGGTAAAGTTATAGTTTATAGTATCACTAATGCAAAAGTCATAAGAGATATTATCGTAGATGCTTCAAACAAACAATTCAAAAACATAACGTTTTTTGAAGTAGTTGACGAGCAACTAATAGCTGCAACGGCAAACTCTGTTTTATCTATAGGTGCAAATTTATACTCTTTAAATCTTGAAATAAAAGATGTGGCGACAAAAGACAATAAAATTTATATCGCAACGATAGACGGAAAAATACTTGTAATGGATAACAGACTAAAACCTTACAATGAACAAAAATTTAAATTCGGTAAAATTTTCGGTATGGGATTCGGCAAAGATGCAGTATATGCGGTTGAACAAAGCGGATATATCATCAAAATGGATAGAGACCTAAAAAATCCTTCTATTTTAGATATTTCTTTTGATAATGAGGAGAAGTTTTTATCTATAGACAACAAACTTTATTTCGGAAATCAATATATAGAGTTAAACTAATTTGAGACAAATAATTGAATTTTTAAACACTAAAGACTTGCATTTCAAAGTTTTGAACAGACTTAATCCAAAGGATTACGGTAGTAGAAAACAGGTTCTCATATATGAAGGTATAGACTTAAATTCTAATTTTTGGCTTATCTTCGTTTATAGTAGCAAAAGTAGATTTATACAAAAAAATTCTTCTGAGATTATGGAACTGAGCGATAGAATAATAAAACAGATGGGACATAATTATAAGATAAAAGCCCTTTTTATATCTTCACCTCTTTGTTCAAAGGCTCATTCACATTTAAATATTTCACAATGGAGAGTATTTAATGATTTTGTGTGACATCGGCAATAGTACGTTTGATTTTTTTTATGATGAACACACCATAAAACTTGATGTAAATAGTTCATATTTACCTGAGTTTGATAATGATAAAGAGATGTATTACGTAAGCGTCAACGATATGGCTACACACAAACTAAAACAAAAATATCCAAATGCTATCAATATATCTAACCGTATCAAACTAGATACGAAATATCAAGGTCTAGGTATAGATAGAGCTATCACGTGCAGCTACGTAAAAGATGCACTTATCATAGATGCCGGAAGTGCCATTACGGTAGATTTGATGGAAGACGGCAAACATATGGGTGGATATATCTTGCCCGGTATTAAAGCTATTCACAATCTATACAAAACCATATCTCCTAAACTTAATTTTGAACTAGAAATCCAAGAGCTTATAGGACTACCGCTGAATACAAAAGATGCTATAAGTTACGGTGTATTTAACGCTATATTCTTACCTCTTCAAAAAACGGCAAAAACAGCCAAACATATAATTGTTACCGGTGGAGACGGTGAAGTGGTGAGTAGATATATTCATAACAGCACTTATGACAAAAATTTGATTTTTAAAGCTATGCAAAGTATTATAAAGGAACACAAATGATAACGATAGCCTTGCCAAAAGGTAGAATTGCAGATGAAACTCTTGAGATATTCCAAAAAGCATTTAATGAAGAGTTTGTATTTGAAGATAGAAAGCTAATTTTACAAAAATCCGGTTTTAAGTTTTTGAGCGTGAGAAACCAAGACGTACCTACTTACGTCCAATACGGCAGTGCGGATTTGGGTGTAGTGGGACTTGACGTACTAGAAGAAAAAGAGTATGACCTTGTAAAACTTCTCAACCTAAATATCGGTAAATGCAAAGTAGCAATAGGACTTAGAGCCGATGATGAGATAGACTGGACGAGAAGTGAAATAAAAGTAGCTACCAAACACGAAAAAATAGCTAAAAAATATTTTGAACAAAAGGCAATGGCAGTAGAGATAATCAAACTTTACGGTTCTATAGAACTTGCCCCTATCGTAGGTCTTAGCGATTGTATAGTCGATATAGTAGAGACAGGTACTACAATGAAACAAAACGGGCTAAAAGTGGGTGAAACGATAATGCAAAGTTCAGCTCACCTAATAGCAAACAAAAACTCATATTACCTCAAAAAAGAGGCTATTTTGAACCTCAAAAAAGAGATAGGCAAGCATATATAATGGGTCTTGAGTTATACGCAAAAATAGAAGAATATCTTGATTTTGAAAGTGAAGTGGAATATTTACACAACACTTTTGTAGATATAGTAGAAGAGATAAAACCAAAGAATTTGCTAGATATCGGATGCGGTCAAGGTGGTTTTATAGCAAAACTTGACGGTTCTATAGATGCTTTTGGTATAGACCTCAGCCAAAATCAAATCAATATAGCCCTATCAAGAGGGATAAATGCAAGTTGTATAAGCTTGCATCAAGTGACACAAACGTTTGATATGCAAACTGCCGTATTTGACGTGATAAACTACATTCCAAAAGATGAGATAAAAGAGTTTTTCAAAAACTGCTACGACAAACTAAATCCAAACGGATATTTGGTTTTTGATGCTAATACTTTGTTTGGGTTTGAAGATGTAGCGCAAGGTTCTCTTGTAATAGACAAGGGAGATATTTTTGTAAGTATCGATGCTTATTTTGAAGATAATATGCTAAAAACAAATATAACCGCTTTTACAAAAAAAGGCGACTTATACGAAAAAGAATCAGATACTATCACCCAATACTACCATACAAAAGATTTTTTGAAAAAAGAGCTTAAAAATCTAGGGTTTGATATAGAACAAATTATAGATTTCAAACTTCACGGATATGATAAGGCAGATAAAAGTATTTTTATTTGTAAGAAATAATTAATTCAACATGATATTTTTTTAGGAAAATGGGGATACTTACAAAGCATCCCCCTACTTTTTTATAATTTAGCAGATATAAAATCTTGTGCAGCTTTTTTTGCATCTTCTATTTTAGATACGTCTTTACCTCCGGCTTGAGCGAAATCGGCTCTACCGCCTCCGCCTCCGCCTACTACGGGAGCTACGGCTTTTATCCATTCACCTGCGTTTGCATCAATACCTTTGATACCGCTTGCTAACATTACTTTGTCGTCTTTTGGTTGTAGCAAGAAGATAGCTACTTTTTCATAACCGTTTTTATAGTCGTCTATTATAGCTTTTATATCACCGTTTTCAACTATATCGACTATCACTTTTACACCGTTTATTTCTTGTACGGCTACTTCTTGTTTTGTTTGACTTTGTGCATTTACAACCTCTACTTTTAGTTGTTTTATTTGCTCTTTTAGTTTTTTAACACTACCTAACAAATCAGGGTTTTTCAGCTCACTAAGAAGTTCATTTTGTGTTTGAATCATAGATTTTACGTAATTTACCGCACTCATACCGCAAACTGCTTCTATTCTACGTACTCCTGCACTTACACCGCTTTCTTTTGTTATATAAAAACTTCCGATTTGAGCCGTGTTGTGTACGTGCGTCCCACCGCAAAACTCGATACTTGTGTTTGCAAAATCAACAACTCTTACCGTATCGCCGTATTTCTCACCAAACATTGCGATGGCTCCTAGTTTTTTTGCTTCATCGATAGGGAGTTCTTTTACGCTTCCTTCTATTCCACGTGCAACCATAGAATTTACAAGGTCTTGAACCTCTTCAAGTTGCTCTTTTGTCATAGCTTTTGGATATGTGAAGTCAAATCTTAGTCTATTTGCGTCATTGCTACTTCCGGCTTGTGATACCGTATCACCAAGAACCATTCTAAGTGCTGCTTGAAGTAAGTGTGTAGCTGAGTGATGTTTCGCCACTTCACCTCTATTTGCAACTACCGCAAAAATATCTTGCCCTACTTTTAAATCATTTGATTGAACTTGTACTTTTGATATATTCAAATCAAAAAATTTCTTTGTATCTTCTACCATAGCTACCGTAGTGTCTATTTCCAAAGCTCCAACGTCACCTATTTGTCCGCCTGATTCGGCATAAAAAGGTGTATTGTCAAGCATTACCCAACCGTTTTGTCCCTTTGCCAAAGTATCAACCATACTAAACTCATCATCAAGCAATGCTAGAATTTTTGATTTGTGGGTAAGATTCGTATATCCTACGAAGTTGTTTTTACCGAATTGCTCTAAAAGTTTTTTAAAGTCACCCTCTTTTGAAGCATCTCCGCTACCTTTCCAAGATGCTTTTGACGCAGATTTTTGCTCATCCATAAGCTTATCAAAAGTTGCTAAATCTACTTGAATATTGTGAGCTTTTAGCATATCTTCGGTTAAATCCAAAGGAAACCCGTAAGTATCGTAAAGTTTAAATGCAACCTCACCGCTAAAAATATCTTTAGAGTTTTTCAACTCCTCTTCATAAATCCCCATACCGCTTGCTATAGTTTTGAAAAATCTCTCTTCTTCATAAGTAATTTGTTCTTTTACGAATTCTCTTTTTTCATTTAAAAACTCATAATGGCTTCCCATGCTATCACATAATGCATCCACAAGCTTTGCCATAAATGGAGCTCTTAACCCAAGTAAATAACCGTGTCTTATGGCACGTCTTGCTATTCTTCTAAGAACATACCCACGTCCCTCTTTGTCAAATAAAATCCCTTGAGAAACCATAAAGCTAACTGCTCTAATATGGTCTGCTATTACCCTAAAACTAGCGATATTTTCGGCAGTTTTTTTCGATGGGCTGATACTTTCTAGTGCAGATATAACCCCTTTAAATATAGAAGAATCAAAGTTATTGAAAACACCCTCTTTTATAGCAGTAATTCTCTCTAGTCCCATACCCGTATCTATAGAAGGTTTCGGTAAAGGTTTTAGCTCACCCTCTTTTGTTCTTTCAAACTGCATAAATACAAGATTCCAGATTTCCAAAAATCTATCTCCGTCTCCACCCATATAGTCTTCTTCACCGCCAAAGTGTTCACTCCCTTGGTCATAAAAAATCTCACTACAAGGTCCACACGCTCCCGTATCACCCATAGCCCAGAAGTTGTCTTTGTCACCCATTTTGTAAATTCTATCTTTACTTATATGTTCTTGCCAAAGCTCATATGCTTCATCATCGTTTTCATGAACGGTTACATATAGCCTATCTTTCGGTAATTTTACGTTTTGAGTAATAAATTCCCACGCATAAGCAATTGCTTCTTTTTTGAAATAATCGCCAAATGAAAAGTTACCTAGCATCTCAAATAACGTATGGTGTCTGCTTGTATAACCGACATTTTCTAAGTCGTTATGTTTTCCCCCTGCTCTTACGCAAAGCTGACAACTAGCCGCTTTTGGATTTGCCGGTGTAGGAACCGCTCCCGTAAACACATCTTTAAACTGTACCATACCCGCATTTGTAAATAATAATGTAGGGTCATCCGGTACCAAAGGCATACTACTATATATACCGTGTTGTTTTTTTTCAAAAAAATCTAAAAACTCTTTTCTAATATCCATTGTATTCATTCCATTATCTAAGTTTGTAATTTTAATATTTTATCTAAAAAAGTTTTAAAGTTTAAGAGGGTATAATTTTCTAAACCAAAAAACAAGGATTAAAAAATGGGAAAATATATAGAATTAACAAGTGAAAATTTTGAAGCTACCGTAAATAGCGGTGTATCTTTAGTTGACTTTTGGGCTCCATGGTGTGGACCTTGTAGAATGATAGCTCCTGTTATTGATGATTTAGCTGTAGAATTTGAAGGTAAAGCTAACATTTGTAAAGTAAATACCGATGAAGAGCAAGATTTAGCTGTAAGATTCGGTGTAAGATCAATCCCTACAATTCTTTTCATGAAAGACGGACAAGTTGTAGATCAAATGATCGGTGCTGCTTCTAAACAAGCTTTCGCTGACAAATTAAACTCACTTATCTAATCTTAAACTGAGGGATTCTTTAATCCCTCAACCTTACTTCTTTAAACTTTTAAAAATTTAATCTAAATTATTGTATCATACCGCTACCAAAAAAGAAACTTTTTCAAAAGGAATATTTATTATGTTGGATTTAGCTATTATAGGTGGGGGACCGGCTGGACTTACGGCGGGATTGTATGCAACAAGGGGCGGATTGAAAAATGTTACTATGTTTGAAATGGGAATGCCTGGAGGTCAAATAACGCAAAGTAGCGAAATAGAGAACTATCCCGGGCAACTTGAAATAGTTACGGGAATGGAACTTATGCAAAAATGGCCTGAACAATGTATGAGATTCGGTCTAAAACACGAAATGGCTATGGTTGAAAATATTACTAAAAACGGTGAAATATTTACTTTAACTTTAGGTGACGGCAAAAAAGTAGATGCAAAATCAGTCTTAGTCGCTACGGGAAGCGTACCTAAAAAAGCAGGTTTCAAAGGTGAAAACGAGTTTTTCGGAAGAGGTGTTAGTACTTGTGCTACATGTGACGGATTCTTTTACAAAAATAAAGAAGTAGTAGTCCTCGGTGGTGGTGATACGGCACTTGAAGAGGCCGTCTATTTAGCTAAAATATGTAAAAAAGTATATTTGGTACACAGACGTGATACCTTTAGAGCAGCACCGAATACCGTAGAACACGTAAAACACACGGAAAACATAGAACTTATCTTAAATAGTGAAATAGACGAAGTTTACGGCGATAATATGGGCGTAAACGGTGTAAAAGTAAAAAATAGAAACGACGGTACGATAAGAGATTTACCTGTTCCCGGTATATTTGTATTCGTAGGTAGAGACGTATTAAATAGTGTATTAAAACAAAGTGACGGAAGTTACCTATGTGATTTAAACGCAAACGGTGAAGTTATAGTGGATTTATCTATGAAGACATCGACTGCAGGACTTTTTGCTGCCGGTGATATAAGAATAGAAGCTCCAAAACAAGTCGTATGTGCGGCAAGTGACGGTGCAATAGCTGCACTTAGTGTTATTAGTTATTTAGAATAGTAGAGGCAAAATATGATAAAAATAGGAATTTTAGGAAGTACGGGAAGAGTAGGAAGTCTTCTTATAGATGACTTGTCAAACAACGAGTTTGCTTGTATAGGTGCAGTTCACGTATATGATGAAATCAAAAAACAATTACCGAAAGACACGGTAGTTACAAATGATATGAAAACACTTTTAAACTCTTGCGATGCGGTGATAGATTTTTCTGCCCCTGCGGCAACTCAAGCACTTTTAGAGTGTGTTATAGAAAACGATATAAGAAAACCGCTTGTTATAGCAACGACCGGATTTAACAAACATCAACAAAATCTACTTTTAGAAGCTAGTAATAAAACTGCTGTCCTTTATGCTACGAATATGAGTTTAGGTGTTGCAGTTCTTAATAAACTCGTAGCGCTTGCATCAAAAGCGTTAAGGGATTTTGATATAGAAATAGTAGAACAACACCATCGTCATAAAGTCGATAGCCCAAGCGGCACGGCACTAACTCTTGCTCACAGTGCAGCAAATGCTAGAGACCTTGACCTAGATACAGTAAGAGTAAGTGGAAGAGACGGCAATATAGGTGCAAGAACAAAAGATGAAATAGCAGTTATGGCTTTAAGAGGCGGTGATATAGTAGGTCGCCATACGGTGGGACTATACAATGACGGTGAATTTATAGAACTAAATCACACTGCAACAGCTCGAAATACGTTTAGCAAAGGTGCTATCAAAGCAGCACTTTGGCTTGTCAATCAAGAAAACGGCTTATACTCCATAAACGACTGCTTAGGACTATAATAAATGACAAACAAAGTAACGAAAGAAACCTTAACCCTTAACTCTTTTTTTCAAGGAAAAATATAATGTGCGCAATAGTTGGAATATATGGAAATGAAAATGCTGCAAAACTTGCTTCAGTTGCTCTTTTTGCTATGCAGCACCGTGGTCATGAAGCTACCGGTATAAGTAGCGGATACAACAATAAACTATACACCATAAAAGATAGAGGCTACGTAAAAGACGTATTTAACGAAAAATCTTTTGAAGTTTTAAAAGGGGATATGGCAATAGGTCACAATCGTTACTCAACAGCCGGAAGCGACTCTATACTTGATGCTCAACCAATTCATGCAAGATACAAACTAGGCGAGATTTCAATAGTACATAACGGTAATCTTGTAAACAAATACGAAGTAAGAAATAAACTCATAGAAGAAGGGGCGATATTCCAAACAGGAATGGATACGGAAAACATTATCCACCTAATAGCTCGTTCTACTCAAAATAAGCTTCAAGATAGAATCGTAGAGGCTTTAGAACATGCCGTTGGTGCATACAACTTCATAATCCAAAGTAGAAGTAAACTTTTTGTAATCAGAGACAAACACGGTATTAGACCTTTGAGCTTAGGAAAATTAAGAAGCGGTGGATGGATAGTAGCAAGCGAAACTTGTGCATTTGATATAGTTGATGCAGAATTTGTAAGAGATGTAAGACCGGGTGAGATGCTAGTATTTAGAAAAAATGCAGAGCCTGAATCGATACAACTTTATAATGCAGAATACAGACCTTGTGCTTTTGAATATATCTATTTTGCAAGACCTGATAGCGATATAGACGGGAAAAACGTGTATAGCGTAAGACAAAATATGGGTAGAGCTTTGGCTCAATTCGATAAAAATAACGGACTAAAAGCGGATATGGTTATTCCTGTTCCTGATAGCGGTGTTCCTGCAGCTTTAGGATATGCAAAAGAGAGTGGCATACCGTTTGAATACGGGATTATCAGAAATCACTACGTTGGAAGAACTTTTATAGAACCTACTCAAGAGATGCGTGAGCTTAAAGTCAAAATGAAACTAAGCCCTATGCCGTCACTTATTAAAGATAAAGTTATCATAGTAATAGACGACTCTATAGTAAGAGGTACTACAAGTAAAAAAATAGTTAGAATGCTTAAAAATGCAGGGGCAAAAGAGGTACATTTCCGTTCAGCTAGTCCGATGATAAAATACCCTTGTTTTTACGGTATCGATACCCCTACAAAAGAAGAACTCATCAATGCTCAAATGTCTAAAGAAGAAGTAAAAGACTTTATAGAGGCTGATTCACTGGATTATTTAAGCTTAGAAGATTTATTTGACAGTATAGGCAGAGATAGAAACTACTCTGTTCCTAGTTTTACGGGCGAATATTTTATTAAGTAGTAATGTCTATAAAATATAAAGAGTTAAATACCGTAGGAAGGTATTTTAGAAAAAAATTCGGGCAAAGTGTTTACAAGGTACCTATAAGTATAAGCGGTTTTACCTGCCCGAATATAGATGGAACCGTGGCTAAGGGAGGGTGTACGTTTTGTGAAAACGACTCTTTTAGTCCAAACCTATCAAAAAATAAAGAAAAATTCAAACTTCATCCGGATATAAAAGAAAATCCTTATATCGACTTGCAAATACAACAACTAAAACTTCAATATAATGCCACAAAGAATAGACTGGCAAAAAAATTCGGTGCAAAAAAGTTTATAGTCTATTTTCAATCATTTACAAATACTTATGCACCCATAGAAACGCTTACAACACTTTACACCGAAGCCCTTAAACTGGATAATGTGGTTGGACTTAGTATAGGTACAAGAAGTGATTGCGTAACAGATGAAATATTACGTTTTTTGCAAGAGTTGTCACTACAACAAAACCCAAACTCAGGATTAAATAACGAAATTTGGGTTGAATATGGGATACAATCCATATATGATGAAACTTTAGAACATATAAATAGAGGACATAATTACGCCAATATCAAAGAATGGATTGAAAAAACAAAAGGCTACAACCTTCTTGTATGCGGTCATATAATATTCGGGTTACCAAACGAAACACATGAGATGATGTTAAATACAATTAAAGAATCTATAAAACTTGGAATTGATTCTATCAAAATTCATCCACTATACGTAACAAATAATACGCTTCTGGCCATAGAATACAAAAACGGAGAATTTAATCCTATATCAGAAGAAGATTATATCAAAACCCTTATCAAATCGATTCAAATGCTTCCTGACAATATTTCTATCCAAAGGGTTACGGCCGGTATAGATAATGATTCACTTATTGCACCTACTTGGTGTAAAAACAAACATTCTCAAATCAATAATATTAAAAAAGCACTTAAAAATATCAATATTTTATATTAGTTGATAATTTTTTTCTACAATTTTGCAAAATTAAACCTTTACTTTGACTCAAGTCAATAAAATTTAAGCAAAATCTAACTATAATAGCCCGTTTAAAATCTATAATGAAGGAAAAGAAATGTCTGACAACGTAAAAAGACGAGACTTTCTTGGTTACTCATTTGCTGCAGTTGCTGCTGTAGGTGGGGCGGCTTCACTTGTAGCTATGAAACAAACTTGGGATCCGCTTCCAAGTGTTCTAGCTGCAGGATTTACTGAAGTTGACCTAGCAAATGCAAAACCGGGAACACCAAGTACAGTTACTTGGAGGGGTAAACCGATATTTATCCTTAAAAAAACTGAAGCCATGGAACAAAGTGGTAGAGATTTAGTTATAGGCAGTGATAGATTCACTATAGCTATAGGTCTATGTACACACCTTGGATGTATTCCTGCGTGGAAAGAAACAATGTGGAAATGTGCTTGTCACGGTGGAGAATTTAATGCTAGTGGCGTAAATACTTTTGGACCACCACCAAGACCACTTGATATACCACCGTTTAGTGTAAAAGGTACCGTAATCGTTTTAGGCGAAGAAGGTCCTGAGTACAAACAAATGGCACAGGCTTAAGGAGATAAAAGATGGCTCATTTTACAAAAGCTAATTCAGTCGGTGAGTGGTTTGACCAAAGACTTGCTACGACTAAATTTATGAAAGTTATGATGACTGAGTATTGGATTCCAAAAGATGTTAACTTCTTATGGGCAATGGGTGTTGTACTAGCTGTGACATTCAAAATCCTTATTATTTCAGGAATTTTCTTGATGATGTACTACAAACCTGATGTAAATCTTGCGTTTGATAGCGTTAACTATACAATTATGCAAGAAGTTGCTTACGGTTGGTTATTTAGACATATGCATGCTGTTGCTGCCTCTGTTGTATTCCTTATTATATATATTCACATGTTGACAGGTATATATTACGGTTCTTACAAAAAAGGTAGAGAGATGATTTGGATAAGCGGTATGTTGTTATTCGTAACATTCTCTGCTGCAGGATTTTCAGGTTATATGCTTCCATGGGGACAAATGAGTTACTGGGCTGCAATGGTTATTACTAACCTTTTCGGTGGTGTTCCATTGATCGGTGATGCTCTTGTTGTATGGATTAGAGGTGACTTTAACGTTGCTGATGCTACTCTAACAAGATTCTTCATGTTACACGTATTCTTATTACCTATCGTTATTATCGGTATTATTGCATTACACTTCTATTCATTAAGAGTTCCTCACGTTAACAACCAAGAGGGTGCGGATATAGATTTCGATGCAGAAGCTGAAAAATATCTTGCAGGTAACAAAAAAGATTCAAAAGTTATACCTTTCTGGCCTGTGTTCTTAAGTAAAGACTTTGCCGTACTAGGTGTATTCTTAATATTCTATTTCTACCTTGTGTTTTTCCACTACGGTTTTGCAATGGATCCAATTAACTTTGACCCTGCAGACAATATGGTTACTCCTCCGCATATTTACCCTGAGTGGTACTTCCTATGGAGTTATGAGGTATTAAGAGGTTTCTTCTTTGATATAGCAGGAATTAAAGCGTTTGACTTAGGTCTTGCTGCATTTGGTGTTGCTAACGTAATTTTCTTCTTATTGCCGTTTATCGACAGAGACCCTGAAGTATTACCGGCACACAGAAGACCGAGATTTAATATCTGGTTCTGGATATTAATCGTTGACTTATTAGTGTTAACAGTTTACGGTAAATTACCTCCGACCGGTGTAAATGCATGGGTTGGTTTCTTTGCGTCTGTTACATTTTTAGTATTATTTATAGCATTACCTTTTGTTACGAAAGCTGATGCAAAAGCAAGGGGTGCTCTATGAGAGAATTAAAAGTATTCGCAGTAGTAGTTATTGTAACACTTATAACTTATTGGGGTGTTGAGCCTTTCGCTCACTCTCAAATGCATCCACACGTAGATGCTCCTGATTATTCGTACAGTGATGTTGATGGATTAAAAGGGATTGTAGGAAATGCGGAAGCAGGTGCTGAACTTGTAGCTGCTAATTGTACGGCTTGCCACTCTATAGAGTCACAAGGTTTTCCAAAAATCATGGATAACGCTACTGCAGCTGCTAGCTACGGTGTGGTTCCTCCTGATTTAGGAAGTGCAGGTAAACTTTATGATGCAAACTATTTGGCTGCATTTATAAAAGACCCTGTAACTGCTTCTAAATTAGCTCACGTTTACACAGGTGAAAAAGCTCACCCGATGCCGGCTTATAACTGGATGAGTGATGAAGAAATTGCAAATATCGTTGCATATTTACAATCAATTGCACCTGCTGAAATGTCAAATAAAGAAGTATTTACTAATGCTTGTAGTAGATGTCACGGTATAAAATATGCAGACATGATGGGTGGAAGTATGGCTGCTCAAACACCAAAAGCTGATATTAAAGCTTATATGGGTAAATTGCCTCCAGACTTATCACAATACATCAAAAGTAGAGGTGAAAACTATTTACATGAGTTTATCAACGACCCTCAAAAACATCTTCACGGAACGGCTATGCCAAGAGTCGGTTTAACGAAAGCTTCTGAGGATCAAGTAGTTGCATATATGACTGAAGTAGGTGATAGCAAAAAAGCTGAAAGAAATTCTACAGGCTTAAATGTTCTTGCTTATTTGGTAATATTTGCTATATTTGCTTGGTTATGGAAAGCAAAAATTTGGCGTGAAGTTCACTAATTAATAGAAGCACAAAGGAGAGTGAAATGAAATTAACAAAATTAATGTTAGCTGGAATCTTAAGTGTTTCTATAGCTAGTGCAAATGATGTAATGAAAAAGTCAATGGCTATGATGGAACAAGGTATGACTAGTATCCAAACAGGCTTTATGCACAATAACGAAGCTTTAATCCGTGAGGGATTAAAGCTTGTTAAAGACGGTAATGCAATGTTTTCAGATAAGAAAGTTATCGTAAACTATATGCCTGAAAAAAGAAAGCATATGGTAAACGTTGCTGAAAATCAAGCAAAAAGAATAATTCTTGATACTAACGTACTTGAAATTAACTTAGATCAAAAATCTTATGTTGATGCTGCAAATGCTTATTCAGATATTTTAAATGCATGTTCAAGATGTCATGCTATAGTTAGAGAGTGGTAAGAAACTCTTTAGCTATCAAAAGGTGAGAGGAAACTCTCACCTTTTTTTTATTGTATCATATAACCTAAATCTTTTATAGTAACGACTATGTCCGAATCCAACTTCTTGCGAAGTCTATATAAAACATTTCGCATAGTGTTTGGTCGACATACTCCGAAGCAAATACATAATCATTAATAAGCTCTTTGGATACGAGCTTTGACTTGTTATTGATTAGCAATTCCAAAAAGTCTGATTCTTGTTTTGTTAATCTTACAAGGTCTCCATTTTTGGATATTGTTTTATTAATTAAATCATAATGGATTTGTTCGTCTAATTGTACGCTAAGCATATTGTTTTCTCTTAAAATCTCAACTGCCAGTTTTAACGTATTGACAAGTTCGTCATATTTTAAAGGCTTTTCTATATACTTAATAACACCCAAATCAATAGCATTTAATAACTTATCCTTATCACTGTAACCGCTTGCTATTATAATAGGTATCTTTTTATTATCAAGACGAATTTGACGTGCAGCCTCATATCCGTTCATATTAGGCATTACATAATCAAACAATGCCATATGAATAGTCTTTGAATTGTATATATCCAAAGCTTCCAAGCCGTCGTTTGCAATATAAACATTGCCGAATATCAACTCCAAAGTTTTTCTAGTAGAAGCTTGTATACTTTGATTATCTTCTGCATATAAAATATTTAATTCTTTCAAGATTTGTGCTAATTCATTCAACTTTATGCCTTTAAATAAATTCCGACTTTATTATATCATATTTAGTTATATATTTCAAATAAAGCGCCTTGATCCGTATTATTTATATTAATTTTCCAACCGTACTTATTTAAAATAGTTGTTGACATCTTTAGTCCAAGCCCTTTATAATTCCCTTTTTTAATATTATCCAAAACACTTTCATCTATTTTCCCGCAATTATCCTCAAATAATATAATATTTTCATTTATAGTAATATTTATAACAGGCTCTGAAATATCTCGTGCCATAGCAACATTAATAGCATTATTAATAAGATTTAACCATACGTGCATCCACTCGTTTCTAATACCGTTTAATATGCAAGGTGTTTGTTCCGATATATTTATCTTGACGTTATTTTGCTTTATTTTCATATCAATAATACTACAAGTTTCTCTTATTGAGTCGGTTGCGTTAAATGTCCCAACTTTTGATGAAGGTTTATAAAAATCAAGAAATATCTTCATGGTATCACTCATAAAAGATATCGACTTTTCTATTTTTGATGAATATTGTTCCATTTCATCTTTTGTTATATCATAACCGAAATTTAATTTGGTCATAATTTCCAAATTGACGGAGCTTATGTTATTCAAACCGTCTCTCCACTGATGAGCTATATTACCGACTAGACTACCTACTTCTGCTTGTTTGTTTTGTTGGAACATCATCTCTTGTTGTTGTAAGTTTTTTGCAACTTCCAACGCAACTTTTTTTCTAAGAGTATAATTCCATAAAACAACCAGTAAAGATATAAAGACAAGCCCCAAAGCTATCCAAAAACCAAGAGTAATATGAGTTACTTTTTCTATGATTACGGTTACGTGTCTATTGATAATATTTTGAGTATCATCTTCCGTGATAGTTTCAATACCCTTATTTAAAATATCACGTAAGATAGGTTCATCTTTTCTCACACCGATACGGAGTTTATTTTCATATCCTTGCGGTTGTCCTATGATTTTGAGATTGAATAATCCCTCTTTTTTAATAGTATAAGCTGCTACTATCATAGAACGCAAAGTTAAATCCGCTTTTTTTTCTTCGACAAGTTTAAATGCCTCATTTTCGGTAGTGGTCGGGATAATAGTAAGATTGGGAAAATCTTTTGCAACAAGTTCACTCATAGCAGTACCGTAAGGGAGTGCTATGGAAGCTTTAACCTTGGATAAGTCTTCTATATATTTATTTTCTGCACGTCCTACTAAAACATTTGGATCTCTAAATATAGGTTCCGTAAAAGTCAACCACTCCTCACGTTTTGGAGTTTTGTTTAAAAAGCTCATTATATCACATTCATATTTTTTTGATTTTTCCAAAGTCTCTTCCCAACTCATCGTGGGTACTAGAATAATCTTTATATCCAATCTTTTCTGTACTAATTTGATCAAATCTGCCGCTATACCCTCATGAACACCGCTTTTATTGATAATCTCAAAAGGTTCCCAATCGGGGTCTACACACATTTTTATAACTTTTTTCGTATCTAAATACTCTTTTTCTTGTGAAGTCAGATTTATCCCATCGGATAGCAAAGTTACAGACAATAGTAGCAGAAAATATAATATTTTATACAATACGTATCCTTATGGAATAATTGATTCTTATTTTATCATATAATCATTTTATTGAAGATTAAAACTATCAAATAACTTAAAATATAGTTTATATTTAGTTACAAAATATTTACAAGTTAATAAAATATATTAATAAAAGTTAAAAAATCATTAATTTTTTATAAATTATTAACAATATGATATTAATATGATATTTGTTCGATATAATGACACAAATAAATTTTGTAAAAGGTTAGAAAATGAAAAAACAATTAGTAATATCGGCTTTTGCTTCAATGATTCTCGTTGGATGTACGGTTAAGCCTACACCGATTCCTGAAAATGAAATAAAAGAACAAATTAAACAAGATATGGAAACGATACAAAGTGCAATACCGGCTATTGAAAAACCTCTCAGTTTAAGTGATGCTATAGAACTAGGCATACAACACAATCGCCAAAAAAAATTAAAAATTATGGAAACGGCACTTGCACAACAAAATCTTGACGTAATGCACTACGATATGCTAGGTGATTTGACGGCAAATGCAGGATATACGGTAAGAGATAAATACGCTGCTAGTGCAAGTACTACTTTTGAAGACGGTTCACCTTCAGCACTTGGTTCTAATCCTACGTATTCGGTTTCACAAGACAAAAAATCAAAAACTGCAGATATTACGTTCAGTTGGAATATACTTGACTTTGGACTTTCATACGTAAGAGCACAACAACAAGCAGATAAATTCCTAATTGCTAAGGAAAAAGAGAAAAAAATAAGACACAACATAACTCAAGAAATCACTAATGCTTATTACCAAGCTATTACCGCCGAACATTTATTGAGCCAAATACAACCTTTAATGGCTGAAGTAAAAGGGGCTTTAAACGATACTGAACAAATAAAAGCTTTAAGAATACAAAATCCTATGCAAGCTTTGACATATCAAAGAGAGCTTTTAAACATAATGCAAGATTTAACAAAACTTGAAAAAAGTTTTATATCATCTAAACTACAACTTGCGGAGCTAATGGGGCTTACACCGAATACAAAATTTGAACTAGCACAAAGCATACAAAAAAGATACGATGATATCTCTATTCCTTACACAGATGTCATGCAAATGGAGCAAACTGCTTTAGAAAATAGACCTGAATTAGCAGAAAGTCGCTACCAAGAGAGAATTTCACAAAAAGATATAACTGCGGCTAAACTAAGTATGTTACCGGGGATTACTCTTAATGCCGGACTTAACTACAATGACAGTAAATATTTATTAAACAACGAATGGAATACCTACGGTGCTAGCGTATCTTGGAATCTTCTCAATGTTTTTAAAGGTGCAGCGGAAACCGACATGGCAAAATCAAAAAATGAAATTGCAAAAGAGCAAAAACTTGCCCTTTCAATGGCTGTAATTTCACAAGTACATTTATCTTTGGTAAATTTTGCTCAAGCAAAAAGAGAATATGAATTATCGGCACAAGCACTAGACGTTTCAGAACAAATTTTAGAACAACAAAATATAATGAACAAAGTACAAACTACAAGTAAGTTGTTTGTTATCAAAGAAAAGCTTAGTTATCTTCTAGCAACTTTAAAACATCAAATGGCATATGCCGGCTTACAAAATAGCCATGCTATGATTTATGTTTCTATGGGATTAGAACCGCAATTAACGAATAATTCTACCGCAACGACTACAGAAGAAAAAATAGATGTCGTAAAAGTAGAAGAACCTATAAAAGAAGCCGATATATCACAAATACAACAAGTAACTACCGTTCAAACAACAGATGTTGCGATAATTGCTAATGATGCAAGCACTGAACAAACACCTGTTCAGGAAGTATCTCAAAATGATGACGTATCGGTTACCCCTGTTATTTCGGGAAAATCTTATGCAATTATAAAACAAGACGTTAAATCAAGAGAAAAACCGTCTATGAATAGTACAAGCAGTATTTTAAGAGGCGGTGAAGTTGTTGAAATCATAGGAAAAACGGACAACTGGTATGAAACGGACAAAGGTTTCGTATACTCAAATTTTATATTACCTATCAATGAAGCAGGTGAAAAAATTGTATTAAATACAACAGGTACAACGGCAAAAAATGCAAATATAAGAGAAACTGCAGATGTACATTCTACATTAGTAAAAACTATTAACAAAGGCGATACAATCGATATAATTGAAGCCATATACGTTGATAATACGACATGGTACAAAACTGAAGACGGTTATGTAATTTCAACTTTAATAGAGTTAAACTAATAAAAGGTTGCTTATGAAAAGAATTTTGATATTTTTGTTTTTGACTTATACTTTGGTACTCTCCAATGATGACCTTACTGCTAGAGCGGTAATCAAATCTCAGGAACAAACTACGTTATCATCGCAAATAGCAGGTGAAGTAGTTTATCTACCTAAAAGTGAAGGTGAAAGATTTAGAAAAGGTGAACTGCTTGCAAAGATAGATTGTAAAATCTACGAAGCACAAAAAGCAAAAGTAGAAGTTGAAACCAATATCGCAAAGCTTCAAATGGAAAAAAACAAAGAATTAGAAGCTTATCAATCAATCAGTAAGTTTGATGTTTCAATCTCGGAACAAGAATATCAAAAAAGAAAACAAGAATTAAACATAGCAAATATTAACGTAAATAGATGCCAAATATATGCACCTTATGATGGATATATATCTCAAAGACACGTAAGTCCTTATAAAAATGTTGAGGTTAATGAAAAACTATTTGACATTGTTCCTACAACTAGCTTTGAGGCTTATATAGTCGTCCCTTCTAGTGCATTAAATTGGATTAAAGAGAATATGAATATAACCCTAAATATAGACGAACTATCTCAAAAAGTTGATGCAAAAATCAAATTTGTATCTTCCGTTGTTGACCCTACAAGTCAAACGGTTATTATAAGAGCAAAAATTACTTCAAAAAACAACGATATCATGCCAGGAATGAGTGCTACGGCATATTTCAAAACACCTATCAAAGGAGATAAAAAATGAGCAGACAAAGAAAAAAACCAACCATAAGTGCCTTAGAGCCTAGAATTTTATTCGACGGTGCGGCTGTTGCTACCACGGTAGAAGTACTTGATAATAGTAGTTTTGATTCTTCAAATGAAACACAAGTAGAAGACACACCTCCTGCATCACAAACTCCTACTGTTGTCAAGGATAGAGTTGAAATAGCTTTCGTAGATACAAATTTATCCGACTATCAAACATTGGTCGATAATATATCAAGCGATATTGAAGTATATCTTGTAGATAGCAATGTCAACGGCTTGGATTTTATGTCTGATATCCTATCTACCATGCAAGATGTTGATGCTTTGCATATACTAGGCCACGGTAGTGAAGGTAATATAACTTTAGGAACTGCTACTTTAAATAAAGACAATTTATCCTTGTATGATGAGTTACTATCCTCTATAGGTAACTCCATAAGTGATACGGGTGATATTTTACTTTACGGTTGTTCTGTTTCAAGCGGTGAAAACGGCGTATCATTTATACAAAATCTATCAGAAATGACAAAAGCAGATATTGCATCTTCAGATGATGTCACGGGACTAGGAGGAGATTGGGAGCTTGAATCGACTACAGGTGGTATAGAAACTCAGTCACTAAGCTTTCCTGAATATGATGGGGATATGGGGACTCCATCTATTTCAGGTCTTCAAAACGTAACTTTTACGGAAAACGGATCTGCGGTAACTCCGGGTTCAGGTATATCTATAACTAACGGTACGAGTTATGACGGTAAATATATAGAATATAGTCTTACAAACGGCTCAAGTTCAGATCAACTAACACTTACAAGTGATTCAAACGTAAATGCAAGCGGTGCTATTTCCGTAGTCGGCAGTAACGTATATTTAGGAAACGGCTCTAGCAGAGATATAATAGGTTCCATAGATTCTACATATAACGGCCAAAACGGGCAAAAATTAAGGATAAATTTCGTAAGTAGTTTTGATAATGCAAGTTTTGAAACCGGTACAATAACAGGTTGGACGGCTATGAATCAAATGATAAATTTGGGCTCTACCACGATTGCCGGATGGACTTCACAAGATACAAGTGACTATTCAAACAATGCCAACTCAGGCGGAAACGATGATGACGTACCAAGCGGCAGCTACTCTACAAGTGTAGTTTCTGAAGCGGGAAATTATACCGACGGGAGCTATGCACTTAAACTTACAAGTTCTATGACTACGGCAAACGGCTATGATGTTGTTCATGGACCTGCAGTATATAGTTCCGAATTTCAAGCAAGTGCGGGAGATGTAATATACTTTGACTGGAGAGCTTATGCGGGTGGGGATGATTTCGATGCATTTGGATATATCGTAAATGTAAATACAGGTGCTCAAATAGAAGTTTTGGATGCTACGGGTGGTTCAAATACTGCGTGGACTACAAAGGCTACTACCATATCAACGGCAGGTACATATAGATTCGTTTTCGTAAACGGTACGTATGATGCCTCAGGCGGTAGAGCTGCAGGCGGTCAGCTTTATATAGATAACGTAAGAGTTTACGGAAATAAAGTAAACGATGCCGTAGTAACATCTATATCAAAACTCGTCACTTTTTCAAATACTTCCGAAGCCCCTACTACAACGGCTAGAACATTTACGGTAACCGCCGTAGATTCAAACGGTAATACCGGAAGTGCTTCAAGTACTATCAATGTAACTTCGGTAAACGACATACCTTATATAACCGGTGTAGAAACTGCTACGGTAAATGAAGATACATCTATCACTATATCAGGTATATCTGTCAGCGACGTTGACGGGACAAGTTTAACCGTAACAATTAGTTCAAATAACGGTAATCTTAGTTTGGGAAGTTCAAGCGGCTTAAGTATAAGCGGAAGCGGAACTCATACATTGACAATGACCGGAAGCAGTGCAAATCTAAATACCGCCCTTGCAACACTTAGATACCAAGGAGATGCCAACTGGTTTGGAAGTGACCCTTTGACAATCACCGTAAACGATAATCAAGGAAGCGGTGAACAACCTTATAGAATCAATCAAACGGGAAGATTTTTCAATACCGAAAACGGTCATTATTATGAATTTGTAAGTGCGTCAGGTATTACTTGGGATCAAGCAAAAACTGATGCTGAAGCTAGAACTTTATACGGATTAAACGGTTATCTTGTAACTATTACATCCGCAACGGAAAATGCACTTATGATGTCAATGGCGGGAGGTAACGGATGGATAGGAGCGAGTGATGCAAATAGTGAAGGGATATGGAAATGGGTAACCGGTCCTGAAGCAGGCACTCAGTTTTGGACGGGTGATACAAATGCAGGTACAAGCTCAACATCAAATTACGGCTCGGCTTATAACGGTCAATATGCCAACTGGGTAAGTAGTGAACCTAATAATGCAGATGGTTCAAGAGGCGGCGAAGATGTAGCACACTTTTATTATTCAGGTGCAAATGCAGGAAAATGGAATGACTTTGCCGCAACAAATACAAGCTCAATAGCAGGATACATAGTTGAATACGGTGGAGCGGGTGGAACATTAACAGCCGCTAATCTTACGGTTACCGTAGTATCGGTAAACGATTTACCGGTAAACTCGGTACCTACTGCAAGAACGACTAATGAGGATACGGCTATTGTTTTTTCATCGGGCAATTCTAATGCTATCACCGTAGGAGATAACGATTCATTAAACGACCCTTCTATAACACTAACTACCACGGTATCGATAGGTAGTGGAAAAGGTACACTCACCGCAACTACCGGAGGAGGTGCTACTATCAACGGTAACGGCACCACAACCGTACAAATAATAGGAACGGTAACACAAATAAATGCCGCTTTGGAAGGTTTGACTTATGCACCGACCGCTGATGCAAACGGTAATGCTTATACAACTTTAACGGTTGCTACAAATGACGGCACAACTACAGATACGGATACGGTCACTATCAATATAACTGCCGTAGATGACAAACCTGTAGCAAATGCAATGGCCGCAACTGTAGGACCGAACTCTAAACAATCTTTTGATCAATTTATGCCAAACTTTAGCGATGTTGACAATGATATAATGACTGAAGCATATCAACTTGAAATATTATCCTTACCGACTGTTGGAACATTCCAAGTATGGGATGGTAGTGGAGATAAATCCGATGATGCTAGTTGGATTAACATAACTAATATTTCAGCTTTAACTACTGCGTCTGGATATACTCTTCAAGAGGGACGACTTGTAATATCAATGGCTGATTTAAGTAATTATCGTTTTGATGCAGGTAATAATTCAGGACAAAGTACAAATGTTAACTGGCGAGTTATGACAGCCGGTGATACAAGCGATACTACCGGATGGTCAAATAGTGCTACGGGTGTAGTAACTATCTTAAATACTGCTTCAAATGCTGCTCCTACGGTTAATATTTATAGCGGTTCCATAGACCCTGCAAATTTACTAAATAACGGTAGTATCACAATAAACGAAGATTCTTCTCAAGCTAATATAATTTTATTGTTTGAGGATGATTATACACCTGAAGAGTATATTCAAGGGATAATCAGCTCAACAAATACCGATTTAATAGATATGTCATGCATCTCTTATACAAGAAGTACTACTACAAATACCGGTGATACGGTAACGTTTACATTTACTCCAAAAGCGAATAAATACGGTACTACTACAATAACTCTCGGGGCAAATGACGGTGACAAATCGGCAACTCAAAGTTTTACGCTAAATGTAACCTCAGTCAATGAACAAGCAATAGTAGATAACTTTACAAAAGTTATAGATGAAGATGATACTTTTAGTTTTGCGACCATAAATCCTGCAGATATTTACCATGATTCAAATGATGTAAATGCAAATACTGATGTTAATGCCGTTGATTATAATGCACAAATGGCTATTATTCAAGATGCTATGATGAATCCGTCGGATACCGATAAACAAACTGCAAAAGCAGCAGCTATTACGGCGTTGGTAGATGCAAACTATTTCCCTCAATCATTTATCATAGATACTTTACCTACAAGCGGTGATTTATATCTAGGTAACACACAAATAACTACGACCGGTTACGTAGTGGCTATAGCTGATTTGGAAACTTTAAGTTATCAACCTGATGCCGACTACTACGGAACGGATAGTTTCACATGGCATGCTTTGGATAAAGAAGGATTGGCAACTGAAGTAAAAACTGCTACATTTACGATCAATGCGGTCAATGACGCTCCTGTAGCTACGACACCTAATACGATAGAAATAACAGATACAAGCGGAGCTAGTATAACCGGTACTATTTCATCTACTTTGAGTGCTACGGATGTTGATAATCCTACGCTAACATACACTATCATAGATAATTCAAGTGATGTAACGACCATAACCGGAACTTACGGTACGCTTACGATAGATTCTTCTACGGGTGATTATACTTATGTTCCTAATCTAACGGCAATCACGGCTTTAAATGCAAATACGACAGAAACGTTTACACTAAAAGTAAGCGACGGTTCACTAGATGATACCGTAACTTTAACTATCAATATTACGGCTACGGCTGAAACTTCTTCAACATATAACGAACAAGATTCTGCGACTTTAATAATGACAGATACTAGTATAGATACGGATGAATCATACGGTGGCGGTTATGTAGAATTTGAAATAGGAAGTGCTACGGCTACCGAAATTCTTAGTTTACAAAAAGTCGGTACTGCCGACACTACTGACGGTGCAGTAAGTATAGTGGGTAATGCGGTATATTTGGGTAATGGTACTAGTGCAAGTGCTATAGGACAAATTGACGGTATTTATAACGGTCAAAACGGACAAAAACTTAGAATTAATTTTGCCGTAGATTTTACGAACGGTAACTTTAACTCAAGCAATAGTTCCGTAGGACTTTTAAGTTCAACAACAAATGCAATGATAAATATTGACGGATGGACTATAGTTAACGGTAGAGTAAATTTAGGAGTAGATACGATAGCAGGTCTTGCTACGCCTGAAGATACTACAAATCCTGCTAGAACCATATCGGCTACGGACAAAGACGGCAATAATCTAGTAAGAGGTACTTTTTATACATATATCAATGATGACGACGGGAACAGCGGCAACGATAATTCAATCAAGATGAACTCAAGCCTGACCTCGGCAAACGGTTATGCCATCGTAAGAGGACCTTATATTTACTCTGATTCTGCCGTATCACTTAAAGTAGGAGATAGCGTTTCATTTGATTGGAAAGCTCAAGGTGGAGGCGATGCTTATGACGTATTCGGCTATATCATAGATGTTAATAATCCATCAAACTATCAAATAATATTAAATGAAACAGGTGCAAATGCAAGAGCAACCACAAACTGGGCTACGGAATCCGTAACGGTAGCAACGGACGGGGACTATAAATTCGTATTCGTATCAGGTAGCTGGGATGCTACGGGCGGTAGAGCTTTGGGTGCTCAACTTTATATCGATGACGTAAAAGTCACTCAAGCAAATCCTACATCAAATCTTACTTCAGATGTTTTAGAAAAAATTGCACAAAAGGTAACTTATCAAAACACATCAGACCTAACGGCAAACAATAGTAGTATAAATAGAACGGTAACGGTTACGGCTTCTTCGGGAGACTCAACACCTATTACGCATAGTTCTACAAAAACTATAACCATAAATGAAATCAACGATCCCGTGACATTAACTACTCCTCAAACTATATATTATACGGATACCGACGGTACGGATGTATTTAGTGCAAAAAGCGGTCAATTAAGTGCAACAGATGCAGATAGCAATACTACATACACATACGGAATAGACGGTGGAACTATATCGGGCTCTACGGTTACTAAAACAGGAAGTTACGGTACGCTTACTCTAAATAGAACGACGGGAGCATATACATATACTCCTGATTCAAATGCTATTAATGCACTTTCTTCAAACGTAACAGAACAATTTACGTTTAACGTAAGCGACGGTAGCGGGTCAACCGATACTAAAGCTCTTGTTATTTCCATAGATTCGGTAAATGATGCACCGTTACTCGGAGGCACCGCCGTTACACAAACTTATGTTGAAAACGGTTCTGCCGTACAAGTAGATTCAAATATTACAATAACCGATTTAGAAGGTACGAGTTATGACGGAGGGTATATCTCTTTTTCAATAACGGCAAATAAAGAATCTCTAGACAATTTAAGCGTATTAAACTTAGGCGGGATAACGCTTAGCGGTTCAAACGTCAATTACGGCGGTCAAACTATAGGTACCTTAGATTCCGTTTATAATGGACAAAACGGTAATGATTTACGAATAAATCTCAATTCAAATGCTTATTCACTTGATGTTCAAGCATTGGCTCGTGCAGTAGGTTTTAGTAATCCTTCCGATAATTTCGGCACGCAATCAAGAGCAATAGAAATAAAAGTAAATGACGGCGGTGACGGCGGTAATACCACTGCAAGATACAGTACGAAAACCGTGTCTGTAAACCTACAAGCTATTAACGACTTACCGACAAGCAATCTTGGAACAAGTAGTTTTATTGTTGAAAAAGTAATCTCTACAAATCCAAACGGTACGTTAGCTTTGGGTTCTATAATAAGTTTTGCAGATTTGGACGATACTCAACTAACAGTCAAATTTGAAACTACAAACTACGGTTCCTTGTATCTAAGAGACGATGTAACAAACGGTGTGAATAGCTCTCAAATAGTAGGCAATAATTCAAGAACGGTTACCATAACCGGAACTATAGAAGAAATCAATGCTACGTTAGCGGCAAGTGACGGTATCACATATACCGCAGGTTACGGTAATGACTTTGTAACACCGGGTGCCGACTACTTAAAAGTAACTGCTATAGATTCATCGCTACAAGAAGCTATTTCTCAAAAAATGGTTCTTGTCTTACCTGCCGTTCCAAACGCTTATAGTGACAATGTAGTAGGAAACGAAGACGGAAATATCGCTATAGATATAGATACATTAATAGCAGATATCAATGAAAATACCGGAACTTATACTTTTGGGACGGGAACTCCGGATATTACAAATAGCAGTGGAGTAGTAACAACCGCAGGTTCTATAACTGCTTTTGATAACAGCAAAATCATTTATGCGGATTATGATATAGACGGTGACGGCGATATAGATAATGATGATACGTCAAAACCTATAGGATACCAACTAACACACGGTAAACTAATCTTAAATAATGATAAAAATTTGACTGACGATAGAAATTTTGCACAATTTACGTTTATTCCAGATGAAAATTGGTACGGGGTGGAAAGTTTCTTATACCAATATAACTCTGGAGACGGTGAGATAAGTAATATTGCTCAAATCTCAATATTTGTCACACCTATAAACGATGCGCCTGTAATCAGTATAAATCCTACGGTATCAATGAATGAGGACGGTAACTTTACATTTTCAAACGTAAACCTAATATCTTTGAGTGATGTTGATTTTACAGGTAATGAAGATTTTAATGCAACGCTCAATGTCGAAAGCGGTATTTTACAATTATCAAGTCTTAATGATCTTACGATATTAGAGGGTTCTGATAACTCTTCTTATATTAAAATTAGAGGTAATTTAACGGATATTCAAAGTGCGATAAATGCTCTGAAATATCTACCTAACGAGAACTATAACGGTAGCGACTCTTTATCTATCACGTTAAGCGACCTTGGAAATATAGGAGAAGGTAATGTTTTAGAAAGTACCTCATCTATAGCTATATCAATCAATGCAGTTAATGATGCCCCTTATTTCGTAGACCAAACGGATTATGTCGCAGAAAATGCAGTTAAAACAGGTATATTACCGATATCCGATATAGATTCCCCTTCTTATACGGTAAGTATCGCAAACGGTAATGTAGCACCTACAGGATTTACTATCGATTCAAACGGTCATTACAGATTTGATTCATCAAGCTACAATAGTATAGGTGCAGGAGAGATCCAAAGAGTCAGCGTAGATATAACGGTAGATGACGGTGATAGCAACGGTACGACTACAAAAACTCTAGAATTTGTTATAGAAGGCAAAAATGACGCCCCTTTTGTAAAAGACGGTGTCAATCTAAATCAAAGAATAGCTTTTGGAGAAACTTATGATAAGGATGTATCGGTTATATTTGGTGATTTGGACGTTACGGATACTCATACATACGAAATAATAGGTCTTCCAAAAGGTCTGCAATACGACCCTAATACCGGTAAAATAACAGGTAAAGCCGAAGGCATAGGTAAATTTACTATTACGGTAAAAGCTACTGATTCATCAGGTGAAACAGTAGAATATATATATGAAATGGAAGTAACGGCTCCGCCTCAAACACATACCGTACAACAACCGACAAAAGAACCGGTAAATGATTTTAAACCTCAAGATTACAATACTCCTACAGGCGGTGATAACGCAAATAACGGAGATACAAATAATACGGGCGATATATTAGACAGCCTTGGAGGTAATGAAAATCAATCACCGTTGGCTCAAAACGCCAATCCTTTGGCAGAAACAGTCAAAACGGTAAATATCAATGTAGGTAATGACGGTCAAGTAGTATTTAATGATAATAAAAACGGTATGAACAATGATGATTTCGGTATCGAAAGCGTTAATATCGAAAATAAATTTATAGCCATTACTATATCTGGTGACCAAGACCAAACATATAATGCTACGTTAGCAGACGGTAGCCCATTGCCAAACGGATTTGTAATAGATTCAAAAACAGGTACGATTACCGGAACATTACCTGAAGGTGTAGAGGAACTAGATATAATAATACAAGCTTCAGGCAAAGACGGTGTTAAAACAATAAATGTTAAAATAAACATCAAAGATATGAAAGGTAATCAACAACTAGTACCTTTACAAAAACAAGTAAGTGCAGAGATTGAGAAACAAGAGTCTTACGGTGCAAGTTTATTGTTTAACCTTTCTAAATTAACGGCGTAAAGGTAAATATTGGACAACAAACTTGCTACTCTCCTTCAGCTCGAACAAAACGGTAAAAACTGTGAAAGTTTGAAGGAGCTTTATTATCTTATTACAAATGAAACTTCCAAACTTATAGATTACAACCAAGCATTTTTGCTTGGTCCGTCTATCACCTCAACTTTGGAAGTAGTTTCAATATCAAATATAACAACCATAGATTCTACTTCACCTTTTAACCAGTGGTTAGAAAATATCGCTTTAAATATTTCAAAATCGGATAAGGCTAATATTATCCACTCTATAGATACCAAAAAAGAGTTAGATAAAATAGACCAGAGCCAATTAAAAGAATATGTATTTGGAAATCTACTATGGATACCTCTTAAAAAAACGCAAAACAATATTGAAATTTACTATGTATTAATCTTATCGCGTGAAACTCCATGGAAAGAACATGAACTAAAACTCTTGGAACATATAGCAAACTCTTATGCTTATTTTTTATTTGCATCTAGAAAATGCTCATTGATATCAAATATTAAAAATTTTAAAGTATCAAACAAATATTTAAAGTATTCGTTAGCAGGATTTATCATCATTATGTTAATCCCCGTAAAAATGAGTATCGTAGCACCTGTAGAGATTCAAGCAAAAAATCCGTTTATCGTAACCGCACCTATAAAAGGGGTGATTAAATCCGTAGATGTTTTACCGAATCAATCAGTTAAAGAGGGTGATTTAGTAGTACGAATAGAAGACAGTGAGTATAAAAGTAAATACGAAATATCCAACAAAATACTTCAAGTAGCCCGTGCTCAACTCCATAGTACTAGTCAAGTCAGTTTTTTGGATTATACCCAAAAGAGTAAATTGAGTGAGCTTGAAACACAAGTCCAACTTAAAATTGCAGAAGCAGAATTTGCCCAAAGTGAACTTGAAAAAACCAAAATTTATGCAAAACAATCAGGTATAGCAATAGTACATAACCCTAAAGAATTAGAAGGTAAACCTGTAGAAATAGGTGAAAAAATACTATTCATTGCAAATCCTAACGATATAGAAATCAAGGTTATGGTTCCGGTTGGTGACGCTATATTTTTAGAATCAAACACACCTGTCAAGGTATTTTTAGATAATGAACCTTTAAAATCTTGGGAAGGCAAAGTAACCCAAATTTCATACAAACCTGAACTTACCGTACAAAATATTTTATCATATAAAATTGTAGGTGAGCTTAATTTTGATGATGATGAAGAGAAGCCTAAAATAGGAGTTAGAGGTACTGCTAAGTTATATTCTCAAAATGTTACTTTGTTTTTTTACTTATTTAGAAAACCTATTACTACTCTTAGAGAATGGATAGGGTGGTAATGGAATCACAAAAAAAATATCTTCCTCAATTAAGGCAAGATATAAAACTTATGGAAACTTCTTGTGCCGAAGACGGCTCAAAACAATGGCTCTTATTTGACCCTATAAGAAACAAATATTATACCATAGGACAAGAAGCTTTTCAGCTCATATCCGTTTGGGAAGAAGATACGGAAATTCAAGATTTTTTACATAAATACAGATCTAAACTAGATATGGAAGAGAGTGATTTAGAGACTTTCATAACTTTTATGGTACAAAACAATCTAACCGTACCAAAAGAGAAAAATACTTTTAAAAAACTTTATCAAGACTATAAAAAAACAAAACAATCACCTATAAAATGGCTGATTCATAATTACCTTTTTATAAGAATACCTCTTTTCAAGCCTGATAAATGGCTCGATAAAAATATGAAATACTTAGATTTTTTATATACCAAAAGTTGGCAAAACATTGTTTTCATTATAGGACTTATGGGAATTCTTTTGGTGTTACAAGATTTAAACAACTTCTTCTCTACTTTTTTGTATTTTTTTAGCTATGAGGGCTTTTTTTATTATATCGTATCACTTATTTTCGTAAAAAGTATCCATGAGCTAGGACATGCTTTTACTGCCAAAAGATACGGGTGCAAGGTTGCATCTATGGGTGTAGCCTTTTTAGTTCTTTTCCCAGTTTTATATACCGATACTACGGACTCTTGGAAACTAAAATCAAAATACCAAAGACTCCAAATCGTACTTGCGGGGATGAAAACGGAATTATATCTAGCTATGATTTCAACTTTTTTGTGGTTTTTTCTACCTGAAGGAACTATAAAAAGTATAGCTTTTGTAGTAGCTACCACAAGTTGGATAACATCGCTTCTTGTGAATATAAGCCCTTTTTTAAGATTTGACGGTTATTATGCCCTATCCGATATTTCCGATAGTAAAAATCTTCAACCTAGATCATTTGCTATGGCACGATGGTTTATAAGAAAAAATATTTTAGGTCTTGAAGAAACAATCCCTGAGCATTTAAGCAAACAAAAGAAAAACTTTTTTATAACGTATGCAATATTAACTTGGATTTACAGATTTTTCTTATTTTTGGGTATTGCCTTACTTGTTTATTATTTTGCATTTAAAGTTCTAGGTATTATACTATTTTTGATAGAGATTATTTGGTTTATTTTGATGCCTATTTATAAAGAAATGTTATATTGGTGGAATAAAAAAGAGGCTCTTAAATGGAATAAAACAAATAAAATCTCTTTTGGAATTTTTTGTGTACTCATATTGTTGTTATTTATACCGTGGAATACTAAAGTAACTATACCTGCCATTATAGAAGCAAAATCGTTTGTACAGATATATTCACCGAAAAATGCTCAAATCAAAGAGATTTTATTTAAAAATCAAGATTTTGTAAAACAAGGTGATACTCTGATGATATTGTATTCACCTTCTGTTGAACTTGAGATATCACAAGTTGAAAAAGAAATACAACTTTTACATATCCATTTAGACAAATTAGCAGGTTTTAAAACTATGCTTGAACAAAGATTTATATTAGAAGAACAACTTTCAAGAAAAACACAAGAACTCGTAGGACTCAAAGATATACAATCCAAATTAACCGTTACCGCACCTTTTGACGGGCTAGTGCAACTAAATGATTATTTTCACGTAAATCAATGGATAGACGATAAAACACCTTTGATTGATTTATATAATCCAAATAGTTTGGAGCTGGTAGGATTTTGCCCCCAAGATAGGATAGATGATATTCAGCTAAACGACGATGTAATATTTTTTGCAAACAGTGGAGATATAGCTGCAATTAAAGGTAATATTAGCGATATAGAACATCTTTCTATCCCATATCTGCCATATCCTGAGTTAAGTTCAGATTTTCAAGGGTCTATAGCAACAAGAACTGAACAAAATAAATTATTACGAACGGAACAAGCATATTATAAAGTTACGGTAAAAATAAACATCCACAATCAAGAAACTTTAAATAGACGGTTTCACGGCAACGCCGTAATCTCGGCAGAAGCATCAAGTTTGGCAAAGAGATTTTTCAATCTAATAGTAACAACTTTGATAAAAGAGAGTGGATTTTAGGGTTCAATGAGGAGAATATAATATTATGCCGAAAATTATTGTAGCTTTTTTTATATTTTTAACATCCGCATATGCTGATAGTAAAAATATAAATGTACAACTCAGGTGGAAACATCAGTTTCAATTTGCAGGCTACTACATGGCACTACACAAAGGTTTTTATAAAGAAGCAGGATTTAATGTATCACTGATAGAAGGTTCCGAGAACATCAATGTAGTTAATCAAGTATTATCAAAAAAAGCAGATTTCGGAGTATCAAATTCTAGTCTTGTTATTGATTATTTAAACGGCTTAGATGTCGTAATGATAGGTGCTATTTTTCAACACTCTCCCAATATACTTTTAGCAAAAAAAGAGTATAAAAGTCCTGTTGACCTAGCAAGAGGAGGTAAAATAGCTCTAATGGGCGGAGACCAAGACGTGGAACTAAAAGCAATGTTTTTACAAGAAGGTATAGACTTAGCAAAGGTAAACTTCGTAGCCAAAGAAAAACATCTTGAAGATTTACTTGATAATAAAGTCATAGCTATAAATGCCTATAGTTCAAATGAACCTTTTTTATTATCCGCTCAAGGTATTGAATTTAGTATTTTAGAGCCTCGAACTTATGGACTTGATTTTTACGGTGATACACTTTTTACCTCTCGTACACTTTGTGAACAAGACCATGAAAGCGTATCTGCTTTTCGTCAAGCCACCTTTAAAGGATGGGAATATGCCCTTGCAAATATTGACGAAACGGTAGATGTTATTTTAACACACTACAACACGCAAAGCAAATCAAAAGAACATCTTTTGTACGAAGCACAAATCCTCAAAAATTTAATAAATCCAGATTTTATACAAATAGGTCACAGTAACCCCGGAAGATGGAGCCATATTGTAGAAAACTACCGCAAATTCGGGCTTGTAAATCTCACTAGAACTTTAGACGATTTTTTTTATATTGAAACAAAAGAAACAAATCTGACTTGGGTTTACTTTTATATTTTTATATCTAGTATAGGTATCCTTATCGTAGGTTTCATAGCTTATTATATTCATAGAATAAATAAAAAACTAACCAAAAGCGAACAAAGGCATAAAATTCTTTTTCAAAACTCGGCATCGGCAGGTATAGTATGGAAAAAAGGATTTATTCTAACAGATTGGAATGAACAAGCGTACAGACTTTTTGGTTGGAGTGCAAAGGAAGTGATAGGAAAAAATTTCTTTGACTTTATAGTTCCTGAAGATGAAAAAGAACAAGTAATAAATAACCTAAATAGCATATCTCAAGACAATGATTTATATATATTTACAAATAAAAATATTTTAAAAAACGGAAAAATTATAATATGTGAATGGCATAATACTCTTATACACAGATGCAGTGAAGATGATGAATTTGAAATCGTATCACTTGCTATAGATATTACTCAAAGAGTTGAAGAAGAACAGTTGCTAAAACTTAAAGCTCATTACGATGCACTGACAAATCTACCTAATCGACATTTTTTTGAAAATATATTAGAAAAAATTCACTCTTTAGCCCAAAGAAACAAAACTATTTTCGGTATCGCTTTTATAGACCTCGACGGTTTTAAATCAATTAATGATACTTACGGTCACCATGCGGGAGATATATTATTAAAAACACTTGCAGAAAGATTTAAATCCACGATAAGGCAAGAAGACACTATAGCAAGACTCGGAGGAGATGAATTTGCTATGATTTTTCATATGTCCGATGAAAACGAACCGTATCAACATATCATAGAAAGAATTCTAAAATCTGCTTCACAGCCTGTAAAATATACGGAATATACGACACTTGTGGTATCAGCAAGTATAGGGATTAGTTTTTACCGTATAGATAATCAAGCCAATATAAAAGAACTATTAACGCAAGCAGATAATGCCATGTATGAAGCTAAGAAAAAAGGGAAAAACTGTTTTAGTATTTACCAAGAAACACCGTACTAATTTAGCAGGTGTTTCTCGAAAAATCAATTTACGAAACGCTAACTTCTATCTCCGCATCTTTCACGTCAAAAGCGACTTTGTTTCCTGCTTTTACCTTATCTTCCAAAATAAGCTCGGCTAGTTTATCCTCAACTATATCATATAACGCCCTTTTAAGCGGTCTAGCCCCATACACAGGGTCAAATCCGGCTTCAGCTATATATTTGATAGCATTTTGACTCAAACTTATCTCTATTTCTCTCTCACTTACTTTTTTCTTGATATTATTAAACATCAAAGTTACTATGTTTTCTATAGCTTGGAGTCCAAGTTGTTCAAATATCACTATATCATCAAGTCTGTTTAGAAACTCAGGTCTAAAATACCCTTTCAAATCTTTCATAACAGCGTCACGTCTAGCTTCTTTATCGCTTATCTCTATGATTTTACTACTACCTATATTTGACGTAAGTATGATAATAGTGTTTTTAAAATCCACCGTCACACCTTTGTTATCGGTTAGTCTTCCATCATCAAGAACTTGTAAAAGGATATTAAACACATCCGTGTGAGCTTTTTCTATCTCATCAAAAAGTATGACGCTATACGGTTTTCTTCGTACGGCTTCCGTTAGTTGACCGCCCTCTTCGTACCCCACATACCCCGGAGCAGAACCGATAAGCCTACTAACAGAGTGTTTTTCCATATACTCACTCATATCAAATCTTATCAAACTTCTAGCATCATCAAACAAAAACTTAGCCAAAGTCTTAGCACTCTCGGTTTTCCCTACCCCCGTAGGTCCAAGGAAAAGGAAACTTCCAATAGGTCTGTTTGCTTCACTAAGTCCTGCTTTATTTCTTTTAATAGCTCTTGCAATAGCTCTTATAGCTTCATCTTGCCCTACTACGTCTTTTTTCAAGACCTCTTCGACTTTCAAGATTCTCTCTTTTTCGCTAGTAAGCATTTTATTTACGGGTATCCCCGTCCATCTACTTACTATTGATGCTATTGCCTCTTCATCTACGGAATTTCGCAGAAGCGTCCCCTCTTCTTGCATCTTAGCCCATCTAGTTTCAACTTGCTCAATCTCTTTGAAAATTGCAGGTATTTCACCGTACTCTATCTTCGCAGCCTCTTCGTATTTTGACTCCCTTTTTGCACGTTCAGCCTTTACCTTTAAATCTTCTATTTTTGCTTTCAAACTTGAAGTTGCCTCAAAGGTTTTTTTCTCATTATCAAACCTTTGTTCTAGCCCTCTTTGTTCCTCTTTTTTGTTGGCAAGTTCTTTTTCTATTTCATTGATTCTTGTATCGTTTTTAGATGATTTTTCCATAGCCAATGCCGATTTTTCGACACTTAAAGCCTCTATCTCTCTTTTTACTTTACTAAGAGCCAAAGGCTCAGATTCTATTTGCATTTTAAGTTCAGCTGCTGCTTCATCTATCAAATCTATCGCTTTATCAGGCAAAAATCTATTTGTAATATATCTATCGCTAAGCTTCGCCGCAGCTACCAACGCCGAATCATTTATAGTTACGTTATGGTGAGTTTCAAGCCTTTCTTTGATACCTCTTAGTATTTGCAATGCCTCATTTACATTTGGCTCATCCACGTTTATCGGTTGAAACCTTCTTTGCATAGCAGCATCTTTTTCAAAATACTTTCTATACTCTTTTAGCGTAGTTGCCCCTATAGTATGAAGCTCACCACGAGCGAGGCTTGGTTTTAGGATATTTGCCGCATCCATTGACCCCTCACTAGCTCCTGCACCTATAATAGTATGAATCTCATCGATAAAAAGTATTACGTTTCCTGCTTTTTTTACCTCATCAATTACCGATTTTAGCCTATCTTCAAACTCCCCTCTATATTTAGCTCCCGCTATCATAGCACTCATATCAAGGCTAACTACCCTTTTGTTTTGTAAACTCAAAGGTACCTCTTTTTTTACTATTCTTTGAGCCAAACCTTCGACTATAGCAGTCTTCCCGGTCCCAGGTTCACCCAATAAAATAGGGTTATTTTTGGTTTTTCTAATAAGTATTTGCATCATTCTTTGTATTTGCTCATCCCTACCTATTACTGGGTCAAGCTCACCGTTTAATGCCTTTTGGTTCAAATCAATCCCGTATTTACCTAGAGCTTCTAGGTTTTCATCGGCACTTTGTGATTCTATTTTTGCTCCGCCTCTAATACTCTCCAAAGTTTTAGCAAGTTCACTCATATCTAAGTATTTTGAAAACACGTTTTTAAACACATCTGATTTGATATTTGCTAGTATCCAAGTATCTACGGCTATAAATTTATCTCCGCTACTTGCCATAAGCCCTTGTGCATTTTCTAGTGAACTACCTAGATTTCTTGATAGTTTGATATTTTCTTTGGTTACGCTTGAAACAGAGGGGAGTTTACCGGCTATACTTTTTGCTTCTAGTTCAATAGCCGTTTTGTCCACGTTCATTTTGTTCAAAGATTGATTTAGTACCGAGCTTGTGTTTGTAAGCATCGCCCAAATCAAATGTATTATGTCAACTTCTTGATTTTTATTATGAAGAGCCAAGGCAATAGCAGAATCTATCGTCTCAGCCATTTGGTTTGTTAGTTTCTCAAATATTTTATTCATTTAGCACTCCTTATATTTAACTGCTAATGACATTATATCAAGTTGAGTGTATATTTGTCAAGTCTTTCTTTTTATTGGTTTAAATCCTTCACTATAAGCTCGATTACACTCACAAGTTCATCTATTTTTGTATCGCATATATCAAAAATTATATCTGCATTAATATCAAAATAGTGATGAGATAATATATCTCTAAGTCCTTTTATATTTTTCCACTCTATTTGAGGATACTTGATAAGAAGAGAATTATTTGTTAATTTATCTATATTTTTGAGAGCTTCACCTATAGCAAGTAACCTCATTGATATACCATCTAATCTTTCTATATTGTCTTCAGACGATAAAAAATCATCTACACTAGATATATGTTTAAATCTCTTTTGTATCATTTTAAGAGACATTAATATATCATCCAATGTTGATAAAATTAGAAGTCTATTTTCAAGCATATATTATATCCTTATTTATCATATCTAATAAAATAGGCTTTATATTTTTATGTTTTGTAACTAAGTCAACTTTTTTATTCAATGACTCTTCTATATTGTATTTCAAACCCATTACATTATCAAATTTAACTTTCATATCCACAAAAATATCAATATCACTATCACTAGATGCTTCATCTCGTGCAAAAGAGCCAAAAAGACCTATCTTTTCAACACCGTATTTCTCTTTAAATTCACTTTTATGTTCTTTTAGATAATTTACTATTTCATATTTAGTCATTTCTAACTCCCTTTTTTACCTAAAAACTACAAGCCCACCCTTTAAATACTTTGATAATCTCCTCGGTAGCCTGTGTAGAAGTTCCACCGTAAGATTTTCTTGAGTTCATAGAATTTCTCAAATCAAGATATATCAATACCTCTTCATCTATGTTTTTAAGCTCATCACAACTACTTCTAAGCTCATCGATACTTAGTTCGCTCACGTCTTTGTTTAGTTCGTTTGCTTTTGCAACAGCTTGTTTTGTTATATAATAAGCCTCACGGAAAGGAAGACCTAGTTTTGCCACCATATAATCAGCCAAATCAGTAGCGGTCAAATGCCCTACTTTAGAAGCTTTTAGCATATTTTCAGGGTGAATTTTCAACGTTCTCATCACATCCGTCAAAATATCAAGAGATATATGCATAGTTTTTACGCTATCAAAAACACCCTCTTTATCCTCTTGAGTATCTTTGTTATAAGCCAAAGGAAGCCCCTTCATCACAGTCAGTAAGCCCATCAAATTACCGTAAACTCTACCTGTTTTACCTCTAAGTAGCTCAGGTACGTCAGGGTTTTTCTTTTGTGGCATTATTGAGCTTGTAGTAGCATACTCATCACTCATCGTTACAAACTTAAACTCATAGCTAGACCACAAAATAAGCTCTTCAGATAGCCTACTAATATGCATCATGGCAACACTTATATTATATAACAAATCAAGTGCAAAATCCCTATCACTTACACTATCTTGGGCATTAAGCGTAGGAGCATAAAAGCCTAGCAAATCGCTTGTAGTAAATCTATCTATATTATGGGGAGTTCCGGCAAGTGCGGCACTTCCTAGCGGACAATAGTTATTTCTTTTGAAGGCATCTTCAAATCTTTCAAAATCCCTTTTAAACATCGCACAATACGAAAGCATATGATACCCGAAGTTTGTAGGTTGAGCGTGTTGAAGATGTGTCATCCCAGGCATCAACGTCTCGCTATGTTTTGAAGCTATCTCCACAAGCACCTCTACCAAAGCCTTAAACTTGTCTCTTAGTAGCAGTGTATGTTCCTGAACGTACAGCCTAAAATCGGTTGCTACTTGGTCATTTCTACTTCTTGCGGTATGTACCTTTTTACCTACATCACCGATAAGCTCTATAAGCTTAGATTCCACCGCCATATGTATATCTTCTTGGGATATATCAAATACGAAGTTACCCGCATCTATCATACCTTTGATTTGCGTCAAACCCTCTTCTATCTGCTTTTGTTCATCCGTGCTTATAATACCTTGCAAAGCCAACATCTTACTATGGGCAATAGAACCCTTTATATCTTGGGCATACAACTCTTTGTCAAAAGTTATCGAAGCATTGAACTCATCTAGTAATTTCGCGTTTGTGTTTTTTAATATCTGATTATTGTTTGTCATGTTATCCATCTTCTCTTTCTATATCTTCTAATGCGTCTTTTAGTATATTGATTATTTTCTTCTTCGCCAAAGGTTCGTCATTTTCAGGTACGTCCCAACCGACTATACTCATATACTTATCGACTAAATTTCTCATATCACCAACTATATCGTCATTCAACTGAGCCAACTCTTTATCCTGAGCAGTCATATCATTCTCCTAGTTATGAAATATCGTTTATTTTATCCAAATATAAATAAATTGACTATTAATAACCTTATTGGATACAATTAAACTACGTATAGTCATCCTAAGCTTGACTCAGGAACTAATAAAAAGGGGTAAATATGTTAGAAGAATTCAAAAAATTTCTTATCAAAGGTAATATGGTCGATATGGCAGTTGGTTTTATATTCGGTGCTGCATTTGCCACACTTGTACAATCACTAGTCAAAAACGTTATTATGCCGCCTATCGGTATGTTATTAGGCAAAGTTGATTTTTCAAATCTTTTTATAGCACTTGACGGCAACAGCTACGCTTCTATTGCTGCACTTGATGCTGCAGGAGCACCTGCAATAAAACTAGGTATGTTTATAAATGATGCTATTTCATTTTTAATTTTAGGTACGGTTATGTTTATGATTGTAAAAAGTTACAACAAAATAAGAACTAAAGAAGAAGAAAAAGTAGTAGAACCTACGGAAAAAACATGTACCGAGTGTGCTATGAGCATACCACTAGCAGCCAAAAAATGCCCATACTGCGGCAATACTCACCTATAAAAAGGGTCAAAACCCTTTTTATATAGGAAGAATTCTTACGTTTTCATCTACCTTTTGTCTAAGTACAGACTCGATAGCATAAAGCGTCCCCGTGCTTCCACTCGCACAGCTACTACAAGCACCAAGGTATCTTATATAAATATCAAAATGAGGTAAGTTCTCTTTTATATCGATAACTTCCATATTTCCGCCGTCCATTACAAGCATAGGTCTGATATACTCATCAAGCGTAGCTTCGACTTTTTTGATTTTTTGAACCATCGTCATATCACCGAATGCCATCTCTACACCGCTTGAACCTTGCTCTATAGCAGCTTTTAGTCTCTCTTCTTCCATCTCTCTTCTAACATCTGCAAGAACATCAACCAAATAAATATCTTTTTTCTCGTGTCCACCAGGTTTTATACATGACTTACAAAACGCACCTGCTTTTGTATAGTCCGTAATTTGTTCTACCGTCGTAAGGTCGTTTATTCTAATTACTTCTCTAAGCGTAGATAAACTTACCCTTGCACATTCACACACTATATATTCAGTCTCAAAACTCTCGCTATCTACACCTTTGTACATACCCGCAGCTTTTTTGATAACATCATACGCCATTACCGAACAGTGCATTTTTTGAGGTGGAACGGCAGGAATATCCGGATGGTCTCTAAGAGCTTTTTCAACATCTATATTTGTTATCTTTACCGCTTCATCTACTGTTTTGTTCAATGTAAGTTCAGTCATAACATCACTTGAAGCTATAGCCGTACCACACCCAAAAGACTTAAACTTAGCCGCAACTATTTTGTTTGTAGTCTCATCTACAACCCAATAAAGTCTTACCGCGTCACCGCAACTCTCCGCACCAAAATCAGCCACTATAAGCTTTCCACCGATTCTAGCTGCATCAGCTTCAGTCAGCTCACCCATATGTAGAGGGTTATTCATTCTTCTTTGTACTTCTTTTGAATACTCGTCCCAAATTGAACCTGTTATTAAATCACCTTTTGCCATTTCTTCTCCTTTTGAGCTTATGAGTAACTAAGAAACTGAGTGACTAAGCTTTTTTATAAGACTTGTCAACATTGCTTCAACTTCTCTACTCAAATTTATAATTTCATTATATTGTTCTTTTTGAACATATTTTAACCTAAAACATATCTCTACTTGTGTTTGCATTTCAAATAAAGAACCTATTGCTATATTTAAAAATCTAGTGAAATCCTTATCTGAATTTCTTCCGTTACCCTCTGCAATATTTGAAGGTATTGAAACTGCACTTCTTCTCAACTGAGAAGCTAAACCAAATCGTTCTTCATCCGGCAAAGAGATTTTATAAATCTTTTCTACCAAATCCATGGACTTATTCCAAACAACCAATTTTGTGTATAATCCCATCTTAACGTCTCAGTTTCTCAGCCACTTAGTTTCTCAGTCTCTCGGTTTATACGCATAACTAGAACTAATCGCCCTAAGTCTTGCAACCGCTTTTTTTATCACATCTATCGCATAATCTATTTGTTCGTCCGTATTAAATCTACTCAAACTAAATCTAACACCCGTATGAGCTAGTTCGCTATCACTTCCAAACGCATTCATTACGGGATTTGCTTCCAAATCCTCACTTGCACACGCCGAACCTGTACTTGCACCTATTCCGGCTTGATTTAGATCCCAAAGCATAGCTTCACCCTCGATACCTTTGAAACTTATCAAAGTAGTATTAGGCGTACGATTTTCTTTTCCGCCTATTACTATCGTATCAGGAAGCTCAAGTATAGCACTTTCTAGTTTATCTCTAAGCCTTCTTACGTGGTTTTCTTCATAAGCAAGTGCCATAGTAGAAGTTGCCATTTTCATAGCCACACCCATACCTACCATAGATGCCACATCTACCGTTCCGGCACGTCTTCCACCCATTTGCTCACCGCCGTGCATAAAAGAGCTAAGCTCCACACCTGCTTTTATATAAAGTCCACCGACACCCTTTGGTCCATGGAACTTATGAGCCGAAAAGGAAATCATATCTACATTTGCATCTTGAACATCTACTTTTACTTTGCCGATAGCTTGAGTTGCATCAGAGTGAAACAACACACCCTTTTCTCTACAAATAGCACCTATCTCTTTTATAGGAAATATCTTACCGGTTTCATTATTTGCCCACATTACGCTAACCAACGCCGTATCATCTCTGATAAAATCTCTTACCGTATGAGCTTCAAGTACACCCTCTTCGTTTACGGGAAGGTACGTTACGCTTACACCTTGAGATTCCAAAAACTTACAAACTGCAGTTATAGAAGGGTGTTCCACTTCCGATGTGATTATATGTTTTTTATCGCCGTTTAGTATTTTATCAACCCAAACAGATTTAATTACCCAGTTATTACTCTCAGTTGCGTTTGCAGTGATTACTATGTCATCCTTGTCATCCGCATTTATACCTTCATATAAATAATCCAGTGCCTCTATCATTTTTGGATGAGTTCCACTCCCGAATTTATGCAAAGAGTTTGGATTTCCGTAAATCTTACAGAAAAACGGCTCCATCTCGGCAAAAACTTTCGGATCAACCATAGTAGTAGCATTATTATCTAAATAAACTTCCATTTTGTCAACCTTTTTATATATCTTTTGACATTTTAAACTAAATAGGATAAAAATTGTCTTAATTAAAATCAATTTTCTTAAATTTTAATATTTATGTTTTAAAGTGCATATTTTATACCTTTGAAACTTTGATTTAATTTAACCGTGTTTAAATAAATTTTAATCTTAATTGTTGTAAAATTCGCCATCAAGTTTTTAGTAGGGATACGCAAGCCGAACAAAACTTAGAAATTTTAATAGGAGTTTAGAATGAAAAAAATCGTTCTTTTAATGTTAGCTCTTGCAGGTGTTGCATTCGCTAATGAAGGTTTTGCTGGTTCAGATATGATAAAAGCTTACTCTGTAGTTGCTGCAGGTGTTGGTCTTGGTTTGGCTGCTCTTGGTGGTGCTATAGGTATGGGTAATGCTGCTGCTGCTACAATAGCTGGTACTGCTAGAAACCCAGGTCTTGGTGGTAAACTTATGACTACTATGTTTATTGCTCTTGCTATGATCGAAGCACAAGTTATCTATACACTTGTTATCGCTCTTATAGCTCTTTATGCTAACCCGTTTTTAGGTTAATTAGTATAAATTACCTCTAGCCCAAAGGTTTTCCTTTGGGCTTTTTTTTGCGCTTGTGGTGGAATTGGTAGACACGCCATCTTGAGGGGGTGGTGCCTTACGGGTGTATGAGTTCGAGTCTCATCAAGCGCACCATATATTGACTTCCCAACTCTTACAAATCTCTAGCCTTTTTCAATATATTATCAATCATATTTCTGAAAATAAGCCAATGTGCAGGAACAAGCATATACCAATAAATTCTTCCCCACAAACCGTTTGGATAAAAATATGCAGTTTGTATCAACTTCCCGTCTTTGATTATAAATTCAAGCCAAGCACGACCTGGGAGTTTCATTTGAGCATACAACAAAAGTCTTTCATCGGCTTTGACATCTACTACTTTCCAAAAATCAAGACTATCCCCTATTCTTAGCGTACATTGGTCTCTTCTACCCCTATTTGTACCGTACCCTCCCAACAACTTATCCACAAAACCTCGCAAATTCCAAAGCCAATCATATCCAAACCACCCGTTTTGACCGCCGATACACATAAAAGCTTCAAATACCTTTGCCTTATCCATATTTGATATATCCCTTATCTGTCTATCGGTAAATACGGCATTTGCTATATCTTTTGTATGGTCTTTTTCCCAGACATCACCAAAACTATCACTCCAACGGCTTATGACTTGATTTGTCTCTATCTCTTTAAGTGCTTGTGCTACACTATCTTTGAAACTTTTTGGTTTTATCTCAAAAAACCTCATCGCATTATCATTTTGAACCACTACTTTACTCTTAAGCCCTTCTATAAGCGAACTAGCCACATTATAAGGTACGGGAGTAAAAAGTGTAAGCCAGTATGAAGACAATTTCGGAGACAAAAAAGGTACAGGAATAAGTTTTCTATTTAGTCCCATCACTTCACCTGTTTTTTCCATCATATCTTTGTAGCTCATTTGTTCTGCGCCTATATCTATTATCAAATTTTCTTTGTTCTCTAAGTACAACCCTTGATATAAATACTCTATGACATCATCCACACCTATAGGTTGAGCTAGAGTCGATACCCACTTTGGCGTTATCATTACGGGAAGTTTTTGGGTAATATTTCTAATAATCTCAAAACTCGCACTCCCTGACCCTATAATAACCCCCGCACGAAACCATAAAGCTTGTACTTCAGGACAAGAAGAGAGTATTTCGCCTGTCTCTATTCTACTTATAAGATGAGTTGACGCACTCTCTTTTTCCCCCAATCCACCAAGATATATGATTTTTTTTACTCCACACTCTTTTGCTACATCTATAAAATTTTTTGCACTTTGTTTGTCTAGCTCTTGATAATTTGTCGAAGTTAGACTATGTATCAAATAATACGCCACATCAACACCGCTCAAAGCTTTTTTCAAAGACTCCAAATCAAAACTATTACCCTCTACAATCTCGACATTGTTTAAATTTGCAGATATACTATCTTTCTTACGCACCATTATTTTGAGATTTATATTTTTGTCTTGCAATAATCTATTCTTTAATCTTCGCCCTATATATCCGTTGGCTCCAGTTAGCAATACGTTCATAAAACTTCCTTTTTTGATTAGTTATTTTAAATTGTATCATAATCTTAAACATACTTATGCTAATCTTCCAAAAAATTTAAGCACAAATATAATGAACGAAAACAAACTCACTCTTACTATACTTATGATACTTGCCATGACCATCTGGGGTGGCGGTTGGATAGCAAACAAACTTATCGTATATGAAGCAAATATAGTAGTCCTTACTTTTTGGAGATTTTTTATCACCCTCCTTACTATTCTTCCCCTTTTGTTTATCGTAAAAGAGAAAATCATCTTCAACAAAAAGATTTTCAAGCTCACTACTATAGGTGCATTTTTAAACATCTCTTTTATGCTTATAGCTTTTGTGGGAGTTATGCACGGTTTTGCAGGAAGTGCAGGAGTTATTATCACCACCGTAAGCCCTATGGTTACGTTTTTTTTGGCTAGTTTTCTTTTTGGATACAAGCTATCACCGAAACAACTTTTGGGGCTATTTTTAGGCTTTTTAGGTGGGCTTTTTATGTTTCAGATTTGGAACTTTGATATTATCGGACTTTTAAATGACGGTAGTTTATATTTTATTTTGGGTGCTATTATATGGTCTTTTGTCACTATCAATTCCCAACAAGCTTCCAAATACATCAACCCAATCCACTACACTATTATACTTACGTTCATAGCAACGCTTTGTTTATTTGTAGTAGCCTATCCTCTTGGATTGTCTGTTATCTTTGAAAAAGATTTGAAATTTTGGTTGGCTCTTATTTATATCTCGTCTTTTGGGCAAGGAATAGCTACTACCATATACTATTTTGCATCTTCCAAACTAGGTAGTGCCAATACAAGCTCTTATATGTTTATTATCCCCGTATCTGCACTATTTTTTAGCTACCTTATACTTGACGAAGTACCGAACTTTTTCCTTATTACAGGTGGAATTATCAATATACTTGCGCTTTATATCATAAGTTCAAAAATTACACAAAAGTAATAAATTTATTGTATAATATCCCAAAATCAAAGGATAAAATATGCAAAATAGTATTTTATTTGTATCGGTAGAGTTACCAAGACCCATCACAAAATATGAGCTTGAAAAAGAGTTTCCGTCTCTTATTCTCACATCCATAGAAAACTCGCTTGTAGCAGAAATATCAAACGATAAATTTGTTTTTACCACAACATTTGGGGTTATTACCTTTTGTAATTTCTCACATGATGAGATAAAGTCGTTTTTGGCTAGATTAAATATCAAAGAGGCAAACCACTTCACTACGGCACTTATAAACCAAGATTACCCTATGATAATCTCACCTGAATTTGACAAACCATTGATAGATTCCCACACTATCAAATATAATAAATTCAACAAATCAATAGCTTCCATAATATCCCTTGCCCTATCCCAAAGTGTGGGACTAGAGATAAGAGAAAAATCACTAGAGCAAAAAATGCTAGAAAGTAGAAAGCTTTATGAAGATACTACAAAACTCAAAATCAAAGATAGAAACAACCTGATGAATTTCGCTAGTTCCATAGCTCAAGAGAGATTTGAAATACTAAACAAACTCTACTTGCTAGACAAGCCTGATATTATTTGGGATGATTTGGAGCTAGAATCACTATACAACCAACTCTCAGTTCAACTAGAACTAAAATCGAGATTTGAAGTTATCGAGTACAAAATCTCCTACCTCAAAGAATCGGTAGAGTTTGCAACAGACAGAGTCAATCAAAAATCTAGTGAATACTTAGAGTGGATTATTATATGGCTTATCGTTATAGAAGTTATCTTTAGTATTTGGAGTTATATTATACAGCCCCTTATAGCCTAAGCTTTCTTGCTAACTCAAGTGCAACACTTTTTAATATCTGTTGCTCTTGATATAATGCTATGACGAAGTCGTTTTGGTTATTGTAAGGGGTTCTTTGCAAAAACTCTTTAAATACGGTTATATCATGAATCTCACCCAATACATTTATCAAGTTTTTTAGCTGTTTTGCCCTTACCTTGTCATGATGCTTGAACAGTTTGCTTTGATACAAATAGTAGTTTAACCATTTACGTAAACTATGGTATTTTACGTCATCATCTTTTGATTTTATCTCTTTAGCATAAAACCTGACTTGCTTGTAAACCTTGTTGATATTGTCAAAAATTACTTTGTCATCGTCTTTTTTGAAAGTGTAATATTCAATGTTTGATAAATTTTCTTTGAGTCCATGTTCTATCGAATCTCTTATTTCTCGTACGTCTATTTGTTCTTTTGAATCTTTTATCAAAGTCAAAATCTTCAAATAACTATCTTGGTCTAAGGAGTATTTTTTTACTATCTTGAAGTATAAATCTTGTAGTATTTTATTGTCTCTGACGTGTGAACATTTGGTCGCATATTTTTTATATAGCTCGTTTTGTTCTTTGAAAAACCCTTTTTTCAAATCATAACTAAAAATATGAAGTAAAGCTCTTAATTTTTTGAATCTTCTACGTATTTGATGGATTGCTTTATCATCAGACATATTTTTATCACGGCAATATCTAATCACCTCTTTTATATGTTTTTTGATATGCTTTTGAAGTTGCTTGTCTATATCTTTCTCAAATGATAGCACGGAAGGCATAGCAAACCTTTACATTGAACTTATACGACAATTCTACTATTTTATTACTTAATATTGTTATATTGTCTATTTTTCTCAGGTGTATAGATTAAAAACTGTCACTCTGAACTTGATTCAGAGTCTCTTTTATATTTAATTGTACCCGTCCTATTTTTCCAAAAGTTAGGAACTACTCAAGCAGTGATTAGTAGAATTGAAAACGGCTCGGTTAATATAGGAATAGACTTTTTACAAAAAATAGCAAATACTTTCAATAAAAAGATTGATATTAAAGTAGCTTGACAATATTAAGTGGAACAACTCCACTCCCTATTCCGCTCAAACACATCAAAAAGCAACTCTTTCAAATCTTTTTTTATATCTTTTGAAAGCTCTTTTTTGTCACAATAAATAAAAAACGGCACGGTATTAAGCATAGACTTTTTAAGCCTTTTTCGTAGTGTCGAGACCTCATCGATGGATACCAGTTCCTCACCGCTAAAAAGATGAAAATCTTTAGAAACACCAAGACTAAATGAAACTATTTGATAAGACAAGAAAAGTTTTTCTTTTGATTCGTGGTATGATATGAAATTATCAAGGGAGTTTTTTAGGATTTGAAGTTTTGACGGGCTAATATATCCAAAACTCTCACGAAATTGGTATTTTTGAGTAGTAGTAAATTCCAATACGCCGTACAAGTCATTTAAGTTTTTCCAAATTGAGCGAAAATACTTTTTACCAAACAAAACCTCTTCAAAAATCATCAAAACTTTTTGCTTATTTTTGGTATCGGTATCATATTTGAGTGCAAAATACTCCTCTTTGAAAAGTGAAATAAGCCAGTTTTCATCAAGCAAACTAATAGTATCTAGTTTTTGCTCTAGCCCTTTTACCTTATCAAACTTCCATAGCATTGAAATATCATTGTTTTTTCTTGAACCTTGAAGGAAAAATTTATTTGCAAGATATGCGATAAGGCTTTCAAGCATCGCATCTTTTCTAGCTATTTGATGATGAAAAATTACCTTTTTGTATAGATTGAACCTCATCTCAAGCATATGTTCTATATCCAAAATAGCACTATCACAAAAAGAGATATAATACTCTTTTTTTCGTTTTGTAAGAACACTTTGCTTTGCAATTCTAAGCAAATCAACAGCCCCGCCTATGTATCCCGAAGCCAACATATCACGGTTTATATAATCAAGCCTATCTGCATCTATCGTGGAGTCTATCATACTATGCAACACCCCAAAATCAAATCCACAAAATTCCCTATCTTTCAAAATATGCTCAACCACGCTATAAACAACTTTGATATAATCCCTATCATCACACAAACCAAAACACTGAACTAGCTCATATTCAAACAACATCTTACAAAAAGAAAGCCCCATAGCCTCATGCAATACTTCATCTTGGTTATTTGTAATACTGTTATAAAACTCCAAAAACTCTATTTCTTCTCTATTATGACTCGATTGTTTTGAAAGTTTTGAATAAATACTTTGTAAGGCATATTCTACCTGATGAGAAAATGGAAGATGACCCACGTCATGCAAAAGTCCGCAAAGTCTTATAGCTTGTAAAGATATTATATAAGCATATCGCTCTTTATCGTTTTTTAAAGGTACCAAAAACTGATACAATGTCTCATCTACAAACAACTTACTTTTCTCTATTTTTGTAGATATTTGCAAAGACGATTCAGTTTTTTTGATAGCTTTATAAATATCTTTTAGAAGTTCGCTTCTCAAATCGGACTTTGCATTGAGTAAAGCACTTTTATACATATGTGAAGCAAGATGCATAGTTCCAAGAGAATGGATATATCTTTTCGTATTGATAGAAGGAAAAGAAAAATATGCCAAAGCATTTTGAGTAATAAACTGTAATCTACTCAAAATCTTTGTTTGTAAAATCCTACCCTCAAACTTCGTATATTCGATATGACTGTAAATATTATCGTTTATAAATCTATTGGTCATTTTCTAGTTTCAAAAATTCTCTCACTAAACTGTGCAAATTTACCGCGAACAGCTTTTTCAAGCTCTATCGCAAACATATTTAGTTCATTGTGTTTGTGTTTTGTTTGTTTTAATAAAGTCGTAAGACCGTTATTATATTTGTTTAGATACAAGTTATCTATTTGTCTATTTGACCCTATCACTATCGCCATACAGCTCTCATCAAGCCTAGAAAGGATAAGTTGAGTTGTCTTTTCACTACTATTTTGCCACTCATCCATTATCACTATAGAACCGCTCAACGTCCTTCCCCTTGCTTCACCGGGCCAAAGAGTAGATATACCGTATTTGCCTATCAACTCTTCCGTTTTTGATTTGATAGATTCCAAATTATCGGCATTACTCCCTTTTTTTATCTGTTTTTTCGCGATAAATTCCATAGTATCGGCTAACGCCATATTGTATATTCTAAATTTTTCATCATTCCCCGACAAAAACCCCACTTCAGCACCTTTGTCGATGGACTCTATAGAGTTTCTTACATACACTATCTTATCATACAGCCCTTTGTCTATAAGTCTCATAGCCGCCACAAACGACATCAAAGTCTTACCGCTTCCCGCTTTTGCATCAATTACTAGCAAATTATAAACATTTTCTATAATTGCCTTTACAAAGAATTTTTGTTTTAAATTTGCAGGTTTGACACATAATGCGTTAAAATCGCTATCATCTACTATCATTACCCTCTCACCTGCAATAATACCGTACATACTGTTACCGTCGCTTGAATCAAAACAATAAGAAAAATTCTCAGGTCTATGATTTGGGTCTAGTTCTTTTATGGATTGGAAATTTAGCCTATTAAAATAAATAGACTCAAGATTTATGGTTTTTACAAACTCAAAATCAGGAACTTCGCTTTTATCGTCATTTAGCGTTTGAGTTTTTAGATTTTTAAATAGTGCAAATGTTCTAGCATATATATCTATAGACAAAAATATAACCTTCTTGCCTATATAATATTCTTTTGCAATCTCTGCTACTTCGATGATTCTTTTGTCGTTGCTTTCGGAGATATTATGCTGTTCTATTTGACTGTCGTATTTATCTTTTGAGATTATGTGGATGATTATATCGTCTTTATAAAGCTTTACGACTTTATAATTCTTTTTTAAATCAACCTCTTTTATCTTAGTAGATGCCAAAAATCTGGCAAATTCCCTAGAATAAAACCCAAGTTCGTTGGTAAGTTTCTTTTTATCCTCAAGTTCAAGCAAAACCGTTTCAGGTATTACCACTATATTGGAACCATTGTCGCTTATATTTTTTATATTTTGCAAATTCTGCAAAATGATGTTTGTGTCTATTACATATACTTTATCTTTTTTCATAAAGAAATGATAGATAAAAAAGATTACAATTAAGATACAAAGTCCCTATGGACTTAACAGATACCTCGTTGATGTACATAGCAAATAAGGAAAATATCAAAGATATAGTAAGCATCGATAGCGACTTTGATATTTATAGAACTCTCAAAAAACAAAATCTAAATAATTTACTAATTTGACATTCACGGTTAGCATATCGTCACTCTGAACTTGATTCAGAGTCTCGTTAATTAATCAAATTTAATTGTACATTTAATTGTACCAGTCCCCTTTTTTGTCAAGATTTCACAAGATAATTATCCATAGAGTCCCCCACAATCCCCCATTCATATTCCCAAAAATGCCGACTAAAGTCGGCGTTCCTTAATAAAAAATCGCTTCTGCGATACTGCTTCCTCTTTGTGGCACTTTATTTTTTGAAGAAATAGATTTTTGGAAAAAATTTAGTTAAGAAATTGCAACTGTTTGAACGCAGTGAGTTTTGCAATTTTATAAATTTATGAGAAAAATCCTTCAAAAAGTAACTCGTGCCACGATTTTTTGCGATACTTTTTTAAAAAAAGTATTGAAGAAGTTAAAACCATAGTTAGATACTACTTTTTTAGAAAAAGTATCCAAAACAAACAAAGTGCAGTTTCCTAGAAAAAGCGGTGCAAGGAGTTACAATTTTTGGAATTTATTTTCAATTTTTGTTAAAAACTCAAAACTCACTTCGTTCAAACAGTTGAGTTTTCTTAACACAAAAATCTCAATAAATTTTAATCCAAAAATTATAAATTGCACCATCTGCGGTATCGCTAAAGCGATATTTATTTTATTTTTTTTGCTTCCATTTAAGTCTTAATTTGGCTTGGTGAAAGTTTCATTTTTGGGTCTTATCTTTTTTTGGATAAAGGAACCCCAGTCTATGACTGGGCTTGTCTTATGAATAAACTAGATAAATCTGGCATTCATTTATATAGATTTAAAGGCTTTTGAAGAATTTGTTTTCTAAAATTGCACCTTGTATCCTTTTCCAATTTTCAATTAATTGGTATTCTGTCCCCTGATTTTCAAGAGGACTAATGCTAGTGAGCATCTCTTGAAACCCATTATTATGCGATTTTTTGTGCTTGATTTACCAGCTCCTTGAAATCACTTTCTTTGATAATTCGGATAGCTTGACCTTTTTCTACAAGCTCTTCCGCTTTCAAATGCTTAGAGCTTTTCGTTTTTCCAGATAATTTTGATATATCTTGGTCGCCAACAACCAATAACGTAGTTTTCTTATTAACCCCTGAGGCAACAGTACAACCAACGGACGCTGCTAAATCTGCTGCTTCTCGACGTGGAATTTCTAGTGCACCAGTGAAAACCAATACCTCTCCGTATAACTCTCCTTCAGGATTTCCATCTCGTTTGATTGCCACTCCGCCAGAAAAAGCAGAAAGGTCTATTGGTTGGGAAACTCGTTTAAGCCAGCCATCAAGACCTAAGCCAGTTTTACCCATAGCAGCGATTAAAACTTGACCACACGCCTTGGCATCTTCGAGTGCATCATGATGCTTGAATTTATAATCTATAATTTTACAAACATTAGATAATCCATATCCGCTCCATGCACATTCTTCCCATGCTCGACGAGCGACCATTGCAGAATCAAGCCATACTGTGTCAATTGATCCCAATGAATATTTATTAATAGCTCGACCAACCGAAACTCTATCAAAGTGCGTATGACAAACACTTATACTTCCAACTAAAAAGCTTGATAACTGCTGAAATACATCAGTAAACTTTGGTGCTCCGACAACATCATCTTCAGTTATGCCATGAATATCAATATTTATAAAATCAAAATAGTCTTCTGGGTCAATTAGGGATGACCACTCTTCCACAAGCACTCCATCTCTATATTTAGCTAATCCAATTTGACAGATTGAGGCCATATCTGCATTTGCTGTTTCCACATCAATTGCCACAAATTCCATAACTACTCCTTTTCCGCATAACTATTTATTAAACCTCAATTATATAAGACATAACCTGAGAATAACTAAATAATATACACAAAAAATATCATATCAAAACAACAATGAATAAATCAATTAGAAAACTTTTCCAAAAATACGGACTAAAGTCGGCGTACCTTAATAAAATCGCTTCAGCGATACCGCTTCATCTTTGTGGCACTTTACTTTTTGAAGAAATAGATTTTTGGAAAAAATTTAGTTAAGAAATTGCAACTGTTTGAACAAAGTGAGTTTTGCAATTTTATAAATTTATGAGAAAACAAACGAAGTGCAGTTTCCTTGAAAAATCCTTCAAAAAGTAACTCGTGCCACGATTTTTTACGATACTTTTTTCTAAAAAAAGTATCAAAGAAACTATGCTATATATGAAAATATGGAATCAATTCCGCTCAAACACACAACCGACTAAAACATCAAGATACAAAAAACATATTTATTAGATAAACACTCACAAAAGAAAAAAGTATCCCATATCCCACTATAGCTGCACTAAGTCTTGGTGCAAGTCCTGCCATAGATGCCACTACTCCTGCAGTTATCATAGGTCCCATAGCACTTTCTAGTATAGATACATCCGTGGCAAAACCGCTAAAACCAAATATTTTACATACCACGATAGCTACCAAAGGTGCAAATACAAGTTTTGTTATCAAAGCTACACTAAAAGGCTTTAAAGTTCCGCTTGGAAGTTTTAGTTGTAGTTGCAAACCTACCGATACAAGAGCAAGTGGTACGATAGTAGCAGACAACATCTCAAAGGTTTTGATAATAGCACTAGGATATTTAAAATCACCAACCAAAAATGCAAATACAAGTGCTATAAAAGGTGGAAACGTAATCACTTTTTTTACAATATCCCTTATGCTAAACCCGTTTGCATTTGTATATAGACTTACTATCAAAGTACCGTAAGTAGCCAAAGCCAAAAAAGTCCCTATTTGGTCATATATTACGATATATGGCAGTGATGCTTGACCTAAATATGAAGTAATCATAGGGATACCCAAAAACGAAGTATTTCCCAATACCGCCACAAGTAGCAAACTACCCGTTACATCACGTGCAAAGTTCATTATTTTTGAAAGTATTATTATCAATACGGCACTACTTAGCATAACAACCCAAGATATAACAACAGGTGTCAAAACATTTGAATCTATTTTAATAGTAGGGATTTTTAATAAAACAAGTGCAGGAAGTGCTATATATATAAGGAATTGGTTGAGGATTATAGGGGCTTTATCATCAAAAATCTTACCCTTGCTAAAAGCATACCCTATAGCAAGGGGTAAAATTATGACAAAAAAACTTTCCATAAGTTTTATTTTGTGTTACGCAAAGCTACCTAAAGCCATAAGTTTTGCATATCTTTTTTCATATCTCTCTTGCGGAGTCAAGCTTCTTAACTCTTTTACGCTATTTAAGAAATAATCACCCAAAGCTTTTATCGCTTCTTCTTTTTCTCTATGTGCACCTATCAAAGGCTCATCTATAATATCATCTATAAGTTTTAATTCATACAAGTCGCTAGAGCTTATTTTCAGTGCCTGTGTTGCTGTTTCTACCTTTGTAGAATCATCCCAAAGTATTGCCGAACACCCTTCAGGTGAAATAACCGAAAATACGCTATATCTCATCATTGCAAGTTTATCGGCTACACCTATAGCCAAAGCACCACCGCTTCCACCTTCACCTATTACGATAGAAACGGTAATCGTATCAAGGTCGCTTAACTCATAAAGATTTCTGGCTATCGCTTCACTTTGGCTTCTCTCTTCTGCACCGATTCCTGGATATGCACCCGGAGTGTCCACAAGCATCAAAATAGGAATACCGAATTTCTCAGCCAATTTTGCCGCACGAAGAGCTTTTCTATAACCTTCAGGATTTGGCATACCGAAATTTCTCATAATTTTGTTTTTCGTGCCACGCCCTTTTTGTTCACCGATAACCATAACTTTCTCATCACCGATATAACCCATATAACACACTATTGCATTATCATCGGCAAAATGTCTGTCACCGTGTATTTCATACGCATCTCTCATCAAAACTCTTATATAATCAAGAGCATAAGGACGGTCAGGGTGACGTGCTAGTTTTAACTTTTGATAGTCAGTTAAATTTTTGTATGTTTTGACAACTTCACGATCTAATTTTTGTTTTAAAATCTCAACTGCGTGTTCATCAGCTTTTGTTTTAGCTACAATTATCTCTTCTTCAATTTTTTGTAAGTTTTGTTCAAAATCTAAATAAGTTGCCAAGTTTAGCCCTTAATTTGAATATTTTTTAAATATAACAACGCCGTTTGTTCCACCAAAACCAAAAGAGTTACTCATAACTATATCAAGGTTTGCTTTTCTAGCCACGTTCGGAACATAATCAAGATCACAATCCTCATCAGGATTTTCATAGTTAATAGTCGGAGGTATAATACCTTGCTCCATTGATTTAAGACAAATTACCGCCTCTATAGCCCCTGCAGCTCCTAGACAATGCCCTATTTGACCTTTTGTCGAACTTACCGGAGGACAATTTTCTTTACCGCCGAAAAGCATTTTAAGTGCAGCCGTTTCGTTTTTGTCGTTTGCCGGAGTTGAAGTACCGTGAGCATTTACGTAATCTATTTTGATTGTTCCGCCAAGTTTTGCTTTAGCCATCTCATAAGCTGCTTTCATAGCTCTATAAGGACCTTCAACTACAGGAGAAGTGATGTGATTTGCATCACCGCTTTCACCGAAACCTATGATTTCAGCATATATTTTTGCACCTCTAGCTTTTGCACTTTCAAGTTCTTCAAGCACTAGTGCACCGGCACCCTCACCCATTACAAACCCTTCTCTCTCTTTATCAAAAGGACGACTAGCTCTTTTTGGTTCTTCATTTCTTGTAGCAAGTGCTTTCATAGCAGCGAAACCACCAACTCCAGCTCCACAAATAGCTGATTCAGCACCTACAACTAACGCTCTATCAGCTCCACCGCATATTATTGTTTTGAAAGCTTCACTTATACCGTGTGTTCCGGCAGCACATGCAGTTACTACAGATAGGTTAGGTCCTCTTACACCGTGTTCTATAGACACGAAACCGCCTAGCATATTTACAAGAGCAGAAGGGATAAAAAACGGAGTAATTCTTTTTGGTCCTTGTGTCTGACATACTACGGAGTTTTTCTCGATATTCCCTAATCCACCTATACCTGAAGCTGAAATCATAGCAAATCTCTCTGCCATATCTTCTGAAACTTTATTGCTTTCATCAACAATCTTAGCATCTTTCATAGCTTCGTTTGCAGCTTTAAGACCAAGTTGAATAAATCTATCAGCTTTTTTTACTTCTTTCTTTTCCATTACGGTACTTGGATCAAAATCTTTCACTTCACCGGCTATTTGCACAGGGTATTCAGCTATGTCAAACAGTGTTATAGTATCTATACCACACTCACCTGCAACTATTTTATCAAATGATTCGTCACAGTTGTGACCTAGTGAATTTATCATCCCAACACCGGTTATTACTACTCTTCTCATTATTACTCCAACGTTATATTATGTATTCAATTTTTTGCAAAAACTCAATATATAATATAAGGTCGATGATAACACCGACCTTAAACTATATAAAACTATTTGTTATCTTCGATATATTTGATAGCATCACCAACAGTCATGATTTTTTCAGCATCTTCATCAGGGATTTCTATTCCAAATCTCTCTTCTAAAGCCATAACCAACTCAACAACGTCTAGTGAATCTGCACCCAAATCTTCAATGAATTTAGACTCAGCTTTTACCTCATCTGGATTGCAGTCAAGTTGCTCAACAACTACTTCTTTAACATCATCAAATAATGCCATTTTGTTTCCTTTTTGTAAAATTTCACCTAATTATAGCAAATTTTCTTTAAATCTAAACTTTAAAAACACTTTCGAACAAATTATGTATCAAAATATGTTACTTTTTTTATACGTATAAACCACCGTTTACTTTCAATATTTCCCCTGTTATGTAGCTAGAATGGTCGCTCAATAAAAACGCAACGGCACCTGCTACCTCTTTTGCATCACCGAATCTTTTTAGAGGTATATTTTTCTCATATTCCGCTTTTATTTCAGGTTTTAGCTCATCTGTCATGTCTGTTGCTATAAATCCAGGAGTTATACAGTTGTATCTTATTCCTCTTGCGGCACCCTCTTTTGCAAAAGATTTAGTCATAGTATTTAGTCCACCTTTACTTGCACTATAATTCACCTGACCGGCATTTCCCATTTCTCCTACTATTGAAGAGATATTTACAACACTTCCAAATCTTGCTTTAGACATAGTTTTCAAAGCTTCTCTACACCCTATAAAAGCACTTGTAAGATTTGCATCAATTACAGATGTGAAATCTTCTAGGCTCATTCGTAGAGCCAGTTTATCTTTTGTAATACCAGCGTTATTTACAAGATAGCTTATCTCACCGTCACACTCTACGATAGTTTTTATCATCTCAACAAACTCCGCTTCATTTGTTACGTCTGCTTTTACTACTGCAGCATTTCCACCGTTTGCTATAATCTCATCTTTTACTTTATCTGCAGCTTCTGCACCGCTTCTATAGTTTATCCATACTTTCAAACCATACTCTGCCAACTCTTTTGCTATGGCAGCACCTATTCCTCTACTTGCACCTGTTACTAATACATTTTTACCGCTAAATTTCATATTTCTTCCTTTCTTATTAATTTAAAATTCGATATTCAACACTCAAAATTTTGTTAAAGATCTCTCGCCATCACAAACATATCCGCAAAATCATCTTTGTATGTCAAACATCTATCACATATATCACCCCTGCCTTTATATGCAAACGCCGTTTTGCACTCATTACAAGTATGATAGTCATAATGCACGAGCAAATCGGCTTGATCAAACATAAACCGAGTCAAATCTACGGTTGCAGGTGAGGTGATAGCATTTGGTTCACAAACCATTTTACATACTCCGCACCCTATGCACTTACCGCTTTGGAAAAATATCCCGTCATTTTCAGTAGTCCTAAAAAGTGCCTCAGTAGGACAGAAATGAGCACATTCACCGCAGTTTGTACAGGCTTGGAAATCTATCTCTTTATTTGCTATCAAACCTTTTACGGTTTTTATATTTTCCACGTTCAAATCTTCCGATATTAATTTCAAAGAATTTTTAAGAAGCGTGAGTTTCGGAGGAACGTATTTTTCTACTTTCTTAAGCTGTTTTGATGCGTTCTCATCTGTTTTTATCTCTTTTGTTATAGTGAAAATATTTTTAAGTAATCCTCTTTTTTTTGTATCGGTAGTAGTCTCTTTAAAAGAACTTTTTGCTCTATAAGGCAAGTTTAACTGCTCCAAAAATTCATTTGCCGTATCTATTTTGTCATTTATATATTTTGACATTGTCTCTTTTGTATGAGATGTGGTGACAAACTCTATATCATTTTTCTTTCTAAGTAGTGTTGAGGCTATATGATGGGCATCAAACATACCAAAAGTCGGAACATCTACGCCGTCAACTATGTTTGTTTTATCTTTTTGAACAAACTCAAGGACAAAACCGCTCATATCAAAACTTTCCAAACTTAGCGATTCCGTCGGACAACTACCTATACACTCACCGCAATTTGTACAAAGTTCCGTATCTAGAGTAATTTTCTTTTTGAATATACCCAAAGCGTTAATATCACATATATTGATACATTTGCTACATTGATTTTGCGAGTTATCGTGTCTTAGACACCTAAGAGCATCAAGTACGAAAAACTCTTTTCTTTGTAAAAATACGTCTTCTCTCATTTATACCCCTCTTTTATTATCCCATATACGAATATGTAATCTATCGCTGTATTTAAAGCCGTACTTCACGCAAAGCTCTATAACATACAAAGAATTTTTGACTATCTCATCGTTACTATCGCCTTGAGGCATCAAAAACACATCAACATACGGCAAATTAGATAATATATCTTTAATCTCTACTATTATATTTTCATCATTTTGGCTTACCACAAATTTCAAGTATGACTTTCCGCCGTTACTTATCATCTCTTGCAAAGCCTCATGATTGACCCTTTTTTTATATGATTCATTGGCATTACTTAGCTTGACGCTTATAGAGTATAAAATCTCCTTTTGATATGGTTTGTCTATTTTCATATCAAGTGAACCGTTTGTTTCTATTGTTAAGTTAAAACCTTGCGTTACATAATACTCCAAAAGCTTTTGAAATTCCTCGTTTTTCCAATAAATCATAGGCTCACCGCCTGTGATAACAATATCAGGTTTATATTCTACAGGTAAAATCTTTGCAACTTCGGCTATTACGGTTTCACTATTTTCATAACTCGTCCAAAACTTCTTAAACTCGTTATCCACGGCATAATAACTATCACACCCGAATTTTTTAACTCCGCTTGGAGTCGTATATTCTACACCGAAGCCGTTACAATCAAAATTACATCTTCCAAAACGGATAAATACAGACGGTGTCCCTATCTTTTTACCCTCACCTTGTATGGTAGGGCCAAAAATCTCGGTAATATCAAGCATGAACTATACTCTTGCTTTTGGGTGTCTCATAAAACTCAAGATGAGAAACTTTGATATTTAGTTTGTCCATTTTGTGTTGCACTATTTTTAAAAGCCACGCCGATAGATTTTCACTAGTAGGTACAAAATCGACTATCACAAACCCCTCATACATCTCGTAGATATAAGAAGGCTCGTCTTTTATCAAAGTCAAATCAACTATTTTATACCCTTGTTCAAGAGTTCTAAGATTTTGTTTATCTGCAAAATGTGGAAGCATAGTAGGAAACAAAGGGTCATTTATATCTATTATAAATTTATGGTCAAGTACATCATCCAAAAATGCTTTAAACCAGTTAAGATGGTTAAAATCTGTCACCATACCGTTTTTTAGCTCACTTGCTTCAAGAAAAACCACAATCTTACCTTGGTGACCGTGAAGATGTCTGCATTTTAGGCAAGGGTCCATACTATAATCGCTATTTAACTCTTGCGACCAAACCCTATGCCCATAACAAAAATCAAACTCTTTGGATATTTGCCACTTCATATTTGCTTCTCATAAGGTATTTTGTCTGTTTGACCTGCTTCTTCAAAACCTTTTAATCTCAACCTACAGCTATCACATACACCGCAAGCCTCTTTTGAGTTTTTATAACAACTCCATGTTAACTCCAAAGGTACTTTTAATTCCAACGCCTTTGATACGATTTGAGCCTTTGAAAGATGTACGAGTGGCGTCAAAATATTTAGTTTTGTTTCCTCTTTTGTCCCTAGATTGATGGTTTTTGTCATACTTGTTATAAATTCATCGGTACAATCAGGATACCCGCTACTATCTTCTTCTACAACACCTATGAAAATAGCCTCAGCGCCCTCTTTTTCGGCAACAGCCGTAGCAATAGACAAAAATATACCGTTTCTAAACGGTACGTAAGTGACGGGAACACCCGGTTTGATACCGTCTGTAGGGACTTCTATAGCTTCATCGGTAAGTGCAGAAACACCGATAGTTTTAAAAAACGGTATATCAATTTCGTATTTTGCACCTACATTTAAAGCATCACAAATATCTCTAAATGCCTTTAGTTCTCTATCTTGTGTTCTTTGCCCATAATTAAAATGCAGTGCCACTACCTCATAGCCGTTTTGTTGCGCTATAAAAGAAGCCAAAGTAGAATCCATACCACCGCTTAAAATACATATTGCTTTTTTCATCTAGTCAAAAAATCCTTATATTCGTTTGTTAAAAAATTCCAATTAATAGGCAACACCTTAACAACATCATTTTCTTTTAAATCAGCCACATCGCTATTAAGTGCAATAAAAGAGTTACAGCTACTAAGTACGCTTACCATACCTGGGGATGTTTTTGAAGCTGGTGCAAAACTTTCACCGTCAAAAAAACCTGGAATCAATGTCACCCTTGAAGGTTTGTTTTTGATAGCCGTAGCTAGTTTAGTTAAGATACAACCATGATATTTTTTGATAGAACCTTTTAGAGCTTCAACCACAATTTTACCAAAAAGTTCAAATATCAAACTAGCTGCCAAAGGATTACCCGGTAAATTTAAAACGTAAGTATTACCAACCTTACCAAATACCGTAGGCTTACCAGGTTTGATTATAATACCGTCAAAAATAGTCTCAAATCCAAGCTCACCGAAAGCACCCTTTGTAAAATCTGCCTCACCTACACTTACACCGCCGGTAGTTATTATCAAATCTGCCCTTAAAGAATTTTTGATTATATTTTTCAAAGCTTCCAAAGAGTCGCTAGATGTCTTGGTAAAAGTAACATCACATCCAAGTTCTTTACAGCGTGACACCAATGACGGCGTATTGGAATTATAAATTTGGTGAGATTCTATTTTTTCATAATACTGTTTTAGCTCATCACCACTTGCAAATACTACAATTTTTGGCTTTTGATACGCTTCAATATGAGTAATACCCATAGAAACCAAAAGAGTTATTTTGGCAAAATTTATCTCTTCACCTACACAAAGTAGCTTATCACCCTCTTTTATATCTTCTCCAATAAATCTTACGTTTTGCATTTTTCTGATTTGCGGTATTTTGATATTACCGTTTGATAAATGTTCAACATCTTCTTGTGGAACTACTGCCGTGCAGTTTTTAGGGATTCTAGCCCCCGTCATAATTTTGACACACTGACCTTTTGAGAGTGTTATATCTTTATCTTCACCGGCAAATATTTTTTCTATTACACATAATTCTTCACTATCGTCACCGTAAATAACGGCATATCCATCCATAGCAGAGTTATCAAATCTAGGAAGAGCAAACGGAGCATAAATATCTTCGGCAATAACCCGTCCCAAAGAGTTTTCAATAGGTAAAACCTCCTTGTTTAACCCTTTAACACTATTGACGATAAGTTTTAATGCTTCCAACGGTGATACTGCCATCATCTCCCTTTATTTTACTTTTATTCGATATAATACCAAAAAAATTCAAAATTTAAGGTTAGATATGGACATCATGGCTTCTTCAATCACCGCTCATTTATGGGCTATATACTTTTTACTTGGGATTATGGTATTCAATATTTTAACTATTCTCAATCAAAATTCTTTTATTGTAATGGCAAGAAGAATAAAACTTTTTACCCCTATTTTTCATACTTTAAATGCAATAGTAATTTATACGGGTGTTATATATATGGCATTTCATCATATAATGAACTTTACCGTAGTTCTTATGTTGGTAGCCTCTATTTTCATAATGATTTTAGAGATAAAAAGATACAAAAAACTTAGAGTCATCAAAAGTACGGATTTAGAATTGCAAGAGTCATTTAAAGGTTATGCAAAAAAAATCTATGCGATAGAAATAGCTACTATGATAGTAGTTTATGTTATAGCTAAGGTATTTTAATGCAATTTTCTTATCATCAAAATGCAGGCAATCAAAATTTGGAAATAGACGGTGATTTGTACAATTATCTCTTTAAGGTAAGAAGACACAAAAGTGAAGAGACATTTGACTTTAGAAACTTAAAAGATAATTTTCTATACACATATCAAGTTCTTAACGTTTCAAAAAAAGGTGCAAATTTATCACTGGTTAAAAGTATAGAACATATTTGTGCTCCTGCCAAAAAAATCCATATCGGTTGGTGCGTTGTTGACCCAAAAACCATAGAAAAAACACTCCCTTTTTTAAATGAGCTTGGAATTGATAAAATATCTTTTATATATAGCGATTTTTCTCAAAAAAACTTTAAAATGAACTATGATAGATATGAAAAAATAGTGATTAACTCTTGTATGCAATGCGGTAGAAGCGATATGATAAAATTTGAAGAATACAAAAATATCAAAGAATTCCTAAAATTTTATCCAAATTCTCATGTTTTGGATTTTTCTCCAAATACCATACAACCAAATTGTGATATAGAAACTATTATCATCGGTAGTGAAGGTGGTTTTAGCCAAAATGAACGTGATATTTTCACGCAAAATAAAGTCGTAGGTTTAAAAAACAACCTAATACTAAGAAGTGAAACAGCCGTTATTAGTGTCTCTTCATTACTCACTTCATTTTAAACTCATTTTTCCATAATTACTATTGACATTAATTGAAAATTGTGTTAGAATCTCAATAAGCAAATTTTAAGAATGGTATAAAAGGTATCTGATGGAAATTCAAGATTTTGAAACACAATCTTTACTTTATGCAAAACTAGCACAAAAACAAGCAGAACTTGCAGCCTATGACGGACGCCAAAGGATAGCCTCAGCTGAAAATAGCGGGTTTGAAAACAATCTTAAAAATTATGATGAACAAGACTACCAAAGAGTAGTGTCTAAGTTTAAAAATACCGATACTATGATAAAAGCTCACGAACAAGCCCATGCATCATCTACAACTACTACGACTCCTATACAATATGATTATCAAATGGGACCAGACGGCAAAATGTACGCAGTAGGCGGTGAAGTAAGGCTTGATACCTCTATGCCAAAAGACCCTAAACAAGCTCAGTTAAAACTTGATGAGCTTCAAAAAGCATCAAACGTAAGTTCAGGAATGAGTGTAGCCGATGGCTCTATCGCCATACAAGCTAACTTAATGAAACAACTTATTCAAATGAGAATGGAAGATGCAATTTAGACGTTAAATCTAAAGTGCATTATATCTCCGTCTTGAACTATATATTCTTTCCCTTCTAATCTCATTTTACCGGCATTTTTAGCACCTACTTCACCGTTATTTGCGATAAAATCTTCGTATGCTATAACTTCAGCACGGATAAAACCTTTTTCAAAATCATTATGGATTACGGCTGCTGCTTGTGGAGCTTTCGTATTTTTTCTTATCGTCCAAGCACGTACTTCTTTCACCCCTGCGGTAAAATAGCTTTGAAGTCCTAGTTTATCAAATGCTTTTTGGATAATTTGCTCTAGTCCGCTCTCAGTTACTCCAAGACTTTCCAAAAACTCTTTTGCCTCTTCATCATCAAGACCGACAAGTTCTTCTTCTATTTTTGCACAAAGCATAATTACATCAGCACCCACTTGTGAAGCGTGATTTTTAACCATATCCACATATTCATTTCCACCGTTAGCCAAAGCTTCTTCATCAACGTTTGCACCGTATATTACATCTTTGTTTGATAAAAATCTCATCTCTTTATCAAGAAGTTTGAAACTCTCATCATCTTTATTTGCAAAAGTTTTTACAGGTTTTAAATCTTCTAAATGTTTAAAAAGTTCTTCTGCTACAACCAACTGAGCAGCTGAAATTTTACAAGATTTTGCTTGTTTTTTTAGTCTATCGATTTTTTTCTCACATTGAGCAATATCGGCATAAATAAGCTCTGTTTCTATGATTTCTATATCTCTTAAAGGATTTATTGCACCCTCTACGTGAACGATATTGCTATCGTCAAAACATCTAACCATATGAAGTATCACTTCAACTTCTCTAATGTTACTTAAAAATTGATTTCCAAGCCCCTCACCTTTACTAGCACCTTTTACAAGACCGGCAATATCGACAAAATCAATAGTAGAGTGTTGAATTCTCTCCGGCTTTACTATTTTTGCTAACTCATCTAACCTTTTATCAGGAACCGGTACAACAGCTTTATTCGGCTCTATAGTACAAAACGGATAATTTTGTGCCTCTGCGTTTTGTGCCTTTGTCAATGCATTAAATGTCGTACTTTTCCCAACATTCGGTAATCCTACTAATCCTACTCCTAAACCCATTTTAATCCTTTTTTAATATCTAAATTAGAGTAAGCTTTTTAAAAAGCTTACTGCTAATCTAACTCCGCTCCCACTCGCACCGTGTGGATTATATCCCCAAGGTTTTTCTACATAAGATGGCCCTGCAATATCAAGGTGGAGCCATTTATCTTTGTTTTCTTCATAGATAAATTTATCCAAAAATAACCCTGCAGTAATAGCCCCGCCGTATCTACTAGAACTAATATTACTAATATCAGCTATTTCGCTTTTTAATAGTTTCGGTAAATACCTATTAAAAGGTAAACTTCCTACCAGTTCACCGCTACTATTAGCTGCATCAAACATTTGATGTTTGATTTTATTGTTATGCCCCATAATACCGGTAGTATATTCTCCAAGTGCTACGACACAAGCCCCCGTTAAAGTAGCAAAATCAAGAATATAATCTATATCTTTGATATTATCTTGAGCATAACAAAGACAATCAGCAAGAACAAGTCTTCCTTCAGCATCGGTATTTCTTACCTCAATAGTTGTACCGTTTTTTGCCACCAAAACATCATCAGGTTTATAAGCATTACCACCTATCATATTTTCAACTGCACCTATAATACCGTGAACTTCTATAGGAAGACCTAATTTTGCAACGGCTCTCATAATACCCATTACTACGCTACCGCCACTTTTATCTGCTTTCATGGTAACCATAAAATCACTAGGTTTTAAACTGAGTCCACCGCTATCGTAAGTAAGCCCTTTACCGACTAAAACAACAGTTTTTTTGATTCTTTTCGGCGAATATGTAAGATGTATAAGCTTTGGTTTATGTCTGCTAGCCCTTGCTACGGCAAGCATTGCACCCATACCCTTATCTTGAAGATATTTATCATCATATACTTTACACTCTATTTTACACTCTTTTGCCAAATCAACGGCATGTGAAGCCATAATATCAGGATAAAAATCATCAGGTGGTGTATTTACGATGTCCCTTACCATATTTACTGATTCACAAATCTCTACACTCTCCTTTAAAATATGTTTTAAATCTTTTGTAATATTGTTTGTATGTATTATAATCTCTTGCTTAGATTTCTCTTTTTTAGAACTTTTATACTTCGTAAATTCATAATTACCTAGTAAAAACCCTTCAACCATAGCAGATAAATACTCTTCATTATCATCTACAAGCTCAATTTTTAAAGTCTTAAACTTTGTAGCTTTAAATTTTTTTACCGCTGCAGACGTTGCTATTCTAATATTGTCTAACTCTTTTTTTTCACACCCGACATATATTTTTTTGCCCTCAGGCAATAATACGGATTCTTCATCTTCAGCTTTAAAATTTAGTATTTCTAAAAGAGCCTTATCTTGCTCCAAGTTTTCTAATTTTTTATCAAAAACCAAAATAACTTCAAGATCAGCATCAATCTTTTTAAATTTTTCATCACTTAAAACAATATTCATTCTATCTCCTTTCTAGGTCTGTGTGTTTTTTGCGTAGCTTTATTTACGTAGTATATGATACTACCGCCTATTGTTATAGCCAAAGGTATCGCCAAAAACCAATACTCTTTTGCATATGCCAAAAGTTCCAATATTTGTTTACCGAAATACCAAGTAGGTATTATAGTGATAGCAGCCCAACACCAAGCACTTAAAAGATTGATAAGTGCAAATTTCTTTGCATCAAATCTTGTAAGACCTATTGATATCGGGATAACAGTCCTCATACCGTACATATACCTTTGTATAAAAATTATAGGCCAACCGTATCTTTTAAGCAATAAATGTGCCAAAGCAAACTTTCTTCTTTGGGATATCAAATGTTTATGGATATGTTTTTTGTTATATCGTCCCGTATAAAAATATATCTGATCCCCTGCAAATCCACCGAGTCCTGCAACAAAAATGGACAATGCCAAATTCATATCGCCGGTATGACAGAGTAAACCTGCCATAATCAGACCCATTTCTCCCTCTAAAATACTCCATGCAAAAAGTATAATATAGCCCTGCTCTTTTAAAAGATAAACTAGCTTTTGTTCAAATCCTTCAACTGGGGCATAATAAAGATCAACACCCAAAATTATAGCAAATGTCAAAACACCTAAGAATAAAAGCTTACCGGAATGGTTTACAAATAAGTTTCTTAACATTTAGTCAAACTTTAAAATTTCTTTTGCTTGTATCATGTCTTTATCACCCCTACCGCTAAGATTTACTATTACCGTCTTCCCTTTTATATGTTCTTTTGCTTTTTGTAGATACGCTATTGCATGAGCCGATTCAAAAGCAGGTATTATACCCTCTTTTCTACTTAACCACACAAAAGCATCCATTGCTTCATCGTCTGTTATATGGTCATATTTGACTGTACCTAAATCTTTATGATAGCTATGTTCAGGTCCAATACCCGGATAATCAAGTCCTGCACTTATACTATGTGCCTCAAGTACCTGCCCGTCTTCATCTTGTAGTAAGTAGCTACATTGCCCATGCAAAATACCTGGACTTCCCTTTTCTAAGCTACATCCATGTTTATCGGTATCAATACCGAGTCCACCTGCTTCTATACCAACACACTGAACGGTCTCATCTTCCAAAAAGTGGCTAAAAATACCTATAGCATTACTGCCGCCACCTATACATGCTACAACATAATCAGGTAATTTACCTTCTATTTCAAGTATCTGTCTTCTTGCTTCCCATCCGATAATAGCTTGAAAATCTCTTACCATCATAGGATATGGATGAGGACCGGCAACTGTTCCTATTATATAAAACGTATCTCTAGCATTCGTAACCCAGTATCTTATGGCATCATTCATAGCATCTTTTAGTGTTTTGCTTCCGCTTTGTACCGCTACAACCTTTGCACCCAAAAGCTTCATTCTAAACACGTTTAGCTCTTGTCTAGCTACATCTTTTGCACCCATAAAAATAGTACACTCTAGCCCAAGCAATGCAGCAACCGTAGCAGTAGCAACGCCGTGTTGACCTGCACCTGTTTCAGCTATAACTTTTGTTTTACCCATTTTTTTTGCTAAGAGTGCTTGTGCTATAGTGTTATTTACCTTATGAGCACCGGTATGGTTAAGGTCTTCTCTTTTTAAATAAACATTTGCTCCAAGTTCTTCACTAATTCTTTTTGCATGGTAAAGTGGATTCGGTCTTCCAACATAATCTTTTAAAAGTTCATTTACCTCAGCCCAAAACTCTTTATCAAATCTATATTTTTTATATTCACTATCAAGTTCCATAAGAGCCGGCATCAAAGTTTCAGGGACATATCGTCCACCGAAAATTCCAAAATGCCCTAGACTATCAGGATCAAATTTCGATGGTTTTGGGATGTAACTATTCATTATATATACCTTTTAAATATCTAATACACTATAAACAGGTGCAATTTTTTCTAATTTTTCTTTTCCGTCTAAAAAACTAAGGTGTATTATAAAACAACTTTCTACAAGTTTTGCTTTAGTATCATTGATAAGTTTTGCACTAGCCTTTGCCGTTCCACCGGTTGCTATTAAATCATCTATCAATAACACCCTTGCCCCTACTTTTCCTTCAAAGGCATCAAGATGTATTTCAACCTCGTCAAAACCATATTCAAGCTCGTATTTTTCACATATCGTAGTACTTGGAAGTTTCCCTTTTTTTCTAATAGGAACAAACCCGATTCCTAGTTTTGTTGCAAGAGCCGAGCCAAAAATAAACCCACGACTATCTATTCCGGCAATGTAATCAAGCTCCATTTCCTTGTATCTAGCCTCAAGATGATCCATAAGCATACCAAAAGCTATTTTGTTATTAAGGAGTGTAGTAATATCTTTAAAAACTATTCCAGGTTTTGGGAAATTTTCAACATCTCTGATAGAATCTAATAAAAATCTTTTTTGTTCTGTTGTTAATTCTTTCATGTTTTTCCTTTTTTTGAAGTTACTGAGGTGCTTAGGTACTGAGGTACTAAGCTAAAGACTCAGTAGCTCAGCACTCATAACCTTTTTAAGATAGATTGTCATCTATACAGTGGCATATGGTGTGACCTATTAGTATATGCATCTCTTGAATCCTAGGCGTATCATTACTAGGAACAACTATATTTATATCACATACATCATTCATAGCTCCACCGTCACGACCGCTAAGTCCTATCGTTACACAACCCATTTCTCGTGCAAGTTTCAAAGCACTAACCACGTTTTTACTATTTCCGCTTGTGCTTATACCTATGAGTACATCGCCGCTTCTAGCTAGAGCTTCTACTTGTCTATCAAATACCCTATCATATCCATAGTCATTGCCTATAGCAGTCAAAGCACTTGTATCGGTAGTAAGTGCAATACCAGGCAACCCTTTTCTCTCGGTTTTATATCTTCCAGTTAGTTCAGCTGCGATATGTTGAGCATCTGCTGCACTTCCACCGTTTCCGCAAAGAAGAACTTTATTCCCTTTTTTCAAAGCTTCAACTATCAAGTAAGCAGATTTTGATACATCAGCTTCAAGTTTAGGCAAACATTCAGTCACACTTTTTATATGCAATTCAAATTCACTTTGTACTCTACTTAACATAAATTTCCTTTTATTTTTTCTATAGTCTTCGTAGTACTTTTACCGTTTACAAATTCTATCAATTTTACTTCATCAACCAAATCACTACCTACCACCTCTTTACCTTCATAATCGGCACCTTTTACCAAAATATTAGGTTTTAGGGCTGAAATTAGTTCATAAGGTGTATCTTCATCAAAAATTACTACAAAATCTACTGCTTCTAAAGCAGCCAAAACAAACGCTCTATCTTCTTCATTATTTATAGGTCTATCTTCACCCTTTAGCCTTCTTACGCTTGCATCGGAATTTAATCCAAGTATCAAAACATCCCCCAGCGATTTTGCCTTATCCAGATAGCTCACGTGACCACGGTGTAATATATCAAAACATCCGTTTGTAAAAACTATTCTTTTACCCTTACTTTTTAAATTTGAGATTATTTTTATCATCTCATCTCTACTTTTTATATGAGCCTCAGGTCCACTTTTGTGTAATGAAGATTTATAGTCTTCTATCTCATCTAGCGTTGCCGTTGCACTTCCTACTTTGCCTACCACCACACCGGCAGCAAGATTTGCAAACTCTACGCTTTTGTATATATCATATCCCAAAGCTGTCATATATCCCAAAGCGGACAATACGGTATCCCCCGCACCTGTTACATCATAAACTTCCCTTGCAACGGTAGGTTTAACTGTAAGCTTATCATCAAAAATAGCAATACCGTCTTCACTAAGAGTAATCACGGAAACACCAAGATTTATATCATCTTTTAGTTTTTTAATTGCCGTTATCAAAGACTCTTTTGAATCTATTTTGATTTTCGTAGCCTGACTTGCCTCTTTTTTATTTGGAGTCAAAAGATAAGCACCGCTATACTTACTATAATCATCCCCTTTTGGGTCAACCAAAACTTTTTTATTTTTTGAATTTGCTAGTGCTATAATAGATCGAGTTAGTTCTTCACCCAAAACACCTTTGCCGTAATCCGACAACAAAATCACATCCAACCCATCAATAATAGAAGCTAAATTATTTAATATATCTTCTTGTGAAGAGTTGCAAATCTGCGTTTTTGATTCTTTATCATATCTTACAACTTGTTGGTTTGATACTATAATCCTACTTTTTTTGCTTGTTTTTCTCCCTGCTTCTTTTGATAAAAGGAGTTTCACACCCAAATTTTCTAGCATTGATTTTAGCTCATCACCGGCTTCATCATCACCTATCGCACTTATTACCGTTACATCTGCTTCTAGTGCTTTGAGATTATTTATTACGTTTCCGGCACCGCCTAATACTGCCGTTTCTTTTTTTACATCCACTACTTGCACCGGAGCTTCAGGAGAAATCCTTTCACAACTACCCCACAAATAGTGGTCTATCATCAAATCACCGATAACACAAATTTTTGGAGTGACTGAGAAAGACAAAGAACTACTTTGCATTTTTTACCTCAACCTCAAATAATCTTTTTATTTCCGGCAAATAAGCTTTTATCCCGTCTTCTAGCTCAAATCTAGGTTTATAATCCAGATAATGCTTAGTATCGTCTATATTAGCCTCCGTAAAAAACTGATATTGACCCACATAAGGGTTTGGGATATACTCAGTTTTATATTTTGTTCCAAGTTCTGTTTGTAAAATATCGGCAATATCTTGAAAACTTCTAGCTTTTCCCGTCCCTACGTTAAATACACCGCTTACTCCAGCAACGGCAGCTTTAACATTTGCTTGTATTACATCTTCGATATACACAAAATCTCTCAAAATAGTATCACTTCCCTCAAATAGCTTAGGTGCACTACCTTTTAAAAGCTGATGACCAAATTGTACTACCGTAGAAGCAGTCTTATTTTTGAAAAATTCCCTTGCCCCATAAACATTAAAATATCTAAGCCCTACTATATCTATGGGTAAATTTTTGTCCATGTAGCTATATGCTAGTTTATCCATCATAAGTTTGCTAAAACCATACACATTATTTGGACTTTCGTTTCCAACTTCAAAAATATCACTTGTTCCGTATGTTGCTGCGCTACTTGCATATATCATATTTGCTTTGTGTTTAATAGCAATTTTTAGTAAATCCTCAAAAGCATTTACGTTTGTTTGTATCATCAAATCTTGCTCACTAGCAGTAGTATCACTAATAGCAGCCTCATGAAAGATATAATCGAATTCGTAATTATGCTCAAGCTCTTTTAAAAGTGCTTTGTCATTTATATCACCGCTTATTACGATACCGTTAAAACCTATTAAGTTTTTAAAATGTCCAAAACTCTTTAGATTTCCGTTTGATAATGTTTTATCACTTCTAAAAAGGTCAAGGACTACTATTTTTGCTTTTGGATAATTTTCTTGAAAGTAAAATGCAAGGTTACTTCCGATAAACCCTGCACCTCCTGTTATAAGTATAGTTTTGTTATTGAAGTTCTTTTTTACGTATTTCATGAGCTTGTCCAATTTTATTTTATCGGTAGATTATATCCAAATTTGGATTATTCTTTGATTATATTTTTTATCTCTTTTATAGAATCAATTATAAAATCGGCACTTGATTCAGATTCATCAAAACTATGACCTGATTTCACATGAATTGAAGTCTTAATATTTGCATTTTTTGCACACTCTATATCGCTTACTTTATCACCGATTAGATAACTTTTGCTTACGTCTATATCAAACTCTTTTACAGCCATATCTATCATCCCGGTTTTTGGTTTTCTACAACTACACTCTTCTTTCGGAGCATGTGGGCAATGATAAACATGAGTCACGCTTACACCGTTCTTAGCAAACTCTTCTATCATCCAAGCCGTGAGTTTCTCAAAATCACTTTGTGTATAATACCCTCGTCCTATACCGCTTTGATTTGTAATAACTATTAGCTTATATCCAAGCTCTTGTAAATATCTACAAGATTCAAATACACCGTCAATAAATTCAAAATCTTCTATTTTATATACATAATCTTTTTCTACGTTTATTACACCGTCTCTATCTATAAATATAGCTTTATTCATTTTTCCGTCTTTTTATATTTTTGATGTCAGATTTTATATAAATAAGGCTTAAATTTCGGTTTTTATAAAATATAAAACTTACTTTGGCTAAAATTGTGACAATATGATATTTATGGAGCAAACATTTGCAAGTAGAACTTACAGACTTTAGAACATTTGAATTAAAAGATACAAAATATATACATCCTTATAGAATTTCATACGTACTAAACGGTAAGAGAAGGGAATGGGAAGCGGTAAAAAGTCACGATAGCGTAGCTATTCTTTTATACCATGAACCTAAAGACTCTTTTTTGTTGGTCAAACAATTCCGTCCACCTGTTTATATGAATGACCATACAAAACTATTTACCTACGAGTTATGTGCAGGGATAATGGACAAAAACAAGGATATAGCTGAAATTGCTCAAGAAGAAATAGACGAAGAGTGCGGTTTTCACGTTCCTGTAGAAAATTTACGTCAGATTACATCTTTTTATAATAACGTAGGTGTAAGCGGTTCAAGACAATACCTATTTTATGCAACCATAGACGATACGATGAAAATTCACGAAGGCGGTGGAGTTCATACGGAGCAAATAGAACTTTTTTATCTTCCCGTAAAAGATTCCAAACATTTTATGTACGACCAAACAAAAGCAAAAACACCTGGACTTATGTTTGCATTTTATTGGTTTTTTGATAGGTTTAGACGCTAGGAGACATATTGGAAACTTTGATACTACTAATTGTTTTGATATTATTATCAGGGCTTTTTTCTGGAAGTGAGATAGCTCTTGTATCATTAAGTGAGGCAAAAGTCAAAGCATTAGTAGATAAAAAAGCAAAAAACTCTCAATCAATAGCAAAACTCAAAAACAACCCGAATAGAATGCTTATCACCATCCTTATAGGTAATAATCTAGTAAATATCTCTGCTTCCGTGGTAGCTACGATATGGACGACTAAAACTTTCGGTAACGAATATTTGGGATATGTTACAGGTATATTAACATTGTTTATTCTAGTCTTTGGAGAAATATTTCCCAAAGTAGTAGCTCAAAAATATGCCGTCATTTTTGCCCAACTTATAGCTAATGTTCTACTTTTAGTTCAATATATTTTCTATCCTATCGTTCTAATTTTAGAATATATTTTAAAATTAACCACAAAAAGTATGAAGATAAATGATGATAATCTAACTAAACTAACAGAAGCAAAAGCTATGATAGGTATAGTAAAAGAGAGTGGAGATATAGAAGAGAATATAGAAAAAATGATATACAACGCTTTTAATTTCGATACAAAATGCGTCACTTCGATAATGACTCCGAAAAATCAAATAATTTCTATCAACTCAAATGCAACGATAAATCAACTTAAAAATCTATTTATACAAACTTCTCGCTCAAGGATACTTGTATATGAGCATGAACAAAACAATATCATAGGTACAATCAGTACAAAAATGTTTATCGGTTCACTAAATATGGGAAACTTAGAATATGTAAAAGACTTAGTGTTAGAACCCCCTTTTTTTATCGATAAAACATTTAATATAGATGATTTACTTATAAAATTTCAAGAAACAAAACAACATATTGCAATCATCAAAGAGGATAATGAGATTTTAGGTATTGTTACTATGGAAAATATTTTGGAAGAGTTAGTGGGCGAAATATTTGATGAAACACAACGCAATAGGAAGTTTGTTTATAAAGTCGGTGAATCTTGTATAATAGTGAGATACGATACTCCTATAGATGAAATTAGAAAATATATCAAAGAGTTTGAACCGAATGAACAACGATTTAAATCTATAGAGACACTATTCTTAGACAAAACAAACGGTTCTTATGAAATCAATCAAAAGTATTATTTTGAAAACTATCTTATAATTCCTATTAAATTAAAATACGGTAGAGTTGTTAAGTTTAAAATATGTACCATTAGCTAACGATTAGATAAAGGTTTGTTATATGAAGAAGAGTTTATTTCTTATATTTGTAGCAACTGTTATGTTAGTATATTCAAATGGAGATAAAATGCAATACAAACAACTCACACCTGAAGAAGCTAGGGTAATATTACAAAAAGGGACCGAGTACCCTTTTACCGGGATTTATAATGACCATAAAGAAGATGGCATATATAAGTGTAAACAGTGTGGAACTCCCCTTTTTGAATCAAAAAGTAAATTCAATAGCGGTAGCGGTTGGCCAAGTTTTGACGATGCAATACCTAATGCAGTAAAAGAAATACCTGACATTGATGGACGAAGAACTGAAATAGTATGTGCAGTTTGCGGTGGACATCTAGGACATGTATTTAAAGGTGAAGGATTTACCGATAAAGAAACTAGACATTGCGTCAACTCAATTTCACTTGATTTTGAAAAACATAAGGAGTAACTATGCAAATAAATAGCCTAAATACCAATGCAATGCTTCAAAACTTACAACAAATAAATGCTTCAACAGAGGCAATTACAAAACTTTCTTTGGCTGATAATATCACGGATAATACAACCGTAACAGATAATCTTATAGAGAGTATCGCAGGACAAATTCCAAATGAAATAGCATATAAAGCAAATGCAAAAACTATTGAGATACAAAATGCGGTTGCAGATAGTTTGATTAATATAAAAGCTTGACTTAAAAACCATAAAAAGGAGTTTGAGATGAAACATGAACTAATGAATCTACCGTATGCATTGGATGCCCTAGAGCCGTATATGTCAAAAGAGACTATGGAGTTTCATTACGGGAAACATCACCAAACATATGTAAACAAATTGAATGAACTTATAGAAAATACAGAATTTGAGAATCTAAATCTACATGATATAATAAAAAAAGCTGATGGAACAATTTTCAACAATGCAGCACAAGTCTTTAATCATGATTTCTTTTGGCACTGTTTAATACCTAATCAAACAAGCCTTTCTTCTGAGTTAGAATCAATTCTAATCAAAAACTTTATCTCCGTCGATGAGTTTAAAAAAGAGTTCACGGCTAAAGCTTTAGCACATTTTGGTTCAGGTTGGACATGGTTAATAAAAGATGAAAGAGGTTATTTAAAGATTATATCTACACAAAATGCACAAACACCGTTAACTACCAATTCAAAACCTCTTTTAGTATGTGATGTTTGGGAACATGCATATTATATAGATTATAGAAATGTAAGAGCAAAATACGTTGAAAATTTTTGGAATATAGTAAACTGGGATTTTGTTGAAAAGAATTTGAATTAGGTTGCAAATTAGTGCGTTGTAACTTCGTCACTCTGAACTTGATTCAGAGTCTAGGTAGTAATTAGTGTATTGGTAATTGGTATATTAGTGTATTAGTAATTAGTATATTAGTGATTTTAGATTAAAGATTAGATGTTAGTTAAAAACTCAGTACCTAAGTAGCTTTTTTTTTGGCAATAAAAAAACTCAACACTAGCGGCGACTTACCTTTCCACAATTGAAAACTGCAGTATTATCAGCGATGGGAGGCTTGACTTCCAGGTTCGAAATGGGACTGGGTATGACTCTCCC
>Ga0265295_1000367_pt1 | contig 92068 bp, 83 predicted proteins | sample Munlansysbiofilm_FD_192503 | JGI IMG/M metagenome (GOLD analysis project Ga0265295, IMG submission 192503) | Leachate microbial communities from a municipal landfill in Southern Ontario, Canada - Methane capture system biofilm | ecosystem: Engineered > Solid waste > Landfill > Unclassified ... | reverse complement strand
CAAAACTCATAAATCTTCCAAGTTGTAAATAACCTGCTATTATTTGCAATACTCCAGTTAAAAGTGTTGCTGCTAAAAGATATTGTAAACCATGGTCTTTTACAAGTGTAACCATTAAAAGAGCCATTGCTCCAGTTGCAGCACTAATCATTCCTGGTCTTCCACCTACTATTGCGATTACAACAGCTATACAAAATGAAGCATATAATCCAACTTTTGGATCAACTCCTGCAATAATTGAAAAAGCTATTGCTTCTGGTATCAATGCTAATGCTACTACAATACCAGCAATTGCATCACCTCTTATATTTCCAAACCATTCATCTTTTTTAAAATATGTTTTTACCATTTAGTTCCTTTTTAATTTAAATTTTTGCTTAATTGATATTATGAAAATAAATAGAGTTAAATATATTAGGTATAAAATAATTTGTTATAGAAAAAATAAACTAAGTAATAATATAAATATAGTTTATGTATGGCGGAATAACAAATATAAGATTAATACCAAAATAGTTGTTTAACAATATCTATTTTCAAAAATATTCTTCTTATATTTGTTATAATCACATTTTCGGATTCGCCTTTTTTAGAAGTTATTTGGAATTATAACCAAATATTAATAAAAATTAAAGATTCAATAAACTTGTATATGATACTATCACATACTATTAGGTTATTGACACAAAATTATGAACAATCTCTTCTTTGAAGAAATTTAGTAAAAATTTGCGAAATTTGTATTAAATTCTTTTCTAATAATATCAAGAATATCAATTTCATTGTAATCTTCAGAAGTTTTTATTGCAATATCAAGAATTTCACCAATGGTTTGATCTGATGAACTCATAATATATATTTTGAATTGATTGAAACTTCCATGTCTTTGAACAGTAATGTGCAAATTATCAGGAATATCTTCAGAACCAAATTCTGATTCATTTATATAATCAGTGAGATATGAAATCTGTTTGTCAGTGAGTGAAAGCAAATCATTATTGCTTTGGATTTTGAATTTTTCTTTTTCAATATCTAAATTAGCAGAGAGTGTTAATACATACATAATCCTTTACCTCTAACATTTTCCGATCTTATTTTTTGAACCAAACAAATAAGCCAAGTCCAACAAAAACAATTGCGCCAAACCATGCAAAAAAGTTTCCAATATTACCTGTTACAAATGCCGCAACTAAAATACCTCCCCCTATAGCTTGAAGAAATGCACCTCTTACGCTTTTTCTAAATTCTGTCATATCCATAGCCTTGTCCTCCACTATTAATGATATATTGTTTATATATTTATTATATCATAAATATATAAACATATTCTTAATTCTTGCAAAACTTTTTATTATCTTTGCTTATTTTTGCGTTTTTATTTACGCAAAAATTCTCTTGCTGATGTTTGCACACCTGCAATATTTTTAACTGCATTCAATACAGTATTTGTTGTAGCTATTGTGCTTCTATCAACATATTCACCTTGTGCAACATGGTAAAGAATATCGTTTTGGAAGTTACCTTTTTTCGTCCATTCTTGTGTAGCAGTAGCAACATTCGTTGTATTGTTACCCATTATGTCTTTAACCCATTTTCTTTCCATACCTTCAAGATCATTTGTGCTTGCGCTTAGACCTTTCAACGCTCCATTCACTTTTGCTGTCAAATACATTTTTTGATCGCCTTTTGCTGTTTGCAACGCTTTTTGAGTATCAAGATATGATACTTGTCCATTAGAACCTATTTTCACTAAACCTGCATTCTGATACTTATTATACACTCCATGAATTTTTTCATTGAAGTGTGAATCAACCGCACCTGCAACATTATGAAGTTTTGCATTCAATGCTTTCATGTCATTTCTACTTTCCATGATTTTCAAAGCATTTCTTGCATTTGCTTCAGTTGTTTTATCACCAGATGCTATTGCATCATTCAATTTCCCTTTCAATGCGTTGTATCCTTTTAATGCACCAAGTTCATTTTTTGAGAAATTCTTATTCAATGCTTTACCAAATGCTTTTTCTCTATCTGAATTGATTTCTTTGATTTCTTGACCGATTACTGATTTTGTTAATTGTTCAGAACCAATACCTTTTTGAGCTAAATTATTCAACATTATTCTATTTGCATTTAATTTTGCTTTATCTCCAAGAATCGGATTTTGCTTAAGAGCTTCATTTGCCGCATTATTCGCCAATCCTCTATATTGACCGATTACACCAGATAATTCTTTTTGTAAAGTATCAGCTTCACTTCTTGCTTGATTCAAGTCTTGAACTTGATTTTTAACGTCTTTCGGTGCAATATCTTCACCTTGATAACCTTGACCGTTTAAATCTTGAGCTGTTTTCATATCTTTTCTTTGATTGAAACTTCCAACATTTTTATCAACTGCCGTTTTAACAGCTCTTGATTTTGCTTTGTTCAATAATTTCTTGTTTCCAACAAGACCATCAACATCTTTCAATGTTTCTTGAACCTGCTTGACTTTTGCACCTTTTAAGTCATTTCCAATTTGTTCATCTTCTTTTTGACCAATGATTTTTTCTACAGTTTGAAGTTGGTTTTCAGTTGTGTTTGCACCTGCAAGTTTCTTGATTTCTTTATCAGAAACTTTTCCATCACCATTTAAATCACTTCTCAAGAAGTTAGCATTTTCATCTGCTTCAAATTTTTGTTTTGAACCCTGTGTGATGAAAGCATCTTTCCCAGAAGGAGTTTTACCCATTTCAGAATATCTTACATTTTGAGAAATAGTTTCTTCATTTAATTTATCAACAGTGTTTCCAAAAATCATATCTGAACCGTGTTTTCCAAGATTTTTAGAATTCGCATTTGTATTCAATCCATCAAGGACACCCGCATCATACGTTTCATTCAAACCTGTTGTAGCTGTTTTCCCTTGAAGTGTTGAAAAGTTCATTCCTTCACCTGCAATTGCAATTCCTGCCGCAGTTTCAACGCTTCCTGCAAGTCCTTCTTTGATATTAACACTTCCATGTCCTACTGTAGTATCGAATCTTGTTTTTGATCTCAAGTTTTGTTCAACACCACCCATGCCTTGAAGTGTTTTTGATTCTTCGTCTGTTGTGATAATCGTTTTACTTTGTCCATATGTGCTTGTTGCTTCAATTGCACCTGCACCATGTGTTTTTACAACATTGCCATCTGCATTTTTTTCAGCACCGCCTTTCACACCAGAAAGATAAAAACTATCAGGACTTGAAGTGTCAAGAGTTCCTTTCGTTTGAAGCAAATTAGAAGCATCACTCATTGATTCTGTTGAAATTACATTATCAGTTTTTCCACCCATTACAGCTTGTTTAGCCGCAAGAGAAGAAAAAGTTTTCTGTGTTCCATAGTATGAAGCATTTTTAATTGCTTCATCACCATTTGCATACTTCGTAGCAATTGCAGTTCCTTCTTCCATCCCTTTTTGTCTATTCATATAGTGCAAACTTTCACCATATGAAATTGTTTTCCCAAGTTTTTCTGAAACAGCTCTTGATTGTTCCAATTTTGCTTGATCTGCTGAAATTGATTCAGTGCTAAGATTAGAAGCCAATCTTGCACCAATAGCTTGATAAACGCCACCAAGCATTTCACCGCCGCCTTTTAATATCAACCATGTTAGAGCAGGAATAGAGACATATAAATATGCTGAAGCCCCTGCAATAGTTGATGAAGTCGATAACATATCAATAGAATTTAGCAATGTTACACCCTGTTCTGTGTAAATCGGTGAAAGCTTACTTTGCGTATGTGTTACAACAAACATATTCACTATTGCCGCTGTTGGAGTCCATAATTCAATCCACATCAATGTTTGGAGATAGTTTTTCATTACACCAATTCCACCAGGCAACATAACCACGACAAACACGAACGGGAAGAATGCGTATAAAACACCTCTTAATGTCATTTGTAGATAAGGTAGCATTTCAGCCATAAATGCACCCGTTCCCATCGAAGATTGATAAAACTCAGCCTTCGTTTTACCCGTTGCGTAATTCAATCCAGTTACACCAATTCCAAGTTCTGTTTTTGATTGCTCAAGACTTGAGATCAACGCTGTTTGTAATACTATGTCTTGAAATTCTGTAATAGGTGCATCAACTTTTCTTGTCAAAAGCTGAACAGCTCCGCCACCAATATTTGTCGAGCATGCAACCTTACTCTTATATTCCTCAAGAGCAGGTGCAACCATATTGTCGTATAAAGCTCCACATGTCCAAGTGTCACCGAAGTATGGTGCTGTATAATCTCTTGCCGCTACGTCACCAATTGTTCTATTTGAGCCGTATAAATCTTGAAGATAAAGAGCAATATTGTTTGATTCATGGAGATTTTTTAACTCTTGCTTTCCTTGCAATCCTTGAGCTGAAAATGGAATATAGATACAGTTATTGAGAACGGTTAAAACAGATTCTTGAGCCGTTGAATCTCCTGTTTTTGAAAGATCAATACTTAACATTTCTATGTTTTGTTTCAAACTTCCAAGAAATTTTCCTGTATCACTCATTGAAGTATTCCCTGTTGCAGAAGGAACAGAAAATGCAGTTTCTGCCATTCTTGTTAATTCTTTACCTGTTGTATTAATTGTCGCAAAAACATATGCCAACGAAGAAGGAATATTATCAATTGCAGTTCCAGTTGTAGGTGATGAATCAGCACAATATGAAGGTATGTTATTTGCTTGAACCCACATTGTAGTTTTTTGAGAAAAAACAACACTCAATAATGCAAATCCAGTAAGAGTGTATGCGGTATATCGTTTAACCAAACCACCGCCGCCTTCGCTTGAACCAAAACCTTTTAAAATTGCTCCAAGAAATACGAAAAAGCCTCCGAATAAGAAAACCAATCTCAATAAATCCATATAGCCACTATTTGAAAATACCATCGCAATTGCATTAAAAATATTAAAATAAGAATCAACCATCTCTGGATTATCAACATAGAATGTATAATTAGCAGATGCCAATATTGGCATAATCAGCAACAATAATATTTTATTCATAAAATCTACCTCCTCCCGTTTCAGGGAAATTTTTTTTATAAGAACCCCTGAAAGGGAGTTGGAATACATTTGTATTAAACAGTGAAAATTAATTTCGTTTTACATACAAAACCTTTGGAAAAAGTATAGATACTTTTCAAGTATCTATACATGTTATAGAAACTTTTTCTCAAAAAATTACGATTATGAGAAAATTTATAAAATTCTTTGAATTAAACCAGTGATTGAAGATTAATAAGTTCAAGTTCAAGTTCTCTTAATTCAGCCAACGCCCACAAAAAAGCTATTCCCGTTAAAGAGAATATGGATTTCTTTTTTTCTACAAGTTCTTTTATTTTGTCGTGTGTCATAAAAATACCTCCCATTTATGATATATTTGATATATCATAAATACATCATAATTATATCACTTTAAAAAAAATAATCTTAAAATCGGAAATAAGAAAAAAGAGATAGAAAGAAGTCCTTAATTAAGGACTTCGGAAGATTATTATGCAGATCGTTGTTTGTGTCTTTCAAGCCAATTTTCAACCGCTAAGACACCTCTTTTGATAGTTCTTTCTCCAACTTGAACAGTGTCTTGATTTTTATTAATCTTTACTTTTTGAACTTTGACCAGTTCTGCTTTAGTAACAATTATTTCCAAGTCTTTTACAAATCTACCTATCTTCAATTCTTCAATTTTCAAAGAAATGTCTGAATACTCATTAATTTGTTTCAAAGCAAGTTTGATTACTCTTTCTTTGAAATTACTGTATTGATTCAAAGAATCAGGAACCATCATCATATTCTTCAATCTATCAATTGAGATATTGAACTTTCTCATTCTTGCGAATTGTGAAGAAACCAAATATATTCTCTTTGAATAATATGATTTGAGTTTTAAAAAACTTTCAAGAGAAGCGATCACAAAGAAAGATGGTGCTATTAAATGCTTAGACAATTCATTATTCAATTGAAATCTTATATATCCTTGTTCTGAAGATATTTCGATTTTTTCAAACCACTTGAATGTTTTACCTTTAATTTCAACTTCTCCCATTTTTAATTCTTCATAAGTGTTTTGCAAACTCACTCTATTTAGTTTTCTACCTATTTTTCTTTCAAGCTCAGAAATAGAAATTAAATACTCTTTCAATTCTTTATCTTCATCTGCTATTTGTGCTATAGCAGTGAATAATATATCCATAGAAATAATTCCAAAGGAATATGATGATAAATTTAATTCATGAGAAATTTTAATAACTTTTCTACCATTTAATTTTCTTGTGATATTTGTTTCTGTTGTCATAATATATACCTCCTTAGATTTGTTTTTTTCATTTTCACAAGAATCTTAGCATAAGTTTTTCAGATAATCTTTTTTTGTCATTTAACGCTATAAAATGTAAGTGAATTCACTACAAAACGTAAGAATAAACGTAAATACAAGGAAAACATTAGAATACAAAACGTAATGATAAAACCCTTTGGAAGATTGAAATTAAGGGAAATGAGAGACGTTCTAAAAGCTTATATATAATATATCTATAACTATAAAAATATAATAGAATATAAATATATAAAAATAAAAAAAAGAAAAGAAAATAAAAGCCGCCAGAGGGCGATGATTTTTCCTTTTTTTTCTCACTTTATTGTTTGGATTGAAGAAAACGCAAAAACATACAAAGTTCAAGAACATAAAAAACATACAATCAAAAAAACAGGTTGCGACGCACCGCCGCCCGCCCGCCGATTTTTTAAAACCACTTTAAGCTATTCATAAGAATATGCTTTAATCGTTGCATAAATGCCTCTAAAACGAACGAACTCTTTTCAGGAATACATTTTCATTGTCTTTTATAAAAAAGAGCTATAAATGCCCTTTATTTGATTTGGATTATTTCAATAATATTTTTCTTTGCAGGAATGAGTTTTAGAGAATATACAGAAGAATGAGATTCAGAAGAAAATCACTTTTAAAAACTGGTTGATTTCTTAGAAAGAACTTAGATCATTGTGTAATTATTGTGTAATTAGGTTGTCAGAATTGCAGTGTTTTTGGTAACTTTTTTGTCAAAAAGAAGCTGTTATTGATTTGATTGGAAGTGCTTGAAGTGCCGTATTTAAGGGGTTTTTGAATGGTGGCCACAACAGGACTTGAACCTGTGACCACTACCATGTCAAGGTAGTGCTCTACCAACTGAGCTATGCGACCATGTTTACTTGAAAAAGTCGTAAGACTTCTTTACGGATACTTGCTATGCAACTAAAGGCAGAATTGTAGCCTTTTTTTCTTTAATAATTGCTAAAAGTTAGGATTAAATCCAAAACCGCTTTGGTTTCCTGTAAAGTCCATATCTCCGCCAAAACTCATATTAGCGAAATTAGGATCCATATAACCATGCACCGCACTCATATTTCTAAGGGATTGTATATCACTTTTTGGGTCAAGATGTTCCGGGCATACAAGAGTACAATTACCGCACAAAGTACAATCCCAAACGCCGTTTGTTTGTACCGAATCAATATGCTCTTTTTGGTTTGACTCTTTTATATCGTTTGCATATCTAAAAACCCTACTAAGTATATAAGGACCTGCAAACTCTTTGTTAACCGCAAATACCGGACACGAGCTATAACAACTTTGACACAAAATACAATTACTTTGAACATCTATCTTTTTTACATCTTGTAAAGTCGCCATTTTTTGAGAGTTTTGGATAACAGTAGTTTTATATTTTTGAATATTTTGTCCTATTTTATCTTTACTTACTACTAAATCTTTTATCACTTCTACATTTTTTAAAGGCTCTATTTTTTGATTATCTTGCAAAAACGTTTTACACGCTAAGACCTCTTTACCGTCAACCGTACAAGCACAGCTTCCACATACTCCGCTTCGACACCCTTGATTAAAGGTAAGTGTTCTATCCATATTTATTTTGATATATCTCAAAGCTTCCAAAACAGTATATTTTGCATCAGGAATTTCAAATACTTGCTCACTAGCTCTTTGTATGGTTATTTTCATTTTACATCTCCAAAATCTACAGCCAAAATCCCCTCAACTCTACTTGCAACCGAGATTTTCTCAAAAGACTCATGACTTTGCGGGTAATCAATCCTAAAATGACTCCCCCTACTTTCACATCTACTTATGGCACTTACTACCACTATTTCACTAAGTTCTAGCATATTCCCAAACTCAATAAACTCAACTAAATTGGTATTATAAACCCTACCTTTGTCGCTAATACCCATAAAAGAAAACTCTTTTTGCCATTGTCTTATTTGTGACAATACCGCTTTCATATTTAAATCAGTCCTAAATAAACCTATATTTTTATAAAAAATCTTACCCATAAAATTTCTTTTCTCATAAAAATCTATTTGATTAGAAAATCCAAAGACTCCGTTTATAAATACACTATCACTCAAAAACTGCTTTGTTTGTGACGAAATCGTAGAGTTATTTTTATGTGACTCTTTTACGCTAATTTCTCCTGCAATTCTTCCGAAAACAACCCCTTCTAAGAGTGAATTTCCTCCTAGTCTATTCGCACCGTGAACCAATGCATCGGCACATTCACCGCAAGCAAAAAGATTTTTGATATTTGTTTTGCACTCTTCATCTATTTTGATACCACCCATACTATAATGAGCCGCAGGATTTATAGGTATAGGCTCTTTTGTAATATCAATACTAGCAAAGTTACTAGCGATGGCTACCTCTTGCGGTAAAAGTTCATTTATTTTGTGGCTACCCAAATGTCTAACATCAAGATAGACATCACCCTCTTTTAGCTTCTCAAATACCGCACGAGCTACAACATCCCTACTTTGGAGCTCATCCACAAATCTCTCACCTTTAGCATCTAGCAAATATCCACCCTCTGCCCTTGCACTTTCGCTAAGAAGGATATTTTTCTCTTTGAGTGCCGTAGGGTGAAATTGTACAAACTCCATATTTGTTAGTCTTGCTCCAGCCCTAAAAGCTGCAGCTATCCCATCGCCCGTAACGGCATAGGAATTGGTAGTAAACCCTTCAAACAAACCGCTATATCCACCCGTAGCCAAAACGGTACTTTTTGCCAAAATCTCTTTAACCGTAGTCGTTTTTATATCTAGCAAGGTCGCACCGTAACAACATCTATCTTCTACAATCATATTTAAAAGCATATATTCGCTCAAAAATTCAACGCCCGAACTCACCGCTTTATCATATAACGTGTGTACTATTTTGAGTCCCGTATAATCACTTGCATAACAAGCTCTTTTTTTGCTACTTCCTCCAAGCCTTCTTTGAGCAAAATTTCCATCTTCTAGCTTACTAAATACTACGCCCATATTATCAAGCCACGACAATGAATCCAAAGAGAGTTTACATAGTTTTTCTATATGCTCTTTTTTCCCTAGCCCTTGAGAAGATTTCAAAGTATCTTTCATATGAAGTTCTACCTCATCTTCACTATCTATAGCAAAATTGATACCCCCTTGGGCTTGAGAACTTCCACATGCGGTAATAGCGGTTTTTGATACTACCAAAACATTTGCACCGTTTTGCTTGGCTTCTATAGCTGCACTAAGACCCGCTACACCGCTACCTATTATTAATACATCATACATCATTTTTCCCAAAAATCTTTCAACGGTTGTTCTTTTGAAGTTTGTATTTCAACTTCAACATCATCGATATCTTCATCTTCGTAGTCTTCTACTTCTTCATCATCAAATTCATCAAGGCTTTTTACCTCTTTTTCATCTTCTTCAAAATCCATATCATCAAGAGCTTTTAGAGTTTTTAGAAGTTCTGCTTCTTCATCATCTTGAGATACCGATTCTTCAACTTCCACTTTTGTTACTTGTTTTGGAACTTGACGAACAACCTCTTTTTTCGGTGATTCCACTTGCACCTTTTGTTCCTCTACTATTCTCTTTTGAGGTATTATCGGTTCACCGTTTTTAAGAGCCATATATTCTTTCATCATATCTTCATACATATCAAAATCAAGCATAATAAATGCCGGCTTCCCGTCCCTTAGTATTATAGCTTTGTTGATTTCACCGTTTCCGACCTTATCAAAAATCATCTTGCTTTTTCTTATCAAGTCGGTGGAAGAGAACATCTCTTTAGATGAGTACAGTAAATAATCCATAAACTCTCCTTATTTCTTTTGATTTAAAAACATACTATATTTTGTATTATAACACAAATTCTTTAATATTGTTAAAAATAGCATCAACCAATCTTTTTCTTGATTCTATACTAGCCCATCCTATATGCGGTGTGATAATTAATTGATTTTTATTTCGTATATTAAGTAGCGGATGGTTTTGTATCATAGGTTCACGTTCAAGTACGTCTATCCCGAAGTATATCTCTTTTTCATCTATTAGCTTTGCCATATCTACTTCGTTAATTATACCGCCCCTGCCCATATTTACTACTATTGCAGCGTTTTTAAGCAAACTCATATTTGTATAATTAAGCAAATTTCTAGTCGTATCATTAAGCGGTGAATGGATTGAGATTATATCACTTGTTTTTAATAACTCTTCAAGGTATAGCATATTGTAATTTGTATTATAATTCATACCAGATGTAGAGTAATAATTCACTTCACAATCAAAAGCCCTAGCTATACTAGCAACCTTTTGCCCTATCTCTCCAAGCCCTATTATACCCCACTTTTTGCCTTGTAGTTCGTAAAAAGGTACGTCAAGATTTGCAAATATTTCACTTTCACACCATTTACCGCTTTTTGTATAGTTTGAATAATACTCTAGTTTTTGAACAAAATACAAAGCAAGAGAGAAAGTCAGCTGAACAACTGAAGGAGTTGAATACCCTTTTACGTTTTTTACTACGATATTTTTTGATTTAGCATATTCTAAGTCTATATTGTTCATGCCTGTTGCAGCTACACAGATAAGTTTTAGGTCTGTATTATCCATGATATGAGCATCTATTACAACTTTGTTGGTAATAACCACATCAGCATCTTGTAGTCTTTGTGCCGTTTGGTCATATTTGGTAGTTCCATATACCTCAACCTCACCGAAACTCTTAAACTCATCTATATTTATATCACATCCAAGTGTATCAAAATCCAGAAATACAATCTTCATTACATACTCCAATATGTTTTATAATACATATTGTAGCATAAAAGGTTTAATTTAACTCTATTGTTTCGCTAGTCACACCTGAATTTTCTATTTTCTCACATACCTTACCGGCACTTTTATTTACAGTCAATTTTATAGTTTGATTTACAATTTCTAATGTAATACAATCTTTATCGTTTTCTTTAAATACCGTTTTTTTATCTTCTATTGACCATGTTTTAGAGTTTAGAGAAACGACATCTGATATTTTGTCTATTTTCTGATTTACCATATAGTAGCTTTGGAGATTTGATTTAAGGGTATAAATATCTTGTTTGATAGTATTTGCTTTTGCATCGCTACTTATTGAGCCAAGTTTCGGCATAGCCAACATCGCAATTATACCTATTATAACTACTACAAAAATGATTTCAAGTACACTAAAGGCTTTTTTCATAACAACCCCTCAAATATAATAAATATGTTTATTATATTATCTAGTTGGGGCTTAATCTTTTATTTAGCCGAGAAAATATCCTCAGCCCATTGAGTAATAGTACCACGGAGAACTTTTTTGAGTTTTATTGCAAAGATATTTACAAGTTCTTGTTTTTTCTTTGTGGACTTAAGAAGTGTAGTAAGTGCATTCGTATATTTGTTTACATAAAAATTGTCAATTTGTAGATTACTTCCAAGAACGATAACCTTACAACTATTATCAATACGCGATAAAACCATTTGCATTGTTTTATTTGACATATTTTGTGCTTCATCTACTATAATAAAAGAGTTGCTAAGAGTTCTACCTCTCATTTCCCCTACCCACATAGTTTCTATACCATACGCCTTAATAAGCATATCCACCCTAGCAGTTATCTCACTCTCTTCAAGTTCTTCATAAAAAGGCTTTGCACTTTTTTTCTTTTTGTGTTCACTTCTTACGATATAGTTCAAACTATCCATCAAAGGGTGATTATATATCCTAAACTTCTCTTCAAGTCCAGGTAAATACCCTACATCTTCCCCTTTATCCAGAGATTCTATCGAGTTTCTAATGTAAATGATTTTTTGGAACTCTTTTTTCTTTACTAACTTCAACGCTGCACTAAGAGCAAGTAGTGTTTTACCGCTTCCTGCTATTGCTTCTATTATAAGTACGTTATAAAACTGATTTAGCAAAGCATGGGAAAAGAACAACTGCTCTTTATTAAGCGGGACAATAACTTGTTCACGCAAATCATCTTCATCAAGTATTACTATTTTTTCATTTGCAATACTTGCCAATATCATTTGATCGGAATATTTTACTTTAAAGCAATAGCAAAAATTATAAGGTTTATATTCAGCATCAAAATCATATATGGAAGCATTTGATAAAAACTCTATATTTTCAAAGTCAATTTCAATAGTTTTTACAAACTCTAAATCAAACTCGCTTTTGTCGTTTCCTAGCAATGATTTAGCCTCTATATCAAGCGAAATAGCCCTTATTCTTGCCATAACATCCATACTAAGGAAAATTACCTCTTTTGGATAATACTGCTTTGAAAACTCGCTAAGTTCCAAAATTTTTCTATCGTTGTATATATTTAGAGCTATATTTTTTGATTCACTTGCATAATGCTCTTTGGAGATTATATCAATAAGAGCTTCAGTTTGACCGTCTTTTATAAACACTCTTACAATTTTAACGTCATTGATTAACTTGGTATTTATAATCTCACAACCTTCAAGAAGTCTTGCAAATTCTCTAGCTTGAAAATTTATCTCTTCAAAACCGCTTTTTTTACTATCTATTTCATCCAAAACAGTTTCGGGGAGTATTATAAGGTTTGAAGAGTTTTGAGAGATTTTGAGTATGTTTTTTGCATCGCTTAGGATGATATTCGTATCAAGTACGAAATATTTTTCAAAGTTATCTATAGTTTTCATCAAAACGGCTTTACAACTACAAAGATTACTATAAATATGGCTAGTATAGTAGGGACTTCATTATATGCCCTAAAGAACTTACCGCTTTTTTCACAACTATCAGCTTCAAGTTGTTTTCTATAAAAATCCAAACTATACGAATATGCGATAAGCAAAATTACAACCGTAATCTTTGCATGCATCCATCCGCCGCCGCTAAGGATTGACGGATTTAAAAGGAGCATACTTATACCGCTTATTACGGTTGCCCACATGGCAGGAACACCTATATATTTATAGAGTTTATACTCTTGAATCTTTGCAACTTCAACAAACTCTTTTTTCTCTTTGTGCTCACTATGATATACAAAAAGTCTAGGAAGATAAAAAAGCATCGCCATCCATGATATAAACGATAATACGTGAAATGCCAGTATCCAAGTGTAATATTCCATAAAAATCTCCTTTTTAATTAACAGATAATAATTAATTATTCGTTGTTAGTTTTACTTTCTCGTTCCACTCTTTAAGAGTTTTTTCAAATCCAATATCTTTGGATTCATAAAGTCTTAACTCCCGTGCAAGATATTTTTGTTTTATCCATCCGCCAAAATCATGGGGATAAAGATACCCTACGTTGTCTTGCTTGATATTTTTTGGAATATCAAGTAAAGTTCCTTGCTTAATTATATCAAGAGTTTTATTAATAGCTAAATAAGAGCTGTTTGATTTTGGAGATGATGCAAGATAAACAACACATTGAGAAAGTATTATCCTAGCTTCAGGGTATCCTATCTCTTTTACTGCGGTTAATGTACTTGTTGCAATATTTAGTGCATTTGGATTTGCATTTCCTATATCTTCACTGGCAAATATTACGAGTCGTCTAGCTATAAAAGATGCCTCTTCTGCCCCTGCTATCAAAAGCCCTAGATAGTACATAGAGGCATCTATATCACTCCCTCTCATAGACTTTATCAAGGCACTCGTTATATCATAATGACTATCTTTTGAGCTACTTCCGTACCCTTGAGGTACATTTCTAAGCTCTTTTAAATCTTCTAGTTTTATTTCACCGCTTGCACTAAAAGCAAAGTCAAGTAGATTTAGTATGGTTCTACCGTCACCGGCAGATACCCTTATAACAAACTCTTTAGCCTCATCATCTATGGCAGTTTCCAAAGCCTTGATGGCTCGTTGTACCAAAATATCAGATTCTTCGTAATTCAATGCTTTAAATTCAAACAAAAACGACCTAGATCTAAAAGCATTAGTAAGGGTATAAAAAGGGTTTTCCGTACTAGCTCCAATCAAAATAAAATCATAGTTTTCCATAAAAGGCAATAAAACTTCTTGTTGATTTTTGCTAAGTCTATGTATCTCATCGATAAAAACCAACGGTTTTTCAAAACTATTTTTGTACCGTTTTAGAATATCTCTAAATTCATCTATTTTGATTGTCGTAGCATTTAGATAATAATAAGGCATATCGGAATTTTTTGCTATAAGTTTAGCCAAAGTAGTTTTTCCGCTTCCAGGTTTACCGAAAAAAATGAGATGGGGAATCTCTTTTTTTTCTATAAGTTTATATAATGGACTCGTACTATTTAATATATGAGTCTGCCCAATAAACTCCGATATATTATTCGGCTTCAGTAAGTTTGCTAGTCTTTGCATTATCTTTTAAAAATACTCTTAGATTTTTGTATTCATCTTTTTTTAGGTATCTTGTTTTTCCCGTCGGAAGATTATTCAAAGATATACCGCCGAACTCTACCCTTTTTAGATCTACCACGTCAGCATTAAAAGCTCCGAAAAATCTTCTAAGCTCCCTATTCTTACCTTCACTTATAACAACTTTGAGTTTTGAGAAGCTTTTATCGTTTTTTTGTATTTGATAAGCATTAAAAGGGGCAAAAGTCATAGATGTAATCTCACTGTTTTTGTGAGCACCTTTTGTTGCATCATCTATCGTAGTACCCTCTTCCATTGCTTTTATCATTGAAGGGGTCACATACCCTTTTATTTTAAGTTTATATACCCTCTCTAAGTTTGAGTGCATCAAAGCATTTACTACATCAACATTATCACTCAGAAGCAAAACTCCCTCACTGGCAAAGTCTAGCCTTCCGATAGGCAAGAAATGCTTAAATTTAGCCCCTAGCGAGTCATATATTGTTTTTCTACCTTGTGGGTCGCTTTTTGTTACAAGCTCACCCTTTGGCTTATTATACACTATTACGGTGTACATCTTATTTTCTTCAAACTTCACAAGCTTACCGTTTACTTCAACCCTATCTTCGGTAGTCACTTTTTGACTTAAGTCAGTCACAATAGTACCGTTGATAGATACTTTACCCTCAGCTATAAGAGTATCTGCTTCACGTCTTGAGTATTTTGAGTTGTGTGAGATGAATTTATTTAGTCTTATCTCTTCGGAATCTACCTTTTTTGTCTCTTCAAATCTTTTTTTCTGAGGAGCTTTTTTAACAGGCTTTTTTTTCTCGACTTTTGTTTGTTTTTGCAGATTTTTTTCAAACTCTGCTTTTCTTTCTTTATAATTTTTCACTTTGTATTCCAGCTTCTATTAAGTCGTGTATATGTAATACACCCTCTAATGTGTCATTTTCATCAACCACGAGTAGCAGTTGAATCTTATGACTTTCTATGATGGCTAATGCATCACTTGCCAAGATATTCTTATCTCTTATTGTTTTTGGATTTTTTGTAGCTATTGACATTACGCTATGACTCAAATTAAAGTCATCATTCATCAAAGCACGTCTTAAATCCCCATCACTTACTACTCCGTAAACCTTACCTTCCTCGGCAATTATCACGTTTCCTATTCTTCCTTCACTGATTTTAATTATAGCATCTTTTATAGATGTTTCACGTGAAACAATAGGTAAATTTTGTTTTCTTAGAAGGTTTTCTACCTTTACAAAAAGTTTCTTACCTAGACTCCCGCCTGGGTGAAAAGATGCAAAATCCTCTTTCCTGAAGTCTCTTTTTTTCATCAAAGCGACAGCCAAAGCATCACCTAATGCCATTGTTAAAGTTGTTGATGATGTTGGTGCAGCGTTGAGTGGACAAGCTTCCTTTTCAACCTTTACGGATAAGAAAACATCACTAAATTGCCCTAATGTAGAATTAGCATCTTTTGCCATTGCAATAAGAGGAATATCAAATCTTTTTAGGTGTGGCAATATATTGATAAGTTCTTCGCTCTCTCCACTGTAGCTTATTGCTAGTACGGAGTCACCTTTACTTATCATTCCTAGATCTCCGTGCATAGCCTCTGTAGGGTGTAGGAAAAAAGAACTAGTTCCGGTGCTTGCAAGAGTAGCAGCTATCTTAGCCCCAACTAAGCCGGATTTACCCACTCCGGTAACTATTAGTTTACCTTGAGTATTATAAATCAAGTCTATTGCCTTGTCAAAACTACTATCTATAACTTTTGAAGCCTCTATCAGTTGCTGTGCTTCAATCTCAAGTACCTCTTTTGCAATATCACTATACTTCATATCTTTTCCCTTTCTTAACTACAACCTACGCTCTACCATCTATCACCTATATTATTGTACAAAAAGCGTAGGTACTATCATAGGATATTTTTTGAATTTTCTTATACAATGTTTTCTAACTACTTTTCTAATCTCTTCTTCCAATACTTTATTGTTTTGTAAAATACCCGGCTTTACGTTTGAAAGGAAAGTTACAAGTAGTTCTTCTATTTCATCAGAGAATTTTCTATCTTCCTTATCAGACACAAGACCAAAAGACATAACTCTAGGTTTATCAACAATCTTTCTATCGTTTTCGTTGATTTGTGCTACTATCATAATAACACCCTCATTTGCCATAGTTTGTCTATCAATTACTATATCATCCGATATTTTGTGGTTTAGTTGATTATCCACATAAACTTTACCCGTTTTAACTGTTTTTACTTTTTTGATATATTTTGGAGTTACTTCCACCTGCTCTCCGTCACTAAGAACATATACGTTTCTCTCCAAAACTCCACAATCTATACCTGTTTGTTTGTGTTTTAATACGTGGTTATATTCACCGTGAATAGGCATAAAGAATTTTGGTTTTACAAGTCTAAGCATAAGTTTTTGCTCTTCTTGAGCCGCGTGACCACTTACGTGTATTTCGCTGAAATCTTGATATGCTACGGCAGCACCTGCTTTTAGAAGATGGTTTATAATCTCGCTTACACTACCTTCATTACCTGGAATTGCCTTTGCAGATAGTATAACTTGATCGCCTTCTTTGATTTTGATATGTCTATGTTCATGGATAGCCATTCTATAAAGAGCACTCATAGATTCCCCTTGACTTCCCGTAGTAACAATCAAAAGTTCTTTATCATCATATTTATGAACTTCATGTGCATCGACAAATTTATCTTTAGGAAATTTGATATATCCAAGACTCATACAAAGCTCGATATTTTTCTCCATAGATCTACCTATAACACATATTTTTCTATCATATTTTAGTCCATGTTCGATAGCTTGTGCAACCCTATGGATATTTGAACTAAAGGTTGACATTATCACCCTACCCTTTGCTTTTGAAAAAATATTATCAAAAGTAGGTCCTACGGTCTTCTCACTCTTTGTAAAGCCTGGAGAATGAGAGTTTGTAGAGTCACTAAGTAGCAACAATACCCCTTCTTCACCATAATGTGCAAGTCTATGTAAATCGGTAGGGTAGCCGTCAATAGGAGTATGGTCTATTTTAAAGTCACCTGAGTGGATAATAGTACCTGCCGCCGTTTTAATTGCAAGAGCAGAAGAATCTATAATAGAGTGAGTGATGTGCATCCACTCCACTTCAAAGTCACCTATTTGAATAGGAACTCTTTTTGTAATAGCACGGAAATAGCTTCTGTGATGTTTCATCTTATGCTCATCAAACTTCGCACCTATCATCTCAAGAGGTAACGGCGTACCGTACACAGGAAATTGCATCTCTTTAAAAAGATAAGGCATAGCGCCTATATGGTCTTCATGACCGTGAGTTATCACTATACCTGCTATTTTGTTTTTGATTTCTCTAAGATAAGAAAAATCAGGTATCAATATATCTACACCATGCATTGTTTCATCAGGAAAACTCATCCCAACATCTACGATAATAGCAGATTTTTCTGTTTCTACCACCATCATATTACCGCCTATCTCGCCCAAACCACCAAGTGGAGTAATTCTCACTTTTGCATTTGTAGAAAGATTTAATTTATAATGTGGATTTAATCTATTTTTGTGAGATTTTTCATTTGATTCAAATGATTTTTTCATATCACTAAACCATCCTGAACCCTCTTCGTTAGAATCCGTAGATTGTGGATTACCTACTTTATCTTTATTAAAATTAAAGTTTTTATTTTTTTTGAAATTTGGATTTTTATATCTTTTCGGTCTTGGATTGTTTTGGTTATTCTCGTTAGAATTTTGCTCTACAATCTCTTTATTTTCAGTTTCGTAACTCGTTTCCATTCTTTATCACCTTTTCATATATTTGGCGATACAAGGAAGCGGAAAGTTCGTGTGGACGGATGTCGTCTTTTATATCAAGTTCTTTATATATACTATCAAGTCCTGCTTTTGAAACCACTGCCGTCAAGTTTTTTGACAGCTTCTTTCTTGGTGATGCAAAAGCCGATTTTAGAAAATCTTTAAATCTTTTTTCCAAAGAAACACTAAGATTTTTCTTGATATAAATCACTGCTGAATCAACTTTCGGTGCCGGTTCAAAAGATTCAGGAGGTACGACTACAACAATTTTAGATTGAGTAGAAATCGTATTAGTCAACACTCCCAGAGCAGAAAACTCTCTATCACCCACTTCGGCGATGAATTTATCTGCAACCTCTTTTTGAACCATTACCATTATATTTTCACAGTTAATGTCATCAAATGCTTTCAGTATAATATTCGTTGCGATATAATAAGGTAAATTTGCAATCAAATCATATTTACCTTCACCATAAAGAGTCTTATTTTTTTCCCAAAACTCCAAAACATCACCAAAATTGATGGTAAGTTTAGAGTTTTGTATCTCTTTATCAAACTTCTCTTTAAGTAACCCTATTAAGTCAGCATCTACTTCATAGGCAATCACTTCCTTGTACTTGACTAATTCTTTAGTCAAATCACCTAAGCCAGGCCCAATCTCAACGACTTTATTATCGTTCTTGGGCATCGCTTCGATGATCTTTTGTAAAACCGTATTGTCTTTTAGAAAGTTCTGTCCGAACTTCTTCTTTGCTATCACTTTTTCCATTATGGGGAAGATTATAGCTGTTTTTAACTTAGTTTTAGATAAAATTTATCAATAGTATATTTGTAATTAGTCTATTAGTATATTGGAAAAAAGAATTATGTTTCTTAACCAATTACTAATATACCAATAACCAATAACCAATTACTAAAGGGTTAAAATGTCATATTTTGCAAAAAGAATTATACCTTGTCTAGACGTTAAAGATGGAAGAGTAGTAAAAGGTGTAAACTTTGTGGGTCTTATAGATGCGGGAAATCCCGTAGAAGTAGCAAAAAGATACAATGAAGAGGGAGCCGATGAAATCACTTTTTTAGATATCACGGCGAGTCATGAAAATCGTGATACTATAGTTGATGTGGTAAAAGAGGTAGCCAAAGAGGTTTTTATACCGCTAACCGTCGGTGGAGGAATTAGAAAATTAGAGGATATTTATAAACTATTAAATGTAGGTTGCGATAAAGTAAGCATCAACTCTTCTGCTATAAAAAACCCTGATTTTATCAATGAAGGGGCTAAAAGATTCGGTAGTCAATGTATAGTTGTAGCAATAGACGTAAAAAAAGTTGCACCTAATAAATACAATGTTTTTATCAACGGCGGAAGACAAGATACCGGGCTTGATGCCTTAGAGTGGGCAAAAGAAGCTTATGATAGAGGTGCAGGAGAAATATTGCTCACTTCTATGGATGCAGACGGTACAAAAGCCGGTTTTGAGCTAAATATCACAAAACAAATCTCCTCTTTGGTAGATATTCCTGTAATTGCAAGTGGCGGTGCAGGAACTATGGAGCATATTAAAGATGCTTTCTTAAACGGTGCAGAAGCTGCCCTTGCCGCATCTATATTTCACTTTAAAGAGATAGACATTATGGATTTGAAAAGATACTTATCTCAAAACAATATTCCGGTGAGGCTGTAAATGATAATAAGTGCAGGTCGTCAAGAAACTTTTCCTTTTGCTACCCCGGTAGGTGTAGGTCTTATTGAAAGTGCTATAAACGTAACAAGAATCGCTCTTTTTGACAAACCTGATTTTCTGGTTTTTATAGGGAGTGCAGGAAGCTACGGAAACTATAAAATATTTGATGTGGTTGAGTCTGTAACGGCATCCAATATAGAACTTAGCCTTTGGAGAAACGACTCATATACCCCCATAGATAACGTACTAAAAATAGACAATATAAAGGTTGAATCAAGTGTTATAGTTAACTCGTCAAACTATATATCTACAAATCAAGAACTTTGTTCAAACTTTATCAAGAATGGTATAGACATCGAGAATATGGAGTTTTATTCTGTATTACAAGTTGCTAAAGAATTTAATATACCTTGTATGGGAATATTTGTAGTTACAAACTATTGCAATCAGTTTGCACATAAAGACTTTATAGCAAATCATCGTGAAGCAATGGATAAATTGATACAATATCTAATAGACAAAAAACTATTATTTGAGAAGCCCTAAATGGTGCAAAGCACATCATTTAGGGTTCCGAGCCTGCAGATAATAAGCAGTTATTATCTGCTAAACGGCTCTCATGTTTCACGTGAAACAATATAAATTTTGAATATTGAATTTTTAATTTTGAATTGGAGCAAATGGATTTTACTCAGTCACTTAGTTTCTTAGTCACTTAGTAGCTTCTTAAAAAAGGAAATAAATGCAAGAAAGTTTAAAAACTTTATATGATTACACTCTTGATGAACTAAAGCAAATCATATCGCCATCTTTTAGAGCAAAACAAATATATAACTGGATATACAAAAAATATATTCAAGATTTTGAACAAATGTCAAATCTACCGAAAGATATGATTAAATCTCTAAAAGAAAACTATACTTTGGATTTGGCAAATATCAAAGCTTCTGAAACAAGTATAGACGGAAGTATAAAGTACCTTTTTGAATTTGCAGACGGTCATAGCGTAGAGTCCGTATTTCTTTTGATGAAAGACAAACAGTATGATGATGAAGGCAATATCATAAAAGGTGAGAAATATACTTTTTGTATCTCCACACAAGTTGGATGTAAAGTTGGATGTAGTTTTTGCCTAACTGCCAAAGGTGGGTTTGTAAGAAACCTAAGTGCAGCAGAAATAGTATATCAAGTTTTGATGCTCAAAAAACTAAACAATATAGAAGAAAACAAGGCGGTAAATATAGTCTATATGGGTATGGGTGAACCTTTAGATAACTTTGACAACCTTATAAAAGCTATCAAGATAATATCAGAGCTTGACGGTCTAGCAATAAGTACAAAAAGACAAACCATATCCACAAGCGGTATAAGCTCAAAAATAGAAAAACTAGGCAAAGAAGATTTGGGAGTACAACTTGCTATTTCACTACATGCCGTTGATGATGACCTTAGAACTGAACTAATCCCTATGAATAAAGCATACAATATAGAGTCTATTATCAATGCAGTTAGAGGATTTCCGGTCGATACAAGAAAAAGGGTAATGTTTGAATACCTTGTAATAAAAAACAAAAACGATGATTTGACAAGTGCAAAAAAACTAGTCAAACTGCTAAATGGAATAAAAGCCAAAGTAAACCTTATATACTTCAATCCTTATCCTAATTCTCCCTATGAAAGACCTTCTAAGGAAAATATGGTAAAATTCCAAGATTATTTGATTTCTAAAGGGCTTTTATGCACTATTAGAGAATCCAAAGGGCTTGATATAAGTGCCGCATGTGGACAACTTAAAGAAAAAGATAAAGGTAAATAATATGGGATTTGAAGATATATTTTTGATTGTTTTTTTGGTAGTGGTTGTGGTTGTATCAGCTGTAGGGTTTTATTTGCACAATAAAAATGAGGAGAAGAAATAAATGGCAATAACAAGATTTGCACCTAGTCCAACGGGTTATTTACATATCGGAGGGCTTAGAACGGCTCTATACAATTACCTGTGGGCAAGAAAAACAGGCGGTAAATTTCGCCTTAGAATAGAAGATACCGATATGGCAAGAAACTCGGAAGATGCTCTAAAAGCTATACTTCAAGCATTTGAATGGGTTGGACTTGAATACGACGACACGGTAGAGTATCAATCAAAAAGAATGGATATATACAAAGGATACATTCAAAAGCTTTTAGATGAAGGTAAAGCTTATTATTGCTATATGACAAAAGAAGAACTAGACGCATTAAGAGAATCTCAAACTGCGGCAGGACAAACTCCTAGATATGATGGAAGATATAGAGATTTCACCGGAACACCACCTGAGGGGATAGACCCGGTAGTGAGAATAAAATCACCTAAAGAAGGTAAAATCTGCTTTATTGACGGTGTAAAGTCAGAGATGGTATTTGACTGTGCAGAAGTTGATGATTTTATCATAGCTAGAAGTGACGGAACTCCTATCTATAACTTTGTTGTTGTTATAGATGATGCTTTGATGGGTATAACGGAAGTACTAAGAGGTGATGACCACCTTACAAATACTGCAAAACAAATAGTTATCTATGAAGCTTTAGGGTTTAATGTACCTAAGTTTTACCATATCCCTATGATAAACAATCCTGAAGGTAAAAAACTATCAAAAAGAGACGGTGCTACGGATGTAATGGAGTACAAAAATTTAGGATATTTACCTGAAGCACTTTTGAACTTCCTAGTAAGACTTGGATGGAGTCATGGAGACCAAGAAATATTTAGTATGGAAGAGATGCTTACACTTTTTGATCCAAACAATATCAATAAATCTTCTTCAAGCTACAATGCGGAAAAACTTTTGTGGCTAAATGCTCACTATATCAAAAATAAATCAAATCAAGAACTAGCAGAGATTTTGAAGTTTTATGGATGTGAAATACACGGGCATGATAAAGTAGAGATGCTACTTGATTTGTGTAAAGAAAGAGCAGGAACTATGCTAGAACTCAAAAACTCTATAGAACTAATAGTAAACACTCCATCAAGCTATGATGAAGCCGGTGTAAAGAAATTTATCACCGATGATATAGTAAATATCCTTGAAATTTATGCAAAAATGATTATGGATTATGAGGGTGATTTACATCTTGCGTGTGACTATGAATCTATAACAAAACCGTTTTTGCAAAACTACAACCTAAAAATGCCACAACTTTTCCAACCGATAAGACTAGCTCTTACGGGAAGTACACAAGCACCATCGGTGTATGATATTATGGCAATTTTAGGAAAAAATGAAGTGCTAAAAAGAATCTATACCGCTATAGAGAAGAAATTTAGCTAAATAGCTATATTTAATGGGTGTATGCATGAAGTATTTATTGTATCTTAGCTTGGTATTTATCCTTACGGGATGTTCTATAAAAACACCGAGCATAGATACAAGTACTACACCACCCTCATCTTCTTATAAAACCGAGGTAAAGATTACTGATATTCTTAACTCATATATAGATCAAAACATCGGCAAAGATTGCTCTGATTTCGTATCAATAGTAAATCAAGAACTGAACAATATCTATTTTGATGAAAAAGAACTAAACTTTGCATCAGCCACTACCAAATCCGAAGCCATATACAACCTATACGAAAAACAAGGGAAAATATCTACACAAGAGTTACCGAATATCGGCGATTTGATATTTTTTAAAGATACGGTAAAACCTACTAAAACAAAATCACAAATAAGCCATATAGGGATAGTTTCCGATATTCACGATGATAATACTATCATCTTCGTACATCAAATAAACGGCAAAGTCACTCAAGGGTATATAAACCTAAATAATATGGATAGCCACAATATAAACGGCAAAGTAGTAAATAGCTTTATAGTAAGATGTACTACAAAAAATACACCGAACCACAAATGCCTAAGCTCTAAGTTTTTGGCTGGGTATGGAAGGGTTAATTAAAGTCCAAGTTTCATTTAATTAACCTTTGGAATAATATATCCTCTAAATTCCTACTTGAGTTTTTAGCAAAACAACCGTTTTTCTAGACTATCAAACATTTCATATTGATTTATAAGATTATTGCTTTCTATATCATTCTCACTCTGAACAATCAATTTTAATAAATTTAAGGAATTTTGTAAATTCTCATAACTCTTAATATCTTGAATAATAGCTTTTTGCTTCACCGTTTTGGGCTTTTAAATAGCTAATCTGTTTTATATCTTGACTCAAATACATTTATATCGCTCCCTCAAGCCTGAGTAGAAACTCTTTTTTTTCTATCCCGGCACCATAGCCGTTTAGTTTACCGTCATGCCCTATTACTCTATGGCAAGGGACTAGAATATCTATCATATTTTGACCGTTTGCATTTGCTACGGCTCTATAGGCTTTGGGCATATTTATGGCTATTGCTTGTGTTTTGTAGCTTATAGTTTGTCCGTAGGGGATTTTTAGTAGCTCTTTCCAAACAGATACTTGAAAAGGTGTGCCGACTAGCTTGAGTGGTAACGTAAACTCTTTTCTTTTGCCCTCAAAATACTCTTTTAGTTGCTCTCTTAAGGTCACAAAATACTGATTCTCACCTGCTATCACCTCTGCATCGAATACATCTTTTAGTTTGGCAAGGTGAGCATCTATATGCAAAGGGTGAATAAATGCTAGCATACATATACCCTCTTTTATTGCACCGGCTACCATATCCCCAAGAGGGGTATTTATGATACTGGTTTGGATGATATTTTTTGTTTCAAATCTATTGTGTCTCATATTTTTTATACTAGCTAAAGTTGGTATGCCAATATATGTTAGCGAATTTGCCCATTACCATAAACTTTGTATTTATATGTTGTAAGATCATTTATCCCCATAGGTCCTCTGGAATGTAGTTTATTTGTACTTATTCCAACTTCTGCCCCAAATCCAAAACATCCACCGTCTGTAAATCTTGTACTTGCATTTGCATATACGCAAGCACTATCTACATTGTTTAAGAAGTATTCTATTGAGCGGTAATCTTCACTAATTATTGCATCACTATGTCCGCTTCCGAATTTTGCTATATGAGCCACTGCTTCTTTTATATCGTGTACTACTTTGATAGATAGTATATTCGCAAGATATTCCGTATCATAGTCCTCTTCCGTTGCACACTCTATAGGGATAACCTTTCTTGTCCAATCACACCCACGAAGTTCTGTTTGGTTTTCCATAAACGCCTCATACAAAGCAGGTAATATAAACGGTGCTATTTGCTTATGTATTAGCAATGTTTCCATAGAGTTACACACACCCGGTCGTTGGCATTTCGCATTGATAGATATTTCGATAGCCATTTTTGCATTTGCATTTGCATCTATATAAGTATGGCAAAGCCCTTTATCATGTTTTACCACAGGAACAGTAGAGTTTTCATTTACAAACCTTATAAGCCCTTCTCCGCCCCTTGGAATTACCAAATCCACATATTTATCTTGGCGTATAAGCTCTTTAACACCCTCTCTTGAACTATCAGGGATTAGAGATATTGCTTGTGTAGGAAGGTGGTTTTTTGCTAGTACTTCTTGCAATACTTTTGCTATTGCATTATTTGAGTGTTCTGCTTCTTTTCCACCTTTTAGTACGCATACGTTTCCGCTTTTAAAACAAAGTGCTGCCGTATCACTTGTAACATTCGGACGACTTTCGTAAATAATCCCTATTACGCCTATTGGAACGCTTACTTTTTGGATATTAAGACCATTTTCCGTTACCCATCCATCAAGAACCCTTCCTACAGGCTCTCTAAGCTTTGCTATGTCACGAATAGACTGAGCCATAGCCTTGACCCTATCTCCGTTTAAAAAGAGCCTATCAAGCATTGCTGAGCTTAGATTGCCTAGTTTACCTGCTGACATATCAAGATTGTTTTTTGAAACTATATAATCGCAATGAGCCATCAAAGCATCTGCCATATCGTTTAATACTTTTGTTTTTACTTCACCGCTTAATGTTGCTAAAACAGAACTTGTCGCTTTTGCTTCTTTTAAAAATTGTATCATGTTTTTTCTCCCTTAAGGTACTGAGTACTAAAATCTTACTTTTTAGATTTTAGATATTAGATTTTACCTATTAAGCAGGTCTTTAAGACTCTGTTTTGGGTTTTTACCCTCTATTATAAATTTAACTTCGTTTGCAATAGGTGTATAGATATTCTTTTCACTTGATATTTTGTATATTGCTTCGGCTGTTTTGACACCCTCTGCTACTTCACCAAGCTCTTGTACTATCACATCTATATTTTTGCCCTCTGCAAGTCCAAGCCCTACTCTGTAGTTTCTACTCATAGTGCTACTTGCACTAAGAAACAAATCCCCTGCCCCGCTTAGTCCAAAAAACGTATCATCTTTTGCACCGAAATATTCACCAAATCTGTGCATTTCCACAAGTCCACGGGATATTAGACTAGCTCTTGCGTTGTTTCCCAACTTTAAGCCGTCACAAATACCGCTAGCTATTGCCAGTACGTTTTTATATGCTCCTGCTATTTCAGAGCCTATTACGTCATCGCTATAGTATGTCTTGATAAAACTAGGGAAAAACCGACTAAACTCATCATAAAACTCTTTTGAAGATGAGTTTATGACCAAAGCAGTAGGTAACCCCATCTTAACTTCAGAGGCAAAAGAAGGACCGGAAATAAAACCTAGATTTTTTTCATCCACGTATTTAGAGTATATTTCATTTAAAAACCGTCCGGAACTTGCCTCTATCCCTTTACTTGCAACAAGAACCTTTTGCCCATAGTTTACAAAGTTTTTTTCAAGCCACGAAGCTATCTCTTGAGTAGATATGGATATAACAAGATATTCACATTTCAAAGCCTCATCAAGAGATACAAAACCTTTTATATCTCTAGGCGTTCTTGAAGTTATAAGAACATCGCTATATACATGGGAAAAAGCATTGAATAATGCTTCCCCCCACTTCCCTGCTCCGATAACCGCTAATTTTGACATTAGCTAAGTTTCTCTTTTAGTAAGTCGTTTACTTTATTTGGGTTTGCACTACCTTTACTTAGCTTCATAACCTGTCCTACAAAGAATCCAAACATCTTATCTTTACCTGATTTATATTCTGCAACTTTGTCTTGATTTGCATTTAAAACTTCGTCTATGATAGCTATAATAGCTCCATCATCACTTACTTGTTTAAGTCCAAGTTTTTCTATGATTTCATCTATCTCTCCACCGTTTGCTAGACAATAATCAAGTACGTCTTTTGCAGCTTTACCGCTTATCGTACCGTCTTCTATTCTTTTTACCACCGTAGCTAAAGTTTTTGCACTAATACCGCAGTTTTCTATAGTAGCGCCCTCTTTTAGTCTTCCTTGAAGCTCAACACTTAGCCAAGTAACGGCATTTTTACCGCTAATACCCTCTTTCATCATCTCTTCAAAGAAAAGTGCCATTTCTAGTGATGATGTCAAAACAGCTGCATCATACTCTTTTATACCAAATTCACTAACAAATCTATTTTTCTTTTCATCAGGAAGCTCTGGGATTTTTGAATACACCGCCAACATCTCATCGCTAATAATAACAGGTCTCAAATCAGGATCCGGGAAATATCTATAATCGGCACTATCTTCTTTACCTCTCATACTTCTCGTCTCACCCGTATTTACATCAAAAAGTCTTGTTTCTTGAACGATTACCTTATCATATACACCGTCTTCCCAAGCATCTATATGTCTATTTACTTCGAACTCGATAGCACGAGCTATAAATCTAAATGAGTTCATATTTTTGATTTCACATCTAGTATAAAGCTTCGTATCACCTTTTGGTCTGATAGAAACGTTTACGTCACATCTAAAAGAGCCTTCTTGCATATTTGCATCACTAATACCAAGGTATCTTACTATAGAGTGGAGTTTTTTGAGGTATCTTACCGCTTCATCCGCATTACACATATCAGGTTCACTTACTATCTCAAGTAGCGGAGTCCCTGCCCTATTCAAATCTACCCATGAAGCGTTGCCGTGATGTGTATTTTTACCAGCATCGTTTTCTAAGTGTGCTCTAGTAATCCCTACCCTTTTTGTACTACCGTCTTCAAAATCAATAAAAAGCTCACCCTCACCTACTACAGGTATCTCAAATTGAGATATTTGGTAACCGCTAGGTAAGTCTGGATAAAAATAGTTTTTTCTGTTAAATATTGATGTTTGGTTGATTTTTGCATTTACCGCTTTACCGAACATTATAGCCTTGTGAACAGCTTCTTTATTTAATACCGGCAATGCACCCGGCAATCCTATACAAGTGGGACAAATATTCGTATTCGGTGCTTCTCCGAAACTTGTTGCACATCCACAAAAAAGCTTTGTATTTGTATTTAATTGTACGTGAACTTCTAAACCTATTACTACTTCAAACATTCTTTTCCTTTATCTTAATACTAATATTTCTGCCGAGATTTTTAATTTATCAAAATACTCTTTTAGATAGCTTTGCTCTCTTTTCATCATTATTTCTTGAAAAATAGCCTCTTTTACACTTTCAAAAGGTAAAACTTCGATATTATTTCTTTTTCTTACTTCAAGTCTTACAAATCCGTTGTTGGCATTTAATACCGGGCTTAACTCACCCTCTTTCATACTTATAAGCATATATCTAAGCTCAGGTGCTATAGAAGCCATATCAAAAGTTATGTCCTTTTTGCTTACCCTTTTATCGTTAGATATTGAGCTTTTATTCTGCATTAAAGTTTTTTGATCCATTGCCGAATACTCAACTACTTCTACACTTCTTGGCATACTAAATTTGTGTGAATTTGTTTCATAATATAACTTTACATCATTTTCCGTTGCTATCGTAAGGTTACCTTTTGCTATTTGAGCCACTAATTTAGAGTGTAAAATCTTCTTTTTTATCTCTTCCGAATAAGCTTCATAACTCTCATACTGTGATAAAACAGCTTTTTTAAAGGTTGGCATATCCATATTATTTGAAGATGCAACTTGTTTGATTTGATCTTCAACTTCTAAGATACTCACACCTATACCAAGCTTCTTTAACTCTTCTTCGTATAGCTTTTCTTCAACCAAAAGACCTATTGCTATCTCTTTTGATACTTTCAGTTTATCCATTTTTGCTTGTAATTCATTTAATGTTATGGGTTTTTCATTCACTATAACAGCCACACCGTTTATCAGTCCGGCATTTAATATCGTCGAAGTAATAAATACAAATAATATCGCTAACAGTTTCATTTTGATTTTTCCTATTTTAAAATTAGAGTAAATTCTACCATAAATTAGGTAAAAATTTGATATTGATACGAATCAATGATTTAATTTGCATAATTTTATACAATTTCAAAACAAGGAGTCAACATGCAATGGAACCCACAACAAGTAAAACAAAAAACATGGTTTGAGAGATTTAGCGAACAACCTCATCAACTTTTTTTTACTTCTGCACTATTTTTTGCCGTATTTTTTATGGTCGGTACTTTTTTATCACTTGTAGGAGTAAATATCGACTTTCATAAAATACATATTTTTGGACTCATTTACGGTGTATTCGTTAATGCAATACTTGGATTTTTACTCACGGTAATACCTAGATATACCAAATCAATAATGGTAAAAAAACAAGATTATATGACCGTATGGATACTGTTTCTTGCAGGTATATTTTTGATGTTGATTGGATTTGAGAACATATCAAAAGCATTTATAGGCTCTACTTTGGTTTATTGTTCTATCGTTTTTATAGAGACTATTTTGCAAGGGATGGACAAAAAACAAATAGAATCATGGTATTTATCTATTTTAGTGGGAATAGGCGGTTTGATAACCCTAGCAAGTATATTTATAAAATTTGATTTTACATCTATCGTACTTTGGTGGTTTTTATTTCCCTTGGTATTTGTCGTAGCCCAAAGGATGCTACCTGCGTTTTACGGAGTTTATTTCAATACCGAAGTGAAAGCAAAGCATTTTTCGTTTTTACCGCTGTCTATTTTAGGATTTTATACTATAGGTTTGTCGATATATTTTAAACTATCAATCATAACTGCTTTAGTATCTTTTGCTATGGGGGTTTTAATACTAAATTTTATAATCCAAAATCACCTATACCGCAAAGCACCGGCAATATTATCTATCCTTTTTATAGGTATATCTTGGCTTGGTATAGGATTCTTTTCTTTGACTATCGAGTCTATTTTACTAGATTATTCATTTAGCTTGAGTCTTCATATATTTACTTTGGGGTTTTTGTCTAGCCTTTTGATAGGATTTGGATATAGGGTAGTTTTAGGACATTCAGGGAACAAAATAGATGCAGACAAAACTGCTATGGTTATATTTTCTATAATTCAATTTGTTTTAATAAGCAGAGTCGTAGCTTCCATCTTATTTATAAACGATTCAAAAGCTTGGATTGGATTTATACACATTGGTTTGATGTTTTGGATTGTTTTATTTGTTTTGTGGATTATAAAACAAGGAAAATTACTTATCAGATTTTAGAAAAAACGATATATCATTTTCAAGGTAACCGTCTTTGACGGTTACCGAGTCACAAAAACGGGAGCAATACTCCACGACATCGTCAATTTTTAGTGAATTATAGGTTTTGTCTTTTAAAAGATTAAAAGCAAACCCTTTTTTGGAGTGTTCAAAACACCGCTTGATGAAAACCAAAGCATCAAAACTACTTAGGGTATTCATAGCACCGCTACATACGTAATAGTCAGCCTCCATAAGTTCATCTTTTAGAATATCTTTTCGTTTGAACTCAACATCAAAAAATCTTTTTTTTGATATGGCAATCATCTCATCAAGCATATCATACCCTACGTATCTATACGGCACCGATAAATTTTCACACAAATAGGTATAATAATCACCAAAGCCACACCCGGCATCAACTACAATGGACTCTTTGATATCATCTTTTATAAACTCGCTCAATACTTCAAAACGCAAAAATTGAGTCTCTTTGGAGTGCCATCGCACCCCTTTTGCCGATACACCGTGTTCTTTTATCGCTTTTGTATAAAATTTATGATTGTCGATTTTCACTACTGTATTTGCTCTATAATTACGCCGTTATCTTTTAAAAACTGAGAAATAATCGGAGAATCGTTGTGTTCATAATATTTTTCGTAAACTATTCTTTTAATACCGCTTTGGATAATATTTTTAGAGCAATCCGCACACGGTTCAAGTGTAACGTATATGGTAGCACCTTCTATAGATATACCTTTTCTTGCAGCCCATATAATAGCATTCATCTCTGCGTGTATTTCATAGGTTTTTGACCAGTTATGATGTTCTGAGGTGTATTGACCGTCCCAATGGTCGCAACAGTTTTTATAACCTGCCGGCGTACCATTGTATCCGGTAGAAAGGATTCTTCCGTCTTTTACTATAACGGCACCTACTTGCTTTGACACACACTTACTAGCACTTGCTATCTCTTTTGCTATATTTATAAAATTTCTATCGTTTAACACTATCTTTTCCTATTAAAAAAGCAGGGTCACGCGTACCCTGCTTGAAAACCAAACTTATCTAAAGTTTATCTAGCTAGTTTTATAGCTTCCAAAACTTCTGCATAATTCGGCTCTGCAGTCACTTCATCAACTATTTCTTTATATACTACTTTACCGCTTCTATCCACTACGAAAACAGCTCTTGCACAAAGTCCTTTTAGTTTATTTTCACCCATAAGAACACCGTAACTAGTAGCAAAATCTTTATCTACGTAATCACTTGCAACCGTAATATTGTCTATACCTTCGGTAGAACAAAATCTTTCGCTTGCAAAAGGTAAGTCCATACTTATAACATACGTATCTACTATATCAAGTGCTGCAACTTCTTGGTTAAACTTTCTAGTTTCAGCTGCACACACTTTTGTTTCAAGTGACGGAACAGAGATAATAAGCTGTATTTTATCGCTTTTACCGCCTATTTCTACATCATTAAGTTTTGTATCCACAAGAGTAACCACAGGTGCATTATCACCTACATTTACATCATCACCTATTAGTTCAACAACTTCACCTTTAAACTTTGTAGTAGCCATAAAGAACACTCCTTGTTATAAATTTTCTTTTATTTTACCTATAACCGAATCGATTGTAAAGCCAAAATGCTTAAATAAATCACTATCTTTTCCACTTGCTCCGAAACTATCCATTCCTATAACGACATCCGCAAATTTGTACCACTCCATAGATCTACTTGCTTCTAGAGAGAATACTTTTGTTTTAGGGTCTATGATAGTATTTATATAATCTTTGCTTTGTTCACATAAAAGATCAAAACAAGGAACACTTACTACATTTGCTTTTATTCCTTGCTCTTCTAAATGACACCCTGCTTTAAGAGCTAACATTACTTCACTACCGCTTGCTAGTATCGTAACGGTAGCATTTTCTCTTTTTTTCAATAAATATCCACCGTTTGATACTTCACCGTACTCTTTTGTAGGTTTAAGAACGTCAAGTTTTTGTCTGCTTAGTACAAATCCGCTCGGTGCTTTAAGAGATAGGGCAACTTTCCATGACTCTACGTTTTCAGTTGCATCTGCAGGTCTGAAAAGATAGAAATTAGGCATAGCTCTAAATTGGCTAATTTGCTCTATCGGTTGATGTGTCGGTCCATCTTCACCTACACCTATACTATCGTGTGTCCAAATAAAATGATGAGGTATATTTGATAGTGCGGCTATTCTAACGGCCGGTTTCAAATAGTCACTAAATACAAAGAATGTTGCACTATAAACTCTAAACAATCCATATAAATTCATGGCATTTACTATAGCTGCCATTGAGTGTTCTTTGATACCGAAGTGGATATTTTTACCGTTTGGAAAATCACCGAATCCGCTAAGCTCAGTTTTGTTTGAAGGGGCTAAGTCCGCACTTCCTCCCAAAAATCCCGGTATTGCTTTTGCAAGAGCATTTAAAATCTTACCGTTACTATCCCTTGTAGCTACACTTGATTCACTACTGAAATCAGGCCATTGTACTTTTGAATAATCAGGGTTTAAAAGTGCCTCTAAAGTAACATTTTGTTCACTCAACGGAAGGTCTTTTTTCACCATTTTTTCCCAAGCTTTTTGAGCTAGTTCACCGCTAGCCGTTTTATCCATTTTAGCTTTTACTACGTCACTTACATAAAATGTCTCATCAGGGAAACCTGCTTTTTCTTTTGATGCTTTTATATCATCATTTCCAAGAGGTGCACCGTGTGAATGGTGGCTACCTTCCATAGTAGCACTACCTTTTGCTATTTTTGTTTTTGCTATGATTAGTACAGGTTTTTTACTAGATTTAGCCATTTTCAAAGTCATATCAATCTCATCATAATCATGACCGTCTATTTCAAAAACTTTGAAATTTATTGCTTTAAATCTTTTTTTGACATTTTCGCTCCATGCCAAACTCGTATCACCCTCTATTGTGATATTGTTTGAATCATAAATGATTACAAGATTGTTAAGTTTCATATGCCCAGCCGTCGCACAAGCTTCATAGCTAATACCCTCTTGTAAATCTCCGTCACCGCATAAACAATATACTTTATGGTCTATTACCTCTGCCGTTTCACTGTTTAGAAGTTTTGCAGCATATTTTCCGGCCATTGCAAAACCTACCGCATTTGCTATACCTTGCCCAAGTGGTCCGGTAGTTATCTCTATTCCATCTGTATGACCGTATTCAGGATGTCCCGGAGTTTTTGAGTCTAGTTGTCTAAAGTTTTTTAAATCATCGATACTTAAATCAAATCCCCAAAGATGTAATAAAGAGTAGATAAGTCCCGTTGCGTGTCCACCGCTAAATACGATTCTATCACGATTTAACCATTTTGAGTCTTTTGGGTTTAATACTATATGTTCACTCAAAACCGTAGCAATATCAGCTAGTCCCATAGGTGCACCCGGGTGTCCGCTATTTGCACGTTGTACCATATCAGCCGCTAAAAATCTTATCGTATTAGCACATTGTTGTCTTAATTTATTTGGCATTTTATTCCTTAAACTATTTTAATTTAACTTTTGTTTCACTTATTATACCCTTTTTGCCCTTTAAAAAAAGTGAATAAGAAAATACAATTTATTTAGGATTAATCCAAATTAGCCTACAATTTCAAATCTAAAAAACACTCATCAAAAGGTCTAAAGTGCAAAATCTAGTTATCGTGGAATCTCCGGCAAAAGCAAAAACCATATCAAAATTCTTAGGAACTGAATATAAAGTTCTCGCTTCTATGGGGCATGTAAGAGATTTACCGAAGACTACTTTGGGCTTTGACCCTGCTGATAATTTCAAACCCCAATACCAAATAAGTGCCGATAAGAAAAAAGTTATAGCAGAGCTGAAAAAAAATATAGACAAAGATACTGTCATATATCTAGCATCGGATGAGGATAGGGAAGGGGAGGCTATCTCTTGGCATTTAATAGATGCACTAAAAATCCAAAAAAATCCGCTTAAGAGAATAGTTTTTCACGAAATTACAAAAGATGCTATTATCCACGCTATGGAAAATCCAAGGGAAGTTGACCAAAATCTAGTAGATGCCCAACAAGCAAGAAGAATCCTAGATAGAGCGGTGGGTTACAAACTATCGCCGCTACTATGGAAAAAAATAAGAAAAGGGCTTAGTGCAGGGCGTGTTCAAAGTGTTGCGGTAAGAATAATAGTAGATAGAGAAAGAGAAATTAGAGCGTTTACCCCTACTGAGTTTTGGAAAGTAAAAGCAAATTTCATAGACCCGAAATTCGGTGCAGAACTTGTAAAAACAAACGGCAAAGCGACAAAAATACCGGATGAAAAAAGTGCAAAACTTATAGAAAGTTCTCTATTAAAAGGTGAATTTTTATTAAAAGATATAGAAGAAAAAGAGAGCACAAGAATGCCGTCAGCTCCTTTTACCACTTCTACGTTACAACAAGAAGCTAGTAGAAAACTCGGATTTAGCGTAGCTCAAACTATGATGGTAGCTCAACAACTATATGAGGGAAATTTCGACAAAAATATCCCAAATCATACGGGTGGTTTGATTACATATATGAGAACGGACTCGGTAAACTTATCAAATGTAGCTACAAAAATGGCAAAAGAGGTGATAGACGCTGAATACGGCTCGGAATACTCCCTAAAATCACCGAGAGTTTATAAATCAAGTGCAAAAGGTGCACAAGAGGCACATGAGGCTATAAGACCCGTTGATTTGAGACTTAAACCGTCACAAATCAAACCTTATGTTGATGCAAAACAATTTAGACTTTATGAACTTATTTGGAAAAGAACACTTGCAACGCAAATGGCAAATGCAAAATTGGGTAATACCACATATATCATAGAAGCCGGTGAAAACAAAGAGCATGAGCTTCAAGCAAAAGGGCAAAGAATTATATTCGCCGGATTTATGAAAGCTTATACCGAAGGTAGTGATGACCCTGAAGCTGCACTTGACGGGACTGAAAAAATACTTCCTAGCATAAAAAAGGGAACTACTCTTTCAAAAGAAGAGATTATCCTAGAACAACACTATACAAAGCCACCTGCTAGATATACTGAGGCTAGTTTGGTTAAAAAACTAGAAAGTGAAGGAATAGGGCGTCCATCGACTTATGCACCGACTATTTCAACTATTCAAACAAGAGAATACGTAATCAAAACGGAAGATAAAAAACTAGCCCCTACAGATATAGGTGAGCTTGTAAACGACTTTTTGGTTGAGCATTTCCCTCAAATAGTTGACCTTGGATTTACCGCAAAAGCTGAAGAGGAGTTCGACCTTATTGCTGAAGGTAAAATAGCTTGGACTGATGTTATGAGAGAATTTTATACAAAATTCGTAGCAAACATAGAAGATAAAGAAAAAACAGCCGATAGGGTAAGCACCCCTGCAAGAGTGATAGGTATAGATCCACAAAGCGGTAAAGAGGTATTGGCAAAAGTAGGAAGATTTGGTCCTTATGTACAAATAGGTGAAGCGACAGAAGAAGAAAAACCGAAATTCGTATCAATACCAAAAGGTAAAAGCGTAGATACTATTACACTAGAAGAGGCATTATCTCTATTTTCACTTCCTAGAGTGGTAGGGCAAGATAAAGAGGGCAACGAAATAGTAGCAAATATAGGAAGATATGGCCCATATTTACAAGTAAATAAGAAGTTCATATCCATCAAAAAAGATGACCCATATACTATAGAACTTGATAGAGCTTTGGAGATTATCGACGAAGAAGCCAACAAAAAACAAAATGAGCCTATAAAAGAGTTCACAAAAGAGGGTATTTCGGTGCTTGACGGCAGATACGGACCTTATATCAAAAAAGGTAAGAAAAACTACAAAATACCAAAAGGCAAAACGGCTTCTGAACTAACGTTAGAAGAAGTTTTGGAGATAATAGCTAAAACAGATAAAAAATGAGTATAAAAATAGGGATATTATCCGATAGCCATACAAGACTAGATTATTTGAAACTTGTTTTAAAGCAAATGCAAGAAGAGGGGATAAACTATCTTCTTCATGCGGGTGATTTATGTAAACAAGAGTCCTTAGAGATGATTAGTTCCCTAAATATCCCATATACTTGCGTATTTGGAAATAATGATTACGGTTTGATAGAGTTTGCAAATGTTTACAATATCAAAAAAGAACCTAGCTATTTTAAGATACAAAATAGTACTTTTAAGATGATGCATTTACCGTTTTATATGACTCCGGATAGTGACGTGGTAGTGTATGGACATACCCATATTTTTGAACATAATTTCAACGGCAAAACACTATTTATAAACCCCGGTGAAGTGTGTGCAAGGGAAAAACCGAGAATTGAGTTTGTTATACTCCAAATCGATGAAGAATCCTATAAACTAGAGTATAATTATTTTACAAAAGAGGACTTATCTTTACACAAAGAGGAATACATATATGAAAAGTAAAATATTTTTATGTGCAATATCAAATATAGAAAGCGGTACGTGTAATGAAGACTGTAAGTTTTGTACCCAAAGTGTAAAGTATAAAGCAGATATACAAAGATATAAACAAAAAGATATAGATACGATAGTACAAGAGGCTATCAGGGCAAGAGAAAATAAAGCTGTGGGATTTTGTCTAGTTACCGCCGGTAAAGGGCTTGACGATAAAAGACTTGATTTTGTATGCAAGGCTGCATCTGAGGTAAAAAAACTAAACCTTGGTATGAAAATAATAGCCTGTAACGGAACTGCTACAAAAGAACAACTACTTGAGCTAAAAAAAGCAGGTGTCGAGAACTACAACCACAATCTTGAAACATCTAGGGAGTTTTATAAAGAGATATGTACGACTCACACTTGGGATGAGAGATATGAAACATGTCAAAACGTAAAAGAAGTAGGGTTAAATCTTGTTTGCGGAGGGATATTTGGACTAGGGGAGAGTAGGGAAGATAGAATCTCTATGCTAAAGTCTATCGCATCTTTAAGTCCTATGAACGTCCCTATTAACTTCTTTCATCCAAATAAAGCACTACCTTTTACGCACAACCCTCTATCAAGGCAAGAGGCGTTTGAGCTTATCAAGCTAACAAGGGAAATGGTGCCTAATGCTCATAAAATAATGGTTGCAGGGGGACGTGAAGTAATGTTTAAAGAAGACGAATACAAAATCTTTGAACACGGTGCTAACTCTTTTGTTATAGGGGATTACCTAACAACCAAAGGCAAAAGTCCAAAAGAGGATATAGAAAACTTAGAAGCTCTTGGATATGAGATAGCTATAGTTTGCGATAAAAAACAAAACTAATCATTTGTACTTAACGGTGACATTTGCGTCGCTGTAAGTACTTTCAAACTTATTTATAGGCTCTTTTAGCTCCACGACTACCCTGAAGAAACCTTCACTTTCATGATTTCCTACGGCTATTTGCCTAAAATATTTATGGTCTAAATCAAACCTTCTAGTTTTAAAATTGGTATTAGCTCTAAAATCAAATACAATTTTGTTTTCATCCTCTATATCTAATTTTTTGAATACTTTGTATTTTGATGATATAACATCTATTTTATTATCCGTATATGATATACTCAAGAATTTCAAGCCTGTTTTTATACTTTTTGAGGCTACCTTAGCCTCTTTTTGAGTTTTTGCATCATCCTTTAGAGGAATGACTTCTTTCGCCGTTTTTGGCATATCACTCGGTTTTACAAGTGCTATTTTTTCAGACTCAGGCTCTTTTGGAAGAGGTTTTTCTTCTACGACTACACTCTTTGCTTCTTCTGTTTTTTGGATATTTTGACCTATCTTAGGTTGAACTTTCTTTGGTTCTTCTTTCGCACTCTCAACCTTCTTGGTATGAGTAGATGGGGTAACAATCGCAGGAACTTTTGTCTCTTCTTTTTTACTTATGGATTCATCAATATATACATTTGAGTCATTTTTTATTATATCTAAGTCTTGTTTATCTAGAAACTTCTCAAATAATCTACTTTTCTCTTCCTCAAACTCCCTAGTAGGAACAAAAGGATTTTCTCTTGCATAAGACATAACGATGAAAATAAACAATAAAAATAGACTTTTCATTCCTTCGGCTCCAGATTTTTTAGTTCAAAATACTCTTTTTGTAACCTAGCATTGTCCGCTTGTAACCGTATAATCTCATTTTGAAGATGTGCTTCTTTTTGTTTCAAAGCATTATAAACTTCAATAGAGTTATCTCCAAAAAATATATCTGCAATATGTTGTGCTAGAAATACCGTCATAAAAACCAAAAATAATACGAAAAAAACAAATCTAATCCCATTTTGTCTAGTATCAAATCTTTTTGCTCGTATATTTTTGGCTATATTCTTCATCTATTAGTTAAATAAACTTTTCCCTAAATATTCGCTAATTCCAAGCTCATTAGATATTTCAAGAAGTCTATTATACTTAGCGTTTCTCTCACCTCTACTTGTAGCTCCTGTTTTGATTTGACCTGTATTAAGTGCAACTGCAAAATCAGCGATGAAACTATCTTCACTCTCACCGCTTCTGTGACTCATTATACAAGTATATCCACTTCTTTGAGCAAGTCTTACCGTTTGCATAGTTTCACTTACGCTTCCGATTTGGTTTGGTTTGATAAGGATTGAGTTAGCTATACCTTGTTTGATACCTTCTGCTAGTATTGAAGCATTTGTTACAAACAAATCATCACCTACAAGTTGTACTTTATCGCCTAATTTTTCAGTAAGTATTTTCCATCCAGCCCAGTCATCTTCACTCAAACCGTCTTCTATAGAAACTATCGGATATTTTGCACATAGATTTGCATAATATTCTACTAGTTCGCTACTTGTAAGCTCTCTGTTTTCAGAATGAAGTACGTATTTACCTGATTCGTTGATAAGTTCACTAGCAGCTACGTCAAGTGCTATAGCTATTTGCTCACCTGCTTTATATCCAGCTTTTTCTATAGCTTGCATAATAACAGCTATCGGCTCTTCGTTGTTTTTAAGATTTGGAGCAAAACCACCCTCGTCACCTACGGCAGTACTTTCACCCATAGAATCGATGATTTTTTTCAATGTTTGATAAATCTCCGCTACAGCTCTAAGACCGTCTTTGAAATTTTCAAAGCCTACCGGCATAATCATATATTCTTGAAAGTCAACAGAGTTATTTGCGTGTTCTCCACCGTTGATGATGTTGAACATAGGTACAGGCATAGTCATACCGTTTGCACCGCCAAGGTATCTGTAAAGTGGGATTTTAAGACTAGTCGCTGCTGCTCTTGCTACCGCCATAGATACGCCAAGAACTGCATTTGCACCTAGATTTGAGTAGTTGTTTGTACCGTCAAGTTCTTTCATAGCACCGTCAACCATAGCTTGATTAAACGGAGTCATACCCACAAGCTCGTCAGCTATCGCACCGTTTACGTTTTCAACTGCTTTTAATACACCCTTACCTAAAAATCTGCTATCACCGTCTCTTAACTCTAAAGCTTCTCTTTTACCGGTACTTGCACCGCTTGGAACTATAGCACTTCCTACGCTACCGTCACTTAATACGACAGTCGCTCTAACAGTAGGGTTACCTCTACTATCTAATACTTCATCTGCATAAACATTATCTATGTATATCAATTTAGTCTCCTAAAAATATTTTCATATATTTTACTATAATTTTCATTGAAAAGTGCTTTAAAAGCAATAAGCTAAATTTTACTTGTTTAACGAAAGCCTTAATTCTTTATCAATTCTTGATATGGTTTGGGCTTTTATCCATACTCATTTATATATTCTTTTTGGTAGTTTATCTTTGTTTTTTATTTCATCAAGAGTTTTATATTCTCTTGATTTAAGTAAGCCGTTGAGATTATCAAACATTTTTAAAGCCATAAATAGTTTTATTAAATTTTCAAAAGAAATTTTATACGAATAAATAAATTGCTTATAAGTAGGCAGTGGCATATCTGCAATTTGAGCCAGTTCTTTTTGTTGGAGTTTTTGGACTTTACGAGTAGTTTCTACTAAATCTACAGTTTTTTTGATTATTTCAATGGGTGTATGTAATTCAATCATCTTAATCCTATGTATATTATACTATATATAATCTAGCTAAATATACTATAATGTATATTATAATATACTTAAATCTTTTATAGAATAAAATCTATCACGAACAACTATTTGGGCTTTTATGACAGATATAATTCTTAACCACAATATTCCTCTCAATAAATAAACATACAAACTATATCATAAACTTAGAATTTATTAAAAAATATCTCCAATAGCAATATTTTCTATAGTAAAATGTGCAAGAATACCTTATATAACAGGCTTTGTCGTTGTTTTGATAAATAACTTATTTTATGTATATTATTTATTGATTTTTCATAGTGTTTTATATATAATGCGTTGTTAATAAATAGTTATGTCTTAAAGGATATTTATGGAATTAGCAACAGTTACTGCGACTCTAAGCAGTATAAAAACAGCTATTGATATTGCAAAAGCTTTAAAGGATACGAATCTTTCACTAGAAAAAGCTGAAACGAAACTACAACTAGCTGAATTAGTTAGTGCTCTAGCAGATGCGAAAATACAAATTGCAGAGTTTCAAGATTTGCTTTTATCTAAGGATAAAGAGAACAAAGTTCTCATGGATAAATTGGCATTGAAAGAAGCACTAAGGTTTGATGGTAAAATGTATTGGATTAAAAAGGAAGATGCAGCAGAAGACGGACCTTTTTGTCAAAAATGCAAAGATGTGAATGAAAAACTAATTAGATTACAAGACTATGGAGATTATTGGATTTGTATGAACTGTGATAAATCCTATGATAAGTCATGAAATATTATAAATATAAAGCTAAAGATTATAACCAACTGATTGATTTGCAAAGTAAAATTTCAGATATAGTATTTAAAATATTTACAGTTTTATTTGTTGGTGTACTTGGATTAACTGTCTCAATTTATAATCTAAAACTCAATAATGAAAAAAAGATATATGAGCTACTGACTACAACGACAAAACAATTTGAAGAGAACAGAGAACTTTCTGTAGAAAGATATTTGGAACCAATGCTATTTGCTCAAAAAATATCTGGAGTTCCATTTTCTAGGAGCAGGTTCCTTGATTATTTGTCCTCTCATGACCCATACTATAAACAAATCAATGAGAATTTCCAAGCTACGACTGACCAATTTAAAGTTCAGATTAGTCAAAAATTTGAAAATATAAATTTAATATCGTGGATATCAATTGCCCTAATTATTTTATTCTTTTTAATATATTTAGGAATCCAAATAAACATACTTAGAAAATTGCTAAATTACAAAAAAGACATAACAACTCAGTGGAGCCCATAAATTACCTTACGGCTAATTTATTTCTCAACTCAAACGTCATCTAAAAAGCTATCAAAGAGTTTACTAAAATACCATAAATAACAAAGCTTTAGGAAGTTCAAAGCAAAAAACACTTCCTAAAAAGCAATAAATATTTTTTAGGAAGTTCTAGGCAGAAACTACCTCAAATCAAGGAGTTTACATATAGTAAATGACGCAGATTTGAGGTAGTTGATAACGACGAAATTTCAAAAAAGATTTATTGCTTTTTTTATTCGTCGTCAGTTGAGCTATCTAGTAAATTCACCATACCCATAGCATCTTTTATCTTACCCTCAACCTCTACTGCGATTGCCGGATTATCTTTCAAAAACTGTTTAGCATTTTCTCTACCTTGACCTATTTTTTGGTCATTATAGCTAAACCAAGCTCCTGCTTTGTCGATAATATCAAGTTTAACACCGTAATCCACAAGTTCACCCATTTTACTGATACCTTCGCCGAACATTATGTCAAATTCAGCTTGTTTAAACGGAGGTGCAACTTTGTTTTTTACTACTTTTACTTTTGCACGGTTACCGATACTTTGTTCACCTTGTTTTAGCGTAGCTATTCTTCTTATGTCAAGTCTTACGGAAGCATAAAATTTCAAAGCATTTCCACCCGTTGTAGTCTCAGGGCTTCCGTATCCCGTCATACCTATTTTCATCCTGATTTGGTTGATGAAAATTACCGTACAATTCATTTTATTTAAAAGACCGGTGATTTTTCTAAGAGCTTTTGACATCAATCTAGCTTGAACACCCACTTGTTGGTCATCCATATCACCGTCAATCTCTACTTTTGGAGTAAGAGCCGCAACCGAATCCACTACTATTAGATTTACTGCACCGCTTCTTATTACCGTCTCTAGTATCTCCAAAGCTTGTTCACCGTAATCAGGTTGAGAAACTAGAAGATTATCTATATCTACCCCTAGATTTTTTGCATACCCTATATCAAGTGCATGTTCTGCATCTATAAATGCACAAACTCCGCCTTTTTTTTGACACTCTGCTATCATATGCAACGTCAAAGTAGTTTTACCGCTACTCTCAGGTCCATAAACTTCAATAACCCTACCTACAGGAACTCCGCCCACACCCAAAGCTAAGTCTAGTCCAAGAGAACCTGTACTTATAGCTTCGACAGGAACTATCTCTTTATCTCCAAGTCTTACTAACGTACCTTTACCGAATGTTTTGTCTATTTGTTTAATAGCAAGTTCTAACGATTTCTTTTGTTCTTCAGTCATTTTCTACCCTTTTTGTTTTCTTATGATGCAATTTTATCAAAAAAATCTTCTTTATATCAAAAATATTGCAAATTGCAATAATTTATTTATTTAAACACCCTTTTGAAAATATTATCCACGTTTTTCGTGTAATATTCATAGTTAAAACACTCTCTTATTTGCTCTTCACTTAGTTTACTTCTAAGCTCATCATCAGCTAAAAGGTATTGAAGATACAGTGACTCACCTTTTTCGTTGGTTGTCGGTTTGCCTTTTTGAATCTCTTCCCACACTTTCATAGCATTTCTTTGGATGATTCTATAAGCATCTTCTCTACTTACACCTTGTAAAGGAAGCTCAAGAAGTACCCTTTGAGAAAATACGAGTCCACCTGTTAAGTTTAGATTTTTCATCATATTTTCCGGCATTACCGTTAAATTTGCAATAACGCTATTCATTCTATGAAGCATAAAATCAGTTGTTATGAAGCTATCAGGAAGCCAAAATCTCTCCGTTGAGCTGTGGCTTATATCTCTTTCATGCCAAAGTGCCACATTTTCCATAGCAGGGATACAATATGCTCTTATCATCCTTGCAAGTCCCGTGATGTTTTCCGTCAAGATTGGGTTTCTTTTGTGTGGCATTGCCGAGCTTCCCTTTTGCCCTTTTGCAAAATACTCTTCAGCCTCATAAACTTCCGTTCTTTGTAAGTGTCTTACTTGAACGGCGAATTTTTCTATACTAGAAGCCAATAACGCCAAAGCAGTAGCCAGTCTAGCATATCTATCTCTATGAATTACTTGATTTGAACAAGGCTCAGGTTTAAGACCAAGCTCTGCCATAGCAAACTCTTCAAGCTCTAAAGGAGCATGGGCAAAATTCCCCATAGCACCGCTTATTTGTCCTACGGCAATAACTTCCATAGTCTCTTCAAGATTTTTTAGGTGCCTTGCCGTTTCATCATACCATACGGCAAGAGTCAAACCAAAAGTAATAGGCTCACCGTGGATACCGTGACTTCTTCCAACCATCAAAGTATATTTGTGTTCCATCGCTCTTTTTTTGATAGATTCCATAAGCATTTTTACATCATCGATAATTATTCGTAAAGAATCTCTCATCTGTAAAGCAACACCGGTATCAACCGCGTCACTACTTGTCATACCGTAGTGAAACCATCTTGATTCTTCACCTAGTGATTCACTTACGCTTGTATTAAAAGCTATTAAATCGTGTTTTGTCACGGCTTCTATCTCTTCAATTCTCTCTACTGAGAATTTTGCATTTTGCACTATCTTTTGACAATCCTCATCCGGTATTAGTCCTAATTTGTTCCAAGCTTTAACAGCTGCTTTTTCTACTTCTAGCCATGCAGCATATCTTGCCTGTTGCGTCCATAGCTGAGCCATCTCAGGTCTTGCGTATCTTTCAACCATCTTTTTTCCTTACCTTAGCGGGTAGATGGTAGAGGCAGATGGCAGGAAATATTCCCTCCTCACTACCAACTACTATCTACCGACTACTACCTTATTTAATTTATTGTATAATATCAAAAAATCTCAAAAAAAGAGCTAAATTGCCGTTTGTACTAAAAGAGTATCCGTCGCAAATCGGAGACAGAATCCAATTACATCTAATCAAAAATCACGGTTTATCACCGTCAAATGCACAAAATCTTTTAGATAGAGGAAAGATATTTGATGCCGATATGAATAAGCTAAAAAAAAGCGATACGATACAAACGGATTCCATTTTTATATCTGAATTTGCAGGTTCAACAAGGGGTCTTAAACCGATATTTACTACCGATGATTTTGCTATATTTGATAAACCAAGCGGAGTAATTGTTCATCCCGTACACAAATTTACTCAATATTGCTTACTTGACGAGGTAAAATACCATTTCGGCTCAAACGCAAATATAGTTCACAGAATAGATGCCGAAACTTCCGGTCTTGTTTTGGTCGCTAGAACAAAAGAAGCAGAAATAGAACTAAAAACAATGTTTGAAAATAAAGGCTATAAAAAAGAGTATTTAGCTGTAGTAAACGGTATTATAAACGAACAAATAGAGATAGATAAACCTATAGACGACCATAAGGAGAGTAAGCTTAGGGTAAAAATGGGTGTATTTGAAAGCGGAAAAGATTCTCTTACTATCATAACACCTCTAAAAAAAGATTTTATTCAAAACCGAACTTTAGTTAAAGCCGTGCCTATAACGGGAAGACAACACCAAATAAGAGTACATCTTGATCATATAGGACATACCATAATAGGGGACCCGATATACGGGATTGACGAAGAGATAGGGGATGCTTATCTTTGCAAAACATTATCCGATGAAGATAGGATAAAATATACATTATCTCATCGACTTTGGTTACATGCAGAGTATTTGGAATTTTCATATAAAGATATTATTTACAAATTCCACTCAAAAAATACGGAACTACTGGAGTTTTTCAACAAAAATTAGGTAGAATTCGATTCTAATTTCAATAAAGTATAGATGGGTGTCCGAGTGGTTGAAGGAGCACGCCTGGAACGCGTGTAAGTGTAACAGCTTCGAGGGTTCGAATCCCTTCCCATCTGCCATATTAATCAATAATTTAATTCATCATCTCTCCAATACTTTGTACCTTGTATCGTTGCTTGTAATGCCAAACCGTTTTTTGTAAGCTTATATAGTTTTATTCCGGGATGCACCGTAATTGCACCTTCCAATGAACCACCTTTATTATCAGACTTAGCAACTGCATCTGCTTGGGCATTTGCCTCCCACCCGTGTTCAACAAAAAAATCAAAAGCCTCTTTTGTCTCAAATACAAAAATTGCCCTAAAATCCTTCACTCCAAGTCCAAAACCAACTCCACCGGAAACCATCTTCATGTATGTATTTTTACCGGTTTTATTATTATGTGCTACACCTCTTCCCAATTCTGCAGAAAAAAGCACTAGATTTACACCTATATTACTAAAAGTTGCATATCCATATGATGAACTTACAAATTTTTTAGATGACGGGTACAACTTATACAACATAGATAAACTATCTTTGCTATCTTGTAATACCTCTTTTCTTTTATCTGAAACGGAACTAGCAAATAAAAAACTAAAACTAAGAACTATTGATATTAAAATCTTCAAATTCTTCATAGTATCCCCCATATCATAAGATTAAGCAAAGTTTAATATTCGTTTGATATAATTGCATTCTCAAAAGAGTAGCATTGAGTCTAAACAGTTAGATTGAATGCTCCTCTTTAGCCCCTTACAATTGCTTTAGAAGACAACGCCCCAGGATGGGAACATAGCAAGGCACCTTCTACCGTGATGTGTTTGGACCTCTGAAGAGGGGTACTTTTAGAGTGCCTCTTCCAATTCTATTATAAAAGTAGCTCCCCTATATTTTTTACCGTCAAGTTCATGATTTTCATTAACGGCATAGATTTTACCGCCGACTTTTTCAACTATTACTTTTGACATATCAAGACCTATACCCGTCCCTTTATCATCAGGTTTTGTAGTAAAATAAGGTTCAAATATTTTTTCTACTATATCTTCAGGTATTCCACCTGCAAAATCTTTGATTTTTATTAATACTTTGCCGCTTTTTTGTGATGTTTCGATTAATATATTTTTTATATCCGGATTTTTCTCAATTATTACATCCCTTGCATTATTCAAAACATTTATAAATACTTGACTTAATTCACTTTGGTAACCAAGTGTTTTACACTCATCATCAACATTTGCTATTATATTCACTCCGTTTGATTTATAAATAGCCCCTATTAAATGTATAACGTCGTCAACGACTTGTTTAATATAAAACTCCGATTTCTGAGAAGGTTTAAAAAATGATCTAAAATCATTCATAGTATTATTCATATGGTCTATCTGTTTTTCTATATTATCGGTTTGTTTTTGCAAGTTTTCTTTGTTTATATTATCCATCATTATATCAAGTTGCAAAGAACTATTTGCTATGGACATTATATTCAAAGGTTGTTTCCATTGATGAACTATTGCAGACATCATTTCACCCATAGTTGCAGTTTTGTTTTGCTGTATAAGAGTACGCTCTTGCTTTAAACTTTTTTCAACCTCTTGAGCTACACGCTGTTCTAATATTTGATTTGAGGTTAATAGCTCTTTTTCTCTTCTTATAATCATATAAGAATAATAAACTATCAAAAGCCCGAATAATACTATCACAAATCCTAAAATCTTATTTCTCATCTCATTATTTGCAGCTAGTTCTTCATCAAGAGGCATAATTATCTCTATCACACCCCGTTTATCACCTAATTTCCATTTATTTTCTTCTTCCCAAGTTCTAAGTGCATTCGTGTTATGACAATCCACACAAGCCTGATCACTCATAAAATCTGCAACGGCAACCCTTAATACCTGTTTACCGTCTATCACATCTCTTTTATGATATATCCCGTAGTCATTTTGTTCAACATAATATAATGCCTCTTTTTGAAAATCATCAAGAACCCTATCTGCTCTATTTTTAAAAGGATAATTACTATAAAATCTAAAAATCATCCCTATCTCACCGTTTTTAGAAAAAAGTGCACTTAAATCATGAATTGTAGTCGTAGGAAAAGGTATTTTACCGTTTGTTCCAAAATGGTCATAATGAAACTCTATCTCGGGAGCATATTGTTTGATATCGGCAACAACGTTTTTTGTATAATACTCTCTAGTAAGAAGTATTTTTTCAACATCAACTTTTGCATGCCTTATTGATGCTTCAATAAGATTCTTCTCCGTAACCTTAGGAATGAAAAAGAATAAAAAAGCCACTATTATAACGGCTACTATAACAACAGGTAAGATGAGCTTACTTTGTGTGAACGTTGAAATTTTTATCATAAGCGATTATATTACAGCAAATCTAAAAAATAGCTTTTATGAACATAAATCTCTTTTTTATCCCTATTATAGACAAACTTGTCATCTTTTTGTTTAATTTTATCAATAACCATCTTTTTTATATCTATATTTTTATTACCGTGTTTTTTTAAAAGTATAATAAAATCTTTTAAAGGGATATATTTATCGTTATCATCAACATTTATTTTTTTTGTAGGAATTTGATTTTGATAAATCTTCCTCATCTCAAAAAAAGCATCTTGTAAAAGTTTTATTTCCGATTTCATAACTTCTTTTAAATCATTATGAGCATTTTGCAATCTCAATAATTCTCTTTTATACTGTTTTTTATGCCACTTTATTACTTTTTTCAGAAGTTCTATTTGTTCATCTTTTAGTTTTATGATGGTTGAAGTTTCGGAAGTTGTTTCTTCTTTGTGGACTAACTCTTTTTCATCTATATAAACATAAGTTTTACCGTTTTGTTTTATAGATTTTAAAGAGTTGTTTTTTATGCGGTAATGGATGCCTTGTAAAGAGAGATTTAGTATTTTAGCAGCTTCGCCGGTAGTTACTAATCGCTCCATACACTTCCTTATTTAAAATCGTTACTATCTATTTCTATAACCGTGTGTACATTACCTCTTGGATAGAAATCTGCTTTTAATTTCATCCATTTTGGTTTAATTCTATTGTAAATAGTATCAAATATCTCATTTGCAACATTTTCATGGGAAATACTTTTATTTCTATAAGTATTAATAAATATTTTTAAAGCCTTCAATTCAACGACGTATTTATCAGGAGTATAACTCAAATACAAAGTTGCAAAATCAGGATAACCGCTTCTTGGGCAAAGTGCCGTGAATTCAGGAAGCGTTACATTTATAGTATAATTCTTTTGATGTACGTTTTCCCAAATCTCTAAATCTTTTTCAACATCGAAATTTACTATTTCAAGTTCACCGTATTTCATAATATCCCTTTATACGTCAAGATGTTTAACATCTTTTGCGTGTTCTTCAATATAATTTCTTCTTGGTTCTACATCATCACCCATAAACAATGTGAACGTATCACTAGCACTTTGTGCATCTTCTATAGTTACTCTTAAAAGTCTTCTATTTTCAGGTGTCATCGTAGTTTCCCAAAGTTGATCAGGGTTCATCTCACCAAGACCTTTATATCTTTGGATATATGCACCTTTTTTTGAAAGTCCCTCTATCTCTTCAAGAAGTTTTATAAGGTCTTTTCCTTCAAAAAGTGATAAATCTCTTGATTTAAGTTTATTAAAAATATAAGTAGCCTCACTAAAATAAGGGCTTGAAAATAAATCATCATCTATTAAAAGCTCTTCAAGACCGGCACCTGTTTGTACAAAAAGATGTATTTTATCATCCGTAATATTTTTACTTAAAATATTATAGTTTTTATTTTTCGTGAATTTTTCCACCTCTACAAATAAATCTTCCATATTAAGTGCTAATAAATCAGGGTTTTCAACCATATATCTTACAACTTCGACTAAAGAATATCTTTTTTCTAAATCACCTAAGATTGATCTATAAGCCGCTACTATTTTGAACATATCAAGAAGGTCGTTATATCCCATACCTTCAAATTCAAAACTCTCCAAACCGTTTTCAATCAAGAAATTACTTAGAGCCGTATCATCTTTTAGATATGTCTCGTTTTTACCTTTTTTATATCTATATAGAGGCGGTTGAGCAATATAAAGATAACCGTTTTCTATAATCGGTCTTAAAAATCTAAAGAAAAACGTCAAAATAAGTGTTTGAATATGACTACCGTCAACATCGGCATCCGTCATTATTATAACCTTGTGATATCTAACTTTTTCTTCGTTGAAATCTTCACCTATACCACATCCAAGAGCAGTAATAACATTTCTAATTTCATCTGATTTTAATATTTTATCAAGTCTTGATTTTTCAACATTTAAGATTTTACCTTTTAACGGTAATATCGCTTGATAAACCCTATCACGCCCTTGTTTTGCAGATCCACCCGCACTATCTCCCTCTACCAGATATAATTCACTAATACTTGGGTCTTTACTTTGACAATCAGCTAGTTTACCGGGCAACGTACCTACACTCATAGACTCTTTTTTTCTAGTCAAATCTCTTGCTTTTTTAGCTGCTTCTCTTCCTCTTGCTGCTAGAAGTGCTTTTTCCATTACCGCTTTTGCGTTTGAAGGATTTTCTTCAAAATATTTTACCAATGCATCGTAAGTAAGTTTTTGTGTCAAAGGTTTTACGTAAGAACTTCCTAGTTTACCTTTTGTTTGTCCTTCAAATTGAGGCTCAGGTACCCTAACGCTTACAACTGAGATAAGACCTTCTCTTACGTCATCACCGGTTATTTTCGTATCTTTTTCACGTGCGGCTGCATTTTCCGCAATATATTTAACTATAGCACGAGTAAGACCTGCTTTAAAACCGGCTTCATGAGTTCCACCGTCTGCAGTATTAATGTTATTTACGAAACTTTTCGTATTTTCCGTATATGTATCGTTATACATTAAAGCAATATCTATCTCTACGTCTTCTAATTTATCGCTAAAACTAATAACATCACTTACGGGATTTGCTTTATTAAGATCACTTACGAATTGTGCTATACCGCCTTCAAAATGATAAGTCTCTTTTTGTCCGCTTCTTTCGTCTTTAAGTTCTATCGTAATTTTTGGATTTAGATATGCTACTTCTCTAAATCTTTTTGAAAGTATATTAAAATCAAAATTATCTGTTTCAAATATAGTAGTATCAGGTGTAAATTCTATGATAGTACCCGTTTTTTTAGTTTCCCCTATTACTTCAAGTACACCTTGAGGAATCCCTTTTTCAAACTCTTGATAATGAATTTTACCATGCTTATGAATAGTCATTTTGAGTAATGATGAAAGTGCATTTACAACTGATACACCGACCCCGTGAAGACCTCCTGATACCTTATACGTATCTTTATCGAATTTACCGCCGGCATGAAGTACCGTTAAAACTACAGTTGCTGCTGAAATCCCTTCCGTAGGATGGATATCCGTAGGAATACCACGACCGTTATCTTTAACTATAACCGTATTTGTTTTTGTAATAGTAACATTTATAGTATCGCAAAAACCTGCCATAGCCTCATCTATAGAGTTATCTACAACTTCGTAAACCATGTGATGTAATCCGTTGATACTCGTATCACCGATATACATACCAGGTCTTTTTCTAACAGCTTCTAGCCCTTTTAAAACCTTAATATTACTTGCGCCGTATTCTTGAGTCATTTATTAATTCCTTTATTGTCTTATTTTTCTAAAATTATTGGCATTATGATAGTAAAAAATTTATCGTCTTCTAAATAAAACGGGAGATTAGAAGAATTAAATCCTAATTTAAATGTTTCATGATTTACTTGTGATAAAAAGTCAAGTAAATATTTACTATTAACCGCGATATAAAAATCTTCATTGATACTCAAACCGATATCTAATTGTGTTTTTGCTTCACTCTCTTCGTCTAACGATTCAAATATAATTTTATCGTTTGAAAAGGATATTTTGATATTTGCAAAAAGTGAGGTTACTAGTTTGATTGATTCTATAAATTCATCTTTTGGGATATGAAGATTGTATTTTAAACTTGTAGGTATAATTCTTTGATAATCAGGAAATTTACCGTTTATTAGCTTTGTAAAAAATTGAATATTTTCACTACTTATTACAAGATTTGTTTCATCGTATTTAACCTCTATTTCATTGTTTAAAAAGATTTTACCTATTTCAATAACCGCTTTTTTAGGGATTATAAGTTGAGCAGAATTATTTGTACTATTGTTTAAATATGTTACGCTCAATCTTCTAGTATCGGTTGAAACAAAATTTATTTTGCTTTCTTTTATATCTATTAATGCACCGTTTAATTCGTATTTAGGATTATTATTGTCTATAGAAGGAGTGATTTTTTTCATACTGTTTACTAGATTAACGATATTAATTTCCAATTTATTTAGTTTTTGAAGTTCAGGAAATAAAGGAAATTCTTCCGCATTATACATAGGAAGTTTGAAGTTTGAACGACTTTGTTTTATTTCAAGTTGACCGTTTGCAAGTGTTTGTACGGATATATTATCGTTTTTTAATCTTCTTATAATACCGAGTAAATTTACACCGTTTACTGTTGCTTTTCCGTTTGAACAATCGCTTATATCATTTATAGATACTTTCAATCCTATTTCATAATCCGTTGATTTTACTATTAAAGAGTTATTTGAAACTTCAAGATAAATATGTGAAGTTATAGAACTAGCATCTTTTTTATCCAAAAAAGGTTGCATTGAAGATACAACATTTTCAAATATAGATTTGTTTACGGTTAATTTCATCTTTTTCCCCTTATTAATTTTCTTTATTTAGTGTTGGTAGTAGAGTAATGTGAATAGATGAAAATATTGATAAAAGCCTTGCAAAATGGGTCTTCCCAGCTATGAAGAACTTTTAATTTATATTCACATCTATTCACATTTAGTATCTAAACTTTTTCTACCACTCCTTATTTATTACTTTGTTTTTCAGATTTTCTATTATTACTTTGAAATTTTCATCGGTTTCTATTAGTTCATTTGCTTTTTTTATAGAATGACTTATAGAAGAGTGATCTTTCATACCTAAATACTGTGCAATATTAGGCATTGAATTGTGTGTAAGCTCTTTTGCAAGATATATTACTATTCTTCTTGCATTTGCAACCGCAGCCGTACGTTTTTTTGATTTTATATCGCTTGGTTTGATATTTAACTCTTTTGCAACTATATTTATAATATCGGGAAGTTTAATATTCTCTTTTTGTTCTTTTATTTGTTCTTTTAAAAGATTTTTTACTAAATCGAGGTTAATTTCTTGATTTAAAAGATTTGCAGAAGCATTTATTCTTATTAAAACACCCTCTATTTCTCTAATAGAATTATCAAGATTTGTCGCTATATAGTCTATTACGTCTTTTGTAAGTTTTATACCGTTAAGTTCACTTTTTTTCTCGATAATAGCTATTTTCGTCTCAAGTCCCGGTATTTGAATATCTGCAGTCAATCCCCACTCGAAGCGACTTTTTAGTCTATCTACAAGTGAAGCTATTTGAGAAGGAAGTCTATCAGACGTCATAACTATTTGTTTGTTTGAACTATGAAGCTCATTGAAAGTGTGAAAAAACTCCTCTTGAGTTTGTTCTTTCCCGCTTAGGAATTGTACGTCATCTATCAAAAGAAGGTCGCACTTTCTATATTTATTTCTAAAATGTTCCATATTTTGGTTTCTTAGAGAAAAAGTAAAGTCATTCATAAATTGTTCTATAGTAACGTAAATTACGGTTTTACCGAGTTCTACATTGTAGTTTCCTATAGCTTGTAAAAGGTGCGTTTTACCTAGACCTGTACCACCGTATATAAAAAGCGGGTTGTATTGAATTCCAGGTTTTTTTGCAACTGCTAGCGAAGCGTTAAATGCCATTTGATTTGAACTTCCTACAACGAAAGAATCAAACGTATATGAAGGATTTAATATGGTACTTTCGTTTATTTTAGGTGTATTTTGAGTTTCGGCAGATTCTTTTTTAGTCGCTTTTTTTTCACCTGCAACTTTTATTTCAATTTTCGGCTTTTGGGATGTGAGTTTTTCTATAGCATATCTTAATTCATTAGAAAATTTTGTTTTTATCCAATTTGCAAGATATTTATTAGGAGCATCAAATATGACTAGCTTTTCGCTTGATCCTTGCTTTCTATATGATAGTTGCTTTAAAAATCTTTCGTAATCGGTAGAAGTAGATTCCTCTTTTAAAATTGCTAAAATCTCTTTTGTATTAATATTCATATATCCTCTAGTATCTATACTTTCAAAAATTACTTTATTTGAAGCCTATTATATCTTTATTTATATTAAAAATCAAAGAAAAGATTTACTTTATTTTAAAAGTTTCACTATTTACGTGAATAAGTTAAAAAAATATATGTGAAAACGTGAATAGTTTTATAAAAAATTCACTTTTATATATAAGTAAGTCTAAAAGTTGTATAATTTATCCAAGTGAAACATGGAGTAATCTAAGTGAAAAGTCAGTTACAAAAAAGAGATATATCTATCCTTTACGTTGAAGATGAAGCATTGATAAGAAATGAGATATTTAATATATTATCTATGCTTTGTGAAAAAGTAGAGATGGCTGTTGACGGTAGGGATGGTTTAGAAAAATTTAGGAACGAAAATTTTGATTTAGTAATTACCGATATAAACATGCCGTATATGAACGGTTTTGAGATGTTAAGAGAAATAAAACTTTTAAAACCTGAGACACCGGCAATTATAATATCTGCATATTCTCAAGAAGAATACTTTTTACAAGCAAGTAAGATAGATGTAATTAATGACTATCTTTTTAAACCCGTTAAAATTACTGATTTGATTGACAGAATTAATAAACATACCAAAAAGATTGAAGAGAGACGGGAATATCAAAAAACTTTAAAATTACTTGAACAGTATAAACTTGCCGTTGATGAATCTTCAATTTTATCAAAAACCGATACGAAGGGTATAATTACTTATGTAAATGATACGTTTTGCACAATATCGAAATACCATAGAGATGAGCTTATAGGTAAGCCGCACAATATAGTAAGACATCCTGATATGCCTAAAGAAACTTTCAGGCAAATGTGGAAAACAATTAAGGAAGACAAAAAAATATGGCAAGGTAAAATCAAAAATCTTGCCAAAGACGGTAGTATCTACATAGTCAATACAACAGTCGTTCCGATTTTGAATCCTAATGGAGATATAGATGAGTTTGTAGGGATAAGACACGATATTACGGAGCTTGAAAGTTATAAAGAAGTTTTAGAAACTAAATTAAATTCTACGGATTTGGATTTGAAAAATAAGATGCACTTAGTAAAGGAGTATGAAACTGCTCTAAATCTTGCTACATCTTTAATTAGGATAGATAACGTTAATCATCAAATAACGTTTGTGAATGATAAATTTTTAATTGTAAGCGGTTACCAAAAAGATGAATTATTAGGGAAGAATTTTTTTGATATCGTAAAAAAGAATAAAAAAGAAGAGATAAAAAATCATTTAGAAACAGTCGAAGAAATAGGGCAATGGATAGGTGTAGTCGAGTGTGTAAATAAGGATAAAAAAACTTTTTATATGGATTTTACTTTCAAAGCTATCAAAGATATAAATAATATGATTACTGAATTTATGGGTATAGGTAAAGATGTAACAGAAATTATAGAACTTCATAAAGAGATAGAAGATACACAAAAAGACGTAATTTTTTCACTAGGAAGTATCGGTGAGGCAAGAAGTAAAGAAACAGGTAACCACGTAAAAAGAGTTGCGGAATATTCAAAACTGTTAGCACTTTTATACGGTTTGGATGAGGTTGAAGCGGAACTTCTCAAAATAGCTTCACCTATGCATGATATCGGCAAAATAGGTATTCCTGATGCTATATTAAACAAACCGGCGAAATTTACTCCAGAAGAATTTGAGATTATGAAAAATCATGCCGTTATAGGTTTTAAAATGTTAAACGGTAGCGATAGAAAGCTGTTAAAAACATCGGCTACTATAGCTTATGAACATCATGAAAAGTGGGATGGTAGCGGTTACCCAAGAGGTCTTAAAGGTGAAGAAATACACATATACGGAAGAATAACGGCAATAGCAGATGTATTTGACGCACTAGGGAGTGATAGATGTTATAAAAAAGCTTGGGATCTTGATAGAATATTAAATCTTTTTAAAGAGGAAAAAGGTAGACACTTTGATCCTATTTTGATTGATTTATTTTTTGAAAATCTTGATAAATTTTTGGCTATTAGAGATACATATACAGACGAATATGAAGAGTTAGATCCTCTAGGGATAGAGCGAAGATGATAATTTTGGGGATAGATCCCGGGACGATTAATTGCGGATATTCTATTTTGGAGTTGGTGGGTACCAAAAAGAGGTTGGTGGAAGCAGGGCTTATAAAGATTAAATCAAAAATACTTCAAGAACAGATTATGGAACTTGTGGAGGCTATAGATTTTATACTCAAAAAGCACAAAGTCGATGAGGTAGCCATAGAAGATATATTTTATGCTTTTAATCCAAAAACAGTTATAAAACTGGCTCAATTTCGCGGTGCATTGTCTTTGAAGATTTTGCAAGAGATAGGAAACTTTAGTGAATATACACCTTTGCAGGTGAAAAAAGCAGTTACCGGAAACGGTAAGGCTGCAAAAGAGCAGGTTGCTTTTATGGTGAAAACGTTGCTAGGGATCAAGCAAGAGATAAAACCGCTGGATATTACGGATGCCATAGCCGTAGCTATTACCCACTCCCAACGAGTAAAATCTGTTTGAATGATAGCCCTTTTTCCGAATTTCTTCGTTGAATATTATGTAAAATCGTCGTCATTTACTACAGTAAACTCCTAGATTTTACACAACATCCGCCTTGAACTTCAAAAAAATTATCTATCATACAAACAGATTTCTTGATTTGCCTTAAGTCCACCCTTTTAAATCTGGGATTGTCTTTTAAACTAATATACTAATAACCAATACACCAATAACTAATATACTAATTACTAAATTTTAGTGTTCTTCGTTGTTTATACACTTCTCAAAAAGATATTTATGGTCTTCAGGTAAGCTTTCATACACCGTATTTGCAAGATTTCTTATCTCCCAAAGAGCCGATTTAGAGCTTCTGAGGCTTAAAAAGTTCTGTAAACTTCTAGCGTTTATAGTCCAACTGAGTTCAGTTTTGTAGCTTTCAGGAAGGCAGTATTTTGCTATATCGTTACCGACACCGCTTTGAAGTATTTTTTGTAGGTTATCAAGAGCCATTCTTGAAGCACTATCAACTGCATCATTACCCGTACAAACTAAAAATTTAGCATAGTCTATATCTGCACACTCTTTTAATTCTTTTAGAGTATATCTAGTAGATTTTACGGATAAACTTGCCATTCTATGACGTGCAAGTTCTTGTAATAAAGCACGGCTAATTCCTGCAATATAAAAGTTATAGGTAATGTGTTCTAGCGTTGAAGAGTGTTTGAATTTGTTTCCGACCCTATCAATCAAAGCCATATCAGCTTCACCACCGTTGTCGCTTTTATCAAAACTTTGCCAACAAGTCCTTATGGCATTTGAACATATTACCAAAGGAGTGTAGTTTAATAGTGTAACTTTCATTGAATTTCCTAAAAATATTTGAGATAATTATATTGAATGTTTAATTAAATTAAAGAAAAAAATAGATGCTTTTACAAGATTGTTGACTTGTAACCAAACTAACTAGCTTTTAAGCAAACTTTTAGTATAATCGCGAAAATTTAATATAAATAGTTTGTATTTATGAAAAAAGGAAAACTTTGAGAGACATTAGAAATATTGCAGTTATTGCACACGTTGACCACGGTAAAACTACCCTAGTTGACGAATTATTGAAACAATCAGGTACTTTTGCGGCTCACCAAGCCGTTGATGAAAGAGTAATGGATAGCAATGCTATCGAAAAAGAAAGAGGTATTACTATTTTGGCAAAAAATACCGCTATTGATTACAACGGTGTTAGAATTAACATTATAGATACTCCGGGCCACGCCGATTTCGGTGGAGAGGTTGAGAGGGTTCTTAAAATGGTTGATTCCGTTTTACTTCTTGTGGATGCTCAAGAGGGTGTTATGCCTCAAACAAAATTCGTTGTTAAAAAAGCTTTGGCTTTAGGGCATAGACCTATCGTGGTTGTAAACAAAATAGATAAACCTGCAGCTGAGCCGGATCGTGTCGTAGATGAGGTATTTGACCTTTTTGACCAAATGGGTGCAAATGAAGAACAACTTGATTTCCCTGTAATATACGCTGCTGCAAGAGACGGTTATGCAAAATACAATCTTGAAGATGAAAACAAAGATTTAACTCCTCTTTTCGATACTATTCTAAAAGAAGTACCTTCTCCAAAAGGTAGCGATGAAAACGGTCTTCAACTTCAAGTTTTCACCCTTGATTATGATAACTATATAGGGAAAATAGGTATTTCAAGAATATTTAACGGTACTATTTCTATGGGAGAAACCGTACTTCTAGTAAAAGCAGACGGCGAAAAAGTAAGAGGTAGAGTTACGAAACTTATAGGTTTCAAAGGTCTTGATAGAATAGAGATTAAAGAAGCCGGAGCAGGTGATATTGTTGCCGTTGCAGGTTTTGAAACAATCGACGTCGGTGATAGCCTTTGTGACCCTACTAACCCGATGCCTTTAGACCCGATGCATATTGAAGAGCCTACTCTATCGGTAACATTCGCGGTAAATGATTCTCCTTTGGCGGGAACTGAGGGTAAATTCGTTACTTCAAATAAAATTCAAGAGAGACTTGAAGCTGAGATGAACACAAACATTGCTATGAATTATGAGCAAGTAGGTGAAGGTAAATTTAAAGTTAACGGTAGAGGTGAGCTTCAAATTACTATTTTGGCAGAAAATATGAGAAGAGAAGGTTTTGAGTTTTCAATAGGAAGACCTGAAGTTATCTTAAAAGAAGAAAACGGCGTTAAAATGGAGCCGTTTGAGCATCTAGTAGTTGACGTTCCTGATGAATTCAGCGGTACGGTTATAGAAAAACTAGGTAGAAGAAAAGCTATGATGACAAATATGGTACCTATGGGTATCGGATTTACAAGGGTAGAGTTTGAAATACCTGCACGTGGACTTATCGGATATAGAACAGAGTTCTTAACCGATACTAAAGGTGAGGGTGTATTAAATCACTCATTCTTAGAATTCCGCCCATATAGCGGTACCGTTGAAAGTAGAAAAAACGGTGCGTTAGTTTCTATGGAAAGCGGTGTTGCACTTGGATATTCAATATTCAACCTACAAGATAGAGGTATTATGTTTATAAAACCTCAAGATAAAGTGTATGTAGGTATGGTTATCGGTGAACACTCAAAAGATAACGACCTTGACGTTAACCCTATAAAAGGAAAACAACTTACAAACGTAAGAGCAAGCGGTAGTGACGATGCTATCAAACTAATCCCACCTAAAAATCACTCATTAGAGAGTGCATTAGAGTGGATTGAAGATGATGAGCTTGTAGAAATTACTCCTATTTCTATTAGAATTAGAAAAAGAGAGCTTGACCCTAATAAGAGAAAAAGAGCAGCTAAAAAAGGAGAATAAATAATAGGGTGATTCACCCTATTATTTAACTTATATGTTACATTATAATTACTCACAATTTACAAAAGACGTTAAATCACTTGAAAAAGATATAAAAGATTATTCTCCTGAAGCAGTTGTTGCTATAGCAAGGGGTGGAGTAACTTTTGGACACTTTATATCAAGTCTACTAGATATTAGAAACTTTTATACTATAAACTCAATTCACTATAACGATACAAAAAGACTAGATGACATCCATGTATTTAATATTCCAGATTTAAAAGAGTATGATACTATTTTGCTTGTGGATGATATTGTAGATAGCGGAGATACTTTAGAAGAGGTTATAAAGGTACTAAAATCCAAATATCCAAAACTTCAAATCAAAACGGCAACACTTTTTTATAAAAGAACGGCAAAATTACAGCCTGACTTTAGTGTAAATGAAGCAACCGATTGGATAGAGTTTTTTTGGGAAAAGTTTTAGTTATTCGTACATAACTACTTTATTTCTCCCTTGTATTTTTGCTTTGTAAAGGGCATTATCGGCTCTTGAAACGGCACATTGGATTTCAAGATCATTTGCAATAAGTTCACTTACCCCAATACTTACGGTAAATCTTAATAAATTGTTATCATCGGTATGTATACTCAATTTTTCAATAGACTTAATGATTTCAAATCCTTTTTTGTAAGCTTGTTCTTGAGTGGTATCAAGTAATAATATTACAAATTCTTCACCACCTATTCTTGCAAAAATATCATTATCTCTTAAAAGAGAAGAGATTGTTTTTGAAAAAAGTTTTAGTGCTTCATCGCCCGTATTATGCCCATATCTGTCATTAATATTTTTGAAGTGGTCAATATCAAGCATAAGCAAAGAACATACGGTATGGTGTCTTTTTATTCTACTTAGTTCTTTATTTGCTATGTCAAAGAAATATCTTCTATTATAAATACCTGTTAATTGATCCGTTGTTGCTAATGTTTCAAGTAAAATTTGTTGTTGCTGAATATTATTTAGAGTATTTCTAACAAGTGTAGTAGCTTTGCCTATCTCGTCAATTTCCATTAATAGCTCTTTGTTTATAGGTGGGATATTCTCTTCGCCGTTTTCAATGCTATGTAGAACATTTGTTATCCTTATAATAGGTGCAAAAACGAAAATATAGAGCAATATACCTAAAATTGTAAACAATAAACCTAATATTAATATAATCACAAAGATTTTATATTTTGAATTATCGGCACTTCGTGAAATCTCAAGTACTTGTTCTATGCCTGATTCCGTTGCTTGTATAGTGGTCGTATTCATTGTTTGTTGTATGGAATCTATTGTTTCAGATTTTACTTTCCATAAATTATGGGCTTCGGTTTCCATAATATGGGCATTTAATAATAGAGCTGCTAAATGGTACATTTGTTTGAATATAGGATTCTTTTTAGCTTCATCATTCATACTATCCATATATGGTATTAGCATATTACTATTTGATAAATGTTTTGTGTCAATAGTAAGTTTAATAGAATCTCTAATAATACTAAATTGAGAATCCAAATTTAAATTTTGTATTGCTATAAAAGATGTAGTCGCGTTCTCCAAAATAGTATCTATTTGATTTCTAAGGAGATAAATGGTTTGAATATCTTTCCATATGCCGTTTACTTCATTTTTTAGTTCTTGATTTTCATCAAATATAGGATCAAAAGCAATAACTTGAGCCGTTACCCTAGCTTTTAATCTCTCCTTTGGATCAGAAGATGTAGATATTATATCACCGGCTATTTTTAGTCTATTCATATTAACCACAAATCTTATTTTTGAGGCAATTCCTGAAAAAGAGTCATCCTTTGTTTTATTTGATAGGGTAGATATTTTATTTTGGGAAATAACAAGTTCATATGCAAGATAGCTAAATAAGAATACGGTTATAAAAGTTATGATAAAAAAAGCATTTAGACTTTTCAAGTTTAACCCTTTAATATATTTCAAAAGGGAAATATTTTCTACTTATTTTGCCTAAAGTACCGTTTTCATGAATTCTTTGGATAACATTATTTACTTTTCTTTGTAAATCTTTATCGTCTTTTTTGATACCGATATAAGCATAGCTAACATCCGGAGAATTTGGTATATCAGGTAAATTACCTATTATTTCAAACTTATCACCGTTATCATTCGTGGTGAGAAAAAAGAAAGCACTAAGCGTATCTCCAAACACGACATCAGCTTTGCCTTTGATAAGCAGGTTTACGGATTCATCAAAAGTGCCTACGGAGATAACTTTCGTGTTATAAGCTGAAAGATTTTTTGCGTAAGTTTCTTGAATGGTACCACCTTGAATAGCTATTGTTTTGTTTACAAAGAAATCTTTATTTTTATAAAAAGTTCCCATTTTACCTATAACTACAGGTTTTGCTCTATAATATGCTATAGAAAAATCAATTTTTTCTTCTCTCTCTTTTGTTTTTGCCATACTAGCAACTATCAAATCAATTTTATCTTCAGTCATAGCGGGAATTAATTCATCGAAATCCATCTCTTTAAAAATACATTTTAGTTCCATCTCTTGGCATATAGTATGTGCTATATCTATATCAAAACCGTATAAATTACCACTTTTATCTTTCGAACTAAATGGAGGGTAACCGGATTCTACCCCTATACGAAGTTCTTCAGATACGGAAAAGGTTGAATAAAAGAGTAAGAGTAAAAAAAGAAGCAATTTCATATTGTGACAAACCTTATAATTTTTTAATCACGAATTAGTTTACTTAATAATACCTAAACACAAATAAAAATAATCTTATATTTCATAGAAAGTTTCGTAGACCGGCAAGTTTGTTTATTATAGATACAGTAAAACGGAAAAAATACATAATATAATAAAAGTAAATAGAGGATATGGTACAATACCTTATATATAATAGCGAGGTTAAATATGGAAGCCATATGGAGTTTAGTTTGGGTTTATAGTATTAAGATAGTCGTAGCAATAGCGATTTTCGTAATAGGTAGAAAGGTAGCTAAGTTTGCTATAAATATGTTGGTAAAAGTTATGGAAAAAGCCAAAGTCGATATAACTTTGGTTAAATTCTTGGATAACGTATTAAACGCCGTGGCATTGGTTGCTATAGTACTAGCTGCACTTTCTCAACTAGGCATAGAAACAACATCTTTTGTAGCTATATTAGGAGCAGCAGGTTTAGCCGTAGGTTTGGCATTTAAGGACTCTTTATCAAATGTCGGTTCAGGTATTATGATAATACTTTTTAGACCGTTTAAAGTTGGTGATTTTGTAGAAACCGCCGGAGAAGCAGGGCAGGTAGAGGAAATCTCTATATTTCATACCATAATGAAAACGGTGGATAATAAAGTAATCATCATACCAAACTCAAAAATTACAAGTGATAATATAGTGAATTTTACGGGTGAAGATACTAGAAGATGTGATTTTGTTTTTGGGGTTAGTTATAGTGATGATATAAAATTGGTAAAAGAGACTTTAAAAGAGATAATAGCTCAAGATTCAAGGGTGATAAAAGAACCTGAACCGTTGGTAGCCGTTAGTAATTTAAATAATTCAAGTGTAGATTTTACGGTACGTGCTTGGGTGAAGACCGATGATTATTGGAATTTTAGATTTGATACTATAGAAAAGGTAAAGCTTACGTTTGATGAAAAAGGTATATCTATTCCTTTCCCACAAATGGATGTTTATTATAGGCAAAAAGACTAATGAAATTTTCTATTAATTCTAAATGCCCTTGCGGAAGCGGTGAAAAATATAAAAAGTGTTGCGGTATCTTTCATAAAGGTGCAAACCCTAAAAATGCACTATTGCTGATGAAATCAAGATATAGTGCTTATGTCGTAGGTGAGGTAAATTATATAATCAAAACAACCCATCCCGATAATAAAGAGTACAAAAGCGATTTAGCGGAGTGGAAAAGTGATATAAAGTCTTTTAGTGATGAAACGGATTTCGTAAGACTTGAGGTATTTGATTTTATAGACGGTGTTGAAGAAGCATTCGTTACATTTAGAGTTACTATGAAGCTAGAAGATACTTATACGTTTTTCACCGAAAAAAGCAGGTTTCTAAAAGTGGACGGTAGATGGCTTTATGTGGATGGGGAGTTTATCAACAGTTAACCGTTGATTTGTTTAGGATATGTAAATAAATACAAACTACAGTTTGTATTATCAAGCATACTCCAGTCTGCTATATTTACATTAATGCCTACGATACCGCTAGTAGGTATATTCTCTTCAAAACCGTTTAGTAGGTAATCAACTAACTCATTTAGGCTAGGATTATGCGAAATTAAAAACACATTATCATACGTATTATCAGTTGTATGTAAAACATCAAGCAGTTTTTTTGCGGAACTTTCATATAAATCTTCGTCAAAAATTATATTTTTATCTTTTATATCGAGAATTTCTTGATATGCTTTTAGACTTTTTTTTGTTCTAACGGATGGACTGCAAAGAACTAAATCAGGGTAAATGCCTTGTTCTTTCAAGAAATTTGCCATAACATATCTATCTTTTTTACCTCTATTATTAAGAGGTCTGTCAAAGTCATCTAGATTAGGGTCATCCCAACTTGATTTGGAGTGTCTTATTAAATATAGCTTTTTCATAGTATAATTGTATCATATTTTTAGAAGGTTGATACATGGATTTAAATAAAACAGAGACGAGGCTTTTATTTAGCGGATTGTTTTTGTTATTGCTTCTTTTAGCAAGTTTAGGGATTGTAGCCTTTTTTGATATTGAATTATCAAGTAAGCTTCTAGGTACGGTTGTAACAAATTTAGTAGTAGGAAGAATGGGTGGATTGTCCTTTGGCTTTTCAAGCGGGATAGATTTTTATATAGTACTATTTATTAATCTTTATTTTGAAGTCTTGCTGGTATTGATAGTTTATTCACTTTTTGTTCTCAGTTGGCAAAATGCCGTCAAATTTAAAAGGCTAGAACACTTTTTTGAGGTTGTAAAGGCATTTGTTGCAAAACATCACGATAAATTTGATAAATACGGAACTTACGGTATATTCTTTTTCGTTTTTATGCCTCTTTTTATGAGTGGACCCGTAGTCGGTGCTATTATAGGGTATATTATAGGGATAAAACATATAAAAAATATATTGATAGTTTTATCAAGTACGTTTCTAGCTACTACGCTGTGGGCATTTTTTTTGAATGAAATAGTGACGTTTTTGAATGATATAAACCAATATGCTTCATGGGGTATTTTGGTAGTGCTTATTATAGTCGCATTGATTGCAAAGAAAAAACAGATTAAATAAATCTACTAATTATCTTCTTATAACTACCCAAAACATAAACTAATTTTAATAAATGTGTAATTTATTGCTATTTTTATTATTTATGATACTTTTTTGATACTTCTATCCTATAAAATGCCTCAATATTTTTTATCAAGAGGTAAACAAACATGAAATTTAATGCAAAAAAACGTTTGCTTAGCGTAGTAGCGGCGAGTAGTTTAGGGTTGTTTAGTACAAATGTAAGTGCTTTGACCCTTCAAGAGAGTGTGTCGGAAGTATTAAATACTAATCCGGTAGTTGTTGAGAGACTAAAAAATTATAGAACGACTCAACAAGATTTAAAGATAGCAGAGTCTGAGTATTATCCAAGATTGGATTTAAAAGCTATAACAGGCTATAACGATGCCGGTGACGTAAAAACTTCTAGGGTTGCGGATATAGATTATAGAAACTATGAAACAGCACTTACATTGACTCAAAACATTTTTGACGGTTTTGGAACAATGCATAAGGTTGATTATCAAGAAGCCAGAATACTTGCTGCAGGTTATCACTATATAGAAACGGCAAATGATATGGCATTTAAGATGACAAATGCATACTTAAATGTACTAAGAGCATATGAGCTTTTACAAGTATCTTTGGAAAATGTTCAAATAATAGAGTCTTTATATGAAAAAGTAAATATTCTATATGAGGGCGGATATACTACGGATTCAGAAGTACAAAAAATTAAGTCTGCTTTATCTTTGGCAAACTCTAATCTAACGGTACAAAAACATAATACTTTGGATGCTGAAAAAGCTTATCGTAGAATACTCGGGAGATTACCTGAGATTGAGAATATGACTAAGCCGGCGGTAGATATGCAAATACCTGAGAGTATAGAAAGAGCAGCGATGATTGCTATTAAGAACAACCCTTCTATCATGGTTAGTCATTATAATATAGAGGGTGCACAAGCTTTGCACAAACAAAGAAAAAAAGAATATTATCCAAAAGTTGATTTTGAGTTATCTCAACATTATAATGATGTAAGTAAATTAAACAACGGATTTGACCAACCAGATGATAGATTGAGAGCAAGATTGATTATGACTTTTAATCTGTATAAAGGAGGTGCGGATAGTGCAGACGTACAAAAACATTTAAGCACTATACACCAAGAGGTTGAGATACAAAGAGATTTACAAAGACAAGTTATAGAGTCTTTGGATTTTTCATGGAATGCTTATGAAATGATTCAATTACAATTAAAAGATTTGAAAGAATATAAAGGTTTTGCCGAAAAAACTTTGGAATTATACAAAGAAGAGTATGACATGGGGAGAAGAACGTTACTTGACCTATTGTCTGCACAAGGTGATGTTATTAATGCAAAAATAGAAATAATACAAGCAGAATATGAACACTTATTTGCACATTATAGAATACTTGACGCTATGGGGCTTCTTGTACAAAAACTTACAAAAAACGAGAACTTCCTTGCTAAAAACGTAAATATAAATACTAGTGAAAAAGCACATTTTATTGAAGATACGTTACCTATAAATTACGATGTGGACGGTGATAAAATTCCTGATTCCGTTGATTTATGTAATAACTCTTTAGCTAATAAAAGTATTATGCCTTACGGATGTCAAAAAGATGATATGGATAGTATTCAAGCGGTAAAAACCTTAAACTCAAAAACAACAATAAATACTAAAAAAGAAGGTAACTAACATGAAAAAATTAATTATCCCTGCATTATTTGCTACTTCTTTGCTTGCAAGTAGTACTTATGATTATAGCTATGATGCTATGAATCCACAAATACCTACGGAAAAAAGTTTGTTTATGTACGGTAAATTTGAAAAGATTATCCGTTTTGATATGTTGAATTTTGAAGACGGCGTATTATCTTCAAAATCTAATGAACTTTACGGTGAAATAGTTAAAACTATCAAACAATATCAAAAAGATTCAAAAGAGTTAAAGGTATCGGTTATAGGGCATACAAGTCAAACAACGGATGATTTAAGTGAAAATAGTATTGATTCCGATACTTACGCAAATCATATACAAAACCTTTTTAGACCTAAGTTAAGCACGGAAGATAGCAATAAACAAAGTTTGGATTATGCAAATTCAATAGCTACTAAGCTTTCCGACGACGGTATAGATAAAAGTTTATTGGTTGTTGAGAATAGAGGTGGAGAAGATAGAGCTTTTAGTCAGGAAAGTTGTTCTTCAAGAGAGTTGAATAATCGTGTTATGGTAGCCATTTACCTTGTAAAGCAACCTGATAAAGATAGTGATAATGATGGGGTTTTAGACGGTATGGACAAATGTCCTAAATCTCCTAAAGGTGCAATAGTTGATAAAAACGGGTGTTGTTTAGATAGTGACGGTGACGGAGTATATGACTACAAAGATAAATGTCCCGATACTCCAAAGGGTGTAAAAGTAAATGAAGACGGGTGTACTCTTGTCAAAACGTTAAAAGTCAATTTCAAAACGGCATCTTATGAAATATTGCAAGATTATATGGATGATATAGTGGAGTTTAAAGAGTTCCTAAAAACATATCCGACATATAAGGCTAATATTATAGGTCATACGGACGATGTAGGGAAAGAATCAGCAAATTTAGTATTGTCTCAAAAAAGAGCTGATGCTATAAAAAAATTCCTTGTTGATAACGGTATAGAATCTACTAGATTATCAACTGAAGGTAAAGGTGAACTAGAACCTGTATCTTCAAACGACACGGAAGAAGGCAGAAAAGAAAACAGAAGAATAGAAGTAACTATTTCTGAATAGAAAGGGTTTTTATGAGTGAAAGAACTCAGAAAATAAAACAAGACTCGTTATTGGACGCACTTGTTTTATATACGAAATTATATAACAAACCCTTTACACATGAAGCTCTTATTGCAGGGCTTCCTGTGGCTAGTAATCAAGGGGAGATAGAATTATTCTCAATAAAACATCCTAAGTCGTTATTTTCAAGAGCTGCTAGTAGGGCAGGGCTTAAATCTACCCTTATAGAAAGGGAAATAACCGATTTTTTGTCATTACAATTACCTATTATTCTAATTCTTAGTAACAATAATACTTGTATTTTGGAAAGTTTTAATGATGATAAAACCGAAGCTACGGTAGTTTTTCCCGAAGGTGACGGTTCAATAAGCACCGTTAGCGTAGAAGAGTTGGAAAAAGAGTATCTAGGCTTTGCGTTTATGCTAAAAAAAGAGTATGAATACGGCAATAAAAGTGCGAGGAATCTACAGTTTGACCATAAACACTGGTTTTTTTCTACTTTGGAGCTATCAAAAAATATTTATAGAGATGTGCTAGTCGCTTCTTTACTTATAAATTTGTTTGTTTTGGCAACGCCTCTTTTTACGATGAGCGTCTATGATAGAGTAATACCTAATAATGCCCAAGAAACTCTTTTGGTATTTACGATAGGTGTTATTTTAATATATCTTTTGGATTCGTTTTTGAAATATATTAGGGCATATATGCTAGAACTTGCAGGTAAAAAAAGCGATGTTATTATGTCGTCTATTATCTTTGAAAAGGTACTAGACCTAAAACTAAGTGAACATCCGAAATCTGTCGGTTCTTTTGCAAGTAATCTTAAAGATTTTGAGGCTGTTAGAAACTTTTTAACCAATGCTACGATGACGGTTGTGATAGATTTCCCGTTTGCGATTATATTCTTAATAGTTATATATTATATAGGGGGAGTTATCGTTTTCGTCCCGCTACTGACTATGGCTTTAATTTTTTGGTTTGCATATTTTATAAGTAAGCCTTTGAAAGAGGTTATTGAAAGTACCCATGAAGTGAGCGCTAAAAAAAACGGCATTTTGATAGAAGCTTTGAATAACATAGAGACAATCAAAACAATGAGGATGAACGGTAAAATTCAATGGAATTGGGAAGAAGCCGTCGGAGAAATTGCCCATAAAAACTTAAAAACAAGAATGTTATCGTCTTTGATTCCTAATATTACGAATCTATTAATTCAATTGAACACTGTTTTTGTAGTGGTTGTAGGGGTATTTTTGATTCAAAAGTTTGAGCTTACGATGGGTGGGTTGATAGCCGTGGTAATTCTTACCTCAAGGACGGTTGCCCCTATGGGACAAGCTGCCGCTTTGATAACAAATTATTCCGATGCAAAGAATTCATATGATGTATTAAACTCAATAATTACAAAACCCGTGGAGCGACCGAGTGCAAAACAATTTCTTACTCGACCGAATATGGTAGGGAAAATAGAGTTTAGAGATGTAAGTTTTACTTATCCAAATGCCGATATACCGGCTTTGCAAAATGTTAGTTTTGTGATTAATCCAGGAGAAAAGGTAGGATTTATAGGGAAAATAGGTTCAGGGAAATCGACGATAGCGAAATTGATTTTGAAACTTTATGAACCTACAAGCGGTAGCATACTTATAGATGATATTGATATTTCTCAAATTGACCCTGCAGATTTAAGACGTTTCATGGGATATGTACCTCAGGAGGTAAATTTGTTTATGGGAACAATTAAAGAAAATATAATATCTTCCGATAGGCACCCTCATGATGAAGATATTATAAAAGCCTCTTATATAAGCGGTGCAGATGATTTTATTCATGCTCATCCAAGAGGGTATGATATGCTTGTCGGAGAAAGAGGTACAGGACTTTCAGGTGGGCAAAAGCAAAGTGTGGGAATAGCAAGAGCGTTATTGCAAGACAGTTCCGTGATACTAATGGATGAACCTACAAATGCCATGGATCAAGGTAGTGAGAATACCGTTTTGAACAGGTTAAAGCCTGAAATAGCAGATAAAACTTTCTTGCTAATTACACAGAAGTTATCTATGCTTGAACTTTGTGATAGGGTAATAGTAATGCATAAATCAAAAGTCTTCCTTGACGGTGAAAAGAATAAAGTATTGAAACAATTAAATGGATAAATTGATGGAAAATAAAAACAAAGAGAAAAAAAGCCTGACCAACAGAGATTATGAATTTATGCACTCTTTAAGCGGTGCGGTTTTGGAAATGACTCCTAAATGGTTGTTTGTAGTTTTATATTTCTGGGTAGGGACGATTTTTATATTTTTGGTGTGGGCTAGTCTTGCTTACGTCGATGAAATAGCAAGGGGAGACGGTGCCGTAATTCCAAGCGGTCATAATCAAATGATACAAAATCTTGAAGGCGGCATTATAGAAGATATTATGGTAAAAGAAGGTGATGAGGTAGAAAAAGGTCAAGTCCTATTAAAAATAGATAATCAAAAATCGCAATCATCTTTTAGCACGAATACAATTAAAGCAAATGCCCTAAAAGCCAAGATATCAAGGCTTACTGCCGAGGCTAACGGAGTAGATTTCGTTATAGAGGGCGAAAACTCCGAGTTTTTAGAAAATGAGATGCAGTTATACCTAAAAAATCAAAGTCAATTAAACGCTAAAACTCAGGCGTTGAAAGAGCAATTAATGCAAAGGGAACAAGAACTAAAGTCTTCAAAAGTATCATTGTCCCATTTAAAATCCTCTTTTGAGATGATATCGACCGAGTTGGAAATGGCTAAACCTATGGTTGAAAAGGGAGTTAAATCAAAAATTGATTATCTAAAACTTCAAAGAGAAACCAATGAAACGGAAGAACGATATAATTCGCTTCGCCTTTCTATTCCAAAGCTTGAATATTCTATCAATGAGATGAAAGAAAATATAAAACAAATAAACTTTGATTTTCAAAGTAAAGCACAAGAAGAGTTAAATGCAACCAAGGCAGAATTGGACGGAATTTTATCAAATTCCGTAGCCCTTGAGGATCAGGTGTCTAGAACATTGGTTCGTTCACCTATGAAAGGTATAGTGCAAAAAATGTTTGTTAATACGGTCGGAGGAGTTATCAAACCGGCAGATAATATCATCGAGATAGTACCTAGCGATGAAACATTGCTTGTGGAAGTAAAAATCAAGCCGTCGGATATAGCGTTTATTTATCATGGGCAAAGGGCGATAGTGAAATTTTCTGCTTATGACTTTGCAATATTCGGCGGGTTAGACGGAGAGGTCGTGCATATAAGTGCCGATACTATAAAAGACCAAAAAGATAATGTTTTTTATACGGTTAGAATCAAAACCAAGCAGAACTATTTAAAAAGAAAAGGGAAAATACACAAAATAATCCCCGGTATGACCGTCAATGTGGATATTATCACAGGTAAGAAAACGGTTTTGGATTATATATTGAAGCCTATTTTAAAGACCAAACAATATACGTTTAGCGAGAAATAAAATGAAAATATATATTTATAGTGAAGATGTGAATTTAGTTTTTTATTGGGAAAAAAATATTACGGAATATCAGACGATGGTTTTATATTCTATAGAAGATTTGCTAAATTTAGAAGGAAACTTTGTGGTAGCCGATATATCATCTTTCGGAAGAGATAGTGAATATGTTATTCGAACTTTACTTCAAAAAGATAATTATATTTTTTTACTTGATAGAACTCCGAGCATACAAAAAGCCAAGAAATATCTAGGACTTAGTGTAAAAGGTTATGCCAATGCACTTATGAATAGTAGTTTGTTTAATTATGCGATTAAGATAATTAAGGACGGTATGATTTGGCTACACCCGGAGTTTGTATCAAACCTTATTTCAGAAATACCTCATAGTTCTACAAAAACACAAGAGATATTGGAAGCCTTAACCGATAGGGAAAAAGAGGTAGCGGTTATGATAGCTGATGGATTAAATTACAAACAAATAGGGGAGAATCTTAATATTACGTTAAGAACGGTAAAAGCCCATGCTCAAAATATCTTTACAAAACTTAACGTGAAAGATAGATTGGCTTTAGCATTGTATCTAAAATAGTTAATACTGTACCAAGGTACAATTTACGGATATTTGATATTTAAGTAAAGTACGAAATAAAATTGAAGGAGTTGTGAATGAAAACGATAGGCGTTGTGGCTAATTTGACCGGCAAATTCTTTGCAAAAGATATGAACGGTAATGTAATAGAGTTAAAAAACGGTGATAGTATTATTGAAGGGATGACGGTTTTCGGCGATAGCTTAAATAGTGCAACCGATGTTATAAATATAGCACTTAATAATAATCAAAATATATCATTATTTTCAAATCAAAAGCAGTTATTTGATAATAGTATGGTTGATGATATACAAGATATTACCGAAGATAACGTAAATGAGAGTAGTTTTGATGATTTTATAAAACTATTAGCGTCTGCACAAGCTCAAGAAGAGGGTGAAGAAATAGCAGAGGAAGAAACAACGGAAGGTAATGAAGAAGTTAAAGAAAGCGGTGAAGACACAGCCTCTTTTTCTGCTCGTGACGGTAGTGCTACGGATGTTATAAGTGACCTTCGTAATGCAAGATTCAAACAAAAAAGTACGACTTTTGAGGTTAAATCAAAGTTTGCAACGGAAACCGATGGGTTGGAACAAAACAACACCGAGAGTAAAAATGCGTTTTATATTCCGGTAGAAAGACCTACTTCTACAGGGACTACTACTGCGGAACCTATACCTCAACCTGAACCTGGCCCGTTGGAGCCTACGCCGGTACCTCATATTCCGACTATCGTTACGTTGAAGCTTTTTGCTATAAATAGTTTAGGTAAAGAAGTTCCTGCAAATGATGCTAATGAAGGAGAAATAGTAGAATACGTCGTAAGAGCGTTTGACGGCAATACAATAGTAAATTTAACAGGTACCGTAAAAATAGTGTTTGGAGATATAACGGCTAACGGTAATCAAACACAAACTCTTAATGACGGTACGCAAGATTATAATAATACTCCGCAAACTGTAACCGTAGGTGAGAAATTTAATACATCAATATTTGATGATTATATCTCGGATAACGGGGAGATTTATGAAGTTTCAATAGTGGACCAAAGTTATATCGGCTCAAAAGGCGGTTTTGATATAGTTACCCATGATACTACGCCTGTTACTACGACAATTCAAGATAATAGTAAACCGACGGATGAAAATACGCCTCATAATCCAAACGATACTACAAATCATATTACTGAGGGTGACAAAGAGATAGTTACTATAAAACTTTTTGCGGCGGACTCTAACGGTAATGTTTTAAAAGACGGTAACGGGGATTATTTATCGGCAAATAGTGTTTTAGAAGGAAATGAAGGAAATTATATAGCATATGCTTTTGATTTCGGAACTACACAATTTAATGATTCTACAAAGCTTGATATGCAAGTCGGGAAAGTAAATGTTAACTTCTCGGATAGCACCGCAAACGGTGTAGGTACGCAAACCTTGACTAACGGTACACAAGATTTCAATAACACGACTCAAACTATAACTTTGGGACAAAGTTTTAGTACGGAAGTTTTTAACGACATAATAAATGAGGGAAATGAGAACTATACGGTAAATATAGTTGACGGTTCTTATGCCCAAGATAGCTTAAACGGTGGATATGAGAGCGTAACTATAGATACGGCACCCGTAACTACGACCATAAGTGATTTGACTTCAAAAGTATTTGTTAAAATTGAATTAGTCGATGGTATAGCAAACGAAAGTGAGAATCTGAAATACAAAGTAGTCCTTGTCGATGAAAACGGTGTTGAAGTAACAGTTCCTAGCGGAAAAACGGTAACCGTTACGTTAAATTACGGCATTGATGGAAATATTAATACGAATGATGCTACCGAAAATGGCGATTATACTCCGGTAACGACGGTAAACATAACTGCCGGTAATAGTTCTCAGGAATTTGATATCTCTACTATAGATGATTATTTCGCAGAGGGTGATGAAGTTCTTAAAATTACTATTGATAGCGTAACAAATCCTGATAATATATTTGAGAGTATTTTACCTCACACTATAGCAAACGGTGCTTCTAGCGATAAAGATAGCGTACTAGGTACAATAAAAGATAATCCGGCAAATGATACCCAAAATCCTGATACTCCTGTAGAGGTAGGTGGATATGGGGATGAAGATAGTATTTACGTAAAGATCACTCATGATGACTCAACGGTAGAGGGCGGCGACTTAACCCATACCGTAACTTTGGTAGATAAAGACGGTAATTTGGTTACCGTGCCGGTAGGGGAGAAAATAACGGTAACTCTGACATATACGTCTACTACGGGTAATGTTACGGATAATGACTTTACTACTATCGTAAAAACAGTAGATATTGAAGGCGGAAATAGCGGTACTACTATAACTAATATCACAAAAGATGACTTTGTAGGAGAAGGTGATGAGGTATATACTTTAACAATTATGGATGTTACGCAAGAAAATGGAACTTTTGAAAATGTAGCTATCCATACAACGGAAAATAGTGTAACCGGAACTATAAGAGATGGGGTTACGTTGGGTGTTCCTACAAATGCAGATGTTGATGAAGATGATTTTGATGTTACGGTGACCGGTTCAACAATCAGTGATACGGAATCTTTAAATATTGTTGCACCTAATGATGATAACGGATATACATTGTCTTTTGACGGTAATCCTATATTTACGTCAGATAATATAGCTTACACGGATTTGACATCTGGTGGTACCGTGATAGAGTATGTGGTAAACGGTAATACGACAACGGGTTATTTAGGCTCAGGGAGAACGACTGCCGATAAAGTATTTGAAATCGTACTTAATAAAAACGGTGTCGGTGGAGCAGACGACGACTACACATATACGCAATATAAGAATATAGACCATCCGACCGTAAATAGCGATGATGATGTAGTTCTTACTTTCGGTTACAAAATAACTGACGGAAGTGCGGTAAGTAACGTACAAACTTTTACTGTGACGGTCAATGACTCTTTACCTTTCAGTACTCCTCAAAATGTCTCTTTAAGCGAGGATGGGACTAAGCTGATAGTTATAAGCGATGAATCGTTTAACAACGGTGAGATTATTCTTAATAACGGTATAAGCGGAGAGCAAGTAGTCGCAAACGGTGGAAGTATAGCTATTTATGACGTTGAGTTAAATGATATTGTAGGTATATTAACAAATAACGGTAACGGAACGTTGACTTTTACTCCGGCTGAGGACTACAGCGGTGATACGGCCGGATTTAGTTATACCGTGAGTGATAGGGACGGTGATACGGTAACCTCTACAGTTGCTATTACGGTAAATCCTGTTGTAGATACGCCGACCGTAAATGTAAATGATGTATCAACTACGGAAGATAACTCAAATACCGCTGAAGGGACACACAGTGTTGCTTTAGGATTGACTCTTCCTAGTTTAAGTAAAGACCAAACGGATAAAAATAGTATAACAGGTACCCAAGCAGGTGACCATCCTGAAAGAAACGGTTACGTTGAATTGAAATTTACTAACGGTAGTAGCGTAAGCGGTGCAGTTTTAGAAAAAGGTGACGGCACTGATTTGGCTACCATATCTAGCAATAATCAGACTATAAAAATTTATATTAGCGATTTGGGAACTAATTATCATCATTCTGATTTAGACCCTGTAGCAGACGGCGCTATTTCTCTTACTCAAGCAGAGTATGAAGCATTAAAAATAATACATGCAGAGGATAATGACAAAGATATAGGTATCAATATTTCAGTTACATCTTATGAAGTCGATGATTCAGGTATTCCGCTTAGTGGAGTTGCAGGTGTAAAAGACGAAGATAATATGAGTGTAAAAATAGCACCGGTTACGGACGATATATCTTTAGCATGGGATAATAACGCTAGTGGATTGGGAACTTACGTCGGTGATACTTTTACATTTAATACCGTAGATGAAGGCGGCTATTTTACGACATCGATAGATTTGAAATCTCTTCTAACAAAAACTAGCGGTTATGAGAGTGATGCAACGGGAGATTTGGACGGTACGGAAAAAAGAACGTATATCATTGAGGGAATTCCTGAAGGTAGTATAGTAACTCTCGGCGGACAAAGTACAACCGCAAATGCAAGTGGAGTAGCTACGATAGTTTTTAATGATACTAATAACAAGTTAGAAGACCCTAGTTTTACATTACAGTTACCTGAACAATACAGTGGGACTATTACAAATGCAAAAATTACTTTAAGCGTTCAAGATAACGGTGCTGATAGTAGCGATACGGCAGGAGCGATTAAAACTGATGAGGTTTATTTTAACGTGACCGTTAATTCTATAGCAGATATAGCTACTCTTCAAATCAAACAAGCAATAGGTAATGAAGATGCAGGAAGAAGCGTAGGAAATACGGCCGATAATTCTTCTACCGTAGATGAGCCTCAAAACGGTATTACTCTTGATATAAAAGTTAGTTCAGACGATAAAGATAACTCGGAAACGTTTATCGTACGTATAGATGATATTCCAAACGGCGGGTCTTTATACGTGTATGATAATAGTGCATCAACTTGGAAATTGGTAGATAATACAGATGCAGGAACGGATGGAAATTTAACGATAACCGATAACGGTGACGGTACTTGGAAAATAGTAATAGAAGATTTCCAAAATGACCAATTACCGAAATTCATCCCACCTCATAATAGCGATGAAGATTATATATTTAAAATTAATGCCCAAACGGTAGACGGTTCTAATACGTGGAATGATACATGGCTAACTTTGAGCGATAAAGATATGCAAGTAACCGTAAAAGATACCGCTGATGTTCCTGTTGGAACGGACTTAAACGCAATAAGCCAAAACGGTGAAACCTATGCTTTAGTATTGAATGAAAATACTGATTTGGATAGCGGTGTAAATAAATTTGACTTAAAAGACGTGTATGTAAATTCAACTCTACTAGATTCTTATGATAGTGATTCTGAGACACTCTCTATCGTAATTAGTAACCTACCGAGCGGTTTTGGAGTAGAGGGTGCTTCGCTTATAGGTAACGGTGTTTGGACATTCTTATATAGTGATATTAACAGTGTAAAAATAACTACTCCTGCAAACTTTAGCGGAGAAGCAACATTTAATCTAAAATATATTACCACAGAAGATGCAGGAGATAGCAAGACGCATTATACCGATACGGTAAAGATATTTGTAAGCCCGAGTGCAGAAGCTACGATAGGTACGGCTACAACGGCAAGTGAAGATGTATTGACAAAAGTAGATTTTAGTATAGCTCATCAAAACGGTGATACAAATGAAACTTTAGAGGAAGTTAGAATTAAAGTCGACGATGTTGAAGGCAAAGATTTTACACTTTATTTAGGAAGTGACGGCAGTACAACATTGGCAAATGCAGGATTAAGCGTTGTAGGAGGATACTATATCTTAACGGCACTTCAAGCTAATAATGTTTATGCTTTAAACTCTACACAGCATGAACACGGAAGTTATACGTTTGAGGTTGGATATACGGTAAGAGATACGGAAAGTGATAAAAATACCTATGATGAAATAACCGGAACTATTAATTACGCTTTGACAATTAATGCCGTTACGGATATCCCGACTGTAACGCTTGAAACTATAAGCGGAGGTACCGGATACAGCGTAAACGGTAGTACCGTAAGCGTAAGTGCGGAAGATACTACATTTAGTATTCCGGTAAAACTAACTAGCCCTGATATGGACGGTTCAGAGAGTGTAACACGCTATGTTATCACGGGTGTTCCTATGGGAGTAGAGGTCGTAGGAGGTACTTACTATGGATATGCAGGAAGCGTACACAACGGTATTTGGGTTTTAGATATTGCCGATACTGCTATTAATGATGCAAACGGTCATACCGAAAATATTCAGTTTAAAGTTAATTACGGTGCCGATTATGAAACTAGAAATATTACGATAGAAGCATTTAACCAAGATAGCGGAGCTAGCGAAGAAAGTGATAGCGTAACGTTTACTCTTGAAAAAACATATATCGCAACCGGTGGGACAGGTACTCCGCCTGAATTTACACTTAGTGCTCTAGAAGTTGATATTCTCGAAGATAGTGCATTTAATTTAGGTAGTGCAGTTGACGTAACTAAAACAGGCGGTGGTTTAAGCGGTGGATTTGCGGTAACAATTACCGATTTACCGGAAGGTAGCAGTGTAAGCGGATATAGTTATTCATATGTAGAAAACGGTGTAACAAGATATGTAATAACAGGTACCGGAGGCAATGCGGCAGATGTTGAAGCTGCACTATCAGCTGTGAGTATTACTCCACCTGCAAATATAAATGATAGTGATAGCAGTACGCAGTCTATGACTTTTACGGCTACTATCGCAACATATCACAACGGAACTTTTTATAGTGGAAATACGCTTAACTACAGTGAACACATCTTACCTGTAACGGATGATATGACGATAGCTATAAATGCTAGCGGTACCGATGAAGATGTATCTACAAATTTCACTATCACTTTATCAAATGATGCGGATACGGTGACTGAAATTATAGGCGGTAAACTTTATATCAAAGTAACTGAAAATTATGAAGCAGGAGAAACAGACTTAGGCAGTTTAGAGTATCAAGGGTCGACTTTGGTAGCTCAAAGTAATCCTGACGGTTTGACTGGTGATTATTATGTAATTGATATTTCAAGTTATACTATGGGTACCCCTTTGAGCTTTACTTTCAATCCAGGTGACAATAGACACGGAAACGTAACTATAGAAGCGGTAGTGAAAAACAAAGAGGGGCATGGTTGGGATACAGGTGTTCATGATACTGCTATCCAAACATCGACAGGTTCTACTACGATAGCCGTTAGTCCGGTTATTGACGGATTTGATGCACAAGATGTCGCTGATTCGATAGGTAATGAATCTAGCGGAGCCGATTTGAATAAAATCAGACTAGATATAAATGCAACGTTAAGCGACCCTTCAGAGTCACTAGCAAGTGCAACTCTGGATAAAATTCCTAACGGCTTTTTGATTTATTTCGGACCTGACGCAGATCATTTGACTTTGGCTACAAATACGGGTACGAGCGGAAGCGATACTTTTATAATCAACCCTAACGGAGATAATGTGGCAGTAAGTTATAATCAATGGTTAATTCCTTTAACGTCCGGAGCACTTCCTGCACATATTTGGATTCAAGCACCGCAAAATTGGAGTGGAGTACTTGAGGATGTTATATTAAATCTTTTCGGTTTATCCGACGGTGGAGTAACAACCAATGAAAGTCATACTTTTGATGTTACTTTTACCCCTGTCTCAGACGGTGTAACAATAGACCCAACGCTTACGTTCGGTAAAGTTTATGATTGGGTTGATTTAAAATTAAATGCAAATATGTCTGATGTTGACGGTAGCGAGACTATGAGTCTAGAAATAAGCGGATTGAATCAAAGTGCGGCATTTAGGTTAAATGATGGTACTTTAATAGATGCTACTTATGCCGATAATAAATGGACGTTAGAAAATATTAGTTATGATGAAATTAACAATATCCAACTGGCACACGATTTGAGTGTAGGGAGCGTTACGGTAAAAGCATGGACCGTTGACGGTACAAGTGAATCTTCTTTTGTAACAGATACATTTACTTTGACACTCTCTTCAAACGGTACGGTTGTCGGTACTACAGGTGATGATATGCTTGTATATAATCCTAGTGCTACATTGATAAATGGAACGGACGGTGACGATTCTTTGGTTCTTTTAGGTGGGGCAGGACTTGATTTTGATTCTTCCGTAGCATCTATTTCTAATGTAGAAAAAATAAACTTAGGCGTTAGCGGAGCTAATTCTATTACAAACTTAAAATTATCTGATGTTGTTTCAATGACGGATAGTGACAATCAACTTATCATCGACGGTGATAGTTCCGACAGTGTGACGTTCAAAAATCAAAATGAATGGACAAAAGGTGCATCTGACGGTACGTATACGACATATACAAATAGTAATGATGCTTCCGTTACTCTTAAAATAGATAACGAAATACAACAACCAATTAATTGATGGCGGGCGGAGTCTTAGGCTCCGCTTATTGTAATTTTATTTTATAACCTTCGTTAAAAAGGTTTATGATAGTGCCTTCCGGGAGCTTTTTCCTAAGCCTTTTGACAAGATTTTTCAAGCTGTTTATCGTACCTATTTCATCATATCCCCACACGGCTTCAAGAATCTCATCATGGCTAAATACTCTACTTTTATGGGATAGTAACAATTCTAAAAAACCTTTTTCTTTATGGGTAAGCTCTACTATTCGGTTGTGATATTTTAGCTCTTTAAGTTCAATATCCCAAATATATTCATCATTTAATGCTATGTTTTTATTTGGTACAATAGTGAATGCTTTAATTTCATTCATGGCTAATTGTAAAGTGTCTTTTAACTCTTGGCGGTTTATGGGCTTTACAAGGTATTTAGTAAGTTTCAAAGAGGCTGCATCAAGCAATAACTTCGTATCCGTATATGCTGTTAGCATAATCACTCTAGTATTATGATCTTTTTCTCTTATTTTTGATACCATCTCCAAACCGTTTATTTTGGGTAAATGAATATCTACAATCATAATATTAGGTGCTTTATTTTTATATATCACAAGTGCCTCTCCGGCATTTCGTGCTTCATATACCTCTTGAAAATAGTTTTTCAGATAAGATACGTAGTTTTGTCTTATGGTATCTTCGTCTTCAACAAAAAGTATACTATAAGGATATTTTATATCATCCATGATTTACTCCTTCTCTTGGTAAAAAAATCTCAAAACAAGCACCGTTTTTATTGCTTGTAACAGATAGTTTCCCTTTTATTCCGTCTTCAATAATCTTTTTAGCCAAATAAAGACCTATCCCCGTCCCTTGTTTTTTGTGTTTTGTTGTAAAGTACGGTTCAAAAATCTTGTCTAAATATTCATCAGGTATCCCACCTGCATTATCAGAAATAGATATTATGTACCCTTTTTGAGTATTTGTAACTTCTATGTATATTTGCGGTTTTTTGGTATTATTTGCTATAAAGGCATCTTTTGCATTATTTAAAATAACAAGTAAAACTTCTTGTAGCTCATTTGGATAACCGTTACATATAAATGTTTCATCGACTTTAATCTCGGTATTTATAAGATGATATTCAAATACTCCCTTGAGGATTACAAGAGTTTTTTCAATAATATGCTTTAATGAGAATTGTTCCTTTTGTTTTGAAGGATTGAAGAAATCTTTAAAATTATTAATGGTTTTTGACATATGTTGCGTAATAGTTTCAATTTTAGATAACTCTTCGTCAATCTCTTTATCATTTATTTTAAGTCTATGTAAGTGTTGTTCGATAAGTAATACAAAAGAGTTTATTTGTGATAGGGGTTGACGCCATTGATGGGCAATGTTTTCTATCATTTCCCCCATTTGGGCTAGTTTATTTTTTTGTATTATAATTAATTGGCTTTGAGCATTTTTCGCTACTTCCTCATGGACCCTTTTTTCCAAAGAGTTATTTAATTCTTCGAGAGTTTTTGTCGCAAGTTGTAGTTGATTTGTTTTTTCTTGGATCTCTAGGGCGTTTTGACTCTCTTTTGTTATGTCGTATCCAACATGAATAATTTCATCGTTAGGTAAGTTAATATTCGCCCACATGGTTATAATCTTTTTCCCTGATTTGGTTCTTGGATGCCACTCTCTGTATATAGGAGTTTTGTCTATGTTTAGTGAATGAAGAAATCGTTCTTGCTCTTTTTTATCGGGATAAAAGACCTCTATAGGGTTTTGCATGTTTTGTAACTCTTCTAAAGTATAGCCAAACACTTTTTCACACTCTTTGTTCCACAGTTTAACTTTTCCGTTACTATCAAACGAGTCAAGTAGTACCGGTGCCAGATCGAAAAGCATCCTAAATTTCTCTTCACTCTTTTTTAATGCTTGTTTAGCAAGTTCCTTTTTCTTAATTTCCTCTTTTAAAAGTAAATTCCAATAAAAAAATATGCTAACCAAGACTATACCGAAAAAAGCTATTTGTGCTATAAGTTTATAGTCCGTCTTAACCTGATAGTTGATATTATGCCATTTGTCCATGATGGCGTCTTTTGTACTTTTATCAATGGAGTTCAAAGCTTTTTCCATAATATCATGCAATATCTTTTCATCATTTCTTGTCGCAATGCTTAAATAGAAGGTATCTTTAAATTGCCCCGATATACTTAGAGTATTTAGTTTTTCCTTTTGTATTTCATGGTTGATTACTATAGAATTATCCAATAATCCAAAAATCTTTTCCTGCTCTACTTGGGCTAATCCATCTTGAATAGAATCAACTTCAATTAGATTGATGTTTGGATATTTCGCTTGTAGTAGTTCATACATTGAATAATTTCTGACTATACCGAGTTGGTTGCCTTTTATATTTTCTAAATTATTGATAAATGGAATACCGCTTTTTGTAGCAATTACTAACGGAGTAATGATATATGGAGTAGTAAAGTTAAGATATTTAAGTCTATTTGGAGTATTTTCCGCTAAAGCTAAAATGTCGCATTCTCTTAACTGTGCTTTTTCTAGTGTTTGTGCCCAATTTGTTGTTTGTATAAGTTTAATAGGTATATCTATTTTTTGTGATATTATCCCCATAATTTCCGCAGCGATACCTACATGTTGTCCATTTTCAATTTTTTCCAAAGGCATCCAGTTCGGGTCAACGCACATTTTTAATTCTTTTTTGTTTTGTAGATATTGTTTTTGTTGATTGGTAAGTTCAAAGTGTGTGGAAGGTGTATCGTAAATAAAATCATTGAGTTGTTTGGTATCTATAAATTTTGATGTTAGTTTATCTTGCATATAGCTATCTGCTATAGTACTAATTTTTTCTAAATCAATACTACCTATAGGATAAATATCCGGTAACATTAAATATTCAATTTGATTTGCTTCGAACAACAAAGCATCTCTAGATTTATTTTGAGTATTATATTTTTGAAGAATTATATCAATAGCCTCTTCTTTGTTATCTAAAGCATATTGCCACCCCTTTATTGAGGCGTTTCTAAAGTCATCTACTCGCTTAGGATTTGTTTTAAGTTCTTCTACGGTTGTGAAAAGATTTAAATCATAAAATTTTGTTCCGAAAAATGCCGGATCTAAAATATTGTATTGTATTCCAAGTTGATTTAGAGTATAAACCTCATTGGTTGTAAAAATAGCAATAGCATCAACTTCGTTATTAATAAAACTATTAAGGTCAAAGGTTCTTGTAATATTTATAAAATCACTAGGTTGAATATTGAATTTATTTAACATAGATAAAATTGTCTTATTATGAGTGCTGTCAAGAAGCCCCATAACTTTTTTCCCTTTTAAATCATACGGCGTTTTTATATTCTTTTGTGTTGCCAGTACGAAAGGAGATTGCTTGAAGAAATTTGCAATCATTACCAACGGTTTGCCGTTAATATAATCAGCCACAAGTGAAGAAAAAGAGAGACCATATTGAGCATTACCGTTAAGAATCTCTTGGGTAATATCAATATTACTGTCAAATTCTATAAAATCAACATCAAGATTTACATCTTTATAAAATCCCTTTTCTTTAGCCATATAAAAACCTGCAAATTCAAATTGATGCTTCCACTGCAATTGTAATTTTACTTTCTCCAGTTCTTGAGAAAAAATGGGTGTTATAACTAAGAGTATAAATAAAAAAATCTTCATAATTGTTAATACCGGATATTTAAATTATTTTTCATCGTGAGAATTCGCTTCGGCACTTATTTGTAATGTAAAAACTACGGCTAACCATATTGTTATAATTATCCAATAAATATATAGCATAACGATAATAGTTTCATTGATACGAAGATAATTAGCCGGTATCTGAGAGATGAAGATTTTAATAGCGCTTAAGCCCAATCCCATTGCTAGTATAAAGAACAAAATAGCGGTAATTTTGTTTAAAATTAGAAATCTCGAAGATGTGTATCTCCAAAATACCCAACCTATAATAGCACTATATAAAGCACAGAATAAAGAGAATATAACTATCCTAATTTGTGTGTCATAAATTACGTACGTAAAAAATATAAAACCTATAATTATAACAACCAACGGGATAAAATATCTATGATACCACTTTGAATCAATTCCCATAAGACCTCTAGTCGCAAGATATAGAAAAATATATCCTAACATTTGAAGGTTGCTTCCCACCACTATGGATAAAAAATCAGGGATTATGTTTCTCAAGCTTACCAATACCTGACCTACAAAGAAAGACAAAGCAAATACAAAAAAATATTTTACGCTTTTATGCGACGGGAAATTCTTCATCAATATATAAGAAGTTATCGTTAGTACAAATAAAGCAATAAATGATATAACGATAATTGTCTTAATCAAATTAGCTCCCTCCCTTATTTATCTATGCCGTTTGAGTACGACAAACTAATTTGTAAGGTAAAAACCAAAACTAGTAGAGTAGTCATAACTATCATATAAAGATATGGTAAAACAATAATTACGTCAGTAGTACTAAGATAATTTGCCGGTATTTGAGTAATAGAGGCTTTAAACGCACGAACCGTAAATATTATTACAGATATAAAGAAAACAATAGCCGTGAATCGGTTTAATTTTATAAATTGTGAAGAGGAATATTTCCAAAATACCCAACCTATGATTATTGCATATAAGGCACAAAATAGTGAGAAGATAACTATTCTCATTTGTATATCATATATAAAATAGGTAAAAAATATAAATCCTATAATTACAACTATGATAGGGATAAAATATCTATGATGCCATTTTGAATCAAGCCCCAAAAGACCTCTAACAGCCATATATAAGAAGATATGAGCAGATATTAAGAGATTGTTACCTACGATAATAGATAAAAAATCAGGGATAATATTCCTTAGACCGGTCAATATCTGACCTACAAAGAAAAATAAGGAAAATACAAAAAGATTTTTTACGCTGTTGTTTGCAGGGAAGTTTTTCATCAATGTATAAGAAGATATAGTTAGCATAAATAGAGTAACAAAAGAGACAATTATAATAGTCTTAATATCCAAATTAAATTCCTTGTTATTCAATAAATAAAATTAAGTGTAATAATGATGATATTATGCCGATATGTTGCTTTAAATATCCTTTTAACGTAGATTATTATTTATTACATATATCTATAATTTAATATAATAAATTAAATATCAAGTTCTCCATATCGAATCTTGGATACGATATAATTACAAGATTGAAAATTAAATTAGTGAGATTACAATGAAAATATTATTAGCACCTAGTGAAACAAAAGTATCTGATTTTGGAGAAGGGATACCGTTTTGTAAAGAAAATTTTAGTTTTGATGAGTTGTTTGATAAGAGAGATTATATTCTAAATATCTATGAACAACACCTAAAGTGTTCATCGTTAGAAGAGTTAAGTGATTGGTTTGGGTTAAAGTCTTTAAAAGATGTAGAAAAATATAGCAAATCTCCAAGATTTGAAAAAACCGCAAAGGCAATACAAAGATATACGGGTATTGCTTATGAGGCTTTGAGTTATGACACTTTAGACAAAAATGCCCAAAAATACATAGAAGAAAACGTAGTAATATTTTCAAACCTTTTCGGTGCAATATTAGCAAAAGATTCAATACCTGATTATAAATATAAACAAGGTGCTAAGTTACCGAACATAAATATCGAAACCTATATGAAAAGTGAATTTAGCCCTTTTTTGGATAAATATTTAGGTGAAGTCGTAGTTGATTTAAGAGCAGGTTATTATGAAAAGTTTTATACACCGAAATGTCAGGTGGTTACCTATAAATTCTTAAAAGACGGCAAAGTAGTAAGTCATTGGGCTAAGTATTACAGAGGTATTGTTGCAAGAACTTTGGCACAAAATAATATCAAAACATTAGAGGAACTTTTTGATATGCCTATTTCAGGCTTAAAACTTAAAGAGATTACGGAGTCAAAGAATATTAAAACGTTTGTTTGTGACGTAGATTAATACCATAGACTCCAAATCAAGTTTGGAGTGACCGTATGGTGTCACCCTTGAATTTTGCGGTTGTTTGTCATCCTGAGCTTGAGAGTGTTTTGTCATCCTGAGCTTGACTCAGGATCTAAAGTCTTATACCGTAATATACTTCTTACTATGTATATGCAATGCCGTAAAAGCAACAAAAGCAAATAAAGCCGAATATAAAAACAAATACTCCCCGTATAGCCATCCGGCAACAAACGCACCTATAAACCCACCTAGCCCATAAGCAACACCGAACATAAACTGTTGGGCTAGCTTTTTATTTGAATACATGGTATAAAGATACACTATAACGGCACTGTGATAAAGCCCAAAGCTAAAAGCATGGATACTTTGAGAGATAAATAGTACGGTTAGATTATCAGGGAACATATATACGATAATCCATCGTATAACTGTCACGAATATGGAAAATTTGATAAGCAACAGCAAGTTGTTTTTTAGGATACTCCCTTGAAAATAGAGCATTATTATCTCACACAATACTCCAAACGACCATAGATAACTAGCAGTTTCTAAGGATATACCGTTTTCGGTAGTATAAATAGTAAAGAAGTTATAGAAACCGCCGAAACTTATTTGCATAAAAAGAAGACTTATCCAAAAAGCCAAATATTTCATTATTGAAAAAGGTTCATCTTCTAATCCGCCTACCTCTTCGTTTTCATCATATTTAAGGAGTATAAGCGAACATACTATGGTTAGAATAGATGTTACAAGATAAAAATGTAAAGCTATAGTTGAATCGCTTAGATACTTAGCCAACACCAAAGCAATAAGCATAAATCCTATAGAACCAAAAAGTCTAGTTTTGCCGTATCTCTCTTTGCCAACATTTTTGAGTGCTATTATCTCTATATATGGAAGTATCAAGCTTAGTGCTGCACCTAGTATTGCATTGGTTATCAAAAACATATAAAAATCGTGTATGGTCACATAAAAAAGCAAAGAACATACAAGTATGATAAAAAGGGCTACTTTAAAGGTTTGTTGGTTTAATTTGATATGTTTGAGAAATAAAAACGGGGTTAAAAATCTCATCAAAGGGGCTAAAGCAAAGATAATCCCTATTTCATAGGGATTATATCCTATGTCGTGTAATACTTTCGGCAGAAATATTACATATACTCCGACGGCGGCAAAATAAAAAAAGTAAAATGCCGATATTTTAAAAAATAGCATTATTTTTGCGGTTCTTGGCTTACCACAATACTACCGGCTACTATATCTTGTAAAGTAGCCTTGTCTTTTCTAAAAAACGGTACAAACCACCCTATAAAACTCATCGCAGAGATTATAAACGCAACATACCTAAGTATAGATTTTGACAATGTTAATTTCTCTTTGGATTGTTTATCAAGTACTATTAGCTCATAAGCTTTAAGACCGGGAGTTTGACCTTTTATCTTCCAAAATGTAACGATAATAGCACCGTAAACAAAAGATGTTATCCATCTTGCCATATCACTACTTTGGAAATCGTCTTTACCGTCCATGATTAGGTAAGTCGTTATATACATGATAGGCATCATAATCAAAAACATATCTATGATAAATGCCTTAAGTCTTTGTAGTATTGGGGCATTTTCGCTAAATTCAGGAGTAGATGCAATGTTTATAGTAGTTTTATTCTTTTTTGCATCTCTCCATCTAGCCATTAGTTACCTCTACTACCCGGTTTTATTGCGATATCTTTAAAATCACACTCTTCAGGTGAATACATAGCAAAATCAAAATCAGCCAAAGCAAAAAGAGGTTTATCGCAAGGAAGCTTACAGTTAGGTTTTGACTCTATGCTGCTTCCAACTCTTTTACAAAAGCCTCTATTTGCAAGTGCAGCAAACGCTACTACTTTACCACCATTAGCTTCTATTTGAGCAGCAGCTTCTAATGCACTTCCGCCCGTTGTGATAATATCTTCACACATGATATATTTTTCACCCTCTTTTACCTCAAACCCTCTTCTTATCGCCATTTCACCGTTTACACGTTCTGCAAAAATAAATCTCACGTCAAGTGCAGTCGCAAGGGCAAATCCTGCAAGAAGACCGCCAAGGGCAGGAGAGCATACGGCATCAAATTCTATTCCGCTTTGTTTGATCTCAAACGCCAAAGTTTCTGCAAGCATTTTTGCAGTTTTCGGGTCTTCAAGTACTTTTGCAGATTGAAGATAATGTTTAGAGTAGTTACCGCTACTTAGTTTGAAGTGACCCTCTAAATAAGCACCGGCATCTTTGTATATTTGTTCTATGTTTAAGTTCATTTTACTACACCGTTAATATTTCTTTTTCTTTAGCTTTTAGCGTTTCATCAGCTTTAGCAACAAATGCATCGGTAATTTTTTGTACTTCTGCTTCACCTTTTTTGCTCTCATCGTCTGTTATCAATTTATCTTTATGTAACTTTTTGATTTTGTCGTTTGCATTTTTTCTGATATTTCTGATTGCAACTTTTGCATCTTCCGTCATACCTTTTGCTTTTTTAACGCTATCATTTCTTTGTTCCATAGTCATTGGAGGGAAGAAAAGTTTAACAGCACTTCCGTCATTATTTGGATTTACCCCTATATTAGCCTCTTGGATAGCTTTTTCTATCGGTCCTACCATATTTTTTTCCCAAGGTGTTATTGCAATAGTAGTAGCATCAACTGCAAGCACTGTTGCAACTTGTGAAAGATCGGTAGGTGTGCCGTAATAATTAACTTTAATATTGTCAAGAACTTTAGTAGTAACTTTACCGGTTCTTAGTGTTCCATAGTCTTTTTTCAAAGCTTCTATAGACTTGTCCATATGCTCTTTTGCATAGTCATATACTTCGTTTAACATATTTTTCTCCTTTTATTTAATTAATATTTGACTTGATGTTTTATAGTAGGTCGTACCTAACGTTACCCTTGAACGTGTAGTATTAAGCGGAATATTGAGATCAACATCTACAATCCCGTCATTAACTTTAACATTTTCAGTCCAACCATGATCGGTAATAAACAACTTAATGGTCTTAATATCTTTGTCTACCTTAGCTTTTACTTTTCGTAAAACTCCATCTTTAGGGAATTCCAAAGGTTCTATCCATTCCACGTCAAGTACGGAGTATCTTAGCCCACCGGATATATTTGATTTCCCTACCAAAGGAACCCTAAATAAATCATGTGGATTACTATCTTTACTCGTCGCTCCGGCAGTTTGGTTTAGTATAGCTTCAAGTCCGAAGCCTTTGAGATATTCTTGAACTTTTTTGTTATAAGAACCGTAAGGATAGGCATAGAATCTAGGTTTTTTACCCATTCTCTTTTCAAAAATTTCAAAAGCTTTTTGCGTATCTTCTAGTACAGCCTCTTTTGTAAGAGAAGTGAGTTTCGGATGAGCATACGAGTGTAGTTCTATCTCTCCGTATTTTGATGCTTCTTTAAGCATATCCCAAGTCATAAAGTCACCGTATTTTTCTTCCGTAGCTTTTATATATACAAAAAGCGTAAAAGGATACCCGTACTCTTTAAACACTTTCAAACCGTTTGTATAAAAGCTTTTGTAATTGTCATCAATAGTAATCACAACCCATTTATCCGGTACTTCTTGATTGTTTTGTATTAGCTCTACAACTTTACTTAAAGGAACTACGGTGTACCCGTTGTTTTTGATATATTCAAAATCTTTTCTGAGTTGCTCGATACTTGTATTTGTTGACGGGTATCTATCATCTCCAAAACGGTGATATACAAATATTGTAGCATCAGCTATTGTGTATATATATGATAAAAGCCAAAGGAAAAGAATTTTTTTCATTTAATACCTCTATAGCAACTAAAGTTTAGTTGCTATTTATTTTAGTTTTGAACAGGTGCAGCAGGTGCATTAGTTTGTTGAGGCGCATTAGGAACAATAGACTCTATATTAATTTTGTCTATAGCACTTTTTGAAGTTTCTTGGTTATAAAAGTATCCTAAAGCAAGTGTATTTAGAACAAATAAAAGTCCTAAAGTATATGTAGCTTTTTGTAAAAAATTCGTAGGACCTTTTGAACCAAACATAGATTCGTTGCTTCCGCTATATGCACCTAGTCCTATGCTTGAACTTTTTTGTAATAATATTACTATAGTTACAAGTATAGTTAAGACAAACTGGATTACTAACAGTGTTGTTGTCATTTGTATTTTATCCTTTATTGTTTTGCCCATTATTGAGCTAAAAATTTGCATATTTTATCTAAAATTTATTTAAACAAAGTTAAAATAGTATATGATTAAAGTTAAAGAAGAATTTTCAACCCATAGTAAAGAGTACGGTAACCATAATATTATCCAACAAATTATCGCAAAAGCATTAGTTAGGGAGATGAATTCTACCCCTAGAAGAATACTTGAGCTTGGTTGCGGAAGCGGTCAGATATATAATAATATAAATTTCCCCGTAGAGTATTACAAAGCAGTAGATTTTTCTCAAGCAATGTGTGATTTACATCCAAAATGTGATAATATTGATATTTGTTGTTTTGATTTTGATAGCGATGAGTTTTTTGAATCTTTAAGGAACGATAGATATGATATGGTTTTATCATCTTCGGCTATGCAATGGTCAAAGGATTTATCGAAATTAGTCTCTTTTTTACTCTCTATTTCAAAAGAGATAAATGCAACCCTTTTTACGTCAAATACTTTTAGATCAATATTTGAAATCACAAAACAAAAATCACCTATTCTTACAAAAGAGGATATTATTAGTGCTTTTGAAAAAAATGCAAAGTGTAAATTTGAGATATATGAGTATAAGTTGGAGTTTGAGAACAAAAAGCAACTATTTGATTATATTAAAAAAAGTGGAGTTAGAGGTGGACTAGCACCGCTATCATTTAAAGAATCTAAAAAACTTTACTTAGAGTATCCATATAACTATTTGGAGTTTGAGGTAATCTTTGTTAAAACTATTTCCAAATCATAAAGTTCATATCTTATATGTTTAAACTTATCAGAAATTTCTCCGGAAATCATTTTGGTAAATTCTTCCAAAACTCTTGCACTCTCTTGAGCCCTTTTAAAGTTTGCTATTAAAATAGAATTTATATCTGCTCTTGTAGATTCAGATTTTGTTGTTGATTTTAAGACGTCGTTTTTAATGTCTCTTGAGCTTAAAAGATCATCGTATAAATCAATTCTTGATAAATGTCTTAACTCTTTTAGTTTAGAAGCGGTTTGTGAGTCGTTGTGGATATACCTAAATATATCCTCTACAACCCTGATGCCCTCTCTAAGTCTATTTAGATTGGCATCTAGGATTCTAAGATGGTTTTTATTCATCTTTTCCTGCAAAAGCAGATAGTATTTGTAATAAAGATATAAATAGATTGAAGAAATCTAAATATAAAGCTATAGCAGCTTCTACCGGAGTGCTAAAACTTCCTTTTATGATTTGTTGCGTATCATAAAGTATAAATGCAGAAAACAATATTGCACCTATTCCTGCAATTGCCAGTTGTAAAACAGGTGAAGCAAAGAATATATTAAGTAAAGAAGCTATAACTATTACTATCAAAGTAATGAAAAGCATTTTACCCATTGAAGAGAAATCTCTTTTTGTTGTTAATGCAAACATAGAAATCCCACCGAATGCAACACTAGTCATTAAAAACGCTTGTGCAACAATCGCAGCACCGCCCGGCATACTAAATACGGATGCAAGAAGCGGAGTTATTGTCAAACCGCTTATAAATGTAAACCCAAATAATACCGCTAAATTAATCCCTGGTTTTTCTTTAACCGCATAAAGTGCGAAAAGTAAAACAAATTGGAATATTACTAGACCCCAATACCAAGTAGCAATAGTGCTAACCATATCAAGACCTATATATGCTCCGGCAGTTGCAGCTAAAAGTGAACCTGCAAATAACTGATATGTAGCTTTTAAAAAAGCCATTAAGTCGGTTCTAGTTCTTTGTGCAGTACTTTCATTAGCATAAGCACCGCTTGAGTTAGTGCTTCCACTAGTTAAGTAATCTCTTTTGTACATATAAACACCTTCCTTTGTTTGTTGTCTAGTTATTGTATGTGCTATTTTAGTGAGTATTCCTTAATAAATACTTTAAAGAACTAAACTAAGTAGCTATATTTATGAACAACAGTGTAATTTTACACATCCTATACATATATTATATATAGCACACAAAATATCAAGAAATTAAAATATATCTATAAAAAGCTAATTTTTTCAAAAATCTTTAAAATTTTTGCAAATTTCAGTTAGATTTAAGCTGTAAGCTCTTGACAAAGTAGAAAAATTCTATTATAATTCCCGTCCAATTTGACTGATACGGTTAAAGACTGAATCGGAGCAAATAGTTCTTTAAA